>JAANMU010000274.1_pt1 | contig 66344 bp, 47 predicted proteins | sample 7279701 | NCBI WGS metagenome assembly JAANMU01 (sample SAMN14094539, study PRJNA606508) | bioreactor metagenome | isolation source: A lab-scale SPAN reactor treating ammonium-rich wastewater day 57 | place: Ireland: Galway | collected 2017-03-13 | reverse complement strand
CCGCCACGCAAGAACACCAAACACTAACCGCCCGTTGTGAAGAAATCGGTCGCATGCTCAGTTCCATGATCCACAACCCCACTCCCTTCTTACTGACGGCTAACTCCTGACCGCTCTTCCCCTGCGGCCAGCGCAACCCCATACACCAAACACCGCCACCGGCATCCAAACCACCTAACCCACCGCCTTCCCATGCCGACATTCCAATTCGAAGCGCGCGACACGATGGGCAACCCCATCGAAGACATCATCGAAGCGCAGACCGAAGACGAAGCCCTGGCCACCATTCGCCAGATGGGCTACTTCGTGACCCGCATCTCGGTCAAGAAGGGACGCGGCGGCGCGGCCAAGGAAGCCCGCGGAGGCAAAAAGAAGCGCGGCTTCGCCCTGGGCGGCGCCAACAGCAAGATCATGACCACGTTCACCCGGCAGTTGGCCATTTTGCAAGACGCCGGCCTGCCGATCTTGCGGAGCCTGCGAATTTTGGAAATGCAGGCCAAGCCCGGCGCCCTCAAGTACGCGTTATTGGACGTGTGCGATGAGATCGAGTCGGGCGCCACGCTCTCAGAGGCAATGGCCAAGTCGCCCAAGGTCTTCAACCGCCTGTACATCAACATGATCAAGGCGGGCGAGGCGGGCGGCGCCTTGGAACTCATCCTCCAGCGTCTGGCCGAGTTCATGGAACGCGGCCAGGAAATCCGCCGCAAAGTGAAAGGCGCCTTGATCTACCCGGTGATCGTCGTGCTGGTGGCCGTGGCCATCTTGACGTTCATCTTGCTCAAGATCGTGCCGGCCTTCGCCGAAATGTTCGCCGAGTTCGACTTTGAATTGCCCAAGATGACCATCCTCTTGGTCAACATCTCGAACAAGGTGGTCATGTACTGGTACCTGATCCCGGCCGTGCCCTTCACCATGTGGCTCTCGGTCAAGCTCTTGCGCAAGTTCAAAATGGGCCGCATGGCGTGGGACTTGTTCATCATGCGGCTGCCCATTTTCGGCGGCCTGGTGGAGAAGAACATCATGGCCCGCACCACCCGCACCTTGGGCACGCTGGTTTCCAGCGGCGTGCCCATCTTGGAAGCCTTGGCCATTACCAAGGAAACCGCCAACAACGGCATGTTCGAGCGAATGTACGGCAAAATCACCGAGGCCATTCGCGAGGGCGAAACCATCGCCAAGCCGATGCGGGAACATTCCAAGCCGCCCTTCCACCCGTTGACGCTGGCAATTTGGATCACGCTCGGAGCCGCGCCGGTGCTGTTCGCGCTGGCCGTGGCCGAACTGATCAGCGGCCAGACGCTGGGCATCGCCGCCGCCGCCGGGGCCGTGGGCGCCGGCTGGTACCTGCTGACCATGAAGAAGCCCATCGCCGAAGAAATGGTGGTCAACATGGTCGACGTGGGCGAAGAGACGGGCGAACTGGACACCATGCTCTATAAAGTGGCCGACTACTTTGACGACGAAGTCCGCACTATGACCGACGGCTTGATGAAACTCATGGAGCCGCTGATGGTGGTGTTCCTCGGCGGCGCGGTCGGCTTCATCGTGATCGCTCTCTTCCTGCCGCTGGTCGCGTTGATTCAGAACCTGTCGTAGGAGAGGGGAGAGTAGAGAGACGAGAGTCGAGAGTCGAGAGTCGAGAGCCAAAAGAGAACAAGAGACGAGCGCCGCGGGCCACACACGGCGCCGCATCCTCCAGAAGCCACCGGACCAAACGCTAAAGGTAGATCATGGCCGCCCCCCACTCCTCATTTTGCAATTCGCAATTTGCAATTCGCAATTTGCAGTGTCCCTCCCCCACCCGCCGCCCCGGCTTCACGCTGGTCGAACTGCTGGTGGTCATCGCCATTATCGGTTTGTTGGCGGCCATTGCCATTCCGGCCATCTTCGGCGCGGTGACCAACGCCCGCGAAGCCGCCATTGCCCAGGAAATCAGCCAGCTAGAAATGGCGGTCGAGTCCTACAAGAACGCCAACAACGACTACCCGCCCAACTTCTTTGAGGATTACAGTTCTCCCACCACTTGGACCAACACCGTGGCGTTCCGCCACTTAAAGCGCGTCACGCGCCATGCGAGCGAGAACATGGCCGCCTGGACACTCGGCGGCAACGCGTTGCTGGGCGCGCCGGCCGACACGCAAATTGACGCCGCCGAAACCTTGATGTTCTGGCTGGGCGGCTTAAGCAAGAACGCCTCCAGCCCGGTGAGCGGCGGCAACGGGCCGCTGATTCTCAGCGGGACCACCGTGGCGGTGCGTCCCATTGCGGAGCGAGAAAACTCCTACTTCGAGTTCAAGGAAGATCGCATCATCGATGTCGACGGAGACGGCCTGCCCGAGTATCGCCCCCCCTACGGCGAGCCGGCGCCCTACGTCTACTTCGACGGCCGCGCCTACGACAACACGCCCGATTCCAACAACGACGGCATTCCCGACGCGGGCAGCGATGACCTCTACGCCCAATATCCGCCCGCCAGCAACACCACGTTGATCGCGCAGTTTGGCGTGGTGCGGCCCTACGTGGTCGCGGCCACCGGGGCGGGCAACGTCACGCCGGTCTACGCCAACGACGGCAAGTTCCAAATTATTTCCGCCGGCCTGGACGGTCGTTACGGCGAGATCACCGGCTCGGAATTCACCACCGCCATGACCCGCAAGACCTACACCACCGAGTTCAGCCAAGGCAAAACACAATTCACCGGCGCCATCAACTACAGGCCGGAAGACTTCGACAACATTACCAACTTCAGTGGCGGCCCGCTGGAAGACGCCATGCCGTAAATGGTCGGTCGCTCGCGCAAGTCGTTCGCGTGACGCGCTCCGGCTGGTTGTCGCCCTTTGAACTCCAAATAAAACCAGGCTGAATTTCGCCCTAAAAACTCAGGCGAACCAACTACCGCCCCGAAGGGGCGCAGGCATGTAGCCCGGGGCGCAAGCCCCTGGATCGCAACACGCGCACCCTCACGATAACAATAGCCCCGCAGGGGCGACAGAATCAAACCGCCGCCGGGCTTCGCCCCTGCGGGGCCGAGAAAAGAATCACCGGCTCGTTCCCTAGGGGCTACCGCCCCTGGCCACATGCCGTCGCCCCTGTAGGGCGAAAGAAAACCAGCAACGCCGCCTGGGAGCCAAACCACCGCGGGCTTCCGCCCACGACCACGACTGTCCAGCGACGCCAACGCCCCACGCACGCATGATCCAATCCACGCTTCACCATCGCCCGCGGCGCCGCGCCTTCACGCTCCTGGAACTGTTGGTGGTGATCATGATCCTGGGCATCCTGGCCTCGATCACCACCTTCGCCCTCTGGGACTCCTTAGAAGAAGCCCGCGCCGCCCGCACCCGCGCCCAAATCCAAAAGATCCACGAGCTATTAATGCTCCGCTGGGAAACCTACCGCACCCGCCCTTTGCCCATACGGACGTCGGCCACGGCGCCCGAGACAACGGCGCAGTTGCGTCTCGTGGCGCTTCGCGAGCTGATGCGGATGGAAATGCCCGACCGGATTACCGACGTGAACGACACCAGCGTTTACTTGAACGCCCGCCCCGCGCTTAACCTGGCGTATCGGCGCCGCATCGCCGGCTTAACGTGGTCGGCGGAGAATCAGCAGGCCGAGTGCCTGTACATGATCCTGGCCAACATTCAAGACGGCACGCGCAACGGCCTCGACTTCTTCCGCGAGAATGAAATTGGCGATGTTGACGCCGACGGCATGCCGGAAATCCTCGACGGCTGGGGTCGCCCGATTCGTTTCCTCCGCTGGGCGCCCGGTTACAACTCGCCGCTGCAACCTTCGCCACCTTCGGCCCTCAAGCCGACGCGCAGCGCCGAGTTGGCGCCCGACCCGTTTGATCCTCTCCGGATTGATCCGCGCTGGAAAAACAACAACACCGACGATCGGCATTACCCATACTCCAGCGCACCGTCGGGCGTCGATGTGACTTTCGATGATCCTTTCCAACTTTTTCCGCTGGTGTTTTCGAGCGGCCCCGACAAGCTCTACCACATAATTATCGACACCTACTCCGGCACGCCCTCTGAAGATGATTACGTGGGCGGCGCGTTTAACGGAGGAACGCTGCTCCGTTACGCGCTGACCAACACGGCCGCGTACGCCACCTACAACACGGTCTGGACCAGCCCCTATCCCGAAGAGCCGTGGCCCACCAAGCTCTTGCCGAGCGGCGGCCGCTTATGGACCTCGCCGCCCTCCAACGACCCTTACGTGATCTTGCCGGGTTGCCAGCTTCGCATCGGGGCGACGTTTAGCGACGGCGGCTTTGGCGACGGGGCGGCGGATAATATCGACAACCATTTCCTCACGGTGCGGTAATGCCGACGAATCTCAGCCGAACATTTTCGCGCCGCGGCATGACGCTGGCCGAGCTTTTGGTGGTGGTCATGATCATGGTGATTCTCTTGGGGATCGCCCTGCCGCTGATGAAACCCGCCCTGGCCGACCGCAAAATTCGCGAAGCCTCGCGGGAGCTGAACGCCTTTATTCGCTCCGCCCAATCCCGCGCCGCGGCAGCCAACGCGCCCGTGGGCGTGTGGTTCGCCCGCACTGATAATGTCGATCCAAATATCTCCTACCAGGTCTACTACGCCGAAACCCCGCCGCCCTACGTGGGCGAGACGCAAAGCGCGGCGTTGACGTGGCTTGTACAACCCGATCCGTTGGGTACTCCGCCAAATCCCGGCGAGTTCATGAGAAGCCTGCCCGTCGGGCCGCGGCCCTATTCTCCCGACGTCCTCAACGTGATTCCGTGGGCCAATGATCGTCCGCCCGCATGGCTGATCCGCGCCAAGCTGAGCGGCGCGCTTTCGCTGATGGTGCAACATAACGACTCGCCCGGCAACAAGATCGAGCCGCTCATCAAACGCGGCGACACGATTCGCTTCAACTATTCGGGGCCGGATTACATCATCTACGACATTTACTCCAACAATTCTCCGCTCACGAAAAACTCGCCCGGCTCGCCCGACCCAGGCGATCTTTATGATGGTTTTCGGCCGCAGGCCGGAGAAATTGTATTTGGGCCGCCCTTGACCGATCCGCACGCCGCGTCTTCGCCACCCGATGTGAGCCACCCCATCGTATCCACAAACACCGGTCCCTTGTTTCTCGGCTCGCCGTTTCAGATTTACCGCCAGCCGCGGCGGACCACGTCTGGGTCGTTGTCGCTTCCCAACACCACGGCGGTGGTCCTGAGCCTCTCGGGAATGGAGGGGATCATTCAGCGAAATTCGTCGGGGGACGTGATTGTCGATCGCAACGAATTTCAAGCGACCGTGGCGGGCGACACGTCGGCGGTGGCCATCATGTTCCGCCCCGACGGCACAGTGGACCGCGTTTACTTTGGCAACAACGAAGGCGTCATTCCCAACAGCCCGATTCACTTGCTGGTCGGCAGCTCCTTATTTGACGAACGGCGGGACATTCCTTCCGGAAGCCCCACGACCGCGGACCCCACGGCGCTGCCGCTGGCGTGGCAGAACTTGAACGACCCCAACAACGTCTGGCTGACCATTGGCCATCGCAGCGGGGCGGTCACCACCACGCCGCTCCAAGATTGGAATGTGCTGTATAGCGCGGCGAATGCCAACCGCGACACCCTGGTTCAGAAAACGCGCGACGCTCGGGCGTTCGCTCGCACCGGACAAAGCGTGGGAGGAAGCTAAATGGCCTCATCACGCCCCCTCATCCTTGCACGCAACTCCGTGACGAATCCGCAATCCCCAATCCGAAATCCGCTCTTACCGCGCGGCGTGACCGTGCTGGAAGTGCTGATCTCCATCGGCGTGGCGACCATTGGCCTGTTGGGCGTGATCCTCTTGATCCCGCTGGCCGACCACCAGATGAACCGCGGCTTCGTGCTGGAACGCGCCAACCAGGTCGGCAAGAACGCGTTCCGCGAGTTTGAAATCGTCGGGATGAATAATCCCGGCAACTGGCGGGGCTACGACTCGGGAACTGGCAACTATCGCGCGGTGACGGTCAGCGAACGCACCATGCTCGTTGGCGGAATTAATTTCCGCCGGGCCTTTGCCATTGATCCGCGCTTGGTGGCGAACTTCCTGACCGGGACCGCCACCGAACGAACCGCGGCTAGCGTATTTCCCTATGGGTCCGGCGGGTCCGTCCGGCGAATGCCCCGGCTGACGCTTCCTTCGGGCGTCTCGACCAGCATCATGGGATTGCGGCAAGCCGACGCGGTGTTCCTTTCGGAAGACGACCTGGTGTTCCGCCGCCCCAACGACGACCGCACCTTGCCGCCCGTGCAGCTTGACGCCGAAGGTCTGGACTGGGTCGCCGACCCCAGCGCCGCGCCGCCCGCGGGAACCGAAAGCCGCCTGGTGCGACAAGCGCAAGGCCGCTTCTCGTGGATGGCTACCCTGGTTCCGCAAGAGAAGTCCGGCAACGCCGCGCTGCCAGGCGATTTGTATGTGCTGTCGATCGTGGTGTTCCACCAGCGCGACGGCGCCCTGGCCATGGACGCCGAGAACGAGCGAGTCCTGCGCATCTCTCGCAACTCGCCCACGTACGACGGCTTCATTGCCGGGGGCGTGGGCGGCGGCGACGTCGCCTTGACTGCCGGCGACACGTCAAGCATCACCCGCGATGAAGCCGAAACCGCGCTCAACGTCCGCACCGGCGACTGGCTGCTGCTCACGCCCACCACGCCCTTTACCGCGCTTCCCAGGGTGGGAGACAAGTGGGCCTGGTACCGCGTGGCGGCGGCCGACTCCGACATTTACACCACCACGTCGGCCGACTCGCCCAAGTACGCGCCGGACGATTCCTATATCCGGTTTGTCACGCTGGAAGGGCCGGACTGGACCCCGCGCGAAACCCAAGTCACGGTCGTCAAGAACGTGGTCGCAGTGTTTGAAAAAACGATTCGGCTGGAATCTTCGTCGCTGTGGACGAACTAGAACAACGTGCACTTAGAACGGAATAAATTCCGTTCTACAAGTCCGCCACTTGACGAGATCAATAACACCAGGCCGGCGGGGCGAATCCCGGAACCCTCGAACCCCGCTCGCCCAAGAATCGCCAGCTTGTCAGCATTTTGGAAGGAACAGAAGATGGCCCCCCGTCGCCACGCTCGCCAGGGCGTCGTCCTATTATTGATCTTGAGCCTGCTGGTGCTGTTCTCGCTCTTGGCGATGACGTTCCTGATCGGCGCCACCCGCTACCGCCAGGGCGCCGAATCGTTCAGCCGGCACGACCTGGTCGGCGACGACGCAGCCAAGCTGGCCGACGTGGCCGTGTATCAGATGCTCCGCGAACCCAAGTCGCCGTTTTCCTCGGTCTGGGGCCATAGCCTCCTGTCGGACCTCTATGGCATGACCGGCATGGTCTTGGGCGAGGCCGACATCGCCGCCGTTTCCACGGCGGGCGACCTGATGCAAGTTCGGGTCAATAACTCGGTATCCGACATTAACACCGGCACGCTCAGCCCCCTGGATGACTATTACGCCGGGTGCGTGTTCAGCGTTTCGGACGGCGCCGGGCCGCCGCTTACCTCGCGGGTGGTTCGTTATGACGCTCCCAACTCGGTTGGCGCCGCCGCCGATTTTTACGTGGAGCAGTTCGAACGCAATCTGACGGGCGCTAATCGCCTGTTTCTCGTCAACGGCAAGCCCTTTAACGGTCCTGGCGTCGGTTATGATCCCACCAGCGGAATGACGGCGCACGGCGAATGGCTTGACGCCGACGATCCCGCTCAAGATGGCGATGGCGCCGATGGCGATGATTTCCTCGTCCCCTATGCGCTCTTGCCGAATTACTCTCGCTTTGCGGCGACCGGCGCGGTGGTGCTGGGCGGCGATCATAACGAAAGCTACGACGCCCTGGACTACCAGAACATGTTCCTGGCCAAGAACCCGGCGACCGGGGTTCGTTACGGGTCGTTCCATCGCCCCGAACTGATTCGCTACTGGCAGCAATTTTGGCGGGAGATTGGCGCTTACAACAGCAACACCGGCTTCAATCGATGGACGGCGCCGGGCCACTACGCCCGCACGCGCAACCTGGTCGTGTTCCGTCCCATGCCGTGGGACCACCCGCACTTTACCGGGAGCAATCCCACGCTGACCGCGCTGCCGATTATCTCTTGGTGGGACCCCGGCCCCGATGGTCGCTGGGGCGTCGCGGGCATGGACGACGACAACAACGGCGTGGTGGACGATGTTTCTGAAGTGGGCGCCACTGGCTCGGACGATCATATCAGCCAGATCGATCCCGACCCGATGGACCCCAACGTCAAAAGCCCCGATGACCGTTTAATGGCCGCCCTGATGGACGCGGGCGTGCAAGACATCGACGGCTTCTCCGGCATCGAAGGCGCCTACGACGTAGACAACGACGGCGACGGCCGGTTGGATAGCTTCTGGCTCGACCTGCAACTGCCCGTCAAGGTCGACAAGAACGGCCGCCGCTACAAGCCGCTGGTGGCGTTCCTGATCGTGGATCAAGACGGCCGCCTGAACGTCAACGCCCACGGCAACCTGGCGCAAATCCAGACCGAATACCATAGGGGCGACGCAACCGCGTCGGAAGGACGGCGGCCCTACGCCGGCCACGCGACCGGGGCCATTTGGAATTATGAAGATATCAACGAGGACGGCGTGCCCGATACCAACCAGCGTCTGGCGCGCGGCATGGGCTACGGCCCCGCCGAGATCAGTTTCCGGCACCTGGTGGATGACTCCGGCGACCGCACCGATAACAACACCTACGAAAAGTTTCTGATCGCCCGTTACGGGGCGGACGAAATGCCCGGCGGCAACGCGACCGCGGAAGAGGCCCTTAGCATCTTCAAGTCGGTCGGCCGGCCTAGCGAATATGGCTCCACGAATTCGGGCAAAGGCAGTTGGAACTATCCCAGCGCGTATTTGAATCCGCCCGATATGTTTGGACGCGGCACGGTGGCGCTCGATTACGCCGGCCGGCCCGTGTGGCGGTACGCGGGCGAGTCGAGCACGTTCACCCGCGTGGGCGGAGGTTCCTTGGGCAGCGCGCACGAGCGGATCAATCATCCCTATGAACTAAACCTGGTCCAGCCCGATGGCGGCGACACTCCGTTCACGCCCGCCGACCTGGAAGGACTGCTCCGCTGGCGCGACAGCGACGCGGGCTTGCTCTCGCGCCGGTTGTTGGACCCCGATCAGGACGGCGTGCTTGACCTGCCCAGCAACCTGGACGCCCTAAGCAAGCTGCTGACCACCCATAGCTCCTACGTCCCCTCGCAGCCCACGGCCCTGGTGCCGCGCAAGACGGGCGCGTCGAACGAGCTTTACGACATCTTGTTCCCGCCCGGCCCCGACGCGATGGGCAACGCCCACCCGCTGGCGCAAAACGTGGCGAAGATCGCCATTCGCAACGGTTCGCTTTCCGCCAATTGGCGGATGCCGACGATCATGGACCTGATGGCGGCCAAGATTGTCCAGGGCAAACGCCTCACCGCCTCCAGTTCCAGCCCGACCGACATTCCCAACAACGTCAACGGGATTCCCGACGTTCCCGCATCGCCCCCCGGCGTTCCCCTGAGTGGCCGGCAGGAGCTCCAGCAGGAACTCGACAAGATGCTGGCTTTTGAATTGCGTCACGGGCAAAAGATGAACCCCAACCGCCTGTGGGGCAACGGCAAAGACGACGACGGCGACGGCGTCGTGGACGAACCGGACGAAGAACCCGGCAACGGCATCTGGTACGATCCGGCCCGCACCCCCAATACCTACACCGTGGACGCCACGTTGGGATATTCCAATGACTATTCGTGGACCACGCCCAACGCCTGGTCCCAGGTCACGCATCCGCGCAGCCGCGGATTGTTCGCCCGCCATTTGTTCTGCCTGATGATGCTCATGGTGGACCTGGACTACACGCCCACGACCTCTCCGCCCGGGCAGCCGCAACTGGAAGGCTTCATGGAGCCGTTCGTCGATCCGGAAATTCCCAGCGGCGCCGGGGGCGCCCAAGCCCGGCGCGAGTTAACCATCCGCCGGATCGCGCAATGGGCGGTGAACGTGGTCGATTTCCGCGACGCCGACGGGATCATGACTCCCTTTGAATACGACGTGAACCCGTGGAACGGCTGGGACGTGGACGGCGACATCACCACCAACGAAGGCGCCTCGACCGATCGCCGCGTGGTCTGGGGTTGCGAGCAACCCGACCTGCTGCTGACCGAAGCGCTGGCGTTCCACGATCGGCGCGTGAAAGATACGTCCTCGGAAAGCGATGGCTCCGCGGATGGCGACAGCGAAACAAGCGGCCAGCGGCGAACCGACACGCCCGAACCCGACTCCACGCTGGACCAGTACCGCATGCCGCAAGGCTCTTTGTTCCTGGAGTTGTATTGCCCCCGGCGCAACGTGTACTGGAATCCTCCCGCGCCGGCCACGCCGACGGACGTCGATCCCGCCTTGGCGCCGCCGGAACTTTATAACGTGGACGCCACCAACGGCGTGCGTCTGGACCTGGCCCGCCGCGCGCCGGCGGCCGATCCCATGCAGCCGAACGTGCGTTATCCGGTATGGCGGCTGGCGATCACCAAGTCGCACCGGCGCGGCGCCGAAGCAGGCCGAGAAGGGCCGCTGGAAATGATGGCGGCCAACAAGATCGACACCCCCTCGTTCCCGCCGCGCACCGACGACCAGTTGCCCGTGGTGGGCGATCCCGCCAGCAGCAGCATTCCGCCGCTGCCCATCGAGCGCGAGGTCTGGTTCACGCCGCTGGACCCCGAGGCGGCCGGCTTCGCCAACCACAACCGCATTTACTACAACCGGTATGGGCCAGACACCAGCAACCCCACCGCCGCCGCGCGCGACGTGGAAATCGGCGCCGGGGAATACCTGGTGATCGGCCCACGAGCGCGGACGTTCATTGGCTCGGAAGACACCGACGCCGATCCGGCCACGCCCATGTCGTTCGATCCCAACGCCAAGCAGGAGTTCCAGTTGGTCAACGGCGTCACGCCCGCCTTTGCGTTTGTCAACGCGGCGGGCGAACCGGGCTATCCGACCACGTCGCAGATCAAACGCCCGAAGGCCATCATTGCTGCGGCGAACCCTCCCACCACCTTTACTGAGCCAAATTTGCAAGCCGACTTGCTGGACGGCGCCGGTCCCTTGCCCAACGTCGCCGGCACGCCCCTGAGCGTTTCCGAGCCGCTGCGCGACGAGTACTACCCCGAGCCGAACGCCTATCTGGAAGGGTCATCGACGCTGGATCATCCGATTAAAGACACTTGGGGCGACGACGACGGCATGGGCGGCGTCACGCTTAAGCCCAAAGACGAGCCCTTTGAACGCAGTGGCTCCAACGCCGACCCGGACTACCCCGTCGCCGCCGACGGCATGACGCGCACCGGCGTTTATGCAGACTACAAAACGGTGTTTCTGCAACGGCTCGCAAACCCGATGGCGCCGTACCATCCGGAGTTCAACCCCTACATGACCGTGGACTGGCATCCAATTCCGTTGACGGTCTTCAACGGCGAGGATAGCCCGCCTGCTTCGGCGCCCGGCAACTGGGACCCGGACGACGATAATTTTGATCGATCCGACGCGCCGGACTTTGAATCGAGCGAGCGGAACGGCGAAGGCAATTTCAATATCTGGAAGGCGTCGTTTTCCTCGCCCAACGCCCACGACGGAACCCGCACGGCCAACGATTTTCTGGCCTTCAACGTCCGTCATTCGCTGGGCTACTTGAACCGGAAGATCGACAACACGCCCGATCACTTCAGCTCCGACACCGACGATTTCTGGGTGTCGCCGCCCGCACACCCGTCGGTCGTGGGCGAACCGACGCAGCCCTTCCCGTGGCTGGTGTGGAACGACCGTCCCTACGCCAGCCATTTGGAATTGATGATGGTCCCCGCCAGCAGTCCCAGCCGCCTGCTGACCGAGTGGCGAATTTGGGGGCACGGAGATACCAATGGGAATCCGTATCTCCCGTATTCACTGAGCACGCACCCCGTGGCGACGATTAGCAATCCGCCATATAGCTCATACCGGGCGCCGTTCGGGCACCTGCTCAACTTCTTTAATACGTCTGCCACGCCCACGATGATGGCCGCGACGCCAAGCAACCGAGGCGCGAATTTCTATCGGATTCTGGATTTCCTGGAAGTTCCTTCGCACTTTGCCGGCGCCGAGAAGTGGTTTAACCCCACGCAATTCGGTTCAAGCGTGACCTCGGGCTTTGCCGCGCAGACGTTCCGCCCACCGTTTAACTTCCTCTCGCGCTTCCGCGATCCCGGCCGCGTCAACGTCAACACGATGTGGGACGCCCGCGTGTGGCGGGGTGTGAACGAAGGCTATCCCGGCCTGGCGACCGGAGGTCAGTGGAACAACGTGAATACAAGCATGCAGAATCCTACCAGCGTGCAGATCGGCGCTCCGGTTTATCCTTCTGCGACTGGCCCGACGTTGCCCTCGCCATCCGCGTATTCCAATGCCATGCGTTCGGTCGGCTCGGCGGCAGCCACGCCGCTCGCGTTGCTGGAGCAACCGGGCGTCTTCGCCACCCTCTTGCGGCGCGATCCGAATTCGTCCTTGATCAATCCCTTACGTCCTTTGCTTGACGCGCCCGATAGCCGATATCCATCGGACAGTTCCCAGAGCGAGATCGAGCGTACACGCTCGGTTCATCCCAGCCGCAACGCCTACTTCCGTTACCAGGGTTTGCAGCGGTTGGGGAACCTGGTTAGCACGCAGTCCAACGTGTATGCGGTGTGGGTGACGATTGGCTATTTCGAAGTCGAGACGAACCCCGGCGGGGTCGATCTGACACATCCCGACGGTTACCGGCTCGGTCCGGAACTGGGTATCGACACCGGCGAGGTGACGCGCCATCGCGCGTTTTATCTCATCGACCGCTCGATTCCCGTGGCATTCCAACCGGGCACAAACCACAACGTGGAGAAGGCCATTTTGCTCCGGCGATTGATTGAGTAGCGACCATGGGGCAAGCGGGGGCCTCAGCCCCCTGATGAATTCGGCGCTCAACCGGGCGCCATTCGCGGGCTTGCCCGACCATTTTGTTTGGATGATGTGATCGACGGTTTGCAGAGGTGTTTACGCCTCTACGATAAATTTCGCCAAGCGGCGCGGCAAACAGATTTCTGTTACACCGGCCGCGCGCCAAGCTGACCTGTTCGCGCTGGCGTGTTAGGAGCATTTGTTTTATGCAACGTAATTCGTTCAGCCACCGATCGGCCCTCATGCCTGGCTCTCCGCGCTCCACTCGCCGCGATTCGCTTTCGCCATCCCGCCGGTCGGCGTTTACGCTGGTCGAAATCCTCGTGACCACCATGGTCATGTTGATTATGGTGCTGGCCATGTCGCAAATGTTCGCGCTCATGGGCCGGCACGTGAGCGACGGCCGGGCCTTGATCGAGCTGCAAGGGCAGTTGCGGGCCTCGGCCTTTCGGGTGCAGGAAGACTTGAACGGGTTGACGCTCCTGGCCCGCACTTCGCCCGAACTGGATTGGGAGCTGGGCTACTTCGAGTACATCGAAGGCGTGGATGCCGATCCCACCGCGGCCCCCAACACCATTGGCAGCGATCTGAACACTTTCTTTATCACTACGGCTGGCATGGCGGCCATACCGCCGACCGACGGCACACACTCGGCCTATGGCGACATTGACGACGTGCTGATGTTCACCGCCCGCAGCACTGGCCGGCCGTTTGTGGGCCGCATCCGGCGCAGCATTCTGACTGGCAATGTGGCCCATAATGGCCAGACCGTAAGCATCGAATCGCACGACGCCGAGATTATCTATTGGACGCAGTGGGTTGACGCCGACGGGAACGGCGAAATCAACCTGGGCGAAGTCACCCTGCACCGCCGCGTGCTGTTGATTCGGCCGGATTTGACCGTGGGCAACATGCCCACCTTTTCCACGCTTGGGCCGGGAGACTTACAGGCGTTCTACAACCAAAGCGATCTGTCGGTGCATCCCGAGATGATTACGTCGGGCATGACTTCGTTCGTGCGGCTTCGGCCCAATTCGTTGGCCGATTTGTCGCGGCGTGAAAACCGCGTGGCGCACCTGCCGGCGTCGAATCTTACGCCGGTGAGTGCGAATTTTCCGCTGATCCAACATTTTCCCAACTACTTCAGCCGCGCCTGGCTGCCGCAGCACTTTGACGATGATCCGGTCACGCCCGGCTCCGCGGGCATTGGATTTAGCGGCACGCGCGCCGGTGAAGACATCGTGCAAAGCGACCTGTTGGCATTCGACGTGCGGGCGTATGATCCGTCGGCCGTTTTGCGACAGCGCGGCGCCAGCGGCTCGCCGACGGGCGACTTGCTCACGCCCGGCGATTGGGGCTGGTCCACCGCGGCGAACAACGTGGGCGCGGGCGCGTTTGTCGATATTGGCTACGCACAGCAAGACGACAATGTGGCCGCTGCGTCCCGATTGTCGCTGTTTTCCGTATTGCCGCAACGAAAGTCAGGGCTGTATCGGCTTCGCGCCAGTTCATCCGACCCTACCACGTTGCAAGCCTCCAGCGCGATTCCCACCTACGACACCTGGACTTGGGCCTACGAGCACGACGGCCTGAACCAGGCCAACGGCCGGGTATTCAGTTCCGGCACGGCGGATGAAGCAACCGACGGGCTTGATAATGACAACGCCAACGGCGTGGACGACGTCGGCGAGCGCGAGACCAGCCCGCCCTATCCTTTCCCCTTGCGCGGCCTGCAAGTCACGCTGCGGGTGATCGAGTTAGACACCCGCCAGGTGCGGCAAACCTCGGTAGTAGCCGACTTCGTGCCAGAATAGGCCAGCACGCCTGAAGCAAGGCGTTAGCATCTCGTTGAAAACAACTTCGCTGAAAACAACCTTGTTAAAGGCGACCTCATTGAAAATAGCCGGAGGCTAACAGCCTCCGGCTATTGGGTGTTAGCCTCCTGGTGTTGGTATTGGTGAGTAGCTGGAGTCGGGTGTTTTTTCGTCGTGCAAAGGACACAACATGCCTGGTGATCGTGGGGCGTTGCGGGGGGTGTTGCCGGTGTTTCAGACGCCGTTCTTGGAGGATGAGGCGATTGATTGGGGGACGTTGGAGAAGGAAATTGAGTGGCTGCTGGCGCGCGGGGCCGATGGGGTCGTGATGGCGATGGTCTCCGAGACGCTACGGCTGACCGAGGACGAGCGGCGGCAGGTGGCCGAACGGGTGTGCGCAGGGGCGGCGGGTCGGGGTAGCGTGGTGATTAGCGTGGGAGCCGAAAGTGCGTTCGCGGCCGAGCGGTTCGCGCGGCATGCCCAGGAGTGCGGAGCCACGGCGGTCATGGCGATTCCGCCCGTGTCGGTGGCGGCGGGCGAAGCAGAGTTGTTGCGGTACTACCGACGGATTATTGAGACTGTCACCGTGCCCGTGGTGGTGCAAGACGCCAGCGGGTACGTGGGCCGGCCGATGCCGGTGGTGATGCAAGCGCGGCTGTTGGACGAATATGGCCCGGCGCGCGTGTTGTACAAGCCCGAGGCGACCCCGCTGGGGCCGAACATTACGTCGCTGTTGGAAGCCACCGCCGGCCGGGCGCACATTCTGGAAGGTTCGGGCGGGATCGCACTGGTGGAAAGTTACCGCCGCGGCGTGGTGGGCACGATGCCGGGGGCCGACTTGATCGACGCCCTAGTGGCTCTCTGGCGCGCGCTGGAGCAAGAAGACACGGCGGCGATCAACCGTATCTCGCCGCCGCTCTCGGCCCTGGTTTCCTTGCAAACCGGCCTGGATGGCTTTTTGGCCGTGGAAAAGTACCTGCTGGTCAAGCAAGGCGTCTTCCCCCGCGCCACCGTCCGCGGCCCCGTGAGCTATACGCTGGACGAAGGCACGCGGCGCGAGGTGGACCGGCTGTACGAACTGTTGCAAGACGCCGTGGGAAGTTGAGAAATTGCCGATTGCGGATTGCGGATTGGAAGAACGGGATTTCGAGTCTTTCCGCAACCCGCAATTTGTTCGATCCGCAATCCGAAATCAAAGATACTGGTTGATCAGGTTCTCTAGCATTTCTTGGCGGCCGCTTTGGTGGGGGCGGATTTCGCCTTGCTTGAGCATGTATTTTTCCAGCGACTTGAAGTCGGCCTGGCCGGATTCGATCTCTTGGCCGATGCCTTCGTCCCAGGTGCGGTAGCGTTCCTTGACAAAGTTGTTCAAGACGCCATCCTTGCGAATGGCGGCGGCGATCTTTAGCCCGCGGGCGAAGGCGTCCATCCCGCCGACGTGGGCGTGGAACAGGTCGACCGGCTCGAAGCTCTCGCGGCGCACCTTGGCGTCAAAGTTCACCCCGCCCGGCGCCAGCCCGCCGTACTTGAGAATCACCAGCATGCACTGCGCGGTCAGGTAGACGTTGGTGGGGAACTGGTCGGTGTCCCAGCCCAAGAGCAAATCGCCAGTGTTGGCGTCGATCGAGCCTAAGGCGTCTTGCATCCCCGCGTACTCCAGCTCGTGCATCATCTCGTGCCCGGCCAGGGTGGCGTGGTTGGTTTCCAGGTTGAGCTTGAAGTGGTCCTTCAAGTCGTAGGCCCGGAGGAAGTTCAAGCAGGCGGCGGCGTCGGAGTCGTACTGGTGCTTGGTCGGCTCTTTGGGCTTGGGTTCGATGAGGAACTGCCCGGTAAAGCCGATCTCTTTGGCGTAATCTACGGCCATGTGGAAGAAGCGGGCCAGGTGGTCCAGCTCGCGCTTCATGTCGGTGTTGTAGAGGGTTTGGTAGCCTTCGCGGCCGCCCCAGAACACGTAGTTTTCGCCGCCTAGCTCTTTGGTCACTTCCAGGCACTTCTTGACCTGGGCGGCGGCGTAGGCGAAGGCGTCGGCGTGGCTGCTGGTGGCGGCGCCGTGCATGTAACGGGGGTTGCTAAACAGGTTGGCCGTGCCCCACAGCAGCTTGATGCCGGTTCGCTCTTGCTCGGCTTTGAGCACCTCCACCACAGCGTCCAGGTTCTTGTGGCTGGCCTTGAGGTTCTTGCCCTCGGGGGCCACGTCGCGGTCGTGGAAGGCGTAGTAGGGGGCGCCCAACTTCTCGAACAGCTCAAAGCTGGCCCGCACGCGGTTTTGGGCATTCTCGACCGAGTTGCTGCCGTCGTCCCAAGGCCGGAGCATGGTGCCGGCGCCAAAGGGATCGCTGCCGGTGCCGCGGAAGGTGTGCCAGTAAACCACGCTGAACCGCAGGTGGTCCTTCATCGTTTTGCCTTCGACTTTTTCGTTGGCGTTGTACCAGCGAAAGGCGAGCGGGTTCTTCGATTTGGGGCCTTCGTAGGGAATGGTGGTGATGTCGGGAAACGCGGCCATTGCAAGTCCTTCGGAGTAGAGAGTCGCCAAGCGGTTTGGTTGAGGGGAATCTTGCCGCATTTTGCGACCGCACACAAGCGGGGCGCCGCGCGGCCGCCGCCTGAGTGGATTCGCCCAAAGATTGGCCCTGCATTTGCACGCCTACCTCAGGCGAGCAACGATCGCTAGGACTATGCATAGACGTTCGGCCCCGCGGCGGAAGGGCCGAGGCGTTGCTCGCGGTTTGGACGAGAAAACTTGCCACTTGCTGGTGTTTGGCGCACGGGGCGCTTTTGCCGGCGGTGGCGATTTACGGAGAGACGAACGATGGCCCTCTGGCAACATGATCGCAACGGATGGGGAAAGGGCGCGCTGGCGCCGCTGGCGATGTGGGGAGCAGTGATCGCAATTTCGCTTTTGGGCGGGGCCACGGCCCTGGCCCAAGAAGACGCCGACGTCAAGGTCCAGGTGCAAAAGCAAGACCGGCCGCGCCCGCCGCGCGTGGACGCAGACCCCAAAGACGAACCAGCGGTCGAAGTGCGGCAAGACCGCAAAGGCGACAAGCACGAAACAGAAGTTGACCTCAACCCGCGCGGGTTGGTGGAAGTGATTGCCGCCATTCGCCAACTGCGCCTGGAAGTAGCGCAACTTCGCAAAGAACTGGCCGCCGTGCGCGCTGAACGCGGCGACAGATTGGCGCGCGATGGCGATCGCCGCGTTTTTAGTCGCGACCTGCGCGATGGAGACCGCATTGAAGACCGCGGCGAGCGCCGCGAAGCGCGGGACGATAATCGCGAGGAGCGCCGCGACGATCGTCGCGATGGAGACCGTGCGGAAAATCGCCGCGAGCGCCGTGACGGCGATCGCGCGGAAAACCGTGACGACCGCCGCGACCGTGCGGAAAATCGCGGAGGGCGCCGTGACGGCGATCGCGCGGAAAACCGTGAAGAGCGCCGCGACGACCGCCAGGAACGCCGCGAGGAGGAACCAGAACGCGACGATGATTAACCGCGCAGGGTGGAAGCGGCTCTTGACTCGTGACGACGCTCTGCGTCGTCACGCATCTCTGCGAAGCTCTGCGTCACGGATTGGCGTTCCCACGCAGAGCATGGGAACGAGGGTCGGTTTCTGGCAGGGAGGATCCGTAGTTCCCCAAAATGCCCTCGCAGGTTCCTGCGATGTTTCCATCCCCACCGGGACAAGCCCGGCGGTGATGTAATCCGAAGGGCGCCTCCGCGTAGAACGAAAGTTGGAGCCTCTGACGATGCCAGTCCCGCGGAGCTGGCGTTTCAGATCAGTTCGGCAATGGGTTGGCCGCTTTCGATCATGTACACGGGGCGACCGGAGGGGCTTTGGTATTGCAGCCGTTGGTCGATCCCCAGCACGTGGAAGACGGTGGCCATCAGGTCTTGCGGGGTGATGGGGCTGGACTTGGGCACGTCCACCTTGGGGGCCGACTCGCCCACCACTTGCCCCATCCGTAAGCCGCCGCCCGCCAGGGCCAGCGTAGAGAGCGGCGCCCAGTGGTCGCGGCCGGCGTTGCGGTTGATCCGCGGCGTGCGACCGAACTCGCCGGTAATCACGAGCAGGATATTGTCCGACAGGCCGCGCCGGTCCACGTCTTCAATAAACGTCGCGACCGCCTGGTCAAGATCGGGGCTCCGGCGCCGGAGACCTTCGGCGATGTTGCCGTGCATGTCCCAGCCGCCGTAGTTGACCGTCACGAACCCCACGCCCGCTTCGCACAGCCGGCGGGCGGTCAGCAGCGAGCCGCCCAGGCCCTTGCCGTATTGAGCGACTAGCTTGGGATCTTCGGTCTTCAAGTCAAACGCCTTCGCGGCGCTGCCGAAGACCAGCTCGAACGACTGTTGCTCGAACTGATCCAGGCCCGCCATCAGGCCGGTGTGGTCCATCTGGCGGTTGAGCGTGTCGAGGGAGCCGAGCAACTCGCGGCGGTTCTCCAGGCGGGTCACAGGGAGCGTCAGGTCCATGTTCCTCCGCGCTTGGCCGTTCTGATCAAAGGGCGCGTAGGCCGTGCCCAGAAACGCCGGGCCATCGCCAAAGATGTTGCCAAAGCGGACGTAGGTGGGTGCGCCCGTGACCGGGTGATTCGCCCCGCGCCACCGCGAGAGGACCGAACCAAGCGAAGGCCGGCCGGGCACGCCGCCGTTGTCGGCCTGGCGGTTGTCGTAGCCGGTCATTACCCAATGCGTGCCGCCGCCGTGGCCGCTGTTGCGGTGGGCAAAGGACCGCACGACCGCCATCTTATCGGCCACGCTGGCCATCTTGGGGAACGTGCCGCCTAAGGTGACGCCCGAAAGCGCCGTGGGAATCTCGCCGGTGATGCTCCGGTACTCGGCGGGCGCGGTCATCTTGGGGTCAAAGGTTTCCACGTGCGTCGGCCCGCCCGAGAGCCACAGCCAGACAACCGAGGTGTCTTTGACGGCTTTTCCTTCGGCGGCCGCGTGAGCGCGGGCGCGGAGCAAGTCAGGCAAGACAAGTGACCCGGCCCCCAACGCCCCAATTTTGAGAAAGTCGCGACGACTGCTCCCCTCGCAATTCCTCCAACGACGACCGGTTGCCACGCGCAACATGCTCCACCGTCCTTTCGTGAAATTCAAGCGCGGACCCAAACGAGGGGATTATACATCAATGGCTACTTATAGGTCAAATGTTTTTTGCGCAAAATTTTTGTGTGGGCCTGCCCGAAAGAATGCCGCGCGGCGGTCGGACGGCACGCTGGACCGCCGGAGCGTGCTACCGGGGCTTTACGCTTTCGCTGGCGCAGCTCTTCGCAGAGTTGGACCCGCAGTAGGTATTCCACTCAGAAGCGTCGAAGAAACCACGGAGGCGCCGAGAATCAAGTAGGCGCGCGAATGACTGCGGGGCGGATCACGAACAGGCTATGATCCAGCCGTTGGCCCTGAAATTGCCAAACAGCCAGGGAAGGCGCAGGGCGCGGGTTCTGGCGGGACTGAGGGGAATGATCTCGCGGATTTGAAAGCCGGCTTGCTGAAGGCTTTGCACGAGTTCTGGGCGCGTGAAGACGTGCAGGAACATGTTCGGGACGCCGCGATAGGTAAAGACCTTGTCGCCCAGTTCGATGTCGCCGCGGAGCTTCGCCCGCAGCAGGTTCGCCAGCAGCCACCCCGGTCCGGTTGGGTCGTAAAGCTGCCGCCAGTAATTGTGAACGTGCAGCACGAACACGCCGCCCGGCTTGAGGATTCGCCTTGCGTGCCCCAAGACGCGCTGGCGATTGGCGCGGCCTTGGATCATTCCCAGCGTGCTGAACAGGCACAGCGCGTAATCGGCCGAGTGGTCGGGCAGGTCCAGTTCGACCAGATTGCAACGCACGCATTCAATGGGCAAGTTCTCTTGGGCGGCCTTAGCGCGCACCACGGCGAGCATGTTGTCCGAAAGATCAATCGCCAGTCCGCGGAAGCCGCGCCGGCAGAGCGACACGAGCGCCCGCCCGGTGCCGCATCCCAGGTCGGCCACCAGGCCCGGCGTGCGAAAGTGGCGGGCGACCACTTGCTCGTCGAACGCGAACAAGCGGTTGCTGGCGAAGTACGCGTCGTACTCGAAAGCAATGGGTTCCGAATGAACGTACTCCCATAGCCCCGGCGTCATTCCGGCCGGCAACTCCCGCGGCGGTAAAGGAGTATCGGGCATACGCATGCCGAGGAGATTCAGAGGACAGCCCCAACCAGGACGAACGCAAGGGACGATTCCCCCTTGCGTGTGGAGTAACGCGGACGCGCTGGCCGCTTCCCGGCGGCCGCTCGCCATCCTACCTTGCCGCGGGCACGTTCGCCTCCTTGTAGACAGCCCAATTCACATGACCTAAGTTCACGGGCAGCGGCGCGCCCCCGCACGTGTCGGCTTGCCTTGGAGGAATCAGCACGCCAGGGCAATTCACGGCCGGGGTGGGCATGGGCGTCTGGCCTGGCTCGCTTATTTTCGCGCGTGATCCCGTGAGAGTCGTTTCTTGGGAGTGTTTCAGCGTTCTCCATGCGCGTCATCCTTACTCTAAGCAGCGGACGATCGGGCACGAAGTTTCTGTCGGGGCTGTTTCGGCATAATGTCGCGTGCGTGTGCCGACATGAGCCGTACCTGGATTGGGGCAACCCGAGCATGTTCGGCCGAGCCATTTACGATCGGGCGACGGGCAACCTCCCGGCCGTGCGGCGGTTGGCGGCGCAAAAGAAGCGGTGGATTGAAGGGTGCGGCGCCGGCGTTTACGTGGAAACCAGCCACGCTTTTCTTAAGTCGTGGTGGGAGCTGGCGCCAGAGCTATTTGATGATTGGAAACTCGTTCACTTGATTCGCGATCCGCGCAAGGTGGCCAGGAGCGAGGCCAATCGCCACCAGTCGGCCGACCGTTGGCGAGTTCCCTTGCGGTATTACCGCGTCGCGGGGGACCGCTTCTTCCGCTGGGCGCTTACGGGGCTTGAGCCGATTTATGCCTCGTTCGCGCCGGGCGAACTAACGCGGTTTCAATGGTACGTGGTCCAGTGGATCGAGATTGAAAACCGCGCCATGCGGCTTTTGGACGAGCATCAGAAACGCGCCGACTGCGTAACGCTCCATACGCCGCGCGACTTGAACGATGGGCAGCGCGTGGCGGCGATGTTCCAGACGCTCGACGCGCCGCTGCGCTACGAGTCGCCGCGGCTGGTGGGCAATCGCAACCGCACGCCGCGGGCGCCCACGGTCGTGACCGCCGAAGACGAGCGGCAATTTGCGGAAGTCATCGCTCGTTTGCCGGCGGAATGCCTACAAATTTTTCGCCGTCCACCGTATGTCGACCTGCCCTGGTCCGCGGCGATATGCGGCCCGGTTCAAGACGCCACGTAGACCCATACGCTCAGGTAGTGGCACGCGCTGGCGGCAATGACCATCAAGTGCCAGACGGCGTGGAAGTAGGTCCAGCGATGGTCCATCACAAGGAACGCAGCGCCAATCGTGTACGTCACGCCGCCGCCCAGAATCAGGGCCATGCAACCACTGGGAACGACCGCCGAGTACCACGGCGCTCCCAAGATGGGAAGCCAGCCCAGCACCAGGTACAAGAACATCGAGATTCCGTCGACGCGATGCCGCAGCAGAACCTTGGTGATGAATCCATAACAGGCGACAATCCACATGGCGCCCGTCAGCAGCCACCACGCTCCTTCGCGCAAGTACGCAAAGGCGATCGGCGTATACGTGCCGCTGATGAGTAAATAAATCAGCCCCTGGTCCCAGGTGCGGAAGAAATGCCGCCACGGCCGCCGCTGCGCCAGGTGCGAAAGCGTGGAAGCGGCGTACACGCCGATGAGCGTGACGGCAAAGATCGCGCAACCGGCAATCCGCCACGGATCGCGAGTCGCCAACGAATGAGCCACCAGCAAAACACCCGCCCCCGTCGCCAGCGCCCACCCGGCCCCGTGGGTGATGCTGTTGGCAATCTCGGCTCCATTGCTTCGGAGGGCCAGTGCGTTCAACCGGACATGATGAAAAACGTAATCGACCATAGCGGCAGGATCAGGGTGGGATTATCAAGGCAGGCGTGATCGGCAGGTTGTGCTTCTCGCCATTATAATCGACACGCCGCCATACTGCTCCTGGCTGGAATCGCTTCGCGAAGGATTGTAGGGATGTTTTTTCGTGGGAAACGCCCCATGTAAAAAAGTTTTGATCGTTCGCAAGCTGCGGAAGGTGGCAAGGTTGACCCCTTCGGCACGATCCCCACTTCTTTTAGTGGGGAAGGAACCGCCGCAACGAGAGAAAATCTACGGGGTGCGGCGTGCTTCCGTCGAGCGCCAACTGCGCCATGATCTCTCCCAGAACGGGTGCGAACTTGAAGCCGTGTCCCGACAATCCAGCCGTTAGCACCACCCGCGGCCACTGTGGATGCCGGTCCACCAGGAAATGCTCGTCGGGCGTCAGGGTGTACATGCAAACGGTATGCCCGGCCGGCTGCGTGGAAACGCCCGGCAAGTGGGAAACTAGAAACCGCTGCACGTCGGCCAGGTCGGCGGGGTCCACGTTGCGATCCACCGCCAAGGGATCGCCCACTTCCTCGCCGCCGCTGTGGCGGGCGGCCTTGAGACCGCGCTGGTCGATCTGCGGAAAGCCATAGAAGTAGCCTTGCGGCGTCTCGTAAAAGAAACAGGGGCCGCCGTGATCTTGTCGCAAGCGCTCATCGTGGTTGGCGAACCAGTGTAAATGCTTCCGCGCCACGCGCAGGGGAAGGGCCACGTCGGCCAGGTGTTGCCCCGCCCAAGCGCCGGGCGAGAGGATCAATCGCGCGGCGGTGTAGCGCCCGCGATCGGTCTCGACGACGACGCCGTCCTTTTCAGCGCGCCACGTCTGAACCGTCTCACCTGTGCGCAGTTCGGCCCCTAGCCGCTGCGCCGCTTCGACGTGCGTCCGCACGCAATCTTCGACCAGCAGATAACCGGCGTCTTGCTCGAAGACCGCTCCGAATTCTTCGGGAACCTGAAACGCCGGGAACCGCCGCCGCGCTTCCTCGGCCGAGAGCGTCTCCACCTTCAAGTTGTGCTGTGCGGCGCTTTGCAAGACGCCGGGCAGCACGACACCCTGGGGAGGACCGACTTCCAGCAGCCCCACCGCATGATAGAGTTTGCGTTCGGTTTGCTCCTCCAACGCTCGCCACAGGGCATAAGCGCGCTGGAGCAGGGGAACGTAATCGGGATGTTCAAAGTACGCCTGGCGAATGATTCGCGTTTGACCGTGGGAACTGCCGCGGTCGTGCGGCGGCGCAAACCGCTCGATGCCCAAGACCTTCGCCCCCCGCCGCGCCGCATGATACAGCGCGGCGCTTCCCACGCCGCCCACGCCCAGGACGATTACATCGACCATGCAAAGCCATCCTTCCGCCGAAGCAAAAAAACTTTCTTCCGATGGTCCCCGATATCACATTCCGGGTAAAGCCGAAAGCCGTCCCGGACGCCCGACGCGTTCGTTTTGAAGTTGCGCGCTTTTCCTTTCTTAGCGGCGAAGCCGCGACAACATGTACCTACAGGCGCAAGCCCGTGGAAGGGCCTCGGCGGACAGAGTGCGCCACATACGCGCTAGCGGCGGCTCGCGGGGGCCATTAAGCTGCGACGCCGGGCGTGTTACAAAGAGGAATGGTGCGATTGGGTGTGGTGTTGGTGCGTTCCGTGCGGACTCGAATCATGGCTTCTCCGTTGCCTTTCCCCCTGGCGAGTTACTTCGAGCAACAGCTCGCGGGACATGGGATCGCGCACAAAATCGACGGCGACCAATGGGAAAACGCCGAGGTGTGCGACGAGGTGCTCCGCGGCATCCGCACGCTGTTGCGGAACGACGTTAAGTGCCTGTTGGTGAGTGGGCCGGGCGCGGCCATGGAAGCAGAATTGAACGGCCGCGCCGTGCATCCCCGCACGCGGCTGCGCATCACCGAGCGCAAGCACATCCCCCGGATCGAGGCCGAAATCCACGCGATCAGCGAGACGCTCGCTGCTCGCTGCCGGCGGCTGGGCATCCCCCATCGCGTGCTGCCGCACTGGGTCACGCGGGCCACGCGGCTCCTGGACGGCCACAAGGAAACGGGCGGAGTGGTAAGCATCGCCCGCGAGGCGATTTACACGGCGTTTGACGAAGACGAATTGGCGATCCTGCCCTTTGGCGGCGTCGATGCGGCCGGCCGCACCCTGTACGTCGGCGCCGAAGACGTGGCCGCCCGCGCCGCCGCGGCGGTCAACGCCCGCAAGCTGATTATGTACAGCGACGAACCGGGGCTGATGGTCCCGTCGCGCAGCGGGCGGCGGAAGAAGATCAGCTTCCTCGATCTGCACCAGTTGCTGCAACTCCTTCGCGCCTGCGACGCCCAAGATAACTTTGTGGTGGGCGAAGAGCGTCTGCCCACGGTCGAAGCCATTTACGAGGCCCTGGCCTACGGCGTGCCGCAAGTCCACGTGGTGCAAGCCAAGACGGGCGCACTCTTGGAGGAGCTGTTCACCCGCACCGGTAGCGGCACGCTGATCGAGCGCGATCCTTTCCTGCACCTGGACTTTCCGGCGCGCCCCGAGCAACTGGGCGAGATCATTCAACTTCGGCAGGAATGTTCGCGGGCGGCCACGCCCACCGGCGTGCCGCTCTTGAAGCCGCTTGCGACCGAAGAACTGGAGCGGCTGTTGCCAACCACGTTGGTCCTGCGGCAACGCGAGCTAATGGTGGGAACCGTCTACTTCGACGACGCGCCAGGACACGAAGACACCGCCGTGATCGGCGGCTTTGCCGTGGGCGAGAATCACCAAGACTCGGGCTATGGCCGGCTGCTGTTGGAAAGCGCGCTAGAGCAAATTCAAGAAGCGGGTTACGCGCGGGCAATAAGCGTGACCGGTTCGGATTCGGTCAAGCATCTATACGAGCAATACGGCCGCGCGGCCTCGGACGCCTGGCCCGACGTGCTCGGCCGCGTTCGCCGCCGCTACGGCGCCGATGCGCCGTTGGTCGCGGTGTACGAATTCCCCTTGCCGGACGTGGCGCGGTCGGCCTAGCAAGTTTCACGTGATTGATTGCTCAATGCCCCGAGGGTGGCTGGCGTTGATTAAACAGCTATCTAGATGAGACTGCCCTAGACCATTGTTCACCCGTGTTGTACGTGAACCCGCTTTACGACCGGAACAGCGGCGCGCGGGGGTCGGCGTACTCCCATTCTTCCACGTCGGTCTGGAAGTCAAACTTCGAAAGCAGCGTTCCCCGACACACGCCGGCCCCGCCGTTTGCAGGAGTGCTCTTCTCGATCTCCACGCGCTGGAGCAGTTCATCCATGACCTGGCGGGGCACAAACTCTTTCTCGCCGGGATAGATATATTGAAAGAGGATCAACTGGCTTAAGAGCACCGGCCAATGGTCGCCAAAACGCGCCAATAGTCGTGGCCAATCCATGTTGTCGCCGCGCGCGAGAATCAAATGGGCCACGTCGGCGCCGTCATAGCGGTGGCGAACCTGGATGTAGCACTTCTGCCAGATCATTTCTTCCACCGGCGAGATTTGGACGTTGAGATCCAAAAGCTCGGCGGCAACGCCATGCGCGAACCAGCTCTCGTCGACCGGGCACAGCCCGTTGCCCGAGTTGTAGATGATGTCGATGAAATCCTCGCCGGAATGCACCTTGGCCAGCCATCCCGGCTCGCTGAAATGCGTGCGATACCCAGCTACTTGCAGGGTATCCAACATCGGCCCCACATCCTGAGGCATGACAAACAGGTCAATGTCCTTGGTGCGGCGCCGAATGCCGGTGTGGAACTCGAAGGCATAGCCCCCACAAATCAGGAACCGAAAACCCGCCTTTTGCAGGCAAGCCAACGCGTCCCGATAGAATCGGCCCAATTCGCCTTGAGGATTACCACCGCGTGTATCGTGTAGTTTCATAAACCGACCAGCCAACAAAGGTTGTTTCCCTTGCATCCACTGCGGGTCGATAAAACAGGCAAACGACGTGCCACGCCGGAATGGCTTTTGCAGCAACTTGAGCGGGGATGTTTTTTCCCAAGTAACGACAGGACGACGCAGGAACAAAGTGTAACTGCGGGGAACCCCCTGGGAGTGCGGAAATTCGTTTCCGCTTTCCCCTTTCCGGCGGCGAATCGCGTTACGTCCGTTTCGATGGGGATGGGAAAAGCGAAAAGATTCAAGACGAAAGCGGCGATGAATCGCCGCACGCCAAAGCGGTTTCATCCGCCGCTCAAGATCCTTGACGTGCCCCAGGAGGAATTTGCTATGTCTGAGTCCAATGGCCGGCTGCGGGTGGCGGCCGTCGGAGACATTCACTTTGGCCCTCGCTCGGAAAGCATCCAAGGCTTGCTAGCGCACGCCACGCACCATGCCGACGTGCTGCTCTTGTGCGGCGACGTCACCAACCGCGGTCTACCAGAAGAAGCCGAAGCGCTGGCCCGCGAACTGCGCAGCATCAAACTTCCCGTGCTGGCGGTGCTGGGCAACCATGACTATGAAACCGATCATCCGAAGGAGGTCAGCGACATTTTGTGCAATGCGGGCGTCCAGGTGCTGGATGGCGACTCGGTCGAAGTTCACGGCGTGGGCTTTGCTGGCGTTAAGGGCTTTGGCGGCGGGTTCGGGAAGCGGGCCTTGGCGGCGTTTGGCGAACCGTCGATGAAGGCCTTCGTGCGCGAGACGCTGGACGAGATGCTCAAGCTGGAGGCCGCGCTGGCCCGCCTTAAGACCGAAACCAAGGTCGTGTTGCTGCACTACGCCCCCATCCAACAGACGGTCGAAGGCGAGCCGGCCGACATCTTCCCTTTTCTTGGCTCGAGCCACCTGGAGGAGCCGCTCAACCGCTATGAAGTGACCGTCGCCTTTCATGGCCACGCACACCTGGGCCACCCGGAAGGCAAGACCCGCGAGGGCATCCCGGTATACAACGTGGCCGAGCACGTGCTCCGAGCACTCCAGCCCGATGCGCCGCCGCTAAAGATTATCGAACTGCCGCTCCCCGCCCCGGTCGCCACGGCAGGCCCCATCGCGGCGCGGAATGCCTGACGCGCGCAAAAAAGGCCCCGCTTGGAAAGCGGAGCCTGAAAGTTAAAGCAGGTTCACCACGCGCTGGGCAAGCCCCTGCTCGCCCAGCACAATGTTCATGTGGCCGGCGGCGGCGATCTTCTCCAAGACCTCCAATTCGCGCAGCCGCATCAGCGTGGGGTTGTTCTCCAGCAGCTTGGCCGTGTTGGCCTGGCTGCGCATGGCGGCCGTCTCTTCGCGGCGGACGATCAAGTTGGCCTCGGCGGCCTTGCGGGCCTCGGTCACCTTGTTCATCAGGTCCTTCATGTCGCCAGGAAGGATCACGTCGCGCACGCCGGCCGAGACGATCTCCACGCCCAGCGAGCCGGCGTGGCGGCGCACGATCTCCTCCATTTCGGAGGCGACCGCGTCCTTGTCGCCCAGGAAGGCGTCCAGTTCTCGGCCGCCAACCACCGCTCGCAGCGCAAGCTGCGTCTCGCGGTAGAGCGCCTGCCGCACGTTGTCCGAGGCAGTCACCGCGCGGTGCGCGTCGGCAATGCGGAACACCACCACCGCGTTCATGCGCAGCGTGACCTTGTCGGCCGTCATGATCTCCTGTCCGGCCACGTCCAGGTTCGTCTCGCGCAGATCAAGCTGCACAAGCTGCACGTGGGCCACGTTTCGCCAGAACGCATAGCGGCCCGGCCGAAGCGTGGCGGTGTACTTGCCGTCCAGGAACAACACGCCCGCGCGGCCTTCCTCCACCTGGTGCAGTTCCAACGCCAAAAGCGCCGAAGGACGCCGAACGATGGCCGCCAGCTCGACGTGCTCGAATCGCACGTCGCGCACGTCCACCACCTCGACCTTCACCGCGCGGTGCGTGGTCCAGAAGGCGTGCAAGCCCGGCTGAAGCACCTCGGCGAAGCGGCCGTCGATCCACACCAATCCGCGCTCGTGGTCCTTTAGATCCAACACCAGCGCATGGTCGTGCAGCACGCCCGAGCGGGCGATTACGTCCAGCTTCTCGTGCGCCAGCCGCGGCTCGCGCTGCGAGACAACTTCCACGCGCGTCTTGCGCAGCGGGTCAAAGAACCAATGGCGGCCTTCGCCCAACAGCCCACGGAATTCGCCGTCACGGAAGTACAAGCCGATCTCGAAAGAACGAATTTTGAGGGTGCGAAACATGATGAATCTCCTTGCGACAAGAGCCAGAGGTTGGAGGTCAGGAGTCAAGTTTGTCAATTTGCTCCCTGATCCCTGATCCCTGATTCCTGACTCCTGACTCCTGACTAAAAAAAGCCCGCGGGCGGCGCGGCGTTCGGGGGTCGCGTGGGGTGGCGCGGAACGCGCTTGAGCTGGCCCAGGCTGCTTGCCTTTGCGGGGCGTCGTCGCGGCGGTCCAGAAAGAAGCGAGCTTCTCTCTTTCACGCCGCGCGTCGGCCGAGTAAACGGCAAGAGCGCAAGCCAGCGGAATCTGCGCGCTACAAGGCGCTTCTTCACGTTGCCGCGCGCGGGACGAATGTGGCGCACTCGCGCCGCGAGTGCGTTTTCCACTCGCCAGGCGAGTGGTCCACAAGTTCCCGCCGCGGCGGACCCTTCGATCGTCGGCCGCCTTTGGGCCTGGTTGGCGGACGCGGTCTGCGCCCTCGTTGGAGCCGATTTCTCAATCGGCGGTCGGTGGTACGGGAGTCGAACCCGCAACTTTCAGGGTTCAAACCTGACGCTCTACCATTGAGCTAACCACGTTTTGACGACGCCCGTTACAACCCATGTTCGGAACACGCGCGGCCCATCCTCAACCGAGGCGCCTCGCGCGCCGCTGGCCAGACGACATCAAACCGTTGCCTGAATATGCTTGCGGCGCCGCAACCCGCGGCGCCGATATCAACTTGATTACCACAAAAGGACGCAAGCCACCTCCAAAGGTTCACCCGCGCGGAAGGGGTCGGGTTGGTTTTTCGGCCCACCCTTTGCCACATGGTGACTGGCTTGCCCGAAAAACCTACCCGACCCCAGCGGCCGCCACTCCGAGGGCCGCCATCTTGCCGCGCGGGTTACGATTACCCAGACTGGCGGCCTGCGTAACCAAGGCGGTCCAACTTCGGTCCTTCCATCCAATAAATTCAGCTATGAGACGAGTCGCAAACGAGACAATCCTGCACGCGTTGGTTCTCGGCGGCCTGGTCGCCTTCACCGGCGGTTGCGGCCCCAGCGCCAGCTCTCCGCCGGCCCAGGAGAACGCGGCGCGGGAAACGGCGACGACGGAATTCGCGGCGTCGGCGCCCGCGGGGCACCAAGACCTACTGCACGGCCACTGGGTCTATGCCTCGGGAGAATCCGAAGGCAGCACGACCGCGGTCTACGGCGACCTGAAGCTGAATCAAGACGGCACGTTCGAGGACAACCGCCGCATTGGCGGCATCGGCGGGTTTCGCAAGGGCGAATTCCGCGTCGCGGGGGACCAGCTCACGTTGAACTTCGACGGAGGAAAGAATAGCCAAACCTACGCCTATTCCTTTGATTCGAGTCGCGACGAGGACGGCCAAGAAATCAAAACCTTGCTGCTCAAGGGAACGGGCCTCAGTTTCCTTTTGACCAAGAAGGAGCTGTAACGGCGAGGCATCGCGCGCGACGAGGTTTGGAGCTACGGAAATCGAGATCGTAGCGGTACAGTTTGCATTTGCTACACTAACCCGAACCGTAAGTTTTGAAGGCGCATTGTTAGCCACGCGTCTTGAAGTTGCGTTGTACGCTAGCGCCGCCCCTGCCGGGCTTGCTTGGTGGAAGCTTTGATTGGCAGCATCACCAAACATTCCCTCCCCCGAACAAGTTCGGCGGGGGCGTGTTTCTCAGGTTTTCCGGCACTCGCGCAGAATCGTCATCCCACCGAGGCAAGCTCGGTGGAGGAAATGCGCAACTTCAAAAAGCGTAAGCGAGGAGGGAAGTTCTGTCCTCGCTTACGCTTCGGGTTACTTTGGATTCAGAGGCAACCTCGAAAATCGCCAAACTGGACCATGGCAATCAAGAAGCGATGGTTGAGCCGTGGACTTCCCTCGACTACCATCCGCAGATGGCGCCGTTCTTCCACCGAAGGATAACACCCCATGAAATTCGCCTTCCGCTGCTTGCTGATCTTGGTTTGTTGCTGCCTGGCGCGCCCGACCGTAGCCGACGAGGCGCGGCCCATCGCGCTCTTCGACGGCAAGACCTTTGCCGGCTGGGAAGGCGACACGGACAAGACGTGGCGGATTGAAGACGGGGCCATTGTCGGCGGGTCGCTGGAAGTGACCGTCCCGCGCAACGAGTTCCTGGCCACCACGCGCGAATTTGAGAACTTTGAATTACGGCTCAAGTACAAGTTGACGGGCGTGGAAGGGTTCATCAACGGGGGCGTGCAGTTTCGCACACAGCGGATCCCCAACCATCACGAGGTCCGCGGCTACCAGGCCGATTTGGGCGCCGGGTACGACGGGCATCTCTACGACGAAAGCCGCCGCAACCGGATGCTTGCCTCTCCCGCCCCAGAGACGCTCAAGAAGGCGCTCAAGAAGGACGACTGGAACGAGTATCGCATCCGCGCCGAAGGGCCGCGCATCCAACTCTGGCTCAACGGCGTTCCCACCGTGGATTACACGGAGGCCGATCCCGCCATCCCGCGCCAAGGCGTGATCGCCCTCCAAATCCACGGCGGCTGCAAAGCGATCGTCCGATACAAAGACATCACCGTTCAGGAACTACCGCCCTCGAAATCCGCCACGCCCTGACCATTCGAGTGCCCTTTGGCGAGCGGAGGGCGTCAACCCTCCAACGGAATCCGCGCTAGGTTTCTTTCCGGCCGTTGCGTTTGAGGTCGAGCGACCTCCAGCAGTACCAACTGGCCACCGTGGCATAAGGCCGCCAGGGCGCCGCAATGGCGTGGCTGGTTTCCTTGTTGGGCAATTCGTCCAGCCCGTATTGGTCGCGAATCGCCGCGCGCACGCCCAGGTCGTCGTGCGGGAAAACATCGAGCCGGCCCAGCGAGAAGATCAAGAACATCTGGGCCGTCCAGCGACCGACTCCCTTGACCTGGATCAGATGCTCGATGATTCGCTCATCCGAAAGTCGCCCGATGTTCCGCAATTCCAGCGCGCCATCGTTGACGCGCCGCGCCAGGTCGAGCAGGTAACTTGCCTTCTGGGGCGAAACTCCCGCGGTGCGCAGCTCCTCGACGGTGAATCGCCCCAATCGCTCCGCCGTCAAGCCGTCGGGGGCGGCAAGTTGCTCCAACCGTTGCCGAATGGACCGCGCCGCTCCGGTCGAGATTTGTTGCGAGATAATCGACCGGACGAGCATCTGGAAGCGGTCCCGCTCCAAACGCAACGCGAACGGCCCCACCGCGTCGATCAGCCGCCCCAGGACCGGATCGGCAGCCTGGATATGGTCGATTGCAGCGGCGACTTTGTCCTTGGGAATTGTCATGCGAAGCAATCAGAAAAAGTGGTCCCAGGCCGAGAGCGCGTTTCTGGCAGGCGTGACGAGTCCTTCAGTATGGTGTACTCGCGGAGCGAGTGCACCACGCTGGCCCTCGTGCTTCATCGCCCTGCAATGGGAGCCGCCCAACGGAATATACCAGCACGTTCGCATTCCCGGAACGCCCGCGCGGGGAAGGATTGGTTTGGCGTTCCGGCGTCGGTTACTTGAGCACCGATGCTTGCGGCTCGCCTTCCTGGTTTTGGTCCTCGTGCAACACGAACGCCGGTCGGTGAAACCACAACCTGAGCCGGTTGACGGTCTTGGATACTCGTGGACGGCCAACGATCGTCCGCTCCAGCCGCCGCTTACCGGGAAAATCCAACAGGATCACGCCCATCAGGATGGTTAGCAGCCCCTGACCGGGGATGCCCGGCAGCGATAGCCCAAGGCCCACGAGGATTAAGAGCACGCCAAGAAGGTTTTTGGCGAACACCCCCAGCCAACGCACCGCGGGATGCCTATCGACCCAAAGTTGGCGATCGTGGCTGTCAAGGAAGAACCGAGCGGGCAACAGTACGATCAGCGCGCCGACCACCGCCAGCGAGATCGTGAACGTCAGCAAGAATACGCCAACGGTCCAGCCAAAGCTGCTCCACCCGAACCAATGCGGAAGCCATTCCATGATCGTATCGTCGTTTCCGTTTCGCATCGCCTCCCGCAACATGGTCTTCCGTTATTTTTCGTCTCGTTTCTTGTTCAGGTTTGAAGGAGCGACCAGAGGTTGTGAACCTTTCTGTAGCGGCGGCGCCGGAATGTCGCCACGCGCCAAAGCGAGAGATCCGCACGGGTCACGCTAGCAGCTCTTCCACCACGCGGGCTGGCTCGACGCCGCTTAAGCGCTGGTCGAGGCCCTGGTGCTTGACCGTGAATCGCTCGTGGTCGAAGCCCAAGAGTTTCAGCGCGGTGGCGTGGAAGTCGCGAATGTGGACCGGGTCTTTTACGATGTTATAGGAGAAGTCGTCGGTCTCGCCATAGACCGTGCCGCCCTTGACGCCGCCGCCGGCCATCCACATGGTGAAGCAGCGGGGGTGATGGTCGCGGCCGTAGTTCTGCATCGACAGGCCGCCTTGCGAGTAAATGGTCCGGCCGAACTCGCCGCCCCAGATGATGAGCGTCTCGTCCAAGAGGCCGCGCTGCTTGAGGTCTTGCACCAGGCCGTAGCAGGGTTGGTCCACGTCGCGGCATTGGTCGGGCAGCCGACCGGCCACGTTGGCGTGGGTGTCCCAGTTGTTGTGATAGATCTGCACGAACCGCACGCCGCGTTCGACCATTCGCCGGGCCAAAAGGATTGTGTTGGCGAAACTGCCCGGCTTTTTGGCCGCGTCGCCGTAAAGCTGGTAGGTGCTGGCCGGCTCGCTGGCCAGGTCGGTCAGCTCCGGCACGCTGCCTTGCATGCGGAACGCCAGCTCGTATTGCTGAATGCGGGTGTGCGTTTCGGGGTCGCCCACTTGGGCGTAGTTCATTTCGTTGAGGGCTTTGAGGCCGTCGAGCGTTGTACGGCGGACCGCGCGCGGCACGCCGGGCGGGTCGTTGATGAAGAGGATCGGATCGCCGCTGGTGCGGAAGCTCACGCCCGCGTGCTTGCCGGGCAGGAAGCCCGAGGACCACAACCGGGCCGAGATGGCTTGGACCTGCTCGGTGTTGGTCGGCTGGGCGACTAGCACCACGAACGTGGGCAGGTCCTGGTTGAGCGACCCCAGCCCGTATGACGCCCACGCCCCCAGGCACGGCTTGCCGGTGATCTGGCTGCCGGTCTGGATGTAGCTGATGGCCGGCTCGTGGTTGATGGCCTCGGTGTGCATCGAGCGGACGAAGGCCATGTCGTCCACCATCTTGGCCGTCCACGGCAGGAGTTCACTGACCCACATGCCGCTTTGACCGTGCTGGTCGAATTTGAACTTCGAGGGGGCAATGGGAAACCGCGCCTGCCCGCTGGTCATGGTGGTAAGCCGCTGGCCCATGCGGATCGTTTCGGGCAGGTCCTTGTCGTACCATTCCCGCATCACGGGCTTGTAATCGTACATGTCCATTTGCGGCGGCCCGCCGACCATGTGCAAGTAGATCACGTGCTTGGCCTTGCCCGCAAAGTGCTGGAGCGTTTGCGGATTGGCGATGCCGGCGTGCGGGCTCGCCTCGGCGGCAAACCCGTCGCGGCCGAGCAAAGTCGCCAGCGCCGCCCCGCCCAGCAGGTGCGAGCCTTGCGCGAAGAAGTGCCGGCGAGTGATGTTCCGTTGGAATTCGTGGAACGGGATCATAGCGGGTTCTCCTCAATGTAGGTCACTCGCTCCGCGAGTGACCAACTGCTCGCGACAGCGAGCGGACCAGGATTAGGTTTCAATTACAATGACCGCGAGTAGTGCAGAAACTCCCCCGTCGGCAGTCCCGCCTTACGAGGATTATTCGCAATGTATTTTCGGAGATAATCGAACTGTTCTTCGCTGCGAACCAGATGGTTAAAGTCATCGACCTCCCAAAACCGCCCGGTATCGCCGGTGGCCCGATGGATCTGGACCGCCGTGAAATGCTTCCACGACTTGCACTGTTTGAGCTGCGATTCCGACGACGGAAAGGCCGCAAGCAGGTGAACGTGGTTGGGCATGACGATGTCGTCGAACATTACATAACGGTCGCCGTCAAAGTGGAGGAGGCTATCGCCCACAATCTTCACGAGTCCCGCCCGCCGCAGCACGCAGTCACCGTAGCAATGATCCATAAGGGCGAGCCAACGCTCAGAAAACGTGTTGTGAAACTCAAGCTGCTTGGCAAATGGCAACTGCTCCAACTAGCATTTCCAGCCTTGCCGATAGGGATCGACACCGTTGCAGATGAGCCAAGCGGAGCGATCGTTCAACCACTTTTCAGCGACTTGACGGGGGATGGAATCGAACGTTCTCCAAGTGACGAAACAAATCGCTCCGGCTTGCGTCCAGTGCGGCAGGCTGCGCCGCTCCAAAACGGAGTACTCTTCCTTTGGCTCAAAGAACCGATAAGGCAGAGTATCGGTTGGCATGACGGGATGATTCGGATCGGGGGGAGTTCGTTCGCTGTCGCGAACGGTTGGTCACTCGCGGAGCGAGTGACCTACATTACTTATTCAATACTTCGTCCAGGTTCATCAATTCGTTGCACAACATCGTCCAGGCGGCCAGGTCGCTTGGATTCATTGTGGGGTCGGGTTTGGAGTCGCCGACGGCGATTAGCTTGGCGGCGTCCTCGGGCGCGGATTGGTAGTAGGTGGAAAGTTCGTTCAGCGACGCGCGGATCACTTGCTTCTCAGCATCGCGGAAGGTGCGCGCCAGGAGGCGGTTGCCGATTACGTCCATGCGGCCGTCGAAGGTTGCGCCTCCTTCCTGGATGGCGGTCTGGGCCAGGTGGCGGGCGGCTTCGATGAACTGGTCGTCGTTCAACGTCACCAGGGCCTGGAGCGGCGTGTTGGTGCGCTCGCGGCGAACCACGCAGAACTCGCGGTTGGGGGCGTTGAAGATGTCCATCGACGCGGGCGGCGCCATGCGCTTCCAGAACGTGTACAGGCTACGGCGGTAGAGTCCCGCGCCCGTATCGGGTTGATAGCTGCGGGTGTTGCTCACGTTCATCGCAATTGCCTCCCACACGCCGGGCGGCTGGTACGGCTTGACGCTGGGACCGCCGATCTTTTTGACCAAGAGGCCGCTGGAGGCCAGGGCATAGTCGCGGATTATCTCGGCGTCCAAGCGGAAGCGTGGCCCGCGCGAGAGAAGGCGGTTGTCGGCGTCTTTTTCCAACTTGTCGGGTGTGACAATCGCCGCCTGGCGGTAGGCCGCCGACGTGACCATCAGTTTGAACAGTCGCTTCACGTCCCAGCCCGACTCGCGGAACTCGACCGCCAACCAGTCGAGCAGTTCGGGGTGCGAGGGGAGTTCGCCCGAGACGCCAAAGTCGCCCGTGGTGCGCACGATGCCCGTGCCGAACACCTCCTGCCAGAACCGATTGACAGTCACGCGCGCCGTGAGCGGATGGTCGGGCAAGAGAAGCCATTCGGCAAAACCAAGGCGGTTGCGCGGGGCGCCTTCGGGGAACGCGGGCAGGATGTCGGGCGTATTGGCGCCGACCTGGTCGCGGCGCTGGGTGTACTCGCCGCGGAACAGGACGTAGGCGGTTGCGGGCGTGGTCTTTTCTTGCATCACATGGGCCACGGTAGCGCGAGCCTTGATGTCGCTTTGCTCGCGCTCCAGGCTGGCCGCTTCCTGGGCGATGGCGATCGAGGCCGCATCGACATTCGTCAGCCACCAGCCGAACAGTTCATCTTTTTCCTTGTCGGTGCGCTGGTCGGCGGGCTTGGCCACTAGCGAAGCGTAGCGCGTGGCCTTCGCCAGCGACTCAACCTCGTGCGGGGCCAGCGTGCGCGTGTAGATGCGCAAGTCCTGCACCCCCGCGCCGCTGATCGGTTCCGAGGCGTGCCGCTGCCCGATCTTGAAGGGAACCGTGGTGCGGGTTGTACTCTTGAGCGTGTCGGACTCGACGTTGGTGGGCTGAGCCTGGCCGTTGACGTAGATTTTGACGCCCGCGGCTTTCCCCGAGCCGTCGTAGGTGAACAGCACGTGGGTCCACTGGTTGCCGGGAACTTGATTCTTGGTGACGACCTTAAGCGCATCCTGGTTCCAGGCGTTGACGATGTGCGTTCCCACGCGGCGGCCTTGGACCCAGAAGTCCCAACCGCGGTAGTTGTTCGTGTTGTCCATGCGGGCGGCGATGGCCCCGTGACTGTCGTTGGCCGGGAGCTTGACCCACGCGCCGCAGGAGAACGGCTGGTTCTTGTCAAAGTCGCCCACGTCGGGTAGTTCGGCCACGGCGCCTTTGTTTAGCTCCAATGCATAATCGCCCACGTGGCCCGGCTGCCAGCCGGCGGTGGGAGCGAGGGCGATCTCGCGAACCTCGCCGCCGGCCACGAGGCGAACCGGCTTTTCAGCGCCCTCGTTCAGCGCCGCGTGGAAGTGCAGTCCTTCCGAGGGTGGATTGGCGGCGAACTCATCGGGCTTGACCGCGGCCAGCCACTTGTCAAACTCGGGCCGGGCCGCGTTCTTGCGGGCCGCCAGGCGCTGCTGGGCGGCAGGCGCCTCTTTCTCCAGGGCGAACCAGCGCTCGCGGTCTTGCGGCAGCGGGGCGACCACAATCGGCGGGGTGTCTTTGATATTGCCGTCGCGGGCGCCTTGCGTGGTGTTGTTGAAGAACGCCGCCATCTCGTAGAACTCTTGCTGCGAGACGGGATCGAACTTGTGATCGTGACACACCGCGCACCCCATGGTCAGCCCCAGCCAGACTTGCGAGGTCGCCTCGGTCCGCTCGCGAGCGTAAAGCACCAGGTATTCTTCGTCGATGATGCCGCCTTCGTTGGTCGTCATGTTGCAGCGATTAAAGCCCGAGCCAATCCACTGCTCCAGCGTGCGGTTGGGCAGCAGGTCGCCGGCCAGGCTCTCGCGGGTGAACTGGTCCCAGGGCTTGTTCTCGTTAAACGCGCGGATGACCCAATCGCGGTAGGACCACATCTCGCGGTAGTTATCAAAGTGAATGCCGTGCGTGTCGGCATACCGGGCGTAGTCCAGCCAGTACCGCCCGCGATGCTCGCCCCACTGCGGCGAACGGAGCAGCTCATCGATCAACTGCTCATACGCATTGGGCGACGTGTCTTTCACAAACCGTTCCACCAGTTCCGGCGAGGGCGGCAGGCCGGTCAGGTCTAAGCTCACGCGGCGGGCCAGCGTGCGGCGGTCAGCTTCTGGGGCGGGCGCCAGTCCGGCGGCCTCCAGCTTGGAAAGAAGGAAACGGTCGATCGGGTTCTTGATCCAGGCGGCGTCCCGCACCGGCGGCGGTTCGGGGCGCGTGGGCGGGATGAACGACCAGTGAGGTTCGTACTCGGCCCCTTCCGCGATCCACTTCTTGAGCGTTTCTTTCTGCGCGGCGGTGAGCGCCTTCTTGGTGCTCGGCGGCGGCATTACCATTTCGGGGTCGTCCGAGAAGATCCGCTCGACCAGCGTGCTATTGTCCGGCTCGCCGGGGACCACCGCGCCCATGTCCATCGACGCATCGCGTCGATCGAGCCGCAGGTCGGCCTTGCGGGCCGCGCTGTCGGGGCCGTGACAAGCGAAGCAGTTGTCCAGTAGGATCGGGCGGATGTCGCGGTTGTACTGCAACTCTCCGGCGCCCGCCGTCTTCTGGCCAAGCACGAACAGGGCCAGCACCACCGCCAACGCAAACAAGCCGAGGTAGACGATCCGTTCGTGCCGGTGGATGTGAGCGCTATCCAGGACGACGGCGATACACTTGCCATGTAGAGGGCGAGAAGGCTGATGTGTATGGGGCATGGGACGATCTCAGGAGGCGATACGGATCTCTTCAGTGTGGTGCACTCGCTCCGCGAGTGTGTTCTCTTTCTCATGTCCTTCGGATGCAACCAGGAGAAGCGAGCGCACTCGCGGAGCGAGTGCGCCACATTCTCTTTACGTCGGCAGCGCGCCGCTCCAGTATTTCAGGCCGGAGTGTATGTGGCGGGCCATGGCGCGAGCGGCGGTTTTCGGTTCGTTCGCCAATAGCGCTTCGACAATGGCCAGGTGTTCACGGGCTTCGTCGGCGCAGCGGTGGCAATCGGCGTTGGCTTTCTCGCGCTCCCACGACACGTCTCGGATGGCGCGGAACAGCAATTTCAACCGGCCTAGCTCTTGCGCTAAAAACCGGTTGCCGCAGGAGTCGGCAATCAGGTCGTGCAGACGGCTGTCGAGCCGCCGGGCGTTTTCAATGAACCGCGCGCTTAGGCGCTTGGCCGCCGCCACGCGGCGAAACTCATCGGCCAGATCGTGCAGTTCGGCCAACTCGATCCGGCCGCAACTGAGCCGCGTCGCTTCGCACTCCAGGGCGCGGCGAACCTGGCAAATCTCGCGAATATCGTTTGCCGTGAACCGCCGCACCACGGCGCCACGGTTTGGCGAGAAGTCAACAATGCCAATCCCGGCCAGGGTAATGAGGGCCTCGCGAATCGGCGTGGGGCTGACCCCCAGCCGCTGCGAAAGGTCGTCCATCACCAGATGCTCGCCGGCGCGGATCCGCCCTTGGAAGACCTCGGTCAGCAGCGTTTCGACAATCGCTTGTCGCCGCTGACCGTGGCTCCAACGGTGCGTCCCACTTCCGTTGGACGCTAGTGGTAATTTCTTCACGCCAGACAAGGATTGACTCCCGAGTTGGGCGGAAGGCGGGTTACGGGGAGGGATGCGAACGGGGCGCGAGCCAGCCCCTGGACAGTGGTGTTGATTGTACCGCGAGTTCCCCTTCGTAGCAAATATTTTTTATAGGAGATTGGGCGGATTCTATAGGATCACGCGCGGCCCGCGCCAAGCGATGAAAGGTCGTGACTGTTCGGGCGCGCGGGTCGCGTATGCCCGACGGGACCTTCCGGCAACGCCACACGGTGGTGGTTCGACACGCGGGACGATCAAATATTCACGCCCTCTGCCCTTGATGGATGCTGCGCGCTTGTGGCGCCTGCTTGCCAGGAATCAACGATCAATCGAAACCGGGTTCACGCATCGGCAGAGCGACGACTTCCGCTTCGCCCGCTGGCGAAGTCAGCCGCTGCCCCGGCCGATTGTGTCCCTGACGCACGTAGCCCAGCGCTACGGCGCCGCCCGGTGCGGGCGACCAAGCGGCCGAAGTGACGCGGCCAACCACCGTTTCGCCCCCGTGCAGCTCGCACGCCGGCTCGGGAACGTGATCGCCGGAGAACCGCAATCCGACCAAGGTCCGGTTAACGTGGCCCAAGGCGTCGATGCGGGCCACGGTCTCTTGTCCCAGGTAGCAACCCTTGGTAAAGCTGATCGCGCGGTCGTTGCGGTCCACTTCCTGCGGTAGTTGATCGTCCGTGATGTCGGTCCCGTAGAGCGGCAGTCCGGCCTCGATGCGGGCCGCCGTCACGGCCGCGGCGCCGCAGGGAACAGCGCCCGCGTCTTGGAGAGCGTGGGCGACGGCGTCTTTTTGATCCGCGGCGCAAATCACGCTGAATGCCTGGGGGCCGGTCAATCCGCTCCGCCGCAGGAAGACGGGTTGGCCAGCAATTTCAGCCTTGCCGTGCGCAAGCAGGTCTTGCGGAGGCGCACACCCTCGTTGTTCCAGCAACGCGACCGCATGGAGACCAGCCAACAGCAGTTGCGCGAACTCCGCGGTGCGGTCGGCCAGCGTCACTTTCTCGCGAATGATGTAGCGGTCCAGGTGAGCGACCAGTTTTTCCGCTTGCCCCGAGGAGGAATCAAGCACCAGGGTGTCTTGGCTGCAATAGACGAAGACATGCCCGACGACTTTCCCCTTGGCGTTGAGCAGGAAGGCCTCGCATCCTTGACCGGGCGCCAATCGCAGCACGTCGTTGGAGCACAGGTTGTGCAGGAACTTGACCCGGTCGGCGCCGTCCAGCTCGACATACGCACGGTCCGAAACGTCGGCCAGGCCGACGCTCTCGGTCAGCGCCTGGTATTCCGTCGCCAAAGTTTGCGTCATGGTACGACCATCAAGAATGACTTTGTTTCCGTCATGACGGCGCTCGGGCCGCCCTTACGATTCGGATTCCGGCATGGCGTACTGGGCGTCGGCCAGCAAAATGCAAGAGTCATGCGAGCGGGTCAAGCGGGCCATCTCGGCTTCGGTGGCCACGTGCGCCAGGCCCAAATCTTCGACCGTCTCGCCGTCCAGTTCGCTCAACAGATAAATGCGTTTTTTCTCCAACAATTCGGCGAGCAGCGAAGCCGATTGGGCATCGAAGGAGTCTTGCCGGGCGACCGCGCGCTGGCGGTCCGATTCTTCGTCCACCCCCGAGAGCCGCTGAAGCGCCGGCCCTGGCGGACGGCGAAGTTGCGTACACAACGCGATCGCGCCGTCCTCGTCCACCGCCTGCGCGGCGGCGTAGAGCGCCCGGCCGAAGTTCTCCCACGTTTGCTGATCCGGCCCGCCCGAAATCGCAGCGATCACCAACCCCGCTCGCTGCGGGAGCGGCCTTCGCCATGCGTCCTCGCATAGCCGTTGGCCATGCTCATGGACGGCGGCGGCCGAACCGGCCAAGACGGCCAGCACACGGTCATCGGGGCCGGGCGCCACTTGCAGCACGTATTGCACGCCGAGAAGCCATGCCGCCTCGTCGGCTTCGTGACGCAGCCTTCCAGCGACGGCGGCGCGGGTGGCGCCCGGCGATTGGTACCTTTGGCGCGTCGCCTGGTCGGCAAAGGCGGGAAACAAGCCGCCCCACGACCCGAAGTAGCCAAACGACGAGGCCGGCCGCAACGGTCCGATTGGCAAAACAAATTCGGCCTCGACGATCCGCCGATTGAGATAGATCGCCAGGTTTTCCGCCGAGGTCGCCAGGTAACACAACGAGTCTGGATTGTCGGGCTGATGCACCTCAACTTGCACTACGTCGCGCAGACCGTCGGGAAGCAATTCGACGTCTTCTTCGTCGCGGGCGTGCGACAGAACCACGGTGACTTGCCGCGGATCGGCGCCGCTTTCCAAGATCGCCTGAATGGCTCCCGCCACGATCCGCGGCGCTTGGGGCGTCTCGGCGTCCAGCGCCAGCACGATGTGGTCGCCAGGCACAATCGCTTGCGCCACGGGCGGCAAATCCAGCGGCGCCCGCAATGCTGCTACGGCCGCCGCCGCCGGGTCATTCAGCGGTTGGACCGCGCTGTGGGTCCAGTCCGCCACCAGCGCGTCGCCGGGAAGGTGTAGTTCGATCTGGCGGTTAACGCCAAATCGCAAGATGGAAGCCATGGGGATCCGTTCTTTCCTCTACTTAAAGGCTCTGACAAACGCCATACTAATCCGATGCGCAAGCGAGGAAAACAAAGAGAAAGAGCCTCGCTGGCGCGTCGGGTTGGGGTTTTGTCAGAGCGTCTTAGTTGGACGGTTTCACGCCGTCCGCGAAATACGCGCTGATTGCCTGGTTCTGAAGCCACGGAAAGAGCTTCGTCCTGGCTCTGCCTCGCGAATCTTAACCAATCAATTGATGATTCGCTCTGAACGTCAGGCCGTGGCGCTGGCCGCAAACGCTATCGCTTGCGGTTTCGCGGCCTCCCATTCCGTCGGGCCAAATGCATCAACTCCTATTTGCATCTTTGCGGGCGGCTTCCTTGGCGGCAAGAGGGTCGGATCGCTCTGGACGCGCCGGGGCAGGTCGGGTAATCTCCGCCGCCGCGCGGGTGAGCGGCGTCTTGCCGCTCGCGGAGCGCGCGGACCACTCTTTGGACTTCCCCATTGCGAAGGATTTCGGCCGATGGCTAACAACGTCAACTTTTTCACCTGGATTCGCGAAGGCGTCAAACAAGCGGTGCTGCTGGGAGTCTCCGACGCGGTACAGGAGATTGGCACGCCGGAGAACGAAGAGGACATGAGCCACCGTTTGTTGGAAGTCATTAAGAATGACGGCAAGACGCCCGCCGCCGCGATCGGCGCCCGTGCGGGATCGGGCGGCGGCCGTAAGCGTCTGGGACGTTCGCTGAAAGAAATCGAAGGCGTGGCCGAGAAGTAAAGGCCCCCTCGCGGCGTCGCAATCAAAAACATAGGCTGAGGAAGTCCTACCTCGCGCTCCGCGAGCAGTTCCGCGTGGTCTGCTCGCCTGGCGCGCGATCTCTCCGATTCTCCCTTTGCCGTGCGACAAACGCTGTTCTTCATCCCGCACGAGGTTCTTGGCATCCCCGTGTTTGGGTTTGGTTGGGCGCTGATGGTCTGGGCGGTCATCAGCCTGGTGACCATCATCGGGCTGGTTCGCCGGCAGGGCTGGAACGAAGAGACGCGCAGCTTCCTGTTCTTCCTGGCGGCGGTGGCGGCGGTCATCGCCTGGGGACTGCCGATTGTCGAAGCGGCCCAAAGCGGCCCCGCCGAGCAAGGCTTGCCGATTCGCGGGTACGGCGTGATGCTGCTCCTGGCCGTCGCGTCGGGCGTGGGGCTGGCGGCGTGGCGAGCGCGGCGGATGGGCGTCGATCCCGAGATCATCTACTCGCTGGCGTTTTGGATGTTCGTGTTCGGCATCGCCGGCGCCCGGCTGTTTTACATCATCGAGTATTGGGACTCGTTCCAGCGATCCACGCTGCGCGAAACGCTCCTGGCGATGCTCAACGTGACGCAAGGCGGGCTGGTGGTGTATGGCTCGGCGATCGGCGGAGTCGTCGCGGGCGCCGTCTTCCTGCTGCGGCGCGGCATCCCACTCCTGGCCACGGCCGATCTGATCGCCCCCAGCATGGTCTTGGGGTTGGCGATCGGGCGGCTGGGGTGCTTTCTGAACGGCTGCTGCTTTGGCGGCGCGTGCGACTTACCGTGGGCGGTGCAGTTCCCGCCGCACAGCCCGCCCTATTTCCGCCAGCACCAACTGGGGCAGTTGCACGGTTTTCGGATTTCTCAAGACAAGCAAGGTCGCGCGGTGGTCAATTACGTCGATCCACAAAGTTCGGCCGCCCAGGCGGGACTGCGCAAAGGGCAAACCATCGAGTCCATCCAGCTTGATCCCAAGTCGGCCCTGCAAGCCGCCGCCACCGTGCCGGCGTTTGCCGGGAAAACCGTCTCCGTGGAGTTGGCCTCGGGCGAAGAGCGGCGCTTAACGATTCCCGCCTGGGAACCGGCCTTGGCCGAGGGGAACGCGCAGCGCCTGGGGGTGCAGGTCTTCGACGTACCGAATGGCCCGGCGGTCGTGGCGCAAGTAACCGTGGGCGGACCGGCCGACAAAGCGGGCATTCGGACCGTGGATCGCATTGCCGCGGTGCGTCTGCCTCCGACTCCGACCGACGCGATCGCCCAGGATGTCATGCAATGGGCCGGCGCCGGCGTGACGGTCGAAACCGACGGCGGCCCGATCGCTTGGACGCAGGAGGGCTTGCCGGCCCGGACCTTGCCAATTCATCCCACGCAGATTTACGCCTCGATCACCGCGTTCCTGATTTTCTTCTTCCTGTGGGTCTATTACCCGTTCCGCACCCGCGATGGCGAAGTTTTCGCGCTCTTGATGACCGTTTATCCTGTCACGCGCTACCTGGAAGAGGTCATTCGCGTGGACGAGCCGGCGCAGTTTGGCACGGGGCTGAGCATCTCGCAGCTCATTAGCGTGGGGATTCTTGTCGCGGTGGGGGCGCTGTGGGTGTACCTCGCGCGGCAGCGCTCCGGCAGCGTATGGCCCCGGCGCCCGGAGGACGAAACCCCACGCCTGCGGCCCACCGCGGGGTAGAACGCCTTGCACGGAGGCGTAGCTGTCGGTCTTCAATGGAGGTCACTCACGGAGCGAGTGACTTACACTGAGGAAACCTCTCTAGAACTTCACGGGGCCGACGGTGCGCTTGAGCTCGTCGCGCATGGCTTGCTTGGGGGCGGACATGCCGGTGAAAAGCTCGAACTGTACGGCCGCCTGGCCCACGAACATATCGACCCCGGTGACCACGACGCAGTTTTGTTGGCGGGCGTTTTTCACCAGCAACGTTTGTTCGGGGTTGTAGATCGTGTCGAACACGACCATCGACCCGGTTAAATATCGGACGTCAAAGGGCGTGTCGTCCACGTTGGGGTGCATCCCCACGGGCGTGCCGTTCACCAGGATGTTGGGCTTGAACTTGTAGCGTTGGCTCCATTCCACGGCGCGGCATTCGAGCTCGTCGGCCAGGGCCTTGGCGCGGTCGAAGGTGCGGCTGGAAATCACCACGTCCGCCCCGCGCCGCACTAGCCCGTAAGCGATGGCCTTGGACACGCCGCCGGCCCCCAGCACCAGCGCGATGGCGTCCTTGTAATTGGACACGACGGACTGCATGGACATCGCCCGGTCGATGCTTTCCATGGCCGCCCGAAAGTCGGTGTTGTATGCGATCCGCTGGTCTTGATCAAAGATCAGCGTGTTGGCGGCGCCAATTTCTTCGACCGCGGGGTCCATGCGCGTGGCGTACTGGAGCACCGCTTCCTTGTGCGGAATGGTGACGCTTAATCCTTTAATGCCCAGTTGCCCGCACTCTTGCAGGAACAACTCCAGGTCCTCGCTCGGCACGCGAAACGGCACGTAGATGTTGTTCAGCTTGAGGTCGCGAAAAGCGACGTTGTGGATCAAGGGGCTCAGGCTATGGGCAATAGGGTCGGCAATCACTCCGTAGACTTCGGTGTTCTGGTCGATCTGGTCATAGTGATAGATCTTGGTCATCTGGTCGTAACTAAGCTGCCCCGGCGCCAGGGCCCGTTCGTGGTGGAACGTGGCGTAGGTGAACGGCGCGCCGAACTTGCTCCCCAGAATCCGCGTCGGAATGCCGATCTCGCCCATGCACAGGCCGATGGTGGGAACCGTGCGCGACTTCTCCCGGACCATCGTCAGCATGCGGATGCAGTCGTGGGGGCGATGGGCCATCGTGGCGATCTTGACCACGTCGGGATCGAGTTGGGCCATCCTCGCGTGGATTTCGTCCAGGTTCTCAGGCGTCTCGCGAAAGTTATGGTAGCTGATAACCCGCTTGGTCTTGCCGTAGCGGGGAATCTGCGACGCGATATCCTCTTCCAAGTCCACGTATTCCACGCCCGCCACAATGGCCGAGCGCAGCAGGGTGAGGCGTTTATCCTCGCTGCCGGTCCAGCGCCCCCCGTCGCGCTCGCGACGACAAGTGACCAGCACCGCCGTGGGCCGCTCATCCAGGAGCCGTTTGAGATTCACGTCGGTATAGATGAAGTCCAACCGCAGCTCCACCAGCTTGGCCCCTTTTTCGGCCAGGTTCTGGTGTTCGAGAATCATGTGCTTGTGCCGGCCCCGGCCGATGCTGACGCAGATCATGGTGATGAGAACGAAACAAGGAGATGAAACCCACAATCCCCGCCATTCTAGTTCAATCGGGGCAGTCTCGCGACGCCCTCCCCCCAGCCGAAATGGCAAATGTCCGTCACGAAACAATTTGACGCCAGCCGGAAATGCTCTACTATGGAACCAAAAATAAATGCGAACCAAAAGGAAGCGCCATCCCTGCTTTCATTTTGCGATTTGCATTTCCTAAGGAAGTCGCACTCGTTGGTAAGTCGCCCTTCCATGTGACGAACTACTCCCACCGGAGCTAAACCTCATGGCGCGCCCTCCTGCCCGAGAGTTGACCGAACGCGAACTGGAGGTCATGCACGTCTTTTGGGATCGCGGCGAATCGACCGTGGCCCAGGTGCGTGACGCGCTGGACGCCGCCGGTCGGCCCTTGGCCTATACCACCGTGGCCACGCTCATTCGCATTCTGACCGAGAAAGGCTTTCTCGCGCAAACCACCGAGGAGCGGCCGTTCGCCTACCGGTCGGTGCGGTCGTTTGACGAGGTGTCGCGGCGGATGGTGGGAGACTTGGTGCATCGCCTGTTTGGCGGCTCGCGCGAGCAATTGCTGGTGCACCTGATTGAAGAACAACAACTGACGCAAACCGAACGCGCCGTTCTCGAACGCATTCTGGAGGACGGCGAATGAACGCGGCAGGATCGGCGGTGGCGTGGTGCGCGGTGCAAGTCGCCTTGGTGGGCGTGGCGGCCATCAGCGCCTATTGGCTGGTAGTCAAGCTGCACCAGGCCGCGGGCGGCTTTGCCGCCACGACGGGCCTGGCGATGGTGTTCTGTTTGTCGGCCGCCGCCGCTAGTCCCTGGCCGCGGTGGAGTTTTCTCGACCACCGACCAACCGAACGCAACCAGAATCAAAGCCGGAGCCGAGGAAACCGAATCCCGTTTTCAGGCAAGGCGCGGTCAGCCTCCACCGGGACGCCGCTTCCCCTAGCGTCCCCCCTCACTGCGGCGGCGCCGGGTCGTGGAATGGCGCCGTCGGTGGCTTGGTCCGAAGCGCCGTCGCCCCCTCGATTCTCGCACAAGCTCCTGAACCACGCGCGCGGCGCTTTAGGAAAGAACGTTCCAGCTCGCCCCAGTGAATGGCGGTGGACAAGTTCGTTGTGCGTCCTGTTTACGCTGGGGTTGGCCCTGGCGGCCGCACGACTGGCCGTAGCTTTGGTTGCGGTCGCCGCATTGCGACGGCGCACCTCGCCAATAACCGACCCGAGCTTGTTGGCGCTGTGGAACACGCTGCGCACGCGGTACGGCGCCGTGCGGCCCGCGGAGTTGCGAGAGGCGCCCACGCCCTGCGCTCCCGCCACCGTGGGTTGGCTTCGCCCGGTGATTCTCTTACCGCCCGACTGGCGCGCCTGGAGCGACGACGAGCGCCGCGCGGTGCTCGCGCATGAACTGGCCCACGTGGAGCGCGGGGATTACCTGTTGTGGCTCGCGGCGCAAATGGCGCTGGTGTTGCACTTTTATCATCCGGCCGTCCATTGGCTGGCGGCCAAGATTCGACTGGAGCAAGAGTTTGCGGCCGACGCCGCCGCCGTGGCGCTGCTGGGAAGCAAACGCGTCTACCTGGCGGCGCTGGCTCGGTTGGCGCTGCGCGGTGCGGCGCCGCCGTTTGGCGCGGCGCCGTCGTTTGTCTCGTCGCGCGGGATGTTGCTTCAGCGCATCGACCGCCTGCGGAGTTTGGAGCCGCAACCGTCATCGACGGGACGTTTCGCCAGCAAGGTCGTAGCGCTGGCCATCCTGCTCACGGCAGGCATGGTGGCTGTGGGGCTGCGCGGCGGCGCAACAACCTCCTTTTCTACTCAGTCTCGTTTGGAATCCCCGCCCGCGGCCATTCTTTCCGATGGGCGTTCCGATGACCGGTACGGACCATAATACAGTTTCAAAAAGTCACCCGCGCAAGAGGGAGTGACTGAGGCTCCGCCGCCAGCCACACGTTGTTGATCGAGCTATGATCGACTTGGAACTGCGGTAGAATCGTTATTATCCCTTGAATCGTCCTGATCGCAGAGATTCCCGGGGAAAGGGAGTTTGGCAAATCGAGTTTGCCCGCAACCCCAGCCTCTCCTGCGGGTTATATCTTCAGGGACGTTGCGCGCGGTGGCGGTCATTTTCTCGTCAAACCTGAAAAGCACTTTCTGCTGGCGTGACCGCGGCACGAGGACTACCATAAAAACACCGGGCGCGACGCCGCAACTTGTTCCCGGTCAACGACCTTTGCTCATGGGGAGCCTCCGACGTGTTCGCTTGTCGTGCGTTTGACCGCCTGACCAAGGCGCGAATCATTTTGATCTTGACCTTCGCCTTGCTTTCGGGGATTTCGCTCGCCCCCGCCGGTTTGGCGGCTGAGCCGGAATTCGTGGGAATCCTGGCCTTAGCAGTCGAAGACGACGTGGCCGAGCGAATCGACCTGTCGCAAGACACCTATCAGGCGCTGGTGGACCTGATCGACCGCCGCGAGGCCGAGGCGCTCAACCTGGCCCTGGAACTGCGGACCCTTCCCCCGGAAGAACGCGCCAAGCGGCTGGCGCCCTTCGTGCAAGAGTCCGAACGACTGGGCTTGGCCCTGCTGACCAACGAGCAGCAATTGAAGTTGCGGCAGCTACGGGTCGCGCGTGCGGGGCTGGCGACCTTGGGCGAAGCCGAAGTCGCCCAGCAACTCCAACTGACCGAGGAGCAAAAAACACAAATCGCCGCCTTGCTTCAAGCACGCGCGGCGGCGCTCACCCAAGGCGGTGAAAACGAGCAACGGCTGGCGCGGGCCGACTTTGAACGCCGCCTGGCCGGTGCGCTGACCGAGCCTCAACGCGCCGCGTGGCAGAAGCTAGCGGGACTGTTAGAGGAAAGCGAACAAGTGGCCCAAGCGTCCGCGATGGACGGCAGCGCACGGGCGCCCGACGTCGCCACGCCCCCGACCGCGCCCGCCGATCCCGAGCCTGGCGAACCCATGCCCGTCGCTCCCGCCCCGCCCAGTGCGGCGCCAGCGGAACCCATGCCGGCCACGCCGATGCCTACCGAACTCGTGCCGGGTGCGCCCTCGCCAGGCGCGCTTTCGCCGGCAGCGCCTTTGCCGGGAACGCCTTCGCCGGGAGCGCCCATGTCGGTCGCGCCAATGCCGGTCGAAGGAGCCTTGTCGGCAGACATCGCCCCCGGGCCGCAAGCCGACGGCGGCGCGCCGCGGGAGAACGTGAAGCTTCGCTTTAACTTCCGCTACGCTCCCTGGAAAGACGTGATCGAATGGTTTGCCCAGCAGGCCAACCTCTCGGTCGAAGGCGAAGCTCCGTCCGGCACCTTCAACTACACCGATAACCGCTCTTACACCCCGGCCGAAGCGATCGATCTATTGAACAGCGTCTTGCTGACCAAGGGCTTCACCCTCCTGCGGCGCGACCGGATGCTGTTTGTGGTGGACCTGGAAAGCCTGGAAGGCGGTATTCCACCGAACCTGGTCACGCGCGTCACGCCCGAAGAATTGGACGAACGCGGCGAGTACGAGATTGTCAGCGTGCTGTTCCCGCTCTCGACCATGTCCACCGAGGAAGCCGAGGCCGAGCTGCGCCCGCTCTTGGGCCGCCCCGGAGAACTCGTGATCCTGCCACGCTCCAAGCAAGCCTGGGTCACTGGCACAGCTGGGCGTTTGAAGACCATTCGCCGCGTACTTGAGGCCGTAGACCAACCCGATACGACCAAGAACCTCAACAAGTTTCAGGTCGAGCACGTGTCGCCGGAAGAGGTCCTGACGGTGGTGCGCAAGTTGATGGGAATTGCCGAGGACGCCAACGGCGCTGAAGACGGCTCGATCCGCTTCACCGCCGACCCGCTCAGTAACTACATCTACGTGGGCGGCCAACCCGAGGCGATCCAGCGGTTCGAGCAAATCCTGGAAATGGTCGACGTCGAAGCGACTTCGCCCCTCGCGGGCGGCGGCGCCTTGGAGACACCCCAACTGGAGGTCTACCCCATTACCGACGCCGACCCGGCCTCCTCGCTCCAGGTGATGCAAACGCTGCTGGCCGGGTTGCCGGGCGTGCGGCTGGCAATCGACCCCGTGACCGGCAACCTGATTGCCTTGGCCCGGCCGGCGGAACACGCCACCATCAAGGCCACGCTCGCGCAGTTGCAAAAAGAGACGCGGCAAATTGCGGTAATGCAGTTGTATCGTCTTGATCCGCAACTGGCGGTCGTGTCGATCAACCGGATGTTCGGCAGCGGGACCGAAACTCCTGATCCCAAGGCGCCCGTCGTGGACGCCGACCCCACCAGCGGCATGCTGCTGGTGCGCGGCACGCAAACGCAAATCGACCAGATCAAGAACTTGCTCAAGCAGATGGGCGAGTCGCCCGAAACGCTGGAAGGGGCGGTCGGAGGCGCGGCCGTCGGTGGTTCGCTGGGTGGCAACATTCGCGTGCTGCCGCTCACGGGCCGGGCCGCCCGCGACGTGTTGGAGCAGGTCGAATTGTTGTGGCCCACCATGCGCGAGAACCGCATTCGCGTCGTGCGGCCCAGCGCGGCGATCGACACCCGCCAATTGAACGGCGAAACTCCCTCGAACCGCGCGTTGCCCCAGAACTTTGACGACGCCGGCGCGGCGCCCGATCAACCGTCGTTGCGGAATAGCTCGCCCCGTTTGCCGCTGCCTTTTTCGCCGGCGCCCCAGGAAGGCGACCGCAAGGCTCCCTCGCCGCGAGCAACCCAACCCGCCGCGAACGACGCCGCCCGGCAAGCGCCCGGGCGGGCTTCCATTCGCAAAGTCGTGATCGGCGCCGGGAGCCGCGAAGCCGACTTGGACGTGCTGCGTCTTGCCCTCACGGGAATTTCGTCCAAGGGTGGCCGCGGCGAGATTGCTAGCACGGCGCGGGGCAACCAAGAAGCAACCCCCTCAACAAGCCGAGTCATCACCGTTGGCGAGCGCTCGGACCAGCAGCCCGCGCCAGTCCGCTTTGCCGTGGAACACAATGCATTGGCGCAGGCCGACACCAGTAACGCCGCGCAATCCGAAACGGCTGCTCCCCCGGCGGGTGCTGCGCCGGCGGCGGAGATCATCGTCCGCGTGACGCCCAACGGGTTGATCGTGGCGTCGGAAGACCTGGAGGCGTTAGACGACTTCGAGACGCTGCTGCGCACGCTGTCGGAATCGGCGGTCCTGGGCGGTTCGGAGTATACGGTGTTCTATCTCAAGTACGTGCAGGCCACCGTGGCGGCCGAGTTGCTCACACAACTCCTGACCGGCGCCCCGCCCGACGAGGGCGGCGGCGCGGCGGGCGGCGGTTTGATGGGGTCGCTCATGTCGGCGGCTCTGGGCAATGCGGGCGGCGGACTGGTCGGCAGCCTCTTGGGCGGCGGCGGGGGAGCGTCCACATCCACGTTCTCGACCATCGGCCTGAACATTGTGGCCGAGCCGCGATTGAACGCCTTGGTGGTGCAGGCCAGCCCGCAAGAGCTGGACATGATCGAGCAACTGCTCAAGGTGATCGACCAGGAAAGCAGCCCCGAGTCGGTGCAAACGCTGCCGCCGCCGCGGATGATCCCCGTGTTTAATACCAGCGCCGAGAGCATTGCCACCACCGTGCGTCAAATCTACGCCCAGCAAGTCGCCTCGGGCGGCGGTGGACAACAGCGGCAGCCCTCGCCGGAAGATTTTATTCGCGCTTTGCGCGGCGGCGGCGAACGCGCCGGACGGCGCGCGGAACAGGCCGTGCAGCAAATGACTGTGAGCGTCGACGCGCGAAGCAACTCCATTGTGGTTTCGGCGCCGGACCCGCTGTTCGCCAGCGTCAAGGCGCTGGTCGAAGCGCTCGATCAGCCCGGTCTGGAGACGCCGCAAGCGACCCAGGTGGTGTCCATCCAAGGCGCCAACGCGGCGGTTGTGCGGCAGGCTCTGACCTCGGTCCTGGGCGACGTGATCAAGACGAATACGCCCACCTCTGGCGCCGCCTCCACGGGCGGGTCGAGTTCCTCGACGCAACAGGAAAGCTCGCGTCAGCCCAGTTCCGACGATGTCCGCGACCAGATCCGCCAGCGTATGGAGTTCTTCAACGCTCTCCAGCGCGGGCGCGAGGGTGACAGCGGCCGCAGCCGCGGCTCATCCGGCGGTCGCAGCTTTGGCGGCGGACGCCGGGGCCGCTAATATGGGCGTGCGGAGACGCATCGCCGCTTTGCGCGGAAGAGTCGAAGGTCGAAAGAGAAAAGACGAAAGCGGAAATGAATTTCCGCACTCCAAATTTGGAATGCGGCGATTCATCGCCGCTTTTCTTTTTACAGCTTGCGTATCATCCAATTCATAGAGGTTACGCGATGGCTCGTTCTGGCGGTTGGCTTGCTTCCCTTCTCTTGCTCCTGCTGACGCCGTTGGCTGGGCGGGGGGCCGAGAAGCCGGTGAACTTCGTCTTTTTCCTGGTCGACGACCTGGGCTACATGGACGTGAGTTGCAACAACCCCGGCACGTTTTACGAGACGCCCAATATTCAGCGACTCGCGGAAAGTGGGCTGCGTTTTACCGATGGGTACGCCGCCAACCCGGTGTGCAGTCCCACGCGGTACAGCATCATGACCGGCAAGTATCCGACCCGCGTTCAGGCCACCAACTGGTTCTCGGGGAAACGCGCGGGGCGTTTTCTCCCGGCTGAACTGAACGACCAGATGCCGCTGGAGGAAGTCACCGTGGCCGAAGCGCTGCGGCAGCACGGTTACGCCACCTTTTTTGCCGGCAAGTGGCACTTGGGGCCGACCGCCGAATATTGGCCGGAACAGCAGGGGTTCGACATCAACCGCGGCGGCAATCACGCGGGCGGCCCCTACGGAGGGAAACGCTACTTCTCTCCCTACGGCAATCCACGGCTGGAGGATGGGCCGCCGGGCGAGCATCTGCCCGACCGCCTGGCGAGCGAGACGGCCAGCTTCATCGAGTCCCATCAGGACCAACCGTTCTTCGCCTACTTGTCGTTTTACTCGGTCCATACGCCGCTCATGGCCCCGCCGGAACTGGTGAAGAAGTATGAAGAAAAAGCCCAGCGGCTGAACCTGAACCAGCGGGACCAATTCGCCGAGGAAGAGCAGGTCTTGCCCATCAACGAGCCGCGGCGCGTGCGCACCGTGCAAAGTCACGCCGTCTACGCCGCCATGGTCGAGTCGATGGACCGCGCCGTGGGCAAGGTGCTGGACAAGCTGGACGAACTGGGCCTGACCGAGAACACCGCCGTGTTCTTTATGTCCGACAACGGCGGGCTAAGCACTGCGGAAGGGGCTCCTACGTCGAACCTCCCGCTGCGCGGCGGCAAGGGGTGGCTCTACGAAGGCGGCGTGCGCGAGCCATTCTTGATTCGCTGGCCGGGCGTCACGCACCCCGGCGGAACCTGCGCGGTCCCAGTCATCAGCACCGACTTCTACCCGACCATCCTCGACATGGCCGGCCAGCCTTTGCGGCCCAAGCAGCACCAAGATGGCGTAAGCCTCGTGCCGCTCTTGCGCGGCGGCGACCAGCTCGACCGCGACGCCATTTATTGGCACTACCCCCATTACGCGAACCAAGGCGGCTTTCCCGGCGGCGCGGTGCGCGTGGGCGACTGGAAGCTGATCGAACGGTTCGAGGACGGCCGCGTGCATTTGTACAATCTGAAGGACGACCTGGGCGAGCGCCACGACCTGGCCGCCAAACATCCCGACCGCGTGGCCGCCCTCCGCCGCAAGCTGCACCAATGGTATCAAGACGTGGACGCCAAGTTCCTGCGCGCTAAACCCGACGGCCCGCAACCGTGGCGGCCGGAACACGGGAGCAACGCGAGGAGGGAGTAATGGAGTGAGGGAGTAATGGGAAATGCGTGTGACGGCCCTTGCGAACAAGCCATTCATTTTCCATTCTCACAAGCTTCTCCAACACTCCGCCGGCCCCCGTTTCCCTCGCGCCGTTTAATCTCCGCTCGCCGTGAACGCTCCCTCCGTCATCTCCGATGTTGCTTGCACGCTCTGCGGGTGCGTGTGCGATGACTTGCGCATTACGGCGCGGAATAACCGTATCGTGCGGGCCGAGGGGGCGTGCGAACTGGCCGAACCGTGGCTGCTGGCGCAAAACACGCACTGGCCCGCGGCGACGCAAATCGAAGGTCGGGCGGTTTCCTGGGAGGCGGCCATCGAGCGGGCAGCGCGAATCTTGCGCGACGCACGGGCGCCGCTGATCTATGGTTTGTCTCGTGGCAGCACGCCGGGGCAGCGAGCGGCGGTGCGGCTGGCGGATCGGCTGGGGGCGACCATCGACACGACCGCGTCGCGCTGCCATGCCCCGTCGATCATGGCGTTGCAGCAAGTCGGCGAAAGCACCTGCAGTTTGGGTGAAGCCAAAAACCGCTGTGACCTGGTCGTGTTCTGGGGATCGAATCCGGTCAAGAGCCATCCTCGTCACTTCGAGCGTTACTCGGTCGATCCGCCGGGCATGTTCCTGCCTGGCGGGCGTAAGGACCGCCAAGTGGTTGTGGTCGATGTGCGGCGGACCGAAACGGCGGCGCATGCCGATTGGTTCATCCAAGTCAATCCTGGTGGCGACTTCGACGCACTGTGGGCGCTGCGCATGCTGGTGCGGGGGCTCGACATCGCCCAGGATGCCGGCGGCGTTTCGGCCGAAGACCTGCGGCGGCTTGCCGAGCGGCTCCAGGCCTGCCGTTCGGGGATTGTGTTCTTTGGCCTAGGGTTAACGCGGCACGGCGTTCCGCATGCGAACGTGGAGGCGCTGCTGCGGCTGGTCACCGATTTGAACCGCATGACGCGCTTCTACGCCCGGCGAATGCGCATTCCCGGCGACGTGGCCGGCGCCGACAGCGTATTGTGCTGGACCACCGGGTTCCCGTTCAGCGTGAACCTGGCCCGCGGCTACCCGCGCTACAATCCTGGTGAATACTCCGCCAATGAAGTGCTGGAGCGCGGCGAGGCCGACGCCTGTCTCTTGGTAGGCAGCGAAGGCGTAGCGCAGCTTTCGGAAGCGGCGCGGCGGCGACTTGGGGAGATTCCCACCATCGTGCTGGACTACCCAAGCGAGACGTGCTCCTTTACGCCCACGGTGACATTCACCACGGCCGTCTACGGCGTGCATCTGCCCGGGACCGCCTACCGCATGGACGAGACGCCGATTCCGCTGCGGACGGTGTTGCAATGCGACTATCCCAGCGACGCCACGGTGCTGGACGCGCTGAGGGAAGAAGGAAGTAGGGAGTAGGGAACCCCAAGTTGCGGAGCGCGCGTCGGGGTTTTCCACCGCATCCTGCAACCTACTCGCCGCTTCCCATTCCCTAGCTTCTCCCCCGCCTTGTCGCGGGGAAGCGACGTTACTATCATGCTCGTTTGGCTTGTTTCCTGCGAAATTGTCGGAAAATCATGCGTCACGTCCTTTCCGCGCTCGTGCAGAATGTGCCGGGAGTGCTCGCGCACATCTCGGGAATGCTTGCTTCGCGCGGCTACAACATTGATTCCCTCTCGGTGGGAGAGACCGAAGACCCCCAACTTTCGCGCATGACCTTCGTCGTGGTCGGGGACGAACGCGTCTTGGAGCAAGTACGCAAGCAGTTGGAAAAGATCGTGACCGTGGTCAAGGTGGACGACATCAGTTCCACGGATTTCGTAGAGCGCGACCTGATGCTCGTCAAGGTCAAGGCGCCTCCTGGCGGCCAACGGAGCGAAATTCGCGAACTGGTCGAGATTTTTCGCGGCCGGATTGTCGATGTCGGCGATCAAGAGGTGATGATCGAGATTTCCGGCAAAGAAGGGAAAATCGAGGCCTTTATCGACCGGATGCGTCCCTACGGCATTATGGAATTAGTCCGCACCGGGCGCATCGCCATGGTCCGCGGTCATGCCGAACCAGGTTAAGGACGACGTACGAAGTTCCAAGTGACGAAGGCCCCGCGCTCCATTCGTCCTTGGTGTTTCGTCCTTCCTTCTTCGTCCTTTGTACTTCGTCCTTCGTATTTCATTCAAACTTATGCCCGCCAAAACTTACTACGACAACGACGCCGATCTCTCGCTCCTGAAAGGCAAAACCATCGCCATTCTGGGATACGGCTCGCAGGGACACGCCCAGGCCCAAAACCTCCGCGACAGCGGCTGTAACGTGATCATCGGCCAGCGGAAGGGAAGCAAAAATTACGATCTGGCGGTCGAGCACAACTTCAAGCCATTACCGATCGAGGAAGCCACTGCCCAGGCCGACCTGGTGAACATCCTGCTGCCCGACGAGGTGCAAGGCGACCTGTACCGTGAGTTCATTCGCCCGAACCTCAAGCCGGGCAACGTGTTAATGTGCTCGCACGGGTTCAACATGCACTTCGGGCAAGTAACTCCACCCGAAGGGGTTGATGCCCTCCTGGTGGCGCCCAAGGGGCCGGGCCATCTGGTGCGCAGCGAGTATGTGAAGGGGGGCGGCGTGCCCTGCCTCATCGCGGTGGGGCCGGGCGCCTCGCAAGAAACAATGCGGCTGGGTCTGGCCTATGCCAAGGGCATCGGCGGCACGCGCGGCGGCGTGATCGAGACCACCATTGCGGAAGAGACGGAAACCGACCTCTTTGGCGAGCAGGTGGTGCTTTGCGGCGGCGTAAGCGAACTGGTCAAAGCCGCCTTCGAGACTTTGGTCGAGGCCGGCTATCAGCCTGAAATGGCATACTTTGAATGCCTGCACGAATTGAAGCTGATTGTCGATCTGTTCTACCAGGGCGGCCTCAGCTACATGCGCTATAGCGTCTCGAACACCGCCGAGTTTGGCGACTACACCCGCGGGCCGCGGATCGTGACCGACGCCACCCGGGCCGAAATGAAGAAGATTCTCAAGGAAATTCAGAACGGCCAGTTCGCCCGGGAGTGGATTCTGGAGAACAAGGCGGGCGCCCCGGCCTTCAAGGCCATGCGGCGCCGCGACCAGAACCTGCAAATCGAGGAAGTCGGTCGCCGGTTGCGTGGCCTGATGTCTTGGATCAACGCCAAAGACATCAAGCAGTAGTCAACGCCCGCAGTCGGAAACTCGGTAGGGTGGGTCAAGTCTTCGCGACCCACCGTTTTAAGTCTTTTTCGGGCAAACGTCTTGCAAGGTGGCAAGTGCGTTGTCCGAAAAAGACTTCCGATCCCGTTGCGTCGCTTCGCCTTCCTGTCGGAAGGCGTTGGCTACTTGCGGAGCAAGTGACCTACCAAGCGGCCTCCCGACTTCGTCCTTGTTGCTTTACAATGGCGTTATGAGCACCTACGAACAAACCCTGCGCGCCTACGAATCGCTCCACCCAGGGGATACAATTGAACTTAAGCACGAAGTGAAGGTCGGTTTCCGCCGCTGGACCACCACCACGCAAGGCGAGGTAGTGCGTAAGGAGCGTCGCCGCCACAGCCTGCACTTCCGCCGCAACTTTGACGACAAGGTGTTCAGCGACATGCTGGTCCTGCGTCGCGAAAACGGCGAATTGACCACCGTCACCCTGGACGAATTCTCCGAGATCCGCCTTCTCTCTGAAGCCGCCGCCCGCCAACCCGTGCGCGACGACGTTTAGCGATTGCGGATCTCCGATTGCGGATTGCGGATTTAGAAGCCCCCTGTCGCTTCCTCCTGTCAATCCGCAATCCTCAATCCGCGATCCGCAATCTCATGACTTCCCACCGCCTCCACACGCTCCACGAGCGCTCCTTTGAAACCAACCGGTTTGTCTACCCGGTCTTGAGTCGCCGTGCGGGTGGGTTGTCGATCGGGGTCAACCTGAACCCCGACAAGATTTGCAACTTCGACTGCATCTACTGCCAGGTCAATCGCACGCGGCAAAGCGAAACGCGGTTTGTCGAGACCGACGACCTGCTCCGCGAACTGGAAGACACCCTGACCCTGGCCGCGTCGGGCCGCATTTACGAAAGCGGTAAGTTCCACGACACGCCGCCGCACCTCCGCCGGCTGCGGGACATTGCTTTCTCGGGCGACGGCGAGCCGACCACCTACCGGAACTTTGACGAGATCATCGAAGCGTGCGCGGTGCTCAAGCGGCGGTTGGGGCTGGACGACGTGCGGATGACGCTCATCACCAACGCCAGCATGCTCCACCGCCCGCACGTCCAGCGAGGATTGGCCATTCTGGACGCCAACCAGGGGGAAATCTGGGCGAAACTAGAAGCGGGCACGGACGAATATTTTCGCCGTGTGGACCGCACGCCAATTGCGTTCCACCGCATCTTGGAGAACCTAACCCAAGCGGCGCAAGTCCGCCCTATTGTGATTCAGGCCCTCTTTCTTCGCATTCAAAACGAGCCGCCCTCTTGGGCTGAGTTAGAGGCGTTCTGCGACCGCCTGAATGAAATTCTCGCTGCCGGCGGGCAAATCAAACTGGTGCAGATCTACACGGTGGCCCGGCAACCGGCCGAAAGCTACGTTACGCCGCTTACCAACGAAGAGGTGGACGCCATTGCCGCCTTGGTGCGCCAGCGCACGGGCCTTTCCGCCACCGAGTATTACGGGGCGAGCCTGAATGCAGACTGAAGAAAGACGCGCGTCGTTTCTTTCGCTCCGCGTTTCTACAGCGTGTTTCCGCTAGGTGCAACGGATTTTAGTGTGGCGCCATCGCTCCGCGGAAACAAAAAATGCGGAATGAAAACAGGACCTGCATCCTGTTTTTCATTCCGCAATCTGCAATCCGCACTCGGCCGCTTCGGCCTACCGCTGGTTGCCGGAGACGTTGGCCACTTTCTCTTGGGCCGCGGTTTCCGGAACCTTGTGGACGCCTTCGGTCAACCACAGCAGGATCGGGGCGGCGACGTAGATCGAACTGAACGTTCCCGCGATGATGCCAATCATCATCGTAAACGCAAAGCCGCGAATTCCTTGCCCGCCCACGGCGTACAAGATCCCGATCGTGACCAGCGTCGTGCCGGCGGTCAGCAAGGTGCGGCTGAGCGTTTGATTGACGCTCTCGTTGACCATCGCAAAGTTGATGTGCGGGCTTTTTCCACGGATTTCGCGAATTCGGTCAAAGGTGACGATGGTGTCGTTGAGCGAGTAACCGATTAGCGTCAGGAACGCGGCGATCACCGACAGGCTAATCTTAAAGTTCTCCACCAAGAGAAACCCGAAAAGGCTGGAGAGCCACGCGCTCAAAGCGACGGCGCCCAGAGCAATCAACGCGTCATGCACCGTGGCAATAACCGCGGCCAAACCGTAGGCCACGCGTTGGAAGCGGACCCACAGGTAAATCACAATCCCCAGCAAGCTAAGCAGAATCGCCATGATGGCGGTGCGTTGCATGTCGGCCGCCACCTTGCCGCCGATCTTGCTGGCCGAGGGAAAAACCGCTGTGTTGGTGACTTTGTTCTGTAACTGCTGGAGCACCGTCGCCGCCTGGTCGGGCGGCAAGGGCAATTCCACGGTCCAGGTCCGGCCTGTTTCGTCCGTCGAATCGACGGCCACCTGTTCCGGGTCCATTTCCACGCCGGCCACGCGAGCCGCGTCTTGAACCTCAAACGTCAACGAGTCTTTATCCACCCGATAACGGAAGGTTAATTCCGACTGGGAACGGCCTATTCGAGTCGCCTGATTGGCGGCGGGCTTTTTGGCGCCGCCCGCTGGCGGCGTTTTCGCTCCGGCGTCGTTGTTTGCCGCCTTTGCGGCTGCCGGCGCCGCGTCGGCTTGCGCCAGGAGAAAGAAATCGGCCAGGCCGGTCATGGCGATCTCGTTGGGACCGGGAAGGTCGGCACGCGCCCCGTCGGTCGCTTCAGCGTCTTCCGGCGTGACGGGAGGCCGCGGCGCGGCAGACCGAGGATCGTCGTTCGCGGGCGCCTTGGGGGCTTCCGGCTCAGACGGAGTCGGCTCGGGCATGTCGGGTTCGCTAGTTGGCTCAGGAGTCGTAGCCGGCTTGTTCGGAGCCGCCGGTTCGGGAGTCGTGGCTGACTCGGGAGTCGTGGCTGGCTCGGGAGTCGTGGCTGGCTCGGGAGTCGTGGCTGGCTCCGTGGCTGGCGTTTGGGGCGTCGCGGGCTTTTTCGCCGGCGCAGCGGCTTCCAGCGCCGTGGGCGCCGTGAAACTGACCTCGCGCATGACCAGCAGGTTCTTGTCGTCCACGACCAGCATCCGCTGGAGCGTTTGCTGCAGGTGTTCGACGCTCGGAATCGAAGTCACGATCTTCCACGCCTGCCCAAACTGCAACGGCTCACCCGCGTCGTTGGAGTACTCGGGCAAGCCGAGCAAGTTCATATCGACGTCGGCGGCTTGCAACTCTTCATCTAATTGGCGGATGCGGTCGGCATGGCCTGGGTCGCGGGGATCGAGCGCGGCCCGCTCCTGCTCCACGATGTCGTGGTAGACCGACAAAAACTTTTCTTTTTCCAACCGTTCAAGCAGTTGTGACTCGGTCATCGGCTCGGTTAGCAGCACGTCGACCGAGGTGCCTCCGACCAGGTCGATGTCGAACATGTCGACGCCGCGGACCCCAGCCGCCACTAGCCCGATGACGATAAAAATCGCCGAGATGGCTACGGCAATCTGCCGCTTGCCCAGGAAGTCGAACCGCGGATTGCGGACCCACTCGACCATGTGCAGGTTGCGGAACCATTGGCGGCGTTCACCGATGTCGAAAATCACCCGCGAGCAGAACACGGCGGTGAACATGCTCATCAAAATGCCCAAAATCAACGTCACCGCGAAACCGCGAATCAAGTCGGTGCCGATGGCGTACAACACCACGCCCGTAATCAGCGTGGTGACGTTCGAGTCGATAATCGTGGTGGTGGCGCGGGCGAAGCCGTTCCGCAAAGCCATGCGAATTTTCGAGCCGCGGGCCAGTTCCTCGCGAATCCGCTCAAAGATCAGGATGTTGGCGTCCACCGACATACCCACGGTCAACACCAAACCCGCGATGCCCGGCAGCGTAAAGCTGGCCTTGAGCAGGATCATGACGGCCAACGTAAGCACCAGGTTGCCCAACAGCGCAAAGCAGGCCACCAGCCCCGAAAAGCGGTAGTAGTACACCATGAACAGCAAGATCACGGCCATTGCCGCACTCAGCGCGATGGCGCTTTGGCGAATAGTGACGCCTCCCAAAAGCGGGCTAATCTGGCTTTCGCTCGTCGGCTCGGTCGTCAAGGCCGCCGGCAAGCTGCCGCCGCGAATAATCTGCACCAGGTCGTCCACTTCCGCCTGAGTAAAACGGCCCGTGATCTGGCCGCTGTCGCTGATCATGCTGCGCAACTCGGGGGCCGAGATCAGCCGGTTGTCCATCAAGATGCCCAGCCGCCGCTTGAGGCCGGTTTGGGGATCCGGCGAGTTCTCGCCGGTCAGTCCCTGAAAGAGAATGGCGCCGTCGGAGGTCATCGCAAAGTTGATGCTGGGATACCCCCGTTCATCAAAACCCGACGAGACCGAATCCACGTGGTTGCCGCGCACGTTGTAACCGTCGTCGGCGACCATCAGCACATCGATATCCTCGGGGCCGATGTTGAATTTTTCCTGAAGGTAGGCTTGGAGGACGGTTACGCCCGTGGGGTCGTTCTGTATCCGCTCCATCAGGGCGTTGCGTTCGTCGGCGTCTGGGGGTAGGGCCTCGGGCCGCAGCGATCCAGAGTCATCCGTCAGCACTTCGCCGGTCACGCCATTGCGGAAGATCGTGCCCAAGGGCGTCATTCGCCACACGCCGCCTCCCTCGACCCCCAGTTGCGACCAAATAGCAATCGGGGCGCCGCTTTCGTCCCGAATTTGCCGCACGCCCAAGTTGGCTTCCTCCAGCGCCGCTTCGATCACGTAATCGTGCTCGGGGTCGCGCGGCTCGGCCACAATCCGGAACTCCAAGAAGCCCGCCTGGCTGATGATGTTCTTGATGCGGTCCACTTGGGCCTGGTCCACGTGGGGAATAATCACTTCCACCTGGTCGTCCCCGTAGGGCCGAACCACCACGTCCTCCAAACCGCTGGGATTGAGCCGCATCAAAATGGCGGGCACGATGTCGGCGGCCGTAATGGTGCGGACGGCGCCGCTTTGGGCCACTTGTTGACGTTCGGTAGCCTCTTCGTCAATTTCGTAGATCAAAATCACGCCGCCGCTCAGGTCGATGCCCAACTTGGGCGGCCAGAGCAGCACGCAAAGGGCGGCCGCCAGGGCCATCGAGCCGATGACCAAGCTGATCGACATTCCGTAATCGTCCATGCGCCAACTGCGGGCCAGCCAATGGCCCACCGCCAGCGACAACGCCACGATTGCGCTCAAAATGAGCAGCGTTACCCAAACAGGCAAATCCATCTTTGGAAATCCTCAATAAAATTAACTACGGACCGGGCGCGGGACCGCCGGCCTTATTTTTCCTTAACGTCCTTTTCGAGCGCCTTGTCTTTTTCGGCCGCTTTTTCGGCCGTGAGCACGCGCGAGATCGAGCTGCGCAGCACCTTGACGCGGGTATTGCTGCTCTCGTCGAGCCGCAGATAGACATACTCCGATTTCTCGGGCGCGTTGACCACGACGCCATAGATGCCGCCGACGGTAATCACCTCGTCATTCTTCTTGACGCCTTCCAAGAGCTTTTGCATCTCGGCGCGGCGGCGGCTTTCGGGGCGCAACACCAGCAAATAGAACATCAAGCCCAAGATAACGATCAGCGTCATCGGGCTGGTCAACAGGCCCGTCCCTGGCGGCGCGTTGCCCGCTCCGTCTTGCGCCAACAACAGCCACGAAAACGGGTCAACAACTTCCAACATAAGGCACCAAAGCGGCGGGGGCAAAGCGACGCCCTCCGCTACGCCGTTCCCACGAACGGCGAGCAAGCGCGACACGCGCAGGGCAACCACGACGAAGTAAACGAAAGACTGTAGCGCGGTATCATAAACCCTTACGATATAACCAGCAAGGGCGTCTGTAAGAGGGTCGAAGAATGGGATAAATAGACTAAATGGACAATCTATTCTTCCCGTTGACCGGCGCCAACGCCGTCGTGACGCAATTTTTGGCGGGTTGGGATTGCTTGCGGCGGTAACACGGGGTAACCATTATTCTTGGCATTTTTCGCGCCAAGAGCGGCACGTCAATTGCACTTGCGGTTTCGCTTCGCGCTTTCGTAGCGCCGCGGGCGTTGCGTCTTTCACCACAGTTAGGAGACCGTGTCATGACTCGGATGCCCTCCCTTACGTCACGCGCGGCCCCCCGCGTGCTAGCGGTATTGGCCGCGCTGACGGCGCTTGGCGGAAGTCCCGCCTTGGCCCAGTTTCGATTCCAGTTCCAACCGCCGCGCGTGGTGGTGACACCTCAGGTCCGGGCGCCTCAGGTCCGGACGTACACCTTCGGCGCGCGCAACCACGTGGATGACTTGGCCGTCCTCCTGATGCGGCAAGCCAATTCCATTTGCCTGGAGATGCACCGCAACTACCGGCACAACCCGGGTTATCGCGAAACGTACCGCGAGATGTACCAGGTATTGCAAGACGCCAAGCACATTCATGAACTGGTGCACGACCATTATCACCACCGCGACCACCGCGACCACCGCGGAGAACGCGATCACATCGCCAGCGACCTGCACGAGATGGACGGCTTGGTGCATCACGTTGAAGAAGACATTGCCAACTGGACTCCCGCGCACGCGCACCATGACCACTTCCACCGCGGCGCCGTCCACGGGCAAGGTCAAAACCTCCAGCGCTTGATGCACAGCTTTAGCGAAACACTACACCACCTGATGACCGACTACGGCGTCCGCAGCCAAATCGGCCAAAGCGGCGAAGCGCCTCCCCCGGACGGCGACATCATCGCACCGCCGCCCGAAGACAATTTCCCGATTCGCCCCCGTCGTCCGTAATCTGGCCGCGGCCCCGGCGCGCATCACCAGGACGCGACAGGTTTTCCTGTGTGAGGCCGTCGCACGGAGGCTGTGAATCTTTGGTAGGCTCTACTGACCGAACGGGCCTTCCTGCCGAACCACCGCACGCGGCGCTGAAAGGTTGTGAATGTTTTGTAAAATCGTCGTAGCGGCGGCGTTTGCGGCGCCGCTACGGAAAGATTCACAACCTCGGAGCGAGTGCATCTTACGGAAGAGGCGGCGCTAAACTTTGCGGGTCTTTGATGTCCAATACCGATTCCCCGAGAACCTCTGGGCCTGCGATTGAGGTCGATCACCTGACGGTCAGCTATGGACCGACGCTGGCGCTGTTGGATGTTTCTTTTGCCATCGAACCGGGGCGGTTGGTGGGCGTGATCGGGCCGAACGGTTCGGGCAAATCGACGCTGGTCAAGGCGATTCTGGGGTTCGTGCATCCCGACTTTGGCGAAGTCCGGTTATTTGGCGAGTCGGCCGAGAAGGCCAAAGGCCGCGTGGCGTACGTGCCCCAGCGCGGCTCGGTCGATTGGGACTTTCCGATCACCGTGCGGGAAGTGGCGCTGATGGGCCGTTACGGCCATGTGCCCTGGTGGCGCGACCTGAGTACGGCCGACCACCACCTGGCCGAGGAAGCGCTCCGCATGGTGCGGATGGAGGAGTTCGCCGACCGGCAAATCGGGCAACTCTCCGGCGGCCAGCAACAGCGGGTGTTCATGGCGCGGGCCATGGCCCAAGGCGCCGAGATTCTGCTGTTGGATGAGCCGTTTGCGGGCGTGGACGCGGCCACCGAGCGGGCCATCCTCGATGTGCTGGAACGCACGCGCGCCGCCGGCCGCACGCTGGTGGTGGTGCATCACGACCTGGCCACCGCGGCTGAGTACTTTGACGCCCTGATCCTGCTCAAGCAGCGCCTTTACGCCTACGGCCCACCCGAGGCCGTATTGCACGCCGAGCTACTGAGCGAAGTCTACGAGGGCAAGCTCAAAGCCTTCGCCGGTCTGGAGCCAAGCCCCAACGCGCCCTGACCCTTGGAGTGCGGTGATTCATCGCCGCTTTCGTCTTTCCTCTTGCGTCGTTCGAATTTCGGCTTTCGATATTCGACCGAAAAAGACGAAAGCGGAAATAAATTTCCGCACGCCACATTAGCCCGCTTTCGCGCGGGAGTGGGTCGCGTCGGCGAACGCGGGCAGAAAGCCGTTTGCATCCAGCGGCAAGGGGCGCGGCTCGATCAGCACTTCCAGGTCGGAGCGCTGCTTCGCTTCGTCGTAATACGCGCGGGAACACTCGACCTCGGCCACATCCAGCGTGTTGCGAATCCACATCAAGCGGGAATCGGGCGGGTCGGCCAGGCCGATGGTGGGAAAGGCGTGGTCCAGCATCTCGCGATCGGTGGGGTAGCCCAGCGGGATCATGGCCGCCGTGGGATGCCCGCCGGTCAGGCAGTTAATGCGCGTGATGCGTTGGTCCATCTGCTCGACCGCGCGGGTCAAGCAAAATTCGGCCATGCCCAGCCCGGTGGCGTTGCCGTGCGTTTCGTGCGTCAGGCCGCGAACCGCAATTCGTTTGATCTTGGGGTATTCGTGTTCAGCCGGGGCGTGGTCGTTGTACTTGCGGCCGACCACGTTGGTGTCCATGCCCGAGCCGCTGATGTTCTTCCCAATCTCATCGATAATCAGCAGGTCGGCTACCGGGAACGGCAACTTGGGCATCCACTTGCGGGCCAGCAATAATAGTTCTTTCTCGCGTTCTTCAAACTCTCGCGGGTGAACAGCGGTAATCTGGGCCGTCTCGTCGTAGCCGTTTTCGACAATGGCCACGCCCGCCACGATCCGGCAGCGCTGCAGCACCTCGCGCCCTACGCTGCGGACGATTTGCCCGAAGTTGTAGTTCATAATCACGCGGTGGTAGAGCTTGGCGCCCTCGTGCTTGCCGAGGCCGATGAGCATCATCTTCATCAGCCCGCTTTCAATATCCCCTACAAACCCGGTATGCGGCTTGATCCTGCCAGCCACCACGACGTGGTCAGCCTCCGAGGCGAAGCGATCAAAATGCACCGGAAAGCCTTCTTCCGCCTGGCACACCACCACCGTTTCCATGCTCGACCGAATCGGGCAGCCCACAAACTGCTCGGTCACGCCGTAGCCTTCCACAATCTTTTGTTGCCCCTCGGCCGTGCCGCCGCCGTGACTGCCCATGGCCGGCACAATGAACGGCTTGGCGCCCAGCCGCAAAAAATGCTGCACGATCGCGCGGGTAATCAGGTGAATGCTGGCGATGCCGCGGCTGCCCACGGTAATCGCCACGCTCTGGCCGGGCTTCACCTGCTGGCCCAGTTGGAGCCGCGCAAGCTGCGCCTCGGTTTCGGCCTCTACGTCGGCAATACGTGGCCGTTCCAGATGCTGACGAACGCGAAAGATTTCGGGGTACGCGGTCATAG
>JAANMU010000273.1_pt1 | contig 66513 bp, 69 predicted proteins | sample 7279701 | NCBI WGS metagenome assembly JAANMU01 (sample SAMN14094539, study PRJNA606508) | bioreactor metagenome | isolation source: A lab-scale SPAN reactor treating ammonium-rich wastewater day 57 | place: Ireland: Galway | collected 2017-03-13 | reverse complement strand
GGAGCGCATGCGCCTGCTGGCGATGATCGGGCTGATGAATCTCACCGAGACCGGACAACGAACACCCCATGCCGGGGTGAACAGCACGCCGTTGCATGGTCAGTCGCCACCTCCGCAACGGCATTCAGCCGCATCGAGGCTCATCAAGAAATTGAGCGCCGGACTTCAAGATTGACGAGCAGTCCTTCTGACAGCCACCGTCCATGCCGGAATGCCGCAGCGATCAACGTCGTCGGCTGAGCGCACAAAAAGGACATGATCGGGCGTGCGACTCATTGGGTTCGTAGATGAATCCGGCTTGGCAATGAGGGCAACGCTGCCAGACCACAATTTTCGCCCGCACATCCCGAATGGCATACCAGGCTGCGTTGATGTCGAGATCGCCACTCCCGACCCGGTCGTGCATTTTCCAGGCCCGCAGCAGCATCGACGCCGTGACGGACTTTTCATCGCCGTCGTCGAGCCGGTTATAGAGCGCGACAAAGCTCGATAGATTGGCCACCGACATCGCGTCGCTGATGAAGGATCGAACGGAGTCGGGCAACTTCCCATTTGGCGGACTCTCCTTGTGAAGCTGCCGCCAGCGCAACCGCAGAGGCTTCGAGTGGATATCCGTCAGGTAGTGAATGATCGGCACCCTGAGCTTCAGGCGGATCAGCTCATAGGCGACCCGGCTGTTTTCAAGCTCTTCAGGGGGAAGTAGCGCCGCCATGGCCATTACCTACCAAGGTTGCCTGGGCATAGGTACTTTTCGCATCCCGTGGCATAAGGAGCAGCCTGTTCAAGGCTGGATCGGTCAGCCTGAGCGTGTAGAGCGAAACGCCCACCTCCTCGGCCAGTTCCTCGATTTCATCCATATCGAGCGAGGCAATCCGCTCGATAGCTGACCGGGGAAGTCCGGTCATGATTTCCGCTGCCTTCCCATCTTGCGCCAGTTGGCGCGTAAGTAGCAGGAATTGCCGGTTGATCTTCAGTATGTCGCGTCGCACCATAAGACAAAAGTAATAAAGTTGACAATTAGTGCGCATAGTATATTACAATTATCAAACCAATAACAACATAACGCATAAATTATGTCCGACACCGAAGCGATGACCGCATCGAGGAACAATCCCGTTGCCGAGATTCTGGAAGCGTTGATGACCAAGCATCGACTGAATCAGACGGCCCTGGCGCAACGCTCCGGGGTTTCCCAGCCCGCCATCAACCGAATACTCAGGGAACGCACCAAAGCCAAACACCCACGCAAGGAGACGCTCCAGAAAATTGCAGCAGCCCTTGGGGTGACTCCGGGCCAATTGACGGGCGAGGAACCCATCGCGATCCGAACGTTCGCAAAAGGAATGGTCCCATTTGTTCAATGGGAAAACCTCACGGGATCGCCCGTTAGCGGCGAACCCGGTCAGCACAGCTCGCTCATGATCTGCCCGGTCGAACACGGCGACCTGACATTTGCCCTCCCCGTCGTTGGCGAGGCGATGACAGGAGAAGACGGCTACCGGGAAGGCGACATTATTTTCATCGACCCCAGCGCTCATCCTGGGCACGGCAAGGATGTCGTCGTCGTCAAGGGTCAATCGGCCTTTTTCCGCCGCATGGTGATTACGCCGGAAGGTCAGTTCCTCAAGGCCCTGAACCCAAGTTGGCCAACTCCGATCGTCCCCATGACGAACGATGCCATTGTTTGCGGCACCATCGTGTTCTCGGGACGAGTTCGATAGCCATTACCGCGAGAATCCGCACAATGTAATTCTTATTACACTTCACGAGGCGACGAGCGCATTGCGCTTTGGACAAAAAATACCCGCCGTAACTCTGGCGGGTATTTTTTTGGATCAGATCAGTCCTTTTTCTGCAAAAGACATGACCGTGGTGTCGGCCACGATAAAGTGGTCGAGTACCTTGATGTCGACGAGCATCAGCGCCTGCCGAAGTTGGTTGGTGAGTGACTCGTCGGCGCGTGACGGCTCGGGACTGCCGGATGGGTGGTTGTGCGCAAAAATCACGGCCGAGGCATTGAGCTTCAACCCGATCCGCACGACCTCGCGCGGATACACCGAGGTTTGCGTCGTCGTACCGCGAAACAACTCCATGCCGGCAATCAGCCGATTCTGAGCATCGAGCCAGAGCGCCACGAAGCTTTCGTACACCTGCCCACCCAAAAACAGCCGCAGGTAATCGCGAACGGCCGCCGGTCCAGCCAGACTCACCGCATCGCTACTGAGTGTTTCTTCAAGAGCGCGACGCAGCAGTTCCCTTGCTGCGGCCAGGCGGTCGGATACGGCGTAGGAGATAATTTCCTCTCGCACGCCGGGAACGTTGGCCTGTCGAACAGCGCGCAAGCCGAACAGCTCCGCTAGCGAATGCATTGGGAACGAAGCATTCTCTTCTCCAAGCAGGATGGAAAGAAGCTCGCGGTCGGTTGATCTAATCATCTTGGGTGCCTCCAATTGAAAAGCGGGGCGGCACCGCCCCCTTGGGGGCGATGGCACGCCCCGCGGGGTTGAATGAATAAAAATTACTGCGTTACTTCCGACTGACTGACCGGCTTTCCGGCGTCAAGAATCTTCTGGCTTGCGCTGAAAATTCTCTGGGCCGACTTCTCCGGCAACTGCCCGTCGTCAAGCCACGATTGAATGAAGCCTCGCGCCTCAACCTGTCCCGGCAGATCGAGGATGGAACACAGCAGGAATGCCACGCCCTCCGCCTCGACCTCCTGAATGCTTCGTGGGATCGATGCGGCGTCATGACAATCGGCTTCATCGGTGTGCCCCAGAACGACGTGGGCCAATTCATGAAACCGGGTTTTGTGGGGATACTCGGCCAACGGATTGACTGCGATCCGCCGCTTCACCGCGTAGCCCTGCACATTCCCGTCCATGAACTCGAAACGCTCCAGCGTGATGTCGAGCGCATTCAATGCGGCATCGGCATCCCACTGCGGCGACTCGATCGGCTCGACGTAGTCTTCGCCTTCGGTCTGTTCCAGACTGAACCAGCGCGGCGCCAGCTTGAACAGGGTGAATAGGTCCCCGCCGTCGCTGGATGAGTCACCGTCCGGGTCTGGGTTCCTGCGCTTGACCGTGATCGGCATGCAAAGGGAGATTGCTTTCTGCCCCTTGCACACCGAACGTCCCAACTCCTTCCATCGGTTGAAACTCGCAATGGGCGACAGGGGCATGTCCCGTTCCAGCAGTTGCGTGGCGGCCAGAATCTGGTTGCCGATGCTGAAGCGATGAAACCTGCCATACGCCGCGCTCACGATCCCGGGCTCGGTGAGAGCTTGTTCGAGTAATGGCGCAAATTTATCGTGCATGGTGCCTCCAGGAAATATCGGGAAGGCACCGTCCCCATCGGGGGCGATACGCTCCCCGTGGGATGGAAATTCCGGCTGAGGCCGGTTTGTGGTGCTGCTGTTACTTCCGTTTCGACGACCAGATGGACAACGCGAATTCCTTCGCCTCGACGGCATTCGGTCCCAAAAACTCGCTGGGCTTGCCCTCGATCTTGCGAAGAAGAATTCGGCCGACCACGGCGATCTGCTGGCGCGCGCCGATGTCGCCATCGAAGCGTGCTTTCAGGAATTTCCGGTAGTCGCCCTGCCATCCCGCCGGCGGAGCGAACGGCCCGAAGCCGCCGGGCATGGTGTCGATGAGGCTGAAATCGATGACGCCGTACATGGCCATCTCCCCTTCACGCCGCCCGGTTCAGCGCCAGTTCGACGCTACCGAGCGCGGGAAACCCCGCCTTGCCGAGAAGATCGAACACATCCAGCCAATCGACGCCTTTTCTGCCGTCGGGAATGTCGAGGGCAGGCGCAATCGCGCCCGCTCGAATCCCCATTCCCCATAGCCGGGTCACCAACGTCCGCGCCGCTTCCTGTCCGTGGCCGGACGGATGCTGCCTAGATGGCCGGTCTTTGTCGGCGAAGACAAGAACCTGCTCGACGCCGGGTGGCGGCGTGAAGGTTTCCAGCAGATAGGCATTACCCGTCGCCCAGGCCGGGAGTCCCGTGGCTTCGATGACGGCCAGGGCCGTTTCGATGCCCTCGGTGACGGCCAGACGGTGGCCAATCGGCACCAGTCGAACAGCACCTCCTGTCAACTGACGGGCCACAGGATGGCGCATCAGCTTCTTGGGGGCATCGACCGGCGCCTTGTGACCATCAGGCGTCAGGTAGGTGCGATGGATCGTTACAGCCTCACCTCCCTGCCCCGTCACTTGTGCGATCAGAGTCGGGTAGTGGGCCATGAGACGATTGTCCGCGTAGTAGCCCAACTCAGGATGAAACCGCAAAGACTCCGGCACCTTCAACGACAATCCGCGTCGGGCCAAGTACAAACGAGCCGGTTCAGCCTGCGGGTGGGACAGGGACAAGGATTCTCGCCAGGTGCGATTGAGATGCTCCCGGCGAACCTCGTCGTCCGACTTCCCCGCGCTGACCTCGCCATGCTTTGCCGACGGCAACCGGATCGGCTGGCTGCCGACCTGCTCGGCCACTTCGCGAATCGCACGGCCAAAATCCCAGTCGTTGATCCACATCAGTAGCGCAAACCCGTCGGCAAAACTGCCGCAGGTGTTGCAGATGCCACCGCCCGTATCCGCGACGTCCCGGAAAACTCGAAAACCATCTCGACCGCCATGAACCGGACAGGGCACATGCTTCCCCTGCCGATCCAGAGCGGATTTCAGCGGTGGGGCCAGGTCGAGCAGTACCCGATCCCAGCGTCCCCGTACATCCTCTTTGACGCGATGCGTCTCGTACTCATGCTTCATTGCAGATGCCTCCATTAAATTGGAACGCTCCGCACGGCATGGAGATACCCCGACCGGGATACGCTCCCCGGCGGGGTTGATGAATGCTGTTTGTTTTCTCGTGGCCAGCTACCACACGTCCACCCGATGCCTTACGGCGCCGGATTGAATTCTGTGTTCCGAACTTTTCGCAGGAGGCTCGATGAACCTCCTGTGAAAAACCCCGGCACGTCGGCCGGGAAAAATGACACAGGGGAGGATTGACGGCCATGCTACGCAGCCGCGCTACCCCATGGGATTTGAAATGTGACCTTTTCGGATCGACTTCGGCAGCCAATCAGATTGCATGACGTGGCGTCAGGCGGCCTCTGCTTCAGCCTCCATCGCGCCGGCGTTACCCTTGTCGAGATCGAGCGCTGCATTGATCTCGCGTTGGCGCGCCAGCAACTGCGTCAGCCTGTCCTCCTTGTCGAACGGCTTGGACAACTCCATGAGGATGTCGGCGAAGCGCTTTTCTGCCCGGGCCATGTCCTCAGAGGCTTCCGCCACTCGTCCTTCAAGGCTGTTGGCTACGTTCTCGACCACCCTGACCATCCCTTGCGGGTTGTCGGAATGGTGAGCCGTATAGACACGTCGGCCTTTCAGGACGAAACATGGGCCATCGCCGGATATCGTGGGGATGGACACGTCGAGTTCGAAGCCGGCAAACTGCCCAACCAACATCGCTGCTGGTGAGGATTTCCAGTTCCCGAACTTTCGGGTTCTGGACGTGGCCTCGATGTAGTACCGCTGAAGTGCCTCTCCCGCCGCCGATCGCTCGCTGTAGCGCTTTCCGTCGATCACCATGCTGAAGCGGTTACCCCGCACATCCACTCGGTCGGCAATGTCGCCTTCGATCGATGCGATCCGTTCCCGGATCTTCTCGATTCTGCCGGGCAGCGTCGCCGACTCCCGCTGGTTCGCCCATCGCTGGTTGTCCCATTGGGATTTCAGCAAGGAGAGCTTCGCGACGTCGGCATCGATGCCCGCCTTTTCCATCACCAAAGGATTGCCCGATGCCAGGGCTTTCACCTCGGCATAGGACAGCGCCGCCAACTCCACGTCTTCCGCGCTGCGCATTCCGGTATCCCCCCGCATGACCTGGGCGATGAAGCGTGCCTTGGTTTCGAGGGTCTGCCAGATGTACGCATCAAACGAGGCCTCCGTCACATAGCGGATGATCCGCACTTCTTCGTTCAGGTTGCCCTGCCGAATGATGCGTCCTTCCCGCTGCTCGACGTCGGCCGGCCGCCACGGAGCGTCCAGATGGTGCAACGCCGCCAGGCGCGTCTGGATGTTGGTGCCGACCCCCATCTTCAGTGTGCTGCCCAGAAGGACACGAATCCGTCCTTCCCTCACCGACTTGAACAGTTCTGCCTTGGCGGAATCGCTGTCGTAGTCGTGCATGAAGGCAATCTCCGTTCCCGGAACGCCCATTTCGACGAGCTTTGCCCGAACGACGTGATAGACGCTGAACCGTCCATCGTCCGTCGGTGTGCTGAGATCGCAAAACACGACCTGTGTGCCCCGGAACGCTGCGGTTTCCCGCCATATCCCAAAGACTTTGTCCGCACACTGGCTGACCTTGCCGTCCTGAGCTTCCAGGCTTGAAGGATCAACCAACCGCATATCCAGCGCGGCCTTGCGGCCATCGTTGGTCACCGCCAGCATGTTGTCTTCGCTGGGCGTCACATCGCCGTTGCGTATTGCTTCCGCGCGGGCGACCAGCGTTGCCACGAACGCCTTCAGTTCCGCAGTCGGCTTGGCCGTCACGGTTTCCAGACGGTATCGAGGCACCGGCAGCTTCAGCATGTCCGCGGTGCGGATATCGGCGACCTCCCGGAACATGGTCATCAGTTCCGGCAGATTGACGAAGCGCGCAAACCGCGTGTTCATGCGGTAGCCACCGCCATCCGGCGACAGCTCCAGGGCAGTTACCGATTCCCCGAAGTTCCCCGCCCACGTATCGAACTGCGACACATGATTGGCGCGCAGCGTGATCGGCTGCAGGTAGCGTTGCATGGTCCACATCTCGGCCATCGAGTTCGAAACCGGTGTCCCGGTTGCGAATACCACTCCCGAACGGCCGCCCTGTTTATCCATCACATGGCGCGTCTTCACGAACATATCGAAGGCGCGCTCCGAGTTGGAATTCGGCAGCCCTGCCACCCGCGTCATTTTGGTGAAGCGGTACAGGTTCTTGAAGTAGTGCGCCTCGTCGATGAAAAGGTAGTCGATGCCCAGTTCCTCGAACGTGAGCATGTCGTCCTTCTTCGACTTGGCCGACAGCTTCTCCAACCTTGCAAGCCAAATCTTCTTGGCCCGCTCCAACTCCTTGACGATGCGATTGCCCCGCTTGGCCGATTTCGAGGCCCGAATGGCGCACTCGATTTCGTGGACTCGCGCTTCGATGAACGACTCCATGGCTTCGTCGCTCATCTTGATCCTCTCGAAAGAGGCATGGGTAATCAGCACCGCATCCCAGTCGCCGGTGGCTATCCGGGACAACAGCGTCCGGCGTTTGTCGCCGACCAGATCGTCCTTGCTGGCCATCAGGATGGTTGCCCCCGGATACGCCCGCAAGAACTCCGCCGCGAACTGCTCAAGCATGTGATTGGGCACCACGTAGCACGGCTTGCTGGCCATGCCGAGACGCCTCAACTCCATCCCGCCGCAGATCATCGTCAGGGTCTTTCCGGCGCCGACCACGTGGGCCAGCAACGTATTCACCCCGCCGGACACGATTCGCCAGATGGCGTCCTTCTGGTGCCGATGGAGGTTGTACACCTCGGAAAACCCCGGCAAAGAGAGCCTGGAACCATCGAACTCCCTCAGCCTGACGGCATTGAACTGGTCGTTGTACATCCTGACCAACCGCTCGCACCGTTCGGGATCGGCGAACACCCAGGCACGGAAGGTCTCCTTGAGCGCCTGCTGCTTTTCCCTGGCGGCAATGGTTTCCTCGGTATTCACGAAATATCGGTCAGTGACCGGATCGCGATCCCGAATCGTCGGAACCATCTGATTCAGCGTGACGACAAACAACTCGCCTGCCGAAATACGCGCGGTGCCGTAGGTTTGGGTCGAGGCTACCGACCGCTCGCCTTGCCACGGCACATCGATGTTCCAGGCACCCGCCTCGGCGCTGAACTCCACCGTGCAGCCATCGCATTCCAGAAGATGATCGAGGAATGCCGCATAGTCGCGCGCCGGGATCCAGGTCGAACCAATCCGGGCATCGATTTCACCCGGCCCCAAATCCGGCGGTATGACCGCCCTCAGTGCGTGGACGTTGCGGACATAGTCATCCCCCGCCGCTTCCGCCATTTCGAGCTTGCTGCGCACGTTGCCGGAAAGATAGGCATCGGAGGTTTCCCATTGAGAGGTTTCCGGGTTGAGGAAGATCAGACCGCGATCCGCCATGTCCGGAAGAAACTGCTCCCTTTCCTGCCCAAGCAAGGACTCCATCAACGAAACGTCGACGCGTCCACGCTCGTGCAGGGATACCAGCAACGCCTCGTCGGCAGACGCGCATCGATCCACCTTGCGAACAACACCCACCGTTCTGCGGTAGAAGATGTCCGCCTTTTCCGCCGTGCCGCTTTCCGAATCGAAATTCTCCAGAGAGAGCAGCAGCGGCAGATCGGGATCGCCCTTGAATGCGAGCTTGTTGGCCTTCGCATGCAGGTAGCCATGCTTTGCCACGAAACCGTCATAGGCCACGTTGAGCGCCAGCCGGTAACTACCGAGCCGACTATCGTCCGCAGTGACATGCTGGATGTGGAGTAGCATTCGCGCCGCATCACGGATCGCCATCAAGCCGCGAATCCGCTTGGCTACCGTTGCCGACACCGACCCGTCGATCACCAGCAACTCCTGCCCTTCCGAGACGGCCAGTCGACCATCCGCGGTCAGGCAGTACGCGCCCGGCTTCACGAACTCCGGCGCCGCGACACGAATGTCCCGCCGTGTTGTGAGTGACGGTTCGACCGCACGAGGCGCGTAAATGCCCTCGGGCAACCTGGCGACCCGCTCCGCCAGCGCCGCGTTCACATCACCGTCGAAGATCGCCGCATTGGCGAGGCCAAAGCCATTCGACTTTTGCCCCATGCGACCGATCAGCATGTCCGGGTTCTGGACATACCAATTCGACACGAACAAGCGCCGGTATCCCTCGCACATACTGTGCGGGGCTTCCATGACGCCGATCCAGTCGTCGGACGCCTTCTCGCCCTCTGCCAGTTTTTGCAGGAAGACGATATCGGTCGTGACTTCGGTGTTGGCGAGGTGCGAGAACGTCCCGGACGGCAGACGAATCGCACCGAGGAACCGGGCCTGCGCGCTGATATGACGCCGCGCCCGGTCGTCCCACTTGTCGAGCGTGCCGGCAGACGTGATGAACGCCACCAGTCCGCCGGGGCGAGTCACTTCCAGCGCACGGCCGAAGAAGTAATCGTGGATTAGGAAATCCGCGAAGGGCACATTCCGGTTGTCCGGCACCTGATAGTTCCCGAAGGGAACGTTCGAGATCACCAGATCGAACCAGTCCTTCGGCAGCCTGGCCTTCTCGAAACCAACCGTCAGCGCCCTCACCCCGTGATGCCCATACAAGCGCGACAGGAGGCGGGACGATAGGCGGTCGATCTCGATGGCCGTGACTTCCGACGCTTCCGCCAAATCCTTCGGCATAGCCCCGATGAAATACCCGACACCCGCAGAAGGTTCCAAAACACGACCACCCTGGAACCCCATCCGCCGGACCGCCGCCCAGATTGCTTCGATCACGAAAACTTCCGTGAAGTGGGCGTTGACGACACTGCCCTTGGCACTCTCGTAGTCCCCACCGAGTAGATCAGGCAGGGATTCGGCTCTCGCCTTCCACACCAGATCATCCTGATCGGGATTGAATGCCTTGGGAATACCGCCCCATCCGGTATAGCGGTTCAGGACGTCACGCTCTTCATCCGTCGGCGGACGCTTGTCCGCCTCAAGACTGGACAGCAGCGAGACGGCGGCCATGTTCGCGTCGAACTTGGCGACATCGCCACGCAGCATCGAGTGCAACGCCGGATTCAGGCTGGGCCAAAGCGTTCGGGGCGACTTTCTCGCCTCGATCACCCGCGGCACAGGGGATACGTCCTGCGCTGCTTCCTCGTTCGCTGGCACGATGTTCGATACCGGCGCGATGGACGGAAAAGCAATGATCTGCGCCGTTTGAATGATGCCGGGAACATCCTGAAGGGGATCGTCCGGCGCGAAGCCTGGCAGCCACATTGTGGCCTCGGCAAGTTTCTTGAGTTTCACGTCTATCTCCTGAAAAAGCCGGAGACACGTGCCCTCATCCGGGGTGTGTCCCCGGATGGGTTGAATAAAACGACTGTCCGTCATGGAGCGCCAGCTCTCGCCAAGCGCCACAAGACTTGATGCCTCTATGCCGTGACGTCCCTCAGCAAGTCCCGAGACCGTCGGCGCGGTGCTGATCGAAAAGCCGTTTCACGCGGCATGCCGCAGTTGCCTTCTCGGCAGCCCGTGGCGATACGCTTTGCGGAATTTCGACACGGCGACGCTCAATGGCATCGATTCCGTGAGCAGACGACTCGTCCACGCACAACTGCGACGCGTAACGGTCTTGGCGCCGACCGCATTGATCTCTTCTTCGATGACAGAAATCAGCAGGTCGTCCAATGCGTCCATCTGCATTGACGACGCCGTAATGAAGCGCGCTGGCGTCAGGCCGTAACCGGATACGAACTCGGCACGACTGAGGTTGGCGAGATCGCAATCCTCGTCGGCTTGTTGAACCGGATAGGTCACGACAGCCAACTTGGAGATTTCAACCTCCTTGACGGCCACGCGAACCCGCCCGCACTCCAGCAACGGGAACATCCTTTCCGTTCGCTCCAGCGGGTTCATCGACGCGCGATGCCCGTACCGAAACGAGTCGAAGGGAATGCCGTGTCGGATCAATACGGACGCCGTCCCTTCCAGCGCACTCACCACCGTCGCCAGCTCGGAATCGTAGGACTCCTGGAGGTGGGCGTCGTAGCTGATATCGGCATCGATTTCACCGGACTGGACGAGTTTGGAAAACTCCTTGTCATCCACCCAAGAATCGAGATCGACGTAAAAGAGGCGATGCGTCCCGCGCGGAAGCCAGTTACCTACTCCCATGATGTGTCTCCTTGAAATCGCGGAGACACCGCGCCCCTTGCGGGAGGTGTCCCCGCAAGGGTTGTGGCCGCATGGCCGGAAAGGGTTACAACTGTTCTGCCTTTGCCTGAGCGCACAGATACAGCAGGCAACTGGAATCGCGCGGTCCCCACCAACGACGCCAGCGGGTGAGAACTTTCATCCTCTGCTCCGCAGGCAAGCGGTAGTAGCTCTGCCGTGCGATACGCCACCATTTCGCCTTGAACTTCCGGCGTTCCACCTCGAAGGCATCGGCCTGCAAAGATCGCTTGGCCATGACCTCTTCCACCGACGGTTGCATGGCTGCAATCTGCTCGGCAAACAAGGGCAAGGCTTCGCGCTCGATGCGTTGCTTGCGCAGTACCGCCGAACGCTTTCTGGGGGTGTCGCGAAATCCTTCGTAGCGGGGATAGTGATCGAACCGCATCACGCGCTCCCCATCGAAAGACCCTGATCGCTCGTCATCAGCCCAAGATGAACCAGGTAATGCTTCAACCCGGCCAGATCGTGCTTGTGACGCATCCACCCATCCTCGAATATCTCAAAGCCTTTGATTTCGAGAACCGTGCGGTCGCGGGTATTGCGAACGTCCGCATAGAATTCGCCGCGTTCGTCCAGATTGATGAAGTACCGGTAGACGGCACTCCTGAAATGTTGCCTCATGACGCCTCCATAACAAATGTGAGAGGCGCCAGAACCCCGATGGGGACTGTTGCCCCACGGGATTGGATGAATGTTGCTTGTGCTGTTTATTTCGAGCGGCCAGCTACCGCCTTTCTGGCTCTGCCCTATGGGCAGCACCGGAATCCGCTTTCCACAGCGGGCTCGTGTTTCATGGAGTAAAACCCGCTCTGGAAAGCCCGGCACACGATCTTGTGCGTGCGCCGGGGAAAAGCCCTGCCCTCATCCACGCTTGCTACCGCGCTTACCGCCGCGCTTGCGTTTCGGAAAGCCAAACCGGGCCCACGCCTCGGGATCGACGGGAAGCGGTGTCGTCCGGGCGGTCTTGAGATTCACGAATACGCCGTGATAAGTGATCTGTCCGTAGCGGAATAGCTCCCACAGCAGATTCAAGGCGTACAGCGCCACCCCGCGATTGACGAAGAGCGACTGTTTTTCCAGCGCATCGGCCAGACTGCATGACGGTGTGTCGTCATCGGCTTCCTGCGCCGCGTCCGCGATCTCCGGAAGAAGATCCACCGCATGCGGCAGCCGCTCTGCACTCGGCTTGGCCCAGCGTGCCGGCACCTGGCCCAGAACGACTTGGCCATCGTGCAAACGGTTGCCCAGATCAAGCCAATAGCCGCCACCGCCACGCGATACCGAATCGAAAATCGCTTTTCTGGCGAGGCGGTTGTCCACACATCCGATCGCAAGATCGGTGCGCAGATTCTCGCTGGCCGTCAAGCGCCTCGTTTCAGCGTGCCAACCGGTACCCATCGCCATGTTGATGCGATTGACGAGTACCGTTGCCTTCGGCAGTCCCACATCGGACGGATAAAACATCTGCCGCCCGACATTGGCTTCCGACACCAGGTCGCTATCGATCACCGTCACATCGAGGCCCCCGGGATGTCCGAGGGCCATCATCGCCGTATGAAGTTGCGCCAGGCCCATCAGCATCTGCGAACCGGTCCCGCCGGCGCCGATCACCGACACGCGAACTTCCCGAGTGAGAAGTTCAGCAGAGAGTTGATGGATAGCCATCGCACCCTCCTATCTGTCCCTTCATGTCGCTGGAATCGAAAGCCAATGGCAGAAAGAGCCCATTGGCGCAGAGGCGAAATGCCGTGGAACAGCGCACCCGATCACAATTGCCGACGACGCCGGCAATCTTGAACTCTCCCCGGTCATCGCGATCATCCTCTGTCGAGAAGAAGGCCGACATCCGTCCATGGGAGTGCAGGTCTACCACCAGATGCTCGTCATCATTCAGCACCGGCCGCTCATAGCGAACGTGGCTGCACCCCGAGGACACTTCCCTCAGGAATGCAAGCCGCATCTCGCCCGTGACGGCATTCCACACGATCCAGCCGACGCATTCCTCCGGACACCGATCGACGGCATACCGAAAGAACTCGACGACGAGATGGCGGGGAATCTTGCCAAAGGCAAGGGATAGCTCCCGTCCGATGCAGCCATACGGCATGGGAACGCTCTTCTGGCTAACCAACGGCACCCGCAAATACAGCCAGGGGCGCCGGGCTTCCAGCCACAGACCGTCGCCGGTCACCAAGAATCGGTGGCCATTGTCGGTCAGCGGCTCGAACTCGCCATATCGCGGCACCGTAACCACCGGCGCCGAGTGCTGCAAGGCGATATCTCTCGCGTCCATTTATGCCTCCGCTTCCAGCACCGCCGCTTCGAAAGCCTCCCGCAGCGTCCGGCCCGTCGAAACGAGTGAGCGCGTCGGGAACCGTGCGAACTGGCCATCGAGCAAATCCCGCCACAACGCAAACGGCCCGGCCCGATAGTGGGTCAGCCCCTTGGGCGTATGGATGTTGGGGTGCGTGAAGTACGACCGGAAGAACGCTTCCTCCCAGGCTTCGCTTTGATGCACCTGATCGCCTTTCGGCAGCCGGGCACTCCCCACGCAGATATTCCCCGTGCTCCAAACGTTGAAGAAGGGCGCGACGAACAGCGGCGTATCGGCATCGGGACGTTGCCGTCCCTTGTACGCGAATACCTTCCATGCCTTGGTGGTCACGGCAAAGATCAGACCTGGACACGGCACACGACCTGTGCGCGCCCCCAGCTCCTTGCAGTCGAACCAGACCTGCCGCGCTTGGGGTTTGCTGAACCAGACAAAGAACCCCGTCCCCTCGGCGAGCACATGCGCCGGCTTGAGCGCCGGCCGCAGCATCGTTTCGGGATCGAGAATCCGCATCAGGGACAGCAGTCCGGATTTACTGGCCGGAACCCCTGCCTGGATGATCGGTCGATCTTGACCATCCGTCGACACGTCATGCACCGAGACGAACGCCGGCTTTCGGCTTGCATCCTGATAGACCAGAACCGCATTAGTCAGCCGGTAGGATTGATTACTTGAAAACGTACTGACACTGATCGCCATGGCGACCTCCATTAGAAATGCAGAGGTGTGCCCTGCCCTTGCGGGCGCGACAGCACCCCCGCAGGGTTGAAGAATTACTCACACCGGTTCGGCGATCAGGCCGACCAGTCGATCCAACGCCGATACCAGTTGCAGGCCCAATTCCGCCTTGCGCTGCCAGACGTAAAACCCCTCAGGATCGAGCGGTACAGTCTGAGCACCGTAGAGATCGGTGTAGCCATCGCAGGCACAGTTCGCGTATTCGATGAAGTCATCGAACACCCGCTCCACCGGATCTTCGGCATCCCATTTCAGATACGCCCCGAAATAGACGCACTCGACATCCAGTCCTTCGAGCCCGGGAAGCTGTCCGCCATCCGCCTCAAGTCGCTCGATGTCGAGCAACGTCGTTGCGAGCAGAGCAATTTCCCCTCCGGCTTCAGCCAATCCCGTCAGGACGGCCTCATCCAGTACCGGCTTGGGGTTGATGACCCACGCCGGAAAATGCCCGTCGAACCAGTCCGGCGAGATGGATTCCCCCAAGTCCTCGTCCGTCATGCCCATCGCCGTCATTTCCTCCAGCCAGTCCGCCTGATTGCAACTGCCTTGCCAGTGGATGTACTCGCACAAGTGGCGAGCCGTCTCCGGCGTCAGGACGTAAAGCGTTCTTCCGGAAGCGCGGTGCAACCAGTACAGGGCCGTCTCGCCCAGACCGCGGCATGCTGCCTCGATCCGGGTAAGCCGATCCTTCATGGAAAGCCACGCCACCTGCTCGGACTGGAGCGCCCAGTACCACTGATCGTCCTTCTCCGATGCTTCCGGGAAAAGAGATCCATAGCTGAGCGCTTCGGGACTGGCCGCGATCAAGGCTTCGAAGGCGAAGTGCTGCAACTGCCCGACCTGACGATTGATCCAGTCCTGCACAGCTTGCTGCACCAGTGATGACGGCAGTCCTGATGCCCCTTCCTGAATCTCTCCGGTCTCCAGCCAGCGCAAAGCCAGCGAAGACCATCGGCGAATATCCAGGCAGGGATCGAGACTCCCCGTGAGACCGGCACCAAACCTTGGCAGGCTCAGAGGATCAGGGGCAGGACGAAAGCGGCCACCTGACAGCGTTCGCCGGGTGACAGGGTCCCTTGGGACCGCTGCACCAAGCGTTGCAAGGCTTGTACGCATCGTTTCATCTCCTCGTGATTGAACGCGGGAATCCCTGTCGGGACTCCCGTTTCAAATTGCGAGAAGTCGCCATCGGCAGCGGCTTGCAGCCGTTCCTTGAGCGACACCATGGTCTATCCCCTCCGAATAGCCGGCAGGAGCCGACGATCGAGCCACCGGGACAGGCGCCGCAAGGCAACCTTCAGGTGATCGACCGACGACAGCCCAACCGAATGCGGCTCGACATAGGTCAGCCCATCCTCGCGTTGCCGAAGCACGACGCCGGATGGGCGCCGCGAATCGACGGAAACCGCGCCTTTCGTTCCGACGGCACGCCGGAAGGTGTAAACGAGTCGCTCCCCCTTCTGCTCCGGCCCCTCGATGGAGGCCGTCGTGATCTCGGGGTAGGTGGCGGAATAGACATCCCGCACCTGCTCCGGGGTCAAGTCGCTGCCAGGGTCGGGCAATGCGATGCCGTTGTAGGCGAAGGAGCGAAGCAGCTTCTGAACGGTAATGGTCATGATCGCCTCCTCATGCGAAAAGGTTGTCTTCGACCGGGACGTCCACTACTTCGGGCGTCTCGGGCTCTTCGTCATCACCGCCATCGGCCGCCGCCGTCACTTTAGCCGCGGCACCTTTCCTGATCGCGCCTTCGGCCTTCTTGCCGGCGTCCTTCTTCGCCGCCTCAAGAATGGATCGGGTCGCTTCCAGTTGATCGGCCAGCGATTTGTGCTCTTCGGCATAGCTGCGAAGCAGTCCGACGAACTGCGCGTCAAGCTCTTCCGCCGTACCCGTGAGTACCAGCGGTATCGCCAGCGCTTCGGCATCCTTGGCATCCTTCGGTGTCGGCCTCACCGTAACGGTGATCGCACCATCCCGACCGGACGACAGGGTGACCGCCAGCGCCGCGCAGCCTTCCAACAACGATTTGAGTTCCTGAAAAAACATGGTGGTACCTCCAATGGAAAATGCAGGCGCACCACGACCCTTGCGGGGATCGTGGTCCCCGCGTTGGGTTGAAATGAAACAGGCTTACTCGACGTTGAAGCGCATCGAGCGCGGCACCTTGCCCTCGTAGGGGAAGGCAGCCACGTTAAGCAGCGCCTTGATGATCTCGTCCTTCTTTCCGTTCATGGCCTTGGCAAATGCCCCGCCCATGGTGGCTTTCAGTCCGATCTCGTCGCACATCGCCTCGATCTCGCTCTTGGTGAGCAGCTTCAGAAAGTCTTCGCAGAGCTTCCAGTGCCGACCCAGATCGATGTCGAGATACTTGAGGAGCTGAACCAGGGTTTTCTCCTCGATGCCATCGGCCGCCGATGCTGCCAGTCCCAGGAACATCTTTTCCCGAACCGCTTCATCCGACTGCGCAATGACCCGCGCCGCCTCGTCGGCCTTGAACGTGAAGCTCGCATACTCCTGCTTCACGAGCGCGCTCAACGCCTTGGTCAGCTTGGTATCACCGATATGCCGGGCATTGCCTGACAGCGCGAGTGCAATGAGTACCGTGAGATTGCTCTCGCGATTCGCCATCAACTCCCGCCGCAGCGCTTTGCGCCACACCTCCAGCCGATAGTCCTTGACCCGTTGCGAGTCCTGAACCTTGGCTTCAGTTTTGGCACCCGACTTGACCGACGACTTGGACGTCGAGGCAGTCTTGCCGCCTGCGCCCTTGCTCGAACTCGCCGCCGACGCCTTCTTCTCCTTCTCCGCCTTGATCCGCAGCGCCACCTTCTTGGCATTGCATGAGGCATCGAAACACAGATCGGGATAGACGTTCCCCAGCTTGCCCGGCACCGCGGAAATGGCAGCGCCGAAGTTCTTGCAGGCACGGCAGGCTTTCGCCTGGTCGTCGCCCACGCCGGTATCACCCTCCGCGACGAGTCGCAGCAAAGTGAAGTTTTCTCCAGGACGAACAATCCGAATGGTCGGATAGTCGTCACTCAGAGACGCCTTCTTGGCATCCAGCGCTGCCTCGGCTTTCGCGTCATAGCATGCCCCGTGGGTACAGTGCCCTGTCGCAATCGCCTCGCCGAAGAGCGCCTGCTGGTTCCCCGAATTATGGGGACAACCGGCGCATTCGCCCTTGTCGAAGATGGCGCTTCCCAGCGCCCGCGAGATTTGCTCAAGCTGTGCGCGAAACTGGACCACCGTCGGCAGGCTGGCCTGGGAAAGCAGCTTCTCCAGCACCGCGTCCTGCTTGTCGCGCGTGACCGCCGCCAACAACTCGGCATGGCCCAACTGGATGCGTCGCTCCGACAAGGCCCGACGGACCTTTTCCGAGCAATTCATCAGCGCGAGCCGCTTGTCGAGCGTGGAGCGCGACCATCCCAGACGGCGCGAGGCCTCGTCCCGGTCACCCTGGCAACGCCCAAGAATCTTGGCCGCCGCTTCGGCTTCTTCGGTGGGACTCATGTTGGCACGCTGGATGTTTTCGATCAGCGCCGCCTCATCGGCCTCGCCATCGTCGAGATCGCGCACCAGCACCGGGATTTCATAATCGTCCCCCAGCACTTTCTTCGCAGCCCGCCACCGGCGTTCGCCGGCGACGATTTCATAGCGACCCGAATCGCGGGGCCGTACCAGAATCGGCTGAAGCACCCCCTTCGATTTCACGGACTCTTCCAGCTCCGTCATCTCCGAGGGGTCGAAGTAGCCACGAGGATTGCGACCGGGAAGAATGTTCCCGACCTTGATAGACGCTTGCAGTTGCATGATGCCTCCAATGAAAAAATGGCAGGCAGCCGCATCCCCAGACGGGAACGTAGCTGTCCCGCCCGGGTTGAAATGGTGAATGGTTAATGGGTGTGGCGTTGCCGGTAGCGTTGCAGCACTCGATCCCGAATTTCTTCGGCATCGAGGCCAAACAGACGGCAGCACGCCCGATAGGAAAATGCCTTTGATCGTTCCTTCGTTGCCTGCATCCATTCGAGAATGTCGGCCCGTGTGGCAGCGGACACCCTCAAATCGAACAGGTCATGCAGCGATTTCTCCAGCAGGAGCCCATGTAGCCGCAGGATGTCATCCTCGGTCCATGGGGGCTCATCGTCGAATCTCGCTGCACACCCCGTGATGCATGGCGGTTCCGGTCGGATCGTTTGTTCGCCTTGCCTGCACATGGCCGCCTCCGGTGATAAGCGTGAATGGCACCGATTTCCGTGCCACCCAGCACGCTCACTTGCCTTCGTCCCCGAAGATGTCAGTGACAGTGGACGGCGGATTGACCGAGGCGGCATTACGACCGGGACCGGGGTCCTTGTCGCCTTGCCCCTGCCCACCGGAATCCTGGTCCTCCGGCTCATCGTCGATGATCGGCGCCCAGGAGCCGTCGATAGCCTCGGCAATCCCGATGTTCTGGGTTTCGCCGCGCTCGTTCAGCTCATCCATGGCAAGTGCCATCGCCAGTTCCGGCGATTTCGGCAGCAGGTTGCACAAACGGCGAATCAGGGTCTTGAGGCCCATGGGAATGAAATGCGTGTCCCAGGGGCTTTCCTTCCCGTACTTCTTCGCCATCTGATAACCACGGGAGCTATCCCGCACCTGCTCGACCTGCTCTTTCGACATGGCGTGAAACGTGCGGGTACCGTCCTTGAATACCGCGACGGCATAGAACCCGACAATCATTCCGCGTTCCTCGTCGGATGCCGGAAAGCCATTCTTCTTCAACGGCTCGTGCATCAGCGAACGATTGAGGCCAAGCACGATGTCGAACTTGTCGTTGATACGAACCTCGTGGCCGTAAATGTCCTGCACGATGCCGCTGTTGCGTGCGAGCTTCATGAGGCCCTGATAGCCGGGAATCAACTGGCACTGGCTACCGAACGGTACGAGGTGAGCTTCGCCCATCAGGCCGATTTCCAGCCCCAACTGACAGGACTGGATGACTGCGGCGAAGACACTGCGAGGATCCGTTTCGGACAGCTTCGGATTCATGCGAAATGCAGTCAGGGCAATCCGCGCCATCCGATCCGGACTCAAGTGCTTGGGCAGCGCACGGGCAATTTCGCCCTTGAACTTCTCCAGCATGGTCGGAAACGGCACCACATTCGACGACGCGCCTTGACGGGACTTCTGGATATTGCGCAAGGTTTGAGACATGGTCTTCTCCAAATAAAATGGCGGAGACACCTGTCTCCCGAAGCGGGGAGTGGTATCCCCGCCGGGGTTGATGAACTACGAAATTCCGCCGATCAGGCGGCGTCCAACTCGAAGGCTTCGGCATTGGCAGCCCAGCGTGGCAACGAGATCAATTCGATCTCGCCGCCAGGTTGATATGCCGGCCAACTGCCAGACTCCTGGCACCACTTCAGCAGTTGAAGTGCCGCCCGGTACTTCGTGCGACCGACTTCGATGACTTCGGGATCGGCGCGATAAACCGCCACAGCATGCGGTGCCTCCTTCTCCACGGCGACAAACAGAAATGGAAGCTCCATTCCGGTCACGGCCTTGATCCCATCGACGTAGAACGCCGCCTGGATGTCGTAGCCGAAGTTCGCGATGGATCGCGAGAAGCCGCTGCTACTGGCATCGACGCAGGTCTTGAGATCAACGATGGCTTCACCGTTGAACCAGTCCGGCCGACACTTGCAGGCCAACCCGGTCGCCGGGTCGGTCCAGAATGCAGACAGTTCGGCCTCACCCTTGCGGATCAGGCTGGCTGCCCCTTGATGGCAATACACAGCCGCTCGCATGAGGGTCAAGGTGGCAATATCTTCCGCGGTGATCAGCGTCTTGCCCTGATGCTCCTCCTCGAATCTGGCTGCCGCCTCCTTGCCTTCCTTGGTGCGGCGGTCAAACTTCTCCGCCACCACGAAATCTTCGGCAAAGCGCTCCTGTTCGAACACATAAGTATGGACCGCGGTACCGAATGCCATCGCTGGCGTCGGCTGGTGCGGATGGTCGAGGTATTCACGAAGATGCGCCGGACTCTTCAGCATCTTGACGATGCCGGAGTGTCCGATGGACTTGTCCGCGTGATACCGTTTGGCCGGCATGAGCAGCAGGCCGGGATGATTCATTTGCATGGCGCCTCCGGATAGAAATGCCGGAAGCACTGACCCGAACCGGGTGGTGTCCCCGGCTGGGTTGGAAAATGCTGTTTGTTTCGAGCGGCCAGCTACCGCTACTTGCTCGGGCGGATAACCGCTCGATCAAATTCTGTTTTCCGCAGGGCGCTCAGCGCGAACACCCTCGGGAAAGCCCCGGAGCCCCGGGGCGAGATTCATTCGGCTTTCCTGGACAGCCCCGACAGCACCAGCGCTTTGCGCAGCATGTCTCGGGTTTCCGGATCGGTCTTGCCGGCCTTCAGCCGTTGATAGAGGTCGCAGGCAAAGGCCATCGGCAGGGGATCGAAGAGTCGAACGATGAAGGGATTGGATTTCACGATTTTCTCCTGAGGTTGGTTGAACAGCCACAGCGAAAATCACTCCGGTCGTGGAGCGATCCCCGCAGGACAAAGGGCTCTCAGGAGAAAGCGCTTTGTCCTGCGGGGAAGTCCCCCACAGGCAGTACTGCATGTCAGATGCCGAGCGCGCGAACGATCGGACGGCTGATGATCCAGCCGGAAATGCAGCAAGCGAGAAGAACGAGTTCCATGAAGTGCCTCCAGAAATGAAAAGGGGGGCACCCCTCCCCTGACGAGGAGGCGATGCCCCCGCTTGGGGTTAAAAGAATCAGGCGATGACTTCGAATGAAGCCGTTGCCTTGCTGCCGGGATCGTTGCTGATCCCATTGCGGCGCATGTACGCCGGGATGTCGTACTGCGTCCAATCCGTCGTCGGTTCCTCGACCGGTTCAGGTGTGCTCACCTGGTGCGGAGTCCGTGCGAGAAATCCCTTGAGGGCTTCCGCGGCGGACTGGAGAAACGAGAGAATCAGATGCAGCCCTGCCAGCATGGCCAGGACGAGAATGACGCGTTCCATGAACGAACCTCCTGAAGTAGATGGAGGTCCGTTCCCAGCCGGGAAGGAAGACCTCCCGGTGGGGAAACAATGAAACGTGAGGCTCAGAACGGCTCGATGTCCGGGACGTCCTCGAACGCAGGCCCCGAAGCGGCAGCGGGTTTTGCGTTACCGTTGCCGGTACGCTTGCCAGTGCGCTTGCTGTTACTGGCTTCCGGAGCATCGCCATCGGAAGGCCGACTGCCCAGCATCTTCATCTCGCTAGCGAGGATCTCGACCACGTAGCGATCCTGGCCGTCCTTGTCCTGCCACTTGCGGGTCTGGATGCGGCCTTCGACGTAGACGGGGGAGCCCTTTTTCAGATACTCGCCGACGACTTCGGCGGTACGACCGAAAAAGACGACACGGTGCCATTCGGTGATTTCCTTGCGCTCGCCGGACGACTTGTCCTTGTACGTCTCCGTCGTTGCGATCCGAATGGTGGCGATCGCTTCGCGGCTCTGGGTATACCGAACCTCTGGGTCGGCACCGAGGTTGCCGATGAGGGTGACTCTATTGAGTGATGCCATGTTGCCTCCTGACGAAAAAAGTTGGCAGGAAGGCCGTCATTTCCTGACGGGGTATCCCCGCCGGGGGTTAAGTGAATGCTGTTTATTTCGGAAGGCCAGCTACCTTCACCGTGCCCACCATAAGGAGGACATGTGATGGGCGCATTCTGGTCGCCACCGATAGGTGCGGGCATTCGAAATGCGTACTTTGCGGTCACATTTCGGAAGGCTGGCGGCGATTGCCTGGACTACCTTCCCTAAGCTCTATCCACCGGGAGACATCGCATGGCACAACGCCAATACACCCCTTCGGCGCAAATCCCCACCATCCGGCAAAGCAACAGTCGTCCGTTCATTACGCAGAAGGCAGTGCTCAACTCGCTTCACGCCCAGCAGATTTTCGAGCGCGGCTTCGACATGTGCGCGAATGCCCTGTTCTCTCTCACCGTCGTATTGCGGTTCATCGGAACGGAGGACCAGGCCCAAGGCGTGGAGGCCATGGTCGATGATCTTCTCGACAAGACGCTGGATGAGATTCGCCAGGAATCGATCCGGCTACAGGAACTCAGCGAGGCCAATGGATGCGAAACGACGATCGGCTATACCAACGCCAGGACCATCGAGATTCAGATCACGTCGCCTCGCTCGATCCGGTTCCTTGCGATCATCCGGGAGTTCGACTCTCTGATCGCAAGGATGGACACCTTGTGGCTCGCCTGCGTGATCGACGACACCAACTATGCGCTTGGCGCCTATCAATGGAAACGCAGGATTCTCCGATTGGCCGGTCAGATTCGTAGCATCGCGACCCGTGCCGTCTTGGCTGCGCGCAAGAAGGAATCAGCCGAGATCGCCACCGAGGCCAAGGAATCAGCGGTGGTCAACGAAGTGGCAGCGCCGGTGACAGAGACTCCGGCCATGCCAATCGCCGTGGCGTAGTTGGAACTCAATCCTTACCAAGAACGCGCGGTCGTCGCCAATGGCCATTGCACGGTGCTTGCGTGCCCTGGCTCGGGCAAGACGCGGGTTCTGGCCGCGCGTGCGGCGCGACTTCTCAGTACCAACGAACGCGGGCGTCTTTGCGCCGTCACCTTCACGCGCGATGCCGCAGATGAACTGAAGTCTCGGATTCTGGCCGCTTGTGGCAAGAGCAACGCGGTCAGATTGGCGGTCGGGACATTTCATTCCATTGCGCTATCTCAAATGCGCCGCAATAAGAATTCTGGGCTTGGGCGCCTCATCTCCGATGGCGAGCGTCTCTCGCTGATTCGCCGCTGTTGGCAGCAGCACGCAAAACGACTGCCCTTGGAAAGCATCGTCCAGGCAATCGATGCGGCCAAGTCCAGGCTCGAATGGCAACCTTCGGAATACCCCGAAATCGAGGCCGCACTTCAGAGCTACGGTGAAATTCTTCAAGCGGAGGGATCCATCGATTTTGCCGACCTGATGCTGCAGGCCGTTCGCGACATCCAGTCGAAAGCGATGCCGCCACTTTCAATTCGCTGGCTTCTTGTCGATGAAGCGCAGGACATGGACGCAGTGCAGATGGAGTGGGTCAAAGCCCATGCCGATCAGGGCATTGAGATCACGCTGGTCGGCGACGACGACCAGAGCCTGTACTCGTTTCGCCATGCGATGGGTTACGAGGGGCTACGGCACATCTCCGAATACCTATCGTCGGCCGTCATGTCCCTCCCGATCAACTACCGCTGCCCTGAAAACATTCTCCGGCATGCCAATCGGCTGATCGCCCATAACGCGGATCGTGCGCCGAAGAACGTTGAGGCTTTCCACAAGTCTCCAGGCGTCATCGACGTCATTCGGTTATCCGACCGATGGAGCGAGGCCGACTTGATCGCATCCCGCATCCAAGCCGAGTCGGAGAAAGCGCAGTGGGCAATACTTGCCCGAACCAACAACATCATCGACAAAGTGGAAGTCGCATTTGCTGATAGGAACATCCCATATCGCCGCATGGGAGGGAAGAGCGTATGGGACAAAACCGTTGGTAGCACACTGCTCGGGCTATTGCGATCGGTAGGCGATGGAAGTTGGACCGGTGTTGCCAATGCACTGTACTTCGCTGGTATGGCTCCCCGGCTCGTCAATGAACTTTCCCGGATTCAAGGCGCCACCTGCCACGAACGTCTCGATCAAATCATCGCGGAATATGATCATTCCACGAGTCCCAAAAGCGATGAAACGCTTCTGATGAGTCTCCACGACGGAATGCATAACTGGGTCGATCAAGACAAGCGGGAACGCCAGGCATTGGTAATTCACGCCGTCACGGCCTGGCTGGCCGATCGAACCACAGAAGAAAATGAAGCACTCTTGCGTCGGCTAGAAGGAATTCTGTGCCGGCTCAACGGCAGTTTGTCGGCGCGGCTGATGAAAGCGGCTAGTCGGTCGAAAGCTGTCGGCAAAGGTGCGGCCATCATGACATTGCATGCGGCGAAAGGATTGGAGTTTTCGAATGTTTGGATTCTCGGTGCCGAAGAGGGCAACCTACCTCATTCGGACTCCACACCGGAGGAAGAACGGCGGCTCTTTTACGTCGGAATGACCCGGTCGAAAAATCGGCTGATCGTCAGCAGTGCGGCGAAGGAAGGATCGGCATCCAGATACATCACAGAGTCTGAACTCAAGCCCTGCCAAAACTAGACGGCCTAACTTAGCAGAAAGTCCGGGGCTAGTTCTTCGAAAGACGCTCGTTTTGGATCGATTTCGGAAATACGGCCACTTCGTCGCACGTTGTAATTGCCGATATCCTCGAAACATAGGGAACGACAATGAATGATCCAATCCTTACCAAACGATTCATTCGCCGGAATGAACTTCGCAAGCTCATTCCGGTAGCCGACACCACAATCTACGAACTGGAGAGGGCCGGCAATTTTCCCAAGCGCTTCAACCTGACTGCTCGATGTGTCGTTTGGGATCTGGAAGAGGTCGAAGAATGGATCGCAGAGCGTAGAGCGGCACTCACAAAGAAGGTCTCACCACCCGATGTCCGGCAGCGCAAGACCCGGCCGGTTCGGCGAGATACATGAATATTTCGGAACCCGGTCGGTGCGCAATCGATAGACTCATGCAGCCTTGCTGAGTATCGGTGTCACTTTCACCCCTGAAATCCAGCCATCAACCATATTTGCCCATTGCTGAAGCATGTCCCTTCGCTGCTGTGCATATTCAGCCTTGTTGTACACAGCCCTTACTCCTCGTTGTTCGTGAGCTAGGCATTTCTCGATCCAATCAGAATTGAACCCAGCTTCATGGAGCAGCGTTGATCCGGTTCGGCGTAAGTCATGCACCGAAAACTCCTCCAGCGGCAGTTCCTTTTTCTTTGCGCGTTCGACGGTCACATCGATGACGCGATTCAACGTCGCGTTGGACATGCCTTTGTCGCCTTCATATCGGGAAGGAAGCAGAAACTTTGACCCACCGGCACAAGTCTTGAGGGCAATCATGATGTCCAGCGCCTGCTGCGATAGATAGACCACATGGGGCCTGCGAGCCTTCATACGCGCTGCTGGAATTGTCCACGTAGCCTCCGTGAACGCCACCTCATCCCACGTCGCATTGAGCAGCTCACCCTTGCGGACCAGCGTCAGCAGTATCAAACGCAACGCCAACTTGATGGTGGGCAGCGTCCCAACATGGTCAATCTCTTCGAAGAAAATCCGTATTTCGTCGGGAGATAGAGCGCGATCCTTGGCTTTGAAAGTCGCAATCGCAGACGCCTTTACATCATCGGCTGGATTGGGAACCTTGTGCCCACGTTCGATGGCAAACCGGAAAACCTGCCCAACAATCTCTCGGACGTGCACCGCGGTAGCTGGCGCATTCCGAGCCTTGATCTTTTCACAAAGAGAACGAAGGTCATCGGAAGTTACTTCTCGCAGGAGCCGCTTACCAAATACGGGAGCCACGTCGCGATCGATGATGCTTTTCCTCATCGCCTTTGTGCTATCGGCCATTCGATTGTCGTTTAGCCAGAGATCAGTGAATTCACCGAACGTCTTGGCCTCCTTCGTCTTTTGAAGGGCGCGTTGCTTTTCCTTCGCCGGAGACTTTCCTGCGGCAATCGCTTTCTTGGCCGTGATAAGCAGATCCCTCGCCTCGCCCAGGGTGATGCCGTCAGGACCGTACTGGCCCAAGACGACCGTTTCTCGGCGGCCATGTAACCGATAGTCGAGCCGGAAAGAGACAACCCCGGACGGTGTAACTGCGACGTACAGCCCATCGCGATCCACCATTTTGTAGAGCTTCTCGGTGGGCTTGAGGTTCTTGATCTGGGTATCAGTGAGCATTGGGATCCTTCCCGGGCTGCCCGATACCGTCAACGAAAATTTGTCTGTTTTCGCCTTGAAACCCTTATGAATACTAGGTTTCAATCCTTACGATACCGTCAACCCGCCGATTTCGTGGTGACGGTATCAATCATACGAGTGTGTCAGCAGAATGCCAATACCGTCACGGATACCGTCTTTGGAATCCGGCTACCCCCGATAGTCACCGATAGAAGATGAAAGACAACTAATTGTTAAATATAAATATTTAACCGTATTACTGATAGCTACCGATAGCCCCTGAAGGACGTCAAATCACTCCCACTCGATGGTCGCTGGCGGCTTGCCCGAAATGTCGTACACGACGCGGTTGATCCCGCGCACCTCGTTGATGATGCGGCTGGAAACCTTGGCCAGCAGACCGTAGGGCAGCTCGGCCCAGTGCGCCGTCATGAAATCCTGCGTCTGCACGGCGCGCAGCGCCACGACGTTCTCGTAGGTGCGCCCATCGCCCATGACGCCGACCGAGCGCACGGGAATGAAGACGACGAAGGCCTGCGAGGTCTTCTCGTACCAGTCGGCGGCGCGCAGCTCGTCGATGAAAATGGCGTCGGCGCGGCGCAGCAGGTCGGCGTACTCGCGCTTCACCTCGCCGAGGATGCGCACGCCGAGGCCGGGACCGGGGAAGGGATGGCGATACACCATGTCGTGCGGCAGGCCGAGCGCCACGCCCAATTCGCGCACCTCATCCTTGAACAGTTCGCGCAGCGGTTCCAGCAGCTTCAGGTGCAGTGTTTCCGGCAAGCCACCGACATTATGGTGCGACTTGATGGTGTGAGCCTTCTTGGTCTTGGCGCCGGCGGACTCGATCACGTCCGGATAGATGGTGCCCTGCGCCAGCCACTTGGCTTTCGGCAGCTTCTTTGCCTCAGCCTGGAATACCTCGACAAAGTCAGCCCCGATGATGCGGCGCTTCTGCTCCGGCTCGGTCACGCCCGCCAGGCGGCCGAGGAATTGTTCGCTGGCATCGACATGGATGACCTTGACGCCGAGGCTGCGGGCGAAGGTTTTCATCACCTGCTCCGCTTCGTTCAGGCGCAGCAGGCCGTTGTCCACGAAAACGCAGGTAAGCTGGTCGCCGATGGCGCGGTGGATCAGTGCTGCCGCAACGGACGAGTCGACGCCGCCGGACAGGCCGAGAATGACTTCCTCGTTGCCGACCTGGGCGCGGATCTTGTCGACGGCCTCGCCGATGTAGTCCGGCATGTTCCAGTCGCCCGTGCAGCCGCAGATGTCGAGCACGAAGCGGGCGATAATGGCCTTGCCCTGGATGGTATGGGTGACCTCGGGGTGAAACTGGACGCCGTAGAAGCGGCGTGACTCGTCAGCCATGCCGGCGATGGGTGTGGCTTCGTTGCTGGCAATGATCTTGAAGCCCGGGGGCAGTTCGGTCACCTTGTCGCCGTGGCTCATCCAGACGTCGAGCAGGCCGTGGCCCTCGGCATTGACGCTGTCCTGGATGCCTTCCAACAGCCTGGAGTGGCCGCGGGCGCGGATTTCCGCATAGCCGAATTCGCGTTTCTTTGCGCCTTCCACCTTGCCGCCCAGTTGCTCGGCCATGGTCTGCATGCCGTAGCAGATGCCCAGGACCGGCACGCCCAGTTCGAAGACGACCTGGGGTGTCTTGAAGGCTTCCTCTTCATAGACCGAGTTCGGCCCCCCGGACAGGATGATGCCGACCGGCGCGAACTCGCGGATGAAGGCTTCGGACACATCGTAGGGATGCAGCTCGCAATAGACCTGCTGCTCGCGCACGCGGCGGGCGATCAACTGGGTGTATTGCGACCCGAAGTCGAGGATGAGGATCTTCTTGTGCATGGCTGTACGCCCGGGGGCGCTATTCGACGCGGTAGTTGGGCGCTTCCTTGACGATCTGCACGTCATGGACGTGCGACTCGCGCACGCCCGCGGAGGTGATCTCGACGAACTCGGCGCGGTTGCGCATCTCGTCGATGCCGTTCGATCCGACATAGCCCATGCTGGCGCGCAGGCCGCCCATGAGCTGGTGGATCACCGCGCCGACCGGGCCCTTGTAGGGCACGCGGCCTTCGATGCCTTCCGGCACCAGCTTCTCGACGTTGGCGTCGGCTTCCTGGAAGTAGCGGTCGGCGGCGCCCTGCTGCATGGCACCGAGGGAGCCCATGCCGCGGTAGGACTTGTAGGAACGCCCCTGGAACAGTTCGATCTCGCCCGGGGCCTCTTCGGTGCCGGCAAACAGGCCGCCCAGCATCACGGCATAGGCGCCGGCGGCGATGGCCTTGGCAATGTCGCCCGAATAGCGAATGCCGCCGTCGGCGATGAGCGGCACGCCGGAGTCGCGCAGCGCGCTGGCGACGTTGTCGATGGCGGTGATCTGGGGAACGCCGACGCCGGCGACGATGCGGGTGGTGCAAATTGAACCCGGGCCGATGCCGACCTTGACGCCGTCGGCGCCGTGGTCGGCCAGGGCGCGCGCGGCGCTGGCGGTGGCGATGTTGCCGCCGAGGACATCCACCTGCGGAAAATTCGTCTTCACCCATTTGACGCGATCGAGCACGCCTTGCGAGTGGCCGTGGGCCGTGTCGACCACCAGCAGGTCAACACCGGCCTCGACCAGCGCCTCGGCACGCTCCTCCGTGCCGGGGCCGACGCCGATGGCCGCGCCGACGCGCAGGCGCCCGTGGCTGTCCTTGCAGGCGAAGGGGTGCTCGGTGGACTTGAGGATGTCCTTCACGGTGATCAGGCCGCGCAATTCGAAGTCGCCATTCACGACCAGCACGCGCTCCAGGCGGTGCCGGTGCATCAGGGCCTTGGCCTCCTCGGGGTTGCAGCCCTCCTTGACAGTGACGAGGCGCTCGCGCGGCGTCATGATGTTGCGCACGGGCTGGTCGAGCTTGGTCTCGAAGCGCAGGTCGCGGTTGGTCACGATGCCGACCACCCTGCTGCCTTCGACCACGGGCAGGCCGGAGATCTTGTGCTGGCGGGTCAGGGCCAGCACCTCGCGCACCGGCATCTCCGGAGGAATGGTAATCGGATCCTTGAGAACACCGGATTCGAAGCGCTTGACCTTGGCGACTTCAGCCGCCTGGGCGCGCGGCGGGAGGTTTTTGTGAACGATGCCGATGCCGCCCTCCTGGGCCAGCGTAATGGCCAGACGCGACTCGGTCACCGTGTCCATGGCGGCCGACACCAATGGGATGTTCAGGCGGATGTTGCGCGTAACCTGGGTGGCCAGGCTGACGTCTCGGGGAAGAATGGTGGAGTGGGCGGGGACGAGCAGGACGTCGTCGAATGTGAGTGCCTTGGTTATCACTCGCATGGCTTTCAACCTCTGTTCCAAATCCGTATTATACGCAGGTAGGCATTTAGCGGCAAACCGAGGAGATAGCAATGCGCATCATCATCCCCCTGATCCTGGCCTGTCTTTCGACGGTCGCCTCAGCCCAAGTGTATTCATGGCGCGATGCCGACGGGAAAATGCACTATTCGGATACGCCCCCTCCGGGTGTTGACGCCAAAAAATTGCGTTCCGGAGCGCAATCCGGTGCCGGTACGCCCAGCAGCGGCGCCACCCGCAGCCTGGCCGAGCAGGACTTGGAATTTCGCAAGCGCCAGGCTGACGCCGAAAAGGCTCGCGCCAAGGCGGAACAGGAGACCAAAGATGCCGCGGAAAACAAACGCAACTGTGAGCAGGCCAAACTCGAACTGAGCGCCCTGGAGTCCGGCCAGCGCATGAGCCGCTTGAACGAGAAGGGAGAATCGATACCGCTGGATGACGACATGCGGGCGCAGGAAATCGACAAGGCCCGGAAATCCGTCCAGTCCTGGTGCAAGTAGTCCGGCTCAGGCCGTCACTCCCCGCCCCCTTTTTTCATGGCCTTGCCTTCTTCGACACGCTTCTTGCGGACCTCCTTCGGATCGGCGATCAGCGGCCTGTAAATCTCGACCCGGTCCCGGTCGCGCAGAGGCGCATCGAGCTTGCTCAGCTTGCCGAAAACCCCGACTTTATTCTTGGATAAATCGATTTCCGGGTATTTCTGTTTCAGCCCTGATGCTTCGATCGCCTGTTGTACCGTGCTGCCAGCCGGCAGCTGGAGGTGAACCAACTCCTGTTTCAGCGGCAAGGCATAGGCTATTTCGATGGTGAGCGTTTCAGCCATTTTGGGGATAGACCTGGCCCGCCCGCTTCACGAAAGAATCCACGAAGGTGTTGGCGATATGATGGAAGACCGGGCCGAGAACCTTTTCCAGAAGTTTGCCGGAGAATTCATAATGCAGCTGGAACTCGACCTTGCAGGCCGTGTCGCCGAGGGGCTTGAAATGCCAGCAGCCGTCGAGATGCTCGAAGGGGCCGTGGCGCAGGTTGATCTTCATGAAATGCGGCGCCTGCTTGTCGTTTTCGGTGGAGAAATCCGCCCGGATGCCATGGTAGTTGATATGCAGCGTTGCCACGGTCTTGGCCTCGTCTCGATGAATCAACTCGGTGCCGCCGCACCACGGCAGAAACTGGGGGTACTCCTCGACCCGGTCCACCAGATGAAACATCTGCCCAACGCTGTATTCGATCAGGACGGATTTCCTGACTTCGGCCATGATTGCCACATACTATAGAATCACTGAATTCTAGCGCAAAGCAGTCATGAGCATTGTCGACAACAAGAAGGCCTTTCACGACTATTTCATCGAGGAGCGCTTCGAGGCGGGCCTCGCCCTCGAGGGCTGGGAGGTCAAGGCGATCCGCGCCGGCCGGGTGCAGTTGAAGGAGGCCTATGTGATCCTGCGCGGCGGCGAGGTTTTCCTGATCGGCTGCCACATCAGCCCGCTGCCGACGGCGTCAACGCACATCCATCCCGATCCCGTGCGCACGCGCAAGCTCCTGCTGCATGCCGCCGAGATCAGCAAGCTGATCGGCAAGGTCGAACGGGCCGGCTACGCGCTGGTGCCGCTCGACCTGCACTATGCCAAGGGACGCGTCAAGCTGGCCATCGGGCTCGCCCACGGCAAGAAGCAGCATGACAAGCGCGAAACCGAGAAGAAGCGGGACTGGGAGCGCGAAAAGCAACGCCTGATGCGGGTGAAGGCCTGATCAGGCCTTGAATCGGCTCAACACCCCGCGCACCGCCTCCTGCACGTCGGCCGGCAGCACGATCATCTTGGCGTTCTCCGATCCCGCCAGATGGGTGATCGAGGTGATGTACTTCTCCCCCAGAAGATAGAGCATCGGCGTGTCGCGCTCGCCGATGGCCTGGGCGACCCGCTTGATCGCCTCCGAGGAGGCTTCCGCCAGCGTCACCTGGGCTTCCGCGTCGCGCCGGGCGGATTCGACGCGCGCCTCGGCCTGCAGGATCATCGACTGCTTCTCACCCTCGGCCCGGGTAACCATGGCCTTGCGTTCACGCTCAGCAGAAGCCTGCATTTCCATGGCCTTCTGCATCGAGGCCGACGGCTTGATGTCCTGGATCTCCACCGACTTGACCGTCAGGCCCCAGTCGACCGCCTCGTCGGCGATGCTCTCGCGCAGGCGAACCTTGATCTTGTCGCGCGAAGAGAGTGCCTGGTCGAGTTCCATCTCGCCGGTGATCGAGCGAAGGGTCGTCATAATCAGGTTGCGAATGGCCTCGGCGAAATCCACCACGCCGTAGACGGCCTTGACCGGATCGGTGACCTTGATGAAGGCGATGGCGTTGGTGAGGACCACGGCATTGTCCTTGGTGATGACCTCCTGCTCCTGCACGTCGAGGATGATGTCCTTGGTCACCACCTTGTAGGCGATGCGGTCGATGTAAGGCACGACGATGTTGAGGCCCGGGTGCAAGGTGCCGTGGTACTTGCCCAGACGCTCGACGATCCATTCCTCGCCCTGCGGCACGATGCGAACACCCTTCCAGACCGTGACCAGGGCAAAAGCCAGTATCGCGACGACGACAATAAATCCCGCACTCATTTTGCCTCCCTCAGGCCTTGCCTACCTTGAGAAAACTGCCCTCGATGCCGAGCACCCTGACGCGTTCGCCCGCCTTGATTTTCTCGTCCGCGATGCATTGCCATACCTCTGAGCCGACGAATGGCTTCTGGAAACGCACCTGCCCCTTCTGGAAGGGTTCGACATCGCGAGTGAGCATGCCGACCTCGCCGACGATGTTCGAGTCGGACATGCCGATTTTCGTCTTGTGCATGCCCGGCTTGAAGATGCGGAACCAGAGCACAACCATCGCTATCGAAGCGAGTGTCCACGTCAGCAGTTGGGCGGTGAGACTGAGAGAGGGTGCCACCAGCAGCACGATCGACACCAGGAGCGCCCCCAGGCCGAACCAGACGATGAAGAATGCCGGTATGGCGAGTTCCGCGATGATCAGCCCGATGCCCAGTACCGCCCACTGCCACCACTCGGGTTGCATGCCGCCTCCTTGAAGGTAACTATCTGCCCTGCTGTGCCAGATGCGTGCCCAGCCGCATCCAGGTATCCACCACCGTATCAGGATTGAGGGAAATCGTCACGATACCTTCATCCATCAGCCATTCGGCGAAGTCGACATGGTCCGAGGGCCCCTGTCCGCAGATGCCGACGTATTTGTCCAACCGGCGACAGGCCTTGATGGCCAGGCTCAGCAAAGCCTTCACGGCGGCATCGCGCTCGTCGAAGAGATTTGCAACGAGCCCGGAATCCCGGTCGAGGCCAAGGGTCAATTGGGTCAGGTCATTGGAACCGATGGAAAAGCCGTCGAAGTGCTGGAGGAACTGCTCGGCCAGCAGGGCGTTCGAGGGAATCTCGCACATCATGATCAGGCGTAGCCCGTTCTCACCGCGTTTGAGTCCGTTCGTCGCCAGGAGGTCGGCCACCTCCTTCGCTTCCCCCACGGTGCGGGTGAACGGCACCATGATCTCGACGTTGGTGAGGCCCATGTCGTCGCGTACCTTCTTCAGGGCACGGCATTCCAGTTCGAAACATTCGCGGAACGACGGCGCGACGTAGCGTGCGGCGCCGCGGAAGCCCAGCATGGGGTTTTCCTCTTCCGGTTCATAGATTTCCCCGCCCAGGAGTTTGCGGTATTCGTTCGACTTGAAATCGGACAGGCGGACGATGACCGGCTTCGGCCAGAAGGCGGCGGCGATGGTGGACACGCCCTCGGCAAGCTTCTCGACGAAGAAATCCTTCGGGCAGGCGTAGCCGCGGGCACGGCGGTTGATCTCGTCGCGCAGGCTGGCAGGCACGCGCTCCAGTTCCAGGATCGCCTTGGGATGAATGCCGATGACGTTGTTGATGATGAATTCGATGCGCGCCAGGCCGACGCCGGCGTTGGGAATGCCCTGGAACGCGAAAGCGAGCTCCGGGTTGCCGACGTTCATGGCGATCTTCACCGGCAGCTGGGGCAGTTTGCCGAGCTCCTGGGTCGTTACTTCGAAGTCGAGGATGCCCCGGTAGATGTAGCCGGTATCCCCTTCGGCGCAGGAGACGGTAACCGGCTCGCCCTCGGACAGGCAGTCCGTCGCGTTGCCGCAGCCGACCACGGCCGGGATGCCCAGCTCGCGCGCGATGATCGCAGCATGACAGGTGCGGCCGCCGCGATTGGTGACGATGGCCGCGGCGCGCTTCATGACGGGCTCCCAGTTCGGGTCGGTCATGTCGGTGACGAGAATGTCGCCCGGCCGCACCTTGGACATCTGCGAGGCGTCGGGGATGATGCGCACCGGGCCGGTGGCGATCTTCTGGCCGATGGCGCGCCCCGAGACGATCACCTTCGAGTGCTGCTTCAGGCGGTAGCGCTGCAGGACGTGCAGGTTTTCTCCCGCCTTCACGGTTTCCGGCCGCGCCTGCAGGATGTACAGCTTGCCGTCGATGCCATCCCTGCCCCACTCGATATCCATCGGCCGACCATAGTGCTGCTCGATGGTGACGGCATAGCGGGCCAGTTCCAGTACGTCCGCATCCGTGAGGGCGAAGCGGTTGCGGTCGGCCTCGGCGACGTCCACCGTTCGGGTCGAGCGGCCTGCCTGCATGGCGTCGGTGAATTCCATCTTGATCAGTTTCGAGCCGAGGTTGCGGCGAATGATGGCCGGTCGCCCTTCGGCGAGCATGGGCTTGTGCACATAGAACTCGTCCGGGTTGACCGCCCCCTGGACGACCGTCTCGCCGAGGCCATAAGAGGCCGTCACGAAGACGACGTCGCGAAAGCCGGACTCGGTATCGAGGGTAAACATCACGCCGGCGGCGCCGATGTCGCTGCGCACCATGCGCTGGACGCCGGCGGAAAGGGCGACATCGACGTGACGGAAATTCTTGTGTACGCGGTAAGCGATGGCGCGGTCGTTGTACAGCGACGCGAAGACATGCTTGACCGCATGCAGCACGTTGTCCAGGCCGTGAATGTTGAGGAAGGTCTCCTGCTGTCCGGCGAAGGATGCATCAGGGAGATCCTCTGCCGTGGCGCTGGAACGGACGGCGAAGGAAGCGTCCGCCTTGCCGCTGCCGGCCAGTGCATGATAGTGCGCCGTGATTTCCTTCTCGAGCCTCTCCGGGAACGGCTGGTCGGAAATCCAGCCGCGGATCCTGGCACCGGTCGCAACAAGGGTTTCAACATCATCGACGTTCAGGCTGTCGAGCAAGTCATTGATGCGCTGGTCCAGCCCCTGGTGCTTGAGGAAATCCCGATAAGCCTGGGCGGTCGTGGCAAAGCCGCCCGGCACGCGCACGCCCAGATGCGCGAGCTGGCTGATCATTTCGCCCAGGGAAGCGTTCTTCCCCCCCACCTTTTCGACATCGTTCATGCGGAGGGCATCGAATGCAATTACATACTGAGTCATGTCACACTTCCCGGAATGCACAAGGGCTATAAAATGAGCATTTTATCGCCTTTTCTGGCTCGGGGTTTCAATTATGCCGGATGGATACACTCGAACGGTTTTCTTCATTTCCGATGGCACCGGCATTACCGCGGAAACCTTGGGACACAGCCTGCTGACGCAGTTCGAAGGCATCAGCTTCCGCCAGGTGCGGATTCCGTTCGTCACCACGCTGGCACAGGCGCAGGACTGCCTGGCGCAGATCCGGGACGCGGCGCGGCGTGACGGCACCCGGCCGATCGTCATCACAACGCTGGTCGATGCCAATGTCGGGAACTTGCTGCGTGCAGCCGATGCGCTTTTCCTCGATTTTTTCGAAACTTTCATCGTGCCGCTGGAAGGCGAACTCGGCTCGAAATCGAGCCACACCATCGGCCGTTCGCATGGCCAGGCCAGCAGCCAGGACTACATCAACCGCATCGAGGCGGTGAACTTCACGCTGGCGCACGACGATGGGGCTTCCGACCGGAACCTGGACAAGGCCGAAGTGATCCTGGTGGGCGTCTCGCGCAGCGGAAAGACGCCCACCAGCCTGTATCTGGCCATGCAGTTCGGCATCCGGGCCGCCAATTACCCCCTGATCCCGGAGGATTTCGAGCGCAAGCAACTGCCGGAGGTGCTCTACCGGCATCGCGACAGGCTGTATGGCCTCACCATCGCGCCGGAACGACTGCATCAGATACGTTCTGAACGGCGCCCGGACAGCCAGTACGCCTCCCTGGCCAATTGCCGCTTCGAAATCGAGGAAGCGCAAAAGCTGATGCGGCGGGAAGGCATCGGATGGATGGATTCGACCACCAAGTCCATCGAGGAAATTGCCGCGACCGTCATGCAGGAGGTCAAGCTGGACCGTCACGTTTTCTGAACGCTTTTCGCGATCTTTTGCCGCACCTCTTCGAACAGGCAGACCGCCGCCGCCGCCGCAACGTTGAGCGACTCGATCCTGCCGGGCATCGGGATGCGGACTGAATGCCGGGCCGCGGCTATCGTGGTCGCCATCAAACCGCTTCCCTCGTTGCCGAACACCCAAGCCACCGGGCCGGTCAGATCGATGTCATGGATCGTCGCCTGCGCATCTAGCCGGGTGGCTACGCTGATGCCACTGAACCTGCCGATCACCCGATCGAGGGCGGCGTGCTCATGAATCCCGAGCTGGAAATGGGCGCCCATGGCAGCGCGCAGGACGCGCGGCGACCAGGCCTGCGCGCAGCCGTGGCCCAGGAATACGTCGGTTGCTCCGGCGGCGGCGGCCGAGCGCAGGATCGACCCCAGATTTCCGGCATCCTGTATGGCTTCGAGCAGGACGCACGTCCCCTCCATGGCGGCCGAGCGAGGCTGCCGGGGGATGGCGATCAGCGCCAGGATGCCGATCGGCGTGTCGACGGGGCTGACTTCGTTGAACATGGAATCGCTCAGCAAGTACGGTACGACTTGCGGATGCGCCGCCAGCCAATCGCGGATCTCGGGGTGCCGCGAGCCGCTCTCGCTGACGGCCAGCAGTTCGGGCGGTCCGAAATGGTCCACCCAAGCCGATACCAGATGGATGCCATCCAGGACCGTCCTGCCCTGCTTGCGCCGTTCGCGCGCAGACTGCGCCAGCTGACGCAGCTGCTTGATGGTTGCGTTGTCGCGGGAGGTGATTTTCTTCATGGTCGTTCGACAGTATAGTGACATGGGCTTCTCCCAAAAACCCCATGACTGCGGCCAATATCATCATCGTCACCCCCGCACCGCCGGGATCGCGTGCCGGCAATCGCAACACGGCGGCGCGCTGGGCGCGGATCCTGCGTGAACTTGGCTGTCGCGTCAGCGTCGTGACGCATTGGGGCGGCCAGACCTGCGATCTGCTGGTCGCCCTGCACGCGCGCAAGAGCCATGCAGCCCTGCGTGACTTCCGCGCACGCCACCCGGACCGACCTGCCTTGCTGGCTTTGACCGGCACCGACCTCTACCGGGACATCCGCGAAGTCGCAAAGGCGGCCGCATCGCTCGACATGGCCACAGGCCTGATCGTGCTGCAGGAAGAAGCCCTCGACGAACTGACCCCGCAGCAGCGGCGCAAGGCGCGCGTCATTCACCAGTCCGTCGCGACCTCGCTCGTGCCGGCCCCGCCCAAGCGCAAGTTCCGCATCTGCGTGCTGGGCCACTTGCGCGAGGAGAAGGATCCCTTTTGCGCCGCGACGGCCTTGCGATCGATTCACGCGGAAAACGTCGAATTGCTGCATGCCGGCAAGCCGCTGACGAAGGCAATGGCGGACGAAGCGGGGCGCCGCATGCTGGACGATAGGCGTTATCGCTGGATCGGTGAGCAGCCGCACTGGGCGGCGTTGCGCCTGCTGTCCCGCAGCCATGTGATGGTGATCAGCTCGCGCATGGAAGGAGGTGCCCACGTGGTGTCGGAAGCCCTCGCCATCGGCGTGCCGGTGATCGCCTCCGACATACCGGGCAACCGGGGCCTGCTCGGGGCGGACTACCCGGCTTACTACCCTGCCGGCGACCATGACCGCCTGGCGGCACTTCTGCGGCTGGCGATGGACGATCGCCGATTCCTGTCCCGTCTTGCGGCTGCGACCAGGCGCCGCCGGCACTTGATTGATCCGCGGCGGGAGCGCCGCGCCTGGCAAGCGCTGTTGGAAGATCTGGGCTTCAAACCTCGCCGAGCAAGTCGCGCACCGGGCCGAAGCTGCGGCGGTAGATGCCGATGACGCCATGCTTGCGCAGGGCGGCCAGGTGCGCGGCCGTCGGGTAGCCCTTGTGTCGGCCAAGGCCGTATTCGGGGTGCAATGCATGCAAACGCAGCATCTCGGCATCCCGCGCCGTCTTGGCCAGGATCGAGGCGGCGGATATGGCGGGCACGCTGCTGTCGCCCTTCACCACGGCACGCACGGGCAGCGCGATTCGCGGGCACTGGGTGCCGTCGATCAGCACTTCCCCGGGTTGCAGCGATAACGCCGTGATGGCGCGGCGCATCGCCAGCAGGGTGGCCTGCAGAATGTTGAGGGCGTCGATTTCCTCGACCGAAGCACTGGCGACAGCCCATGACAGGGCACGCTCCCGAATGAGTGGCGCCAGCCTGCCGCGGGCCTTCTCCGTGAGCTTCTTGGAATCGGCCAGCCCTTCGAGCGGATTATGAGGATCGAGTATCACGGCGGCGGCATAGACCGGGCCGGCCAGCGGCCCCCTGCCCGCCTCGTCGACGCCGCAGATCAGGCGGGTTGCGGGGCGGGATTGCATTCTGCCGTCCCTTTCAGATAAGGCAGGATCGCTTCGGCTGCCCGCTCCGCCGAATTCAGGCGCAGCTGCGCATGCAGGCGGTCGAAGGTGTCGGCGATGCGCCGGCAGGTTTCCGGATCGTCAACGAGGTTGCCGAGGGCCTGGGCCAGATTGACCGGTGTGGCGTCGTCCTGCAGGAATTCCGGCACGACGAAGCGCTGGGACAGGATGTTCGGCAAGCCAATCCAGGGCTGGTATTTCATGCGGCGCATGATCCGCCAGGACCAGGATGACATGCGATAGGCGATGACCATCGGTTTTTTCAGGAGAGCCGCTTCCAAGGATGCCGTTCCGCTGGCGACCAGGACGCCGTCTGCAACGCCCATGGCGTCATGGGCATGGCCGAACAGGCGCGTGATCGGCAGATCCTGGGCCGACAGCCGATACAAGGCCTGCTCGAACATGTCCCGTGTTTCGCGGGTGGCCAGGGGCACGAGGAAGCGGGCATGCGGGAAACGCTGGTTCAGACACTTGGCGGTTTCGATGAAGACGTCGGCCATGTATTCCAGTTCCGATTGCCGGCTGCCAGGCAGCAGCGCAAACACGAGCTGTTCCTGCGGAATGCCGAGTTTCTCGCGCAATGCCGATCGATTGATGTCCTGGGGGATGACGTCCGCCAGGGGGTGGCCGACATAGCTGACCGGTATGTTGTTGCGCCGGTAGATGTCCTCCTCGAACGGAAACAAGGCGAGCATGTGCGAGACGGACCGAGCAATGCCGCGAATGCGTCCGCCGCGCCAGGCCCATATGGAGGGGCTGACATAGTGGATGGTCGGAATGCCTCTTTGCTTCAGCCGCCTTTCGAGGTACAGATTGAAGTCGGGCGCATCGACGCCGATGAAGGCATGCGGCGGCTCGGCCAGCAAATTGGCGAGCAGTTTCCGCCTGATGCCGGTGATTTCGCGATAATGGCGCAGCACTTCCGCATAACCCCGCACGGCCAGTTTTTCGGCAGGAAACAGGGCCCGGAAGCCGTTTGCCTGCATCTTTGGGCCGCCAATGCCATAAAAGTCAGTCTCCGGAAGACGGCGTCCGAGGGCCTGCATGAGATGGCTGGCCAGCAAATCACCGGAAGCTTCGCCGGCGACCATCGCGATGCGAATCTTGTCTGGCACGAAGGGGGTTACCTGATGATTCCGCGGCCGGACGTGTCGAGGAATTCCGCAAGCAAGGCAAGCGCCGGCTGGGCGCCGGATTCCTCGGAAATTTTCGCGCGCGCCTCTTCCAGCGTCGCGGCGGAACGATAAATCAGCTTGTAGGCGCGTTTCAGCGCGGCAATCGCCTCGGCATCGTAGCCGCGCCGCTTGAGTCCCTCGGCGTTGATGCCGAAAGGCTTGGCCGTGTTTCCCGCCGCCGTGACGTAGGGCGGCAGGTCCTGCAGGAGAATCGTGCCCATCGCCGTCAGGCTGTGCGCGCCGATGCGCACGAATTGGTGCACGACGGTAAAGCCGCCCAGAATGGCGTAATCGCCGACATGGACATGGCCCGCCAATTGCGCGTTGTTGGCGAAGATGGTGTTGCTGCCGATCTGGCAATCGTGGGCCAGGTGCACATAGGCCATGATCCAGTTGTCCGATCCCAGCCGCGTAACACCGGCGTCCTGCGCCGTCCCGCGATTGAAGGTGCAGAACTCGCGGATCGTGTTGCGGTCGCCGATCTCGAGCCGCGTCGGCTCGCCGGCGTATTTCTTGTCCTGCGGCGCCTCCCCGATCGAGGCGAACTGGAAGATACGGTTCTCGCGGCCGATACGGGTATGGCCGCCGACGACGACATGGGGGCCGATCCAGGTTTCGTCGCCGATTTCGACATGTTCGCCGATGATGGAATAGGCGCCAACCGCGACATTGCTGCCCAGTCGCGCGTTCGGATGAACAATCGCCGTCGGGTGGATAAGCTGCTGGCTCATTCGATGGTTCGCACCGTGCACATGAGTTCCGCTTCCGCGGCGATCTGCTCTTCCACCTTGGCCAGGGCGGCGAATTTCCAGAGTCCGCGCTTGTTGGCCTGGATGGAAACCTCCAGGATCAACTGGTCGCCTGGACTGACCGGTCGCTTGAAACGGGCTCCGTCGATGCCGACGAAATAATAGACCGACTTGTCGTCGGGCTTGCCGCCCAGGGTCTTGAAGGAAAGGATGGCGGCGGCCTGCGCCAGCGCCTCGACGATCAGCACGCCCGGCATCACCGGATGGTGCGGATAATGCCCCGGAAAGAACGGCTCGTTGACGCTGACGTTCTTCAGGGCGACGATGCGCTCTCCCGGCACGACATCGAGCACCCGGTCCACCAGCAGGATCGGATAGCGATGCGGCAGATGCTCAAGGATCTCGTGGATGTCCATTCCGTTCACGATTTCTTCTCCAGTTGTGCCAGTCGCGCCTCCAGCGCATGGATCTTCTCGGCCAGCAGGTCAAGCTGGCGCAGGCGGGAGGCGTTCCTGAGCCAGTCCCGATGCGCCTCGAAGGGCATGGCGCCCGTATAGGTTCCCGGCTGCCGAATGGATTTGGTGACGAGCGTGGCGGCGGAAACATTGACGTCGTCGGCAATCGTCAGGTGGCCCAAAACGATGGCGCCGCCGCCGAACGTGCAGCGTCGTCCAATGCGGGTGCTGCCGGCAACGCCGACGCAACCGGCCATCGCCGTGTGCGCGCCGACCCGCACGTTATGGCCGATCTGGATCTGGTTGTCGAGCTTGACGCCGTCCTCGATGACGGTGTCTTCCAGCGCGCCGCGGTCGATGGTGGTGCCGGCACCGATCTCGACATCGTCGCCGATGACGACACGGCCGATCTGGGGAATCTTGGTCCAGGCACCGTCCGACTCGCGCGCGAAGCCGAATCCGTCCGCGCCGATGACCGCCCCGGAATGAATAATGGCACGCGACCCGATCCGACAGCCCGGATAGACCGACACGTTGCCATGCAGCGTGCTGGATGCGCCGATCGCGACATCGTCGCCGATGACGCAACCCTGACCGATAACGCAGTGTTCTCCCAATCTCACGTTTCTGCCGACGCAGGTTCCGGCACCGACGCTGACGTTTGGCGGGAGATCGGACTCGATGATCGCAGCGGGATGAATGCCGGCCAGTGCCGTCACCTGCGGATTGAGCAATTGGGCGACCCGCGCAAAATAGGCGTAGGGGTCTTCACTGACGATGCAGGGCATATGCGCGGCACGGGCGTCCGCCGAAGAAAGGATGACCGCCTCCGCGCGACAGGCGGCAAGCTGGCTGCGGTATTTGGGGTTGGACAGAAAGGCGAGCTCCCCCGGTCTCGCCTTGCTCAGGGTGCCTACCTGGCGAATACGCCGGCTTCCGTCGCCGATCAGTTCGCCACCGAAGCGCGATACGATTTCGTCTAAAGAATATCCGTCAACGCGTTCGGACATGCATGCGCTTTATTTGGCGTCCTTGCCGTCGGCCAGGGCCTTGATGACCTTCTCGGTGATGTCGATGCGCGGAGCAGCATAGACCGCTTCCTGGAGGATGACGTCGAACTTCTCCGCCTCGGCAATGGCCTTGATCGTCTTGTTGGCGCGTTCGAGGACGGCAGCCAGCTCCTCGTTGCGGCGCTGATTGAGGTCCTCGCGAAACTCGCGCTGCTTGCGCTGGAAGTCGCGGTTCAGGTCGTTGAACTCGCGTTCCTTGTTGCGCTTATCGCTCTCGGACATGGTGACGGAGTTCTTCTCCAGGCTCTCCTGCATCGTCTGCAGTTGCTTGGCAAGACGCTGCATTTCCTGGTCGCGCTTTTCGAATTCCTTCTCGATTTTCTTCTGGGCCCGAACGGCCGGTGCCGCGTCGCGGAAGATCTTCTCCGTGTTCACGAAGCCAATCTTGGTTTCGGCGGCTGCCGGCAATGCAAGCAGGCCGACAATGGCAAAAATAGCAAAGTTTTTCAACATAATTCTCCTGCGAAAAATGATCTCAGAACGAAGTGCCCATCTGGAACTGGAAGCGCTCGATCTGATCCTGCGAGCCTTTCTTCAGCGGCTGGGCGATGCTGAACTTGAGCGGCCCGAACGGTGAAGACCAGGCGACGGACACCCCGATACTGTACCGCAAATCCGAGAGTCGCATTTTCTCTCCCGTGGCCCAGACATAGCCGGTATCGATGAATCCGCCGAACCGGAAGGACTTGTCCAGGCCGATGCCGGGAATCGGCATCAGGAATTCGGCCGTGGCCGTCAGCCGCTTGTTGCCGCCCAGGGCATCCTTGTGGTTCGGATAGACATCGTGAGGACCGAGTGTCCCGGTCTTGAAACCCCGCACCGATCCGATGCCACCGGCGTAGAAGTTGCGGAAGAAAGGCAACTCTTCGCCGCTGTAGCCGTCGCCGAAGCCGTATTCACCGCCCAGCAGCAAGGTAATGTCCTTCGTGAGGGGAATGAATTTCTGGTGCTGGTAATTGAACTTGTAAAACTTCATATCGGCGCCGGGCAGTCCGATTTCCCCGTAGGCCCGCTGCAGCGAGCCCTTCGTCGTGTAGATCAGGCTGTCCCGCTGGTCATTGGTCCAGGAGGTGTTCAGCAACAAGGTGGTGTTCGTGGAACCGAATTGCTTTACGAAATCGATGTACCGTTGCGGGCTGGTCGGGTAGGTCTTGACCGTAGTCGAGTCGAACGACAGCCCGACGCCGATCGCGTTGTCCTCGCCGATCGGGAAGCCGTAGCGCACCCCCAGGCCCACTGATGAAGTCTTGTAGTTCGCGATCGCCGTCGAGGAGGGGTCGGTATCCCGCCGGTACAAATCGAATCCCCGGCTGATCCCATCCACCGTGTGATAAGGATCCGTGAACGACAAGGCGTAGGTCTTGTTGATCTTGCCGGAATTGACATTCACGGAAAAATGCTTGCCGCTGCCGAAAATGTTGTTCTGCGAGACGGAGCCGGATACGACGAATTTTTCTGAGCTGGAGAAGCCGGCGCCGAGCATGACGTTGCCGGTCGGCTTTTCCTTGACGTTCATGTTTACGTCCACCTGGTCGGTGGTGCCCGGCACGGCGGGGGTTTCGATATTGACTTCGTCGAAATAGCCCAGCTTGTCGACCCGGGAACGGGTCCTGTTGATTTTCTCGCCGTCGTACCAGGCGCCTTCCATTTGCCTGGCTTCCCGTCGTATGACCTCGTCGCGCGTGCGATTGTTGCCGGTCACGTTGATGCGGCGAACATACACGCGCCGGCCCGGGTCAACGAAAATGGTGAAGGCAACCTGTTTTTTTTCCTTGTCGAGTTCCGGCGCGGCGTTGACGTTGGAGAAGGCAAACCCGTCGTTGCCCAGTTTCTCGTTGATCAGCTTGGTGCTTTCGGTCAGCTTCCCCCTGGAAAACAGCTCGCCCGGCTTGATCTTGACGAGTTTGCGCAGTTCCTCTTCCGGCAAGGCCAACTCGCCGGCCAGCTTGACCGAGGAGACCGTGTAGGGCTCCCCTTCCTTGACGTTGATGGTGATGTAGATGTCCTGCTTGTCGGTGCTGATCGAAACCTGGGTGGACTCGACCTCGAACTCGATGTAGCCGCGGTCCTGGTAATACGATTTCAGCGTTTCGATGTCGGCGGAGAGCTTTTGCTTGGAATACTGGTCGTTCTTGGTGTACCAGCTGATCCAGTTCGGCGTGCGCAGGGCAAACAGGTCCAGCAGGTCCTTTTCCTTGAACGCCTGCGCGCCGACGATGTTGATCTGGCGGATCTTGGCCACCTGCCCCTCATCGACCGCGAAATTGATGCCGACCCGGTTGCGCTCGAGCGGCGTGACGGTGGTGGTAATGGTCACCGCGTAAAGGCCGCGGCTAAGGTATTGCCGCTTCAACTCCTGTTCGGCCTTCTCGAGCAGGGCGCGATCGAAAATGCGCGACTCGGCCAAGCCGACTTCCTTCAATCCCTTCTTCAGCGCATCCTTGTCGAACTCCTTGATCCCGACGAAATCGACCGAGGCGATCGCCGGGCGCTCCTCCAGAACGAGTACCAGCACATCGTTTTCGACCTCGATGCGGACATCCTTGAAGAATCCGGTGGCGAAGAGCGCCTTGATGGCCTGGGCGGCCTTCTCGTCGGTCATCGTATCGCCGACCTTGACCGGAACATAACTGAATACCGTGCCGGCCTCGGTACGCTGGATGCCCTCGACGCGGATGTCCTTCACCACGAACGGCTCGAAGGCAAGACAAGGTGCCGAAAGCAGTGCCGCAAGAAGGCCCGGAAGTATTTTCTTTTTCATCGATTCAGCCGGAAACAAGGCGGTTGATGTCGTTATAAAAGGCAAAAGCCATCAGCATGGCCAGCAGCGCCAGACCGATCTGCTGGCCAATCTCCATGACACGCTCGGATACGGGACCGCCCTTGATTAACTCGACGATATAATACATCAAGTGCCCCCCGTCCAATAAGGGTATCGGCAGCAGGTTGAGCACACCGAGACTGATGCTGATGAGCGCCAGGAATTTGATGTAATACGAAAGTCCAAGTTTCGCCGACTGGCCCGCATAATCCGCGATCGTCACCGGCCCGATCAGGTTCTTCCAGGAAAGTTCGCCGGTCATCATTCGGCCCAGCATCGCCAGGCTGAATGCCGAGGTCTCCCAGGTTTGCCTGACGGCGCGACCTGCTGCATCGATCGGGCCATATCTGACCTCGGTCATCAGCGGCATGTGTTCGGCTTCCGTCTCACGCACGCCAATACCGATGCGGCCGATGCGCGTTCCGCGCTCTTCCGACGCAGCCGGCGTCACCGTCAGGCTGATTTTTGTGCCTTGTCGGGCGACGGCGATTCGGAGTGGCCGTCCGGGCGCATCCCGAATAATGGCGACCACTTGCGACCAGAAGGCAACCGGCTCGCCTTCGATGGCCTCGATTCGGTCACCCTCGCGCAGTCCGGCCAGGTCGGCGACACCCCCCGGCGAAACCTTGCCGATCACCGCCGGAAGCCGTGGCCGATAGAAGCTAAAGCCCAGTTGCTGCAGGATGTCCCCTTCCAGATTGGCCGAGCCGAACGAGGACAGGTCGAGTTTTCGGTAGGAAATTTCCTGGCGCCGATTGATCACCTCAAGAGTGGCGGTTGCCTTGTCCATGGCGAGTCGCAGCAATTCCCAGCGGAACTCCTGCCAAGTGGCGATTGAATGGCCGTCGATGCTGCGCACCCGTTCGCCTTCCTGAAATCCTGCACGATCCGCTACGGACTGGGCGGCCGGCGCGCCGAGAATCGGTTTCGGCTCTTCGATGCCATGGACGAAGAGAACCCAATACATGCATATCGCCAGCAGAAAATTGGCGGCCGGGCCGGCCAGCACGATGACGAAGCGCTTCCACACCGGCTGCCGGTTGAAGGCGCGCGGGAGTTCCGCGGCGTCAACCTCCCCTTCCCGCTCATCCAGCATCTTCACGTAACCGCCAAGGGGAAATGCCCCCAGGGCCAGTTCGGTCCGGTCCGCGCCGAAGCGCCTGGACAGGACAGGGCGCCCGAAACCGATGGAAAAGCGGAGCACTTTGACGCCGCACCAGCGGGCAAGCAGAAAATGCCCGGCCTCGTGGGCCACAATCAGCAGGCCAAGTGCCAGGGCAAACGCGCCCAGGTAAAACAGGAAGTTGCTCATGTCCGGCAGGACAATCCCGCAACATGATGCCGTCCCGACTCTCGCGCCAAGGCATCCGAGGCGAAAATGTCCTCGAGGGAGGCGGCATCGTTCCAGGCAACGTCGGCCAGTACCTGTTGAATGATCCAGGGAATCCTTGAAAACGGCAGCCTGCCGTCAAGGAATGCCTCTACCGCGACTTCATTCGCGGCATTCAGGACGGCCGGGGCATTTCCTCCCCGCGACAGCACATCGTAGGCCAGCCCGAGGCAAGGGAAGCGCTTGAAATCGGGACGCTCGAAATTCAACATTCCGATCCGGCACAAATCCAGCGGCTCCACCCCCGCCTCGATGCGCTCCGGATAGGCCAGGGCATAGGCAATCGGCGTACGCATGTCCGGATTGCCGAGCTGGGCAATCACCGAACCGTCGGCATACTCCACCATGGAATGAATCACGCTTTGGGGATGGATAACGACTTCGATGCGATCGGGGGGGGTATTGAACAACCAATGGGCCTCGATCACTTCCAGTCCCTTATTCATCATGGTCGCGGAATCGACCGAAATCTTCCTGCCCATGCTCCAGTTCGGATGGGCGCAGGCCTGATCCGGCGTAACCTCCGCGAACGCAGTCAAAGGCATTTGCCTGAAAGGGCCACCAGATGCGGTCAGCACTATCCGGCGCACCCCGTGTTTCTCTAAATCACTTGAAAAACACCTCGGAAGTGATTGATATATAGCATTATGTTCGCTGTCTATCGGGAGCAGGATTGCCTTGCTGCGGTGCACCTCCTGCATGAAAAGCGCGCCCGCCATGACCAGGGCTTCTTTGTTGGCAAGGAGAATTTTCTTGCCAGCCCGGGCCGCCGCCAAGGTTGGCCTCAAACCGGCGGCGCCCACGATGGCGGCCATGACGGAATCGGTTTCCGGAAGGCTCGCAACCCTTTCCAGGGCTTCGATGCCGCACAGGACGGTGGTTGCAATGCCGGACTGTCGCAACATCCCGTCCAGAATCGACGCCGCATTTTCGGAGCCGACTACCGCGTATCGAGGGTGGAATTGACGGCACTGTTCGGCCAGGCGGTCGATTTTGTTCTGGGCCGAGAGCGCCAGCACCTCGAAGCGGTCAGGGTGACGCGCCACGACATCCAGCGTGCTGACGCCAATCGAGCCGGTGGCGCCCAGTACGACCAGCTTTTGCCTTGGGCTGCTCATGCCGGCCGCCCATCCCAAACCAGCACGGCAAGGCCTACGAGAGGCAGGGTCGAGGTCAGGCTGTCGATGCGATCGAGCGCCCCGCCATGTCCAGGCAGGAGCGCTCCGCTATCCTTGACGCCGGCCTGGCGCTTCACGAGCGATTCGAACAGATCGCCCAGAATGCTGACGGCCGTCAGCACGAGCAAGGCCAGCGAGAACACTGCCCACCCCGCTGAACTGGCCGGCAGCCTGCCGGCCGCACAGGCAACGGCGGCGCCATAGAGCAGCACTCCGGCAACCGCACCCGCCACCCCTTCCCAGGTTTTTCCGGGGCTGATCATTGGCGCCAGCTTGTGGCGACCGAAAGCGCGGCCGCAAGCGTAGGCGGAAATGTCGGCCACCCAGATCGAGGCCATGACCGCCAGCAGGAAAAGCGGTGCGAACGAGCGCAATTGCATCAACGCGAGGCAAGCCGGAATCAGGACGACGAAACCGGCGAGAACTCCGGGAATGCGCGCAGCGGACGGCCATTTGGCACGCAGCCAGAATGGGACGACCATCAGCCAGAACACCGTCGCCAGGCTGAAAATGGCGATCAGCAGGGTGGCCTGGCGAACGGCCCCTGTGCTGATGTCGAGCACGATCCAGCCCAAGGCAGCGCACAAGACCGCCGAAATCAAGGCATAGACCCGCCTGCCCGAAACGCCCATCCTGAGCAGGCCGCCCCACTCCCAGGCACCGATGCCGGCAACCAGGACGGCGAACAGCATCCAACCCATGAATGGCGACAGGAAGAGCATGGCGAGCAAACCCGCCAGCAGCAGCAAAGCGGTGGCCACCCGCGCCTTAAGCATTCTTGCCCGCGACGGAGGAGCGGACCTGGCCTTCGATGCGTGGCGGCACGCTATCCGTCTGAAGCTGCTCGGAGGTGCGGCCGAAACGGCGTTCCCGCTGTCGGTAGGATGCGATGGCGAGGTCGAGCGCGCCCGCATCGAATTCCGGCCAGAGGGTGTCGGTGAAGTAAAACTCGCTGTAGGCCAGCTGCCAGAGCAGGAAGTTGCTGATCCGCTGCTCCCCGCCGGTGCGAATGAACAGGTCGGGCTCCGGCCCATAGTTGAGCGCAAGGTGGGCAGCCAGGTCTTTCTCTGTAAACCCGGCGCGTTTGCCGGGCTCGGCTGCCAGCATTTTCTCCATGGCCTGCAGGATGTCCCAGCGGCCGCCGTAGTTGGCGGCTATGGTCAGGGTCAGTCTGGAATTGTCCGCCGTTTGTGCCTCGCCCCGCCTGATGAGATCGACGATCTTCGGCTCGAAGCGCGACAGATCGCCGATGACGCGGAAGCGGATGCCGTTTTCGTGCAGCTTGGCCACCTCCTCTTCCAGTGCCCGCAGGAAAAGCTGCATGAGGAAGGAGACTTCCTCCTGGGGGCGGCGCCAGTTCTCGGAGCTGAAGGCGAACAGGGTCAGGTAGGACACGCCGCGATCGATGCAGGCCCTGATGATTTCGCGGACCGTCTCGACACCGCGCTTGTGGCCGGCCACGCGCGGCATGAAGCGTTTCCTGGCCCAGCGGCCGTTGCCATCCATGATGATGGCGATGTGGCGGGGCACTTCGCCGACGGGCGGGATATCCTGGGTGGAACTGGGGAAGAGGGTCACGACCGCTTCTCCGGGCACCTGGCCATGGCCGTCTTCAGACGGCCATCAGGTCGCTTTCCTTCTGGGCCAGCGCCTTGTCGATCTCGGCGATGGTGCGATCGGTCAGTTTCTGCACGTCCTCCTGGGCACGACGCTCGTCGTCCTCGGAAATCGTCTTCGCCTTGATGGCTTCCTTGAGGGCGTGGTTGGCGTCGCGCCGCAGGTTGCGCACGGCCACGCGGGCGTTCTCTGCCTCGCCGCGCACCACCTTGATGAGATCCTTGCGGCGCTCCTCGGTGAGGGCCGGCATCGGCACGCGCACGTTATCCCCGACGGTAGACGGGTTGAGGCCCAGGTCGGAGTCGCGGATGGCCTTCTCGATGACCGCGGCCATTTTCTTCTCCCAAGGCGCCACGCCGATGGTGCGGGCGTCGATCAGGTTGATGTTGGCGACCTGGCTGAGCGGCACCATCGAGCCGTAATAATCCACCTGGATGTGGTCGAGGATGCCGGCATGCGCACGACCGGTGCGCACCTTGCCGAGATCGCTCTTCAGGGCCTCGAGGGATTTCTGCATTTTTTGCTCGGTCGACTTCTTGAGTTCGGGAATCATCCTGATCTCCTCAACAATGCACCATGGTGCCCTCTTCCTCGCCGAGGACGACGGCTTTCAGCGCACCGGACTTGAAGATGCTGAAGACGTTGATCGGCAGCTTCTGGTCGCGGCACAGGGCGAGTGCCGTGGCATCCATCACTTGCAGGTTGCGGCCGATCGCCTCGTCGAAGCTGACGCGGTGATAGCGTTTGGCCGTCGGGTCCTTTTTCGGGTCGGCGGTGTAGACGCCATCCACCTTGGTCGCCTTGAGCACGATCTCGGCGCCGATCTCCGAGCCGCGCAGCGCGGCGGCCGTGTCGGTGGTGAAGAACGGGTTGCCGGTACCGGCGGCGAAGATGACGATCTTGCCCTCTTCGAGGTAGCGGATGGCCTTGCCGCGAATGTAGGGCTCGATCACCTGCTCGACGTTCAGCGCCGACTGGACGCGGCCATTGAGACCGGCCTGACGCATGGCATCGGCCAGCGCCATGGCATTCATGACCGTCGCCAGCATGCCCATGTAGTCGGCGGTGGCGCGATCCATGCCGGAGGCGCTGCCGGCCAGGCCACGGAAGATGTTGCCGCCGCCGATGACCACGCCGATCTCGACCCCCAGGTCGGCGACCGACTTGATCTCGGCGACGATGCCCGCCAGCGTCTCCCGGTTGATGCCGTAGGCGTCGCTGCCCATGAGGGCCTCGCCCGACAGCTTCAGCAGGATGCGTTTGAAGGCGGGGGCCGGCATGTCAGCGGGCGGCGGCCGCGGCGGCCTGGGCCGCCACTTCGGCGGCGAAATCGCCGGAGCGCTTCTCCAGCCCCTCGCCCACCACATACAGTTGGAAGGAGGCGACGGTGGCGCCTTTGGCCTTGAGCAACTGCTCGATGGTCTGCTTGCCGTCCTCGGCCTTGACGAAGACCTGGCCGAGCAGGGTGACTTCCTTCAGGTATTTTTGCACCGTGCCTTCGGCGATCTTCTCCAGCATGGCCTCCGGCTTGCCGGCCTCGCGCGCCTTCTCGGCGGCGATGCGGCGCTCGGTCTCCAGCAGGTCGGCCGGCACGCCCGAAGCGTCCAGCGCCTTCGGCTTGGAGGCGGCGATGTGCATGGCGAGATCCTTGGCGAGGCCCTCGTCGCCCCCCGCCATGTCCACCAGCACGCCGATCTTGGCGCCGCCATGGACGTAGCTGGTCAGCCTGCCCTTCGCCTCGAAGCGGGCGAAGCGGCGGATCGACAGGTTCTCGCCGATCTTGCCCACCAGCGCCGTGCGCGTGGCTTCCACCGTGGCGCCGTTCAAAGTCAGTCCCGACAGGACGGCGACATCGGCCGGGTCCTGCTTCGCCACGAGTTCCGCCAGGGCCCTGGTGAAGGCCTGGAAATCGTCGTTCTTGGCGACGAAGTCGGTCTCGCAGTTGACCTCGATGATCGCGCCCAGCTTCGCCTCCGGGGCGATGAAGACGCCGACCATGCCCTCGGCCGCGACGCGGGAGGCGGCCTTGCTGGCCTTGTTGCCCAGCTTGACGCGCAGGATTTCCTCGGCCTTGGCCATGTCGCCGCCGGCCTCGCTGAGGGCCTTCTTGCATTCCATCATCGGCGCGTCGGTCTTCTCGCGCAGTTCCTTGACCATCGAAGCGGTGATTTCCGCCATGCTTGCTCCTGAATTCATGCTGTTGATGCACAGCGGGGCGGCCTGGCCGCCCCGCGGGGTTTTGTCCTGCCGCGGCTCAGGCCGCTTCGCCCTCGCCGCCCTCGTCGACCTCGACGAAGTCGTCGGACACCATGGCGACGACTTCCTGCACGGTCTGGTTGCGGCCTTCCAGCACCGCATCGGCCGCGCCGCGCGCATACAGGCGGATGGCCCGGCTGGAATCGTCGTTGCCCGGAATGACGTAGGCGATACCCTCGGGGGTGTGGTTGGTGTCGACCACGGCAACCACCGGGATGCCCAGCTTGCCGGCTTCGGTGATGGCAATCTTGTGGTAGCCGACGTCGATGACGAAGATCGCGTCCGGCAGGCCGTTCATGTCCTTGATGCCGCCGATGCTCTTCTCCAGCTTCACCTGCTCGCGCTGCAGCATCAGGGCCTCCTTCTTGCCGAGGCGCTCGAAGGTGCCGTCCTGCGACATCATCTCGAGCTCCTTCAGGCGCTTGATCGACTGCTTGACCGTCTTGAAGTTGGTCAGCATGCCGCCCAGCCAGCGCTCGTCGACGAAGGGCGCGCCGGCGCGCAGGGCTTCCTCGCGCACGATCTCGCGTGCCTGGCGCTTGGTGCCGACGAAAAGCACGGTGCCCTTGTTGGCCGACATCTTGCGCAGGAAAGCCATCGCCTCCTGGTACTTGACCAGGGTTTTTTCCAGATTGATGATATGAATCTTGTTGCGATGGCCGAAGATGAAGGGGGCCATCTTGGGGTTCCAGAAGCGCGTCTGGTGGCCGAAATGGACACCCGCCTCCAGCATTTGACGCATGGTCGTAGACATCAGATTCTCCGATAAGGGTTGGCCTCCGCCCGGCCGTGCTGCGATGTTGCGAGGCACCCTTTCGGCGCCGGGCGTGTGTATTTTGCCGGCCCGAAGGTCGGCAAGTCGCGCATTATAGCGGTTTTTCCCCTGTATTCTCAAGCATAATTCGGCTTTGCCTGCACTATGTACCGCGCCCCCAGAGACATGAGCATCGTCATCAAGACCCCCGAGCAAATCGAAAAGATGCGGGTCGCTGGCCACCTCGCCTCGGAAGTCCTCGATTTCATCGAGCCGCACGTCAAGCCGGGCATCACCACCGCCGAACTCGACCGCCTGTGCCACGACTACATGGTCAACGTGCAGGGCGCCATCCCGGCGCCCCTCAACTACGCCCCGCCCGGCTACAAGCCTTATCCGAAATCCATCTGCACCTCGGTCAACCACCAGGTCTGCCACGGCGTGCCCGGCGAGAAGGCCTTGAAAAAGGGCGACATCGTCAACATCGACATCACTGTCATCAAGGACGGCTGGCACGGCGACACCTCGCGCATGTTCATCGTCGGCAAGGAGGCCGGCATCCTGGCGAAACGGCTGTGCGCCGTGACCCTTGAATGCCTCTGGCTGGGCATCGGGCAGGTGCGCCCGGGCGCCCATCTGGGCGACATCGGACACGCCATCCAGCGCCATGCCGAGTCGAATGGCTTTTCCGTCGTGCGCGAGTTCTGCGGCCACGGCATCGGCCGCCAGTTCCACGAGGAACCCCAGGTGCTGCATTACGGCAAACCGGGCAGCGGGCCGGAGCTGCGCCCCGGCATGATCTTCACCATCGAGCCGATGATCAACGCCGGCAAGGCCGCCATTTCCGAACTCCCCGACGGCTGGACCATCGTCACCAAGGACCGCAGCCTGTCGGCCCAGTGGGAGCACACCGTACTGGTTACGGAATCCGGTGCCGAGGTCCTGACCCTTTCCGCCGGCTCTCCACCCAGGCCGGAATTGCGGAACTGAGCATGCCGCCCGCGCCGTCGGGGGACATTGCCGCCCTGCGGCAACTCGCCGGCCGCTTCCGGAGCGAACTGACCCAGGGCCAGGCCGCCCTCCGACAGGCCTACGACGCCAGGGGCGACGCCTTGCGCCTGTTACGCGGCCGCAGCCAGCTGGTCGACGACCTGCTCAAGGCCCTCTGGCAGGAAGCCCGCCTTCCGCTTGGCCTGTCCCTGGTGGCCGTCGGCGGCTACGGCCGGCGCGAGCTCTTTCCCGCCTCCGACATCGACCTCCTCTTCCTGATGCCGGACAACGTCGCTCGCGAGACCGAGCGGCAGCTCGAGGAACTGATCGGCCTGCTGTGGGACGTCGGCCTGGACATCGGCCACAGCGTGCGCACGGTCCGGCAATGCGTCGATGAAGCTTGCCGCGACATTACGGTGCAGACCAGCTTGCTGGAGGCCCGCCTGATCTGCGGCAGCCGCAACCTGTTCGCCGAATTTTCCGGAAAGATGCGTGCGCAGCTCGACCCGAAGGCTTTCTTCACGGGCAAGCGGCTCGAGCAGGAAGAGCGCTACGCACGCTACCAGGAAACGCCCTACGCACTGGAGCCGAACTGCAAGGAAAGCCCCGGTGGGCTGCGCGACCTGCAGGTCATCCTGTGGATCAGCCGGGCGGCCGGACTGGGCGACTCCTGGAACGATCTCGCCCGCCGCGGCATCGTCACGCGCGGCGAAGCGCTGCAGTTGAAGCGGCTGGAAGCTTTCCTCCGCCATGCCCGCATCCGCCTGCACCACCTCACCGGGCGGCGCGAGGACAGGCTGCTGTTCGATCACCAGGAGGCCATCGCCCGCCAGTTCGGCATCGCGGCCGGCAAAATCCGGCGCGCCGCGGAACTGCTCATGCAGCGCTATTACCGCACGGCCAAATCGATCACCCAGCTGAATGTCATCCTGCTGCAGAACCTCGCCGCCGAGATCTTCCCCGAGCCGAACAAGCTGCCGATCGTCATCAATGCCCGCTTCCAGTCGGACCACGGGCTGCTCGACGTGCGCGACGAGGAGGTCTTCGAAAAGACGCCCGGAGCGATTCTCGAGAGCTTCCTGCTGATGCAGCAGCGCCCCGAGCTGAACGGCATGACGGCGCGCACCCTGCGTGCCCTGTGGCGGGCGCGCCGTCTCGTCGGGCCTGACTTTCGCCGCGACCCGCGCAACCGCGCCGTTTTCCTGCAACTGTTCCAGCAGAAGCGCGGGCTGGTGCATGAACTGCGGCGCATGAACCAGTACGACATCCTCGGACGCTACTTGCCGGTATTCCGCCGCATCGTCTGCCAGATGCAGCATGACCTGTTCCATGCCTACACGGTCGACCAGCACATCATCATGGTGGTGCGCAACCTGCGCCGCCTCACCATGGCGGAGTTCGCCCATGAGAATCCCTTCTGCAGCCGGCTCATCGCCGGCTTCGAGAAGCACTGGCTGCTCTACCTTGCCGCCCTCTTCCACGACATCGCCAAGGGCCGCGGCGGCGACCACTCCAGGCTCGGCTCGGCCGACGCGCGCCGCTTCTGCCGCGAGCATGGCCTTGCCGAGGAGGACACCGCGCTGGTCGCCTGGCTGGTCGAGCAGCACCTGACGATGTCCAGCGTTGCGCAGAAGCAGGACCTGGCCGATCCGGAGGTGGTGCGCGCCTTTGCCGGCCTGGCCGGCAGCGAGCGCAGGCTGACGGCGCTCTATTTGCTGACCGTCGCCGACATCCGCGGCACCAGTCCCAAGGTGTGGAACGCCTGGAAGGGCAAGCTGCTGGAGGACCTCTACAACGCTGCCCTGCGCCTGCTGCGCGGGACAGCGCCGCAACAGGCCCTCGGCATCGCCGAGCGCCAGGAAGAGGCGCGCCGCCTGCTGCGCTATTTCGGCCTGCGCCAGGGCGTCGAGGGAGCGTTCTGGCAGGAACTCGACACGGTGTATTTCCTGCGCCACGACGCCGAGGAGATCGCCTGGCACACGCGGACCCTCTACCATCGACCCGCCGGCGGCCAGCCGGTGGTGAAGGCGCGCCTGCCCCACATCGGCGAGGCGGGCCTGCAGGTGATGGTCTATACGCCGGACCAGCCGCATCTCTTCGCGCGCCTGTGCGGCTTTTTCAGCCGGCTCGGCTACAGCATCGCCGAAGCCAAAATCCACACCACCCGCCACGGTTACGCGCTGGACAGCTTCATGCTGCTCGACCCGGATGGCCGGCTGGCCAGCCGCGACATGATCAGCCTGATCGAGCACGACCTGGCGGCCAGGCTGGCAGCGGGCGGAGCGCCGGAGAAAGTCGCCAGCGGTCGCCTCTCGCGCCAGGTGCGCAACTTTCCCATCGTCCCCGAAGTGCAGATCCGCCAGACGGAAAGGCCCGACCAATACCTGCTCTCGGTCGTCGCCGCCGACCGGCCCGGATTGCTGTTTACCGTGGCCAGCACGCTCGATGCCCATGGCATCAATGTTCACACCGCCCGGATCGCCACGCTCGGCGAGCGCGTCGAGGACACCTTCCTCGTCAGCGGGACGGAACTGGCCAAGACGGCCACGCTGCTGCGGCTGGAAACGGAGCTGCTGGAAAAGCTTCAGGTCTGAGCGAGAGGCCAGCGGCCGAGGATGCGGTAGTTCGCACCCTCCGGCTGCAGGTCCGATTCGACCAGCACGAAATCGCGCACCGGCCATTCGATGCGCAGGTCGCCGGCCGGCAGATCCCGCGCCTTCTCGCAACGGGCATGGCGCAGCAGCGTGACGTGGGCGGCAAAGGGGCGTTCCTCGGTGCGGAATCCCGCCGCCTTCATTCTCGCTGCCAGCGAACGAACGAGGTCGTGCAGGCCGGGCGGCACATCGGCGGCGGCCCAGGCGATCTTCTTGCGCCGAAGGCACTCCAGCCGCCCGAAACGCAATGCGAAAGCCGGCAGACGGACCGCTGCGGCGATGTCGCACAGGGCTTGCAGGCGGGTGGTCGCGATGCTGCCGACGAAAGCCAGCGTCAGGTGCAGGGTCTCGCGGCGCATGCGCCGCCCGCCCAGCGTCTCGTGCGCACAGCGCCCGGCCTCGTCGAATTGCCGGGCGACCGCCTCGTCGGGCCAGAGGGCGAAAAAAATCCGCCGGCTATCCGGCACGCACGATCAGGGCCACCGCCTGGGCGGCGATGCCCTCCCCGCGGCCGGTGAAGCCGAGGCTTTCGGTGGTCTTGGCCTTGATGTTGACGCAACCCGCCTCGATGCCCAGATCGGCCGCGATGTTCGCCGCCATCGCCGCCACGTGCGGTGACATGCGCGGGGCGCGTGCGATCACCGTGGCATCCACGTTGGAGACGCGATAGCCGGCCCATTCGATCAGCCGTGCTGCCTCGCGCAGCAACCGCCGGCTGTCGGCGTCCTTGAAGCGCGCGTCGCTGTCCGGAAAATGTCGGCCGATATCGCCGAGGCCGGCGGCCCCGAGCAGCGCATCGGTGACCGCATGGAGCAGCACGTCGGCATCGGAATGGCCGAGCAACCCGCGCTCGAAGGGGATCTCCACGCCGCCGATGACGAGTTTGCGCCCCGGCACGAGGGCATGGACGTCGAAACCCTGGCCGATGCGCATCACGCCTGCTTCCTTTGCTGCAGGATTCTTTCCGCCAGCACGAGATCCGCCGGCCAGGTCACCTTCAGGTTGTCGGGATCGGAGGGCACCAGCAGCGGACGATGGCCCAAGGCTTCGACTGCCGCGGACTCGTCGGTGACGGCGGGGTTGCGGGACAGCGCCTCGCGCAACAGGCCATAGCGGAACATTTGCGGCGTTTGCGCCTGCCACAGATGCTCGCGCGGCACGGTCGCCTCGATGCGCCGCTCCGGCGTCCCGCGCTTCAGGGTGTCCGCGACCGGCATGGCAAGGATGCCGCCCACCGCGTCGTCGCCGACCTGGTCGATCAGCCCGTCGAGCTGCGCCGGCGACAGGCAGGGACGCGCCGCATCATGCACCAGGATCCAGTCGTCTGGCGCGACGAGCGCCGAAATGGCTTGCAGGCCGTTCAGCACGCTGTCGGCCCGGGTCGCGCCGCCGCAGCGCAGAACCGCCAGCTGGGGGCCCAGCGCGCTCCAGTGAAAGCGCTCCCACAGCGCGTCCGCGTCGGCCAGGACGACGAACACCCGCTGAATGCGCGGCGAAGCGCAGAACGGGGCGATGGCGTGCCGCATCATCGGCTGCCCGGCGAGCAACTGGTATTGCTTGGGCCGTTCGCCGCCTACGCGGCTACCCGTACCGGCGGCAGGGATCAAGGCGAAATAGCGTGGCATGGCGTGATTGTAATCGGAACGGGTCCGGCGGTAATGGCGACATAAGCAAGGCCACTTGGGCCGCTTGCGGGCCGCGGGTACAATACGGCCGCCTTTTCTTTCCCGAATCCCCGATCCGACATGACATCCTCGATATTCGCAGCAGTGGAGATGGCGCCCCGCGACCCCATTCTCGGCCTCAACGAGGCCTTCAACGCCGACACGCGCGCCACCAAGGTCAACCTCGGCGTCGGCGTGTATTGCGACGACAGCGGCAAGATTCCCCTGCTCGCCGCCGTGCGCGCGGCCGAGAAGGCGCGCCTCGAGGCCCTGCCGTCGCGCGGCTACCAGCCGATCGAAGGCCCGGCCAGCTACAACCAGGCGGTGCAGAACCTGCTGTTCGGCGCCGGTTCCGAACTGATCAAGGACGGCCGCGTCGTCACCGTCGAGGCGCTTGGCGGCACCGGCGCCCTCAAGGTCGGCGCCGACTACCTGAAGCGCCTGCTGCCGACGGCGAAGGTCTGCATCAGCGACCCGAGCTGGGAGAACCACCGCGCCCTCTTCGAATCGGCCGGCTTCGCGGTCGAGAACTATCCCTACTACGACGCCGCCAGCAAGGGCGTAGACTTCGCCGCCATGAAGGCCTGCCTGGCGGGACTGCCGGCCGGCACCATCGTCGTCCTGCACGCCTGCTGCCACAACCCGACCGGCGCCGACCTCTCCGAAGCGCAGTGGCAGGAGGTCGTCGAGACCGTTCGCGCGCGCGGCCTGGTCGCCTTCATCGACATGGCCTACCAGGGCTTCGCCGACGGCATCGAGCCCGATGCCCTCGCGCTCAGGCTGTTCGCCGCCTCCGGCCTGCAGTTCTTCGTTTCCAGCTCCTTCTCGAAGTCCTTCTCCCTCTATGGCGAACGGGTCGGCGCGCTGTCCATCGTCACCGCGAACAAGGACGAGTCGGCGCGCGTCCTGTCGCAGGTGAAGCGCGTCGTCCGCACCAACTATTCCAACCCGCCGACCCACGGCGGCGCCATCGTCGCGGCGGTACTGGCCAGCCCGGAACTGCGCAAATTGTGGGAAGAGGAACTGGCCGGCATGCGTGAGCGCATCCGCGCCATGCGCGCCGGTCTGGTGGACAAGCTGAAGGCGCGCGGCGTGGCGCAGGATTTTTCCTTCGTGGCGAAGCAGCGCGGCATGTTCTCCTACACCGGCCTCGGCGCCGGGCAGGTCGAGCGGCTGCAGGCGGAGTTCGGCATCTACGCCGTCGGCACCGGCCGCATCTGCCTGGCGGCACTGAACTCGCGCAATATCGACTACACGGCGGACGCCATCGCCGCGATCCTCGGGAAATAGCCGCGCATCGCCGGCAAACAGCGAAACGGGCGCCTTGGGCGCCCGTTTCGTTTTCCGACCGTTCGGTTCAACGCCGGCTCGGCGTCAGCATCGGGTCCTTGCTGGTTCCACCGACCGCCAAAGCCACCCGGAGCGTCGCCGCCGAGCTCTTCAGGTCGACGTTCAACAAGCCGTTCAGTTGTCCGTTGCGGCCGACGCCGAGATTGCCCGCGGCCGTCATCAGGCCCGATGCCAGGCGCAGGTTGCCGAGGCGCGCTTCCTGGGCGTCGACCTGGACCGTGCCCGACAACTGCTCGAACTTCGTCTCGCCGCCGCGGGTCGGATCGCGCCCGGTCTTGCGCACCGCCTCGCCCAGGTCGAGTCCCTTGGCGATGCCGCGCTTCATCTCGAAGCTGCCCTCGGCGCGCACGGCATCGGCCAGTTTGCCGAGGCTGTCCGCCTTGGCGGCCAGTTTCAGGCGTCCGGAAAGTTCGCCTTCGGCGCTCAGGCCCGAACCGAGTGCGGCCAGGAGCTTGCCGGAATTGATATGCTTGATTTCCAGGTCACCGTTGAATTCGGGGCCGCTCGACCAGGCGAGGCTGGCCTTGCCCTCGACCAGCCCTTCGTAGGCCCGGGTTTCGAGCTTGTCCAGGTTCAGCGCCCCGGCCCGCAGCTCGCCCGCCGCGTCGACCGACTGGCAGACAAGATTCGGCGCGAAGGGCGGCTTCCAGTTGCTTCCGCTGGCGACGAACTGGAAGGCCTCCCCTTTCGGCCGCAGCTCCATCTTCAGCGCGTTGTCCTGATCGTGCAGGAGGATGGCTTCCATTGTGCCGGCAGGAGACATTTTCACCTCGCCGCCGATGCCGCCCAGCCGGGCATCTCCTGCGACCAGGCTCAAGCCCTCGATGGCGATGTGGCGGAACTTCACGGGAGGATTGCCCGCGGCGGCCCTGGCCAGCTTGGCCAGCGCGGACTCCTTCACGTCAATTCCGGCAAACACCACGTCATGAAACACCTTCCGTTCGCCCAGCAGCGAAAGAAAATCGGGCGTGGCGCGCACCGAGGCGATGCGCAACTGGGCCTCGTTGCCGGCGACGATATTGCGCAGGGCGATATGCGGCCGCGGCAGGAAGGAAAACCCGATGTCGCCGATCTTGACCGGCTCCTGCAGCATGGCCGCGGCATTGCGCTCGATGTCCGGCAGATGGCGGCCGTAGGGATACAGCGACAAAGTCAGTCCCAGCAGGACGGCGATGCCGGCTGCGGCAGACAGCCCCAGCATGGGCCAGTTGGCTTGCGCACCGCGACGGGCGGGGGCCAGGTCCGGTCCCCACTCCACGTCCGCGAATTCCGCCTGTTCGTCCTTCCCCGCCTTTTTCGCAGGAACGTCCCGTTTGTTCGACCGGCCTGCAAAGAGGGCATTCATCCTGTCCAGCCAGCCGGGAGCGGTAACGGGAGCCGTTGCCGGAATGGATCGAGCAGCAGTCTGCAACGGCGGGGGCGGCAGGGACTCGTATTCCGGCGAGATCAAGTGGATTTCCTCGACCGCCGGTTCCGGTGCAGCCGGTTCCGCTTGCACCGGAGCGGGGATCCGGCTGGTCAGCACCGGCACCTCGTCGGGCTGGTTTGCCTTGGCGGCCGGGGCAGTCGTGAAGTCGAGTTGGCCGGACTGCTCGGCGATAAAGCCGCCGGCGAGCAATTCGCGCAGCGCCGCCTGCGTCGTGGCCTCGTCGCCGAACCGCTTCGCCAGGTCGCCGACATCGGCCTGTCCGTCGACCATGATGAGGATGTTGCGCAGGTTGCGCTGGACCAGGCGAGTGCGCTGGCGCATCGCCTCTTCCCCCTCCTGGGTTTTGACGAAAACCGTGCTTTTGTCCATTTCTTATGCCAGGCAACTAATTGCGGCGATTGTACTCGCGAACGGCTTGACGCACTGCGGCGAAATGCCTATGATCCACGCCTCGGCAATTCCCCGATAGCTCAGTCGGTAGAGCAACGGACTGTTAATCCGTGTGTCCCTGGTTCGAGCCCAGGTCGGGGAGCCACCCCTCCCTTATCGACTCCCACGCAGCGCCTCCTCGGCATCCGGCCGACAGGCATTCTATGCTTCTATTGGATGCAGGGCGAGTGTCGCCCCTTCACGACGGGAAAAAATCAGTCGCGGCGGGACGGCGCGCAGCTCGATGGACGGCAGCCGCTGCCGGCGGTGCAGCTGCCGCAGCCCTTTTCCTCGCGAAACGGCCCGAGTTCGGGATGGCGCGCGGCGAAGCGGCGGTAGAGCGCCTGCACGGCGATGCCGCCGGCGAGGATGGCGAAGATCAGGCCGATGGCGATGAGATAGGTCGCCATCAGCCGCCCAGCCCGGCAAAGCCCATGAAGGCCAGGGACAGCAGCCCGGCCAGCATCAGCGAGAGCGCCGTGCCCTGCGCGACGCCGGGCACGTTGGAGAGCTGCAGGCGCTCGCGCACGCTGGCCATCAGCACCAGCGCCAGCGTGAAGCCGGCGCCGCCGCCGAAGCTGAACACCATGGCCTGGGCGAAGCTGTACTCGCGCGCCGTCTGGAACAGCGCCACGCCGAGCACCGCGCAGTTGGTGGTGATCAGCGGCAGGTAGATGCCGAGGGCGCGGAACAGCGCCGGGCTGGTCTTCTTGAGAAACATCTCCACCAGCTGCACCGCCGAGGCGATCACCACGATGTAGGAGATCAGGCGCAGGAACTCCAGGTGGAACAGCGTCAGCAACAGGTTCAGTCCGAAGGCGCAGAGCGAGGCGACCAGCATGACGAAGGTCGTCGCGATGCCCATCGGAAACGCCGTGTCGAGCCGCGCCGAGACGCCGAGGAAGGGGCACAGGCCGAGGAACATCGCCAGCACGAAGTTGTTGGCGAGCACCGCGGCGAGGAAGATCTGGCCGAGCGATTCAGGCGCCATGGCCGCCTCCCGGCGCCACCAGGCGCGCCTCCTTGTGGCGCTTGAGCGCCGCGAACAGCAGCAACCAGGCGCCGAGCACGATGAAGCCGCCGGGCGGCAGCACCATCACCACCCAGGGCTGGAAGTTCGAGCCGAACAGCGAAAAGCCGAACAGCGTGCCGGCGCCGAGGATTTCCCGCACCGTGCCGAGGGCCAGCAGGCCGATGACGAAGCCGATGCTCATGCCGAGCGCGTTCACCATCGCCGTGAGCGGCGGGTGCTTCGAGGCATGCGCCTCGGCGCGGCCGAGGATGATGCAATTCACCACGATCAGCTGGATGAAGGCGCCCAGCGCCTCATACACCGCCAGGCTGACCGCCTGGATGACGTAGTCGACCACCGTGACGAAGGTGGCGATGATGACGATGTAGGTGGCGATGCGCACCTCCTTCGGCACGATGTTGCGGATCAGCGACACCAGGCCGCAGGAGCACACCAGCACGAAGGCGGTGGCCAGCCCCATCGACAGGGCGTTGACGGCCGACACCGTCACCGCCAGGGTCGGGCACATGCCGAGCACCATGACGAACACCGGGTTCTGCCGCCAGATGCCCTCCAGGAATTCGTCGAAGGTCCGCGCTTGTGCCAAATCGCTCATGATGGCTTCTTCCCGAGTTTTTCCAGCTCCGGCACCAGCTTCGGCAGCAGCAGCTGGGCGCTGTCGTTGATGGCCTTGCCGACGGCGCGCGAGGTCACCGTGGCGCCGGCGATGGCGTCGATCTGCCAGGGGTTCGCCTTGCTGCCGTGCTTGACCGCCTTCACCTCGTTGGCCAGCGCCGACAGTTCGGCGTTGAGCTTGACGTCGAGCGCCTCGAAGTTGGCGAGGAATTCCCGGTCGGTGACGATCTTGTCGCCGATGCCCGGCGTCTCCTTCGACGACACCAGGCCGAAGCCGGTGATGCACTGGCAGGCGGGCGAATAGCCGTAGAGGATGCGCACCGTGTCGGCGTAGCCCTTGGCCGCGCCCTCGGCGGCGATGCCGGCCAGAACCCCTTGCGCATCGTAGGCGGCGTAGAACTTCACCGCGCCGGCCGCCGGCTCGCCGGCCGCCGGCCGGATGCCCTGCGGCGTCGCCTGCCATTCGGCCATCGACTTCGCCGCCGGCACCACCTTGAACACCGTACGCTCCAGCGCCAGGCGGCGGTTCGCCGCGGCGGCGTCGTAGGTGCCCTGGTAGGCGCCGACGATGATCAGGCCGCAGACGGTCGACACGAGGCCGAGCGTCTTCAGCAGCGAGGTCGCCGGGGTGGCCTGGGGCTGCGGCGCGGTGGGCGTGCTCATGGTTTGCCCTTGTTCTTGAGGAAGCGCTTCTTCGGCGTCTTCGCGCCGGCCTCCTCGCGCGAGATGTAGTCGGGGTGCAGCGTGTAGGACGCCGACTTGCGCGCCTGGATCGAGACGCCCTTGCCGAACGGCGTCGGCTGGGTGACGCGCTCGATCAGCGGCGTCGCCGCGTTGCCGATCAGGATGGCGTACATGACGCCCTCCGGCAGGCCGCTGTAATAGCGGATCACCACCGTCAGCACGCCGATCAAACCGCCGTACAGCCACATGCCGCGCGGCGTCACCGGCGAGGTGGCCATGTCGGTCGCCATGTACACCGCGCCGAGCACGAGGCCGCCGGAGGAAAGCACGAAAAAGGCATCCGGGTATTTCGCGTCGGCGAGGTGGATCAGCCCGGCCGCCAGTCCCGCGCTGCCCAGCACGGCGACGGGGATGCGCCAGTCCATGAAGCGGCGCAGGGCGAGATAGGCGCCGCAGGCGAGGATCAGCAGCGGTGACGGCCCCACCGCGATGTGACCGGAGAGCGCGGTCAGCAGTTCGTCTATGGCCGTCAGGGCGCCTTCGAACTTCCATTTCGCCAGCGGCGTCGCGCTCGCCAGCGCGTCGAACTGCATGGCCTTCAGCCAGGCGGCGGCGTCGGCCGGCGCCATCAGCGGCCAGGCCAGCGAGGACGGGATGAACTGCGTGAAGCGCCCGGGAAGGAACGACGGCGTGTAGGTGGCGATCGCCGCCGGGAAGGCCGCCTGCACGAAGGCGCGGCCGACCAGCGCCGGATTGAAGACGTTGAAGCCGATGCCGCCGAAGAGGGCCTTGCCCAGGGCGATGGCGGCAACGCCGGCCACCGCGCCCATCCACAGCGGGAAGCCCGGCGGCAAGGTCAGCGCCAGCAGCAGGCCGGTGATGGTGGCGGAAAAGTCCGACAGGCTGCCGGCCTGGGTGCCGCTGCGCACGAAGGCCCGCTCGGCGAGCAGGCAGGCGGCGGTGACGACGAGGATCGAGGCCGCCGCCGAGATGCCGTACTGGTACGCGAAGAAGGCGCAGACCGGCAGCAGCGAATACACCACGTTCGCCATGATCTGCTCGACGCTGCGCGGCCCCTTGATGTGCGGGGCGCTGCGGATTTCGACAGAAGCTTTCATTCGAATAAAACCAAACCGCATTTATCACAGAGATCACAGAGGCACAGAGAAAAACATTCTTGTTTCTCCTCTGTGTTCTCTGTGCCTCTGTGTCCTCTGCGTTGAAAGAGCTTTCTCACGCCGCTGCCTTCTCTCGAAGTATCTGCTTGGCGACGCGGAACTGCTGCACCAGCGGAATATTGGAGGGACAGGTGTAGGTGCAGCAGCCGCACTCGAAGCAGTCGCCGAGGTGGTACTGCTCGCCCATCGCGTCGTATTCGCGCCGTGCGGCGAGCATGCCCAGCATGGAGGGATTCAGGCCCATCGGGCAGGACTCGACGCATTCGCCGCACTTGATGCAGGGGTAGGTCTTGCGCCCTTCCCGGCCCGTCATGTCCTCGCCGCGGAACACCAGCACGCCGGAAACGCCCTTGGTCACGGGCACGTCGAGGGAAGCCACCGACTGGCCCATCATCGGCCCGCCGAGGATCACCTGCCTGGCATTGTTGGCGACCGAGGCGGGCGCGCCGGCATGGTCGAGCACGAAGGAGATCGGCGTGCCGAGCGGCACGCGATAGTCGCCCGGCCGCGCCACGCCGGGCCCGGTGACGGTGACGACGCGCTCGACCAGGCCCTGCCCCGCCGGCAGCAGCCGGCCCAGCGCCGCCAGGGTGCCGACGTTGTTCACCACCATGCCGAGCGAGAGGGGCAGCTTGCCCGAGGGCACCTCGACGCCGAACAGCGCCGTGATGAGCATCTTCTCCGAGCCCTGCGGGTACTTGGTCGGCACTTCCTCGACGAAGATGTTGCCGCCCGGCGGCAGCGCCCGGCGCATCGCCTCGGCCGCCGCCGGCTTGTTGTCCTCGACGCCGATGATGGCCCGGCTCGCACCGGTGGCGCGCATGGCGTGGCGGATGCCGGTCATCAGGTCGGCCGCCTGCTCCACCATGACGCGGTGGTCGCAGGTCAGGTACGGCTCGCACTCGCAGCCGTTCACCACCAGCGTCTCCACCCGGGCGCCCTCCGGCACCGTCAGCTTGGCGTGGCTGGGGAAGGCGGCGCCGCCGAGTCCGACCATGCCGGTGCGCTGCACGGCCAGCACGATCTCCTGCGGCGGAAAGGCGTCGATGTCCTGCGGCGTGCCCCACAGCACCTCCTGGGTCGACGCCTCGTAGACGCGGATGACGATGCACTCGGTCCACGGCCCGCGCGCGCTCGGCCGCAGTTCGATGGCCTCGACCACTCCGGTGGCCGGCGCGTGCTGCGGCACCGACAGCCAGCCGTCGGCCTCCGCGATGGGCTGGCCGCGCAGCACCTCCTCGCCGACGCGGACGATCGGCCGCGACGGCTTGCCGATGTGCTGCGACAGCGGCACGACGAGCCGCGGCGCGAAGGGCAGCCGGCGGATCGGCGTGTCGGCGGTGTGCTTGCAGCCGGGCGGATGCACGCCGCGCTGGAAGGCTTCGCCGCGGAAGTAGGACAGCAGTTTCATGGCAACCTCAAACCTCTATCAACACGGAGAACACAGAGACACAGAGTGCACAGAGAACGCCAAGATAAGGAATCTCTGTGACCTCTGCCCCTCTGTGAACTCTGTGTCGAAAGCGGTTTCCATCAGTTGTACTTGGCCGCCCGCGCCATCAGCTTCTCGATGCCCGGCTCGTTCATGTTCCACGGCGTGCCGGGATGCAGGCAGCCGGCGGTGCACTTCTCCGCCGCCTTGACGAGGTCGGCGAACCTGGCGCCCTTCGGGTTCACCACGATGGCCTGCTTCTGGTCGTTGTAGACGAACACCTTCGGCGCGATGCTGGTGCACTCGTCGCAGGCGGTGCACTCGGGCGACTCGACCCACACCGGCTCGTAGCCGTCGGCCGCCGGGGCGTTGCCCTGCGCGGCACCCTGCGTGGAAATGTGCGGCGGCGCGTTGGCGGCCGGCATGCCCATGCCGCCGACGCCCAGGCTGGCGGTGATCTTCGCCAGCAGCTCGGCGCGCACCTGGTCGGCCAGCATCTCGGTATCGACCGCCGCGCGGCCGAGGCCGGCGACGTCCTTCAGCTGCTTCCAGAAGCTGAGGCGCTCCTCGCAGGCGCGCACCAGGTCCTCGGTGATGAGCAGGCGCGTCAGGCGGTTCTTCTGGTCGGTGGCCCAGATGAAGGGGAACTTGCCCTCGCGCTCGTCCTTGGCGAGTTTCAGGAAATCCGCCACCGGCACCATGTCGTCGTTCCAGGTCTCCGGCGGCGCCTTCCTGAACTGCTTGCCGAAACGGCCCTCCGTCGCCGCGAAGTCGGCGAAGGTCATCGGCAGCTCCATCTTCTGCGCGGCGCCGTTCTCGTCGGTGTAGTTGAGGGTGTAGGTCGGCCAGTCCTGCTCGAGCGCCGGGTTGCCCTCGAGGCTGACGCACTCCGAGAAGGTGGTACCGGCATCCGGATCGAAGCGGAACAGCGGATAGGCGCGCCCCTCCACCGCCAGCTTGCTCTGGTCCACGCTCTTGTCGTCGCCGATGCCGTGCTCCGGCGGGCACACCGCGTAGATGTTGAACAGCGCCGGGCGGCGCGAGTTGAGGCCGTCGATGTAGCTCTCGATCAGGTGGTTGCTGTGGGCGATGGTGCCGGACATCACGTAGGACGTGCGGTGCGCCATGCCGATCAGGCTGATCTCCTTGCGCGTCTCCTGCTTGCCGCGCTGGGCGGCGCCGAACGGCGCCATGTCGGAGATCTGGCTGATGAAGCCCGAGGTGCAGGCCTGGCCGCCGGTGTTGGAATACACCTGCGTGTCCACCACCAGCACCTTGATCGGCATGCCGGACATCAGGGCGCGCGACAGGTTCTGGAAGCCGATGTCGTACATGGCGCCGTCGCCGCCGAGCGAGACCACCGGCGGGCAGAGCAGCCACTCTTCTTCGGAGAACTGCTGCCAGGTGAAGCGGCGGAAGAAGTCCTCGTGCTTCTCGGTGCTGTACTCGCCGGCGAGCTCGAGTTCGGCCATGCGCACCGCCTTGAAGCCCTCCGCCATCTTCGCCATGT
>JAANMU010000272.1_pt1 | contig 66548 bp, 71 predicted proteins | sample 7279701 | NCBI WGS metagenome assembly JAANMU01 (sample SAMN14094539, study PRJNA606508) | bioreactor metagenome | isolation source: A lab-scale SPAN reactor treating ammonium-rich wastewater day 57 | place: Ireland: Galway | collected 2017-03-13 | reverse complement strand
GGCGATGATGGCCGCGAACACGGTCACCACAGCGATGAAGAATGCGATCAGTCGGTTGAATTTCTGGTCGTTCACAGCTTTCCAACCTCCACCAGCACGGAGAAGACAGTGCCGCCGATGCCCAGGATCACGCCCAGCAGCAGCATCGCCGTCCGCCCTCCGCCTTCCAGGGTCTCTACCAGCGTCAGGCACACCAGCCCGAGACTCAACAAGACCACCCCCATGAGGAGACGCTCGGCTTTGCTGCGCAGCACCTCGGCCTGGTCGAAGTGGGGCTTGGGAGCAAGATCACGCGTGCGAGAGGCGGCCGCCACCAACTCGCCGACCTCTCCGTCGGCTTTGTAGCGGCCTTCGCGATCCATGAACTTGTTGGGAAACATCTGCAGCTTGGCGTCCACCATTGCGTCCGCCTCGGCCTGGCGCTGCTTGAGCTCCCTGGCCTGGTTGCCACTGGCATCCTGGAACTCTTCATCCAGGGTATTGGAGATCTCGGCGTAGCGCCGGTAGTTGGCATAAGCCTGGGCGTGCTGGTAAGCCTCCACGGTGGCCACCGTGGTCACTTCCTGCACGTTGACCACGGCCTTCAAGCCATCGTAGTCTTCGTCTCCGGCCCCATCGGCCGCGACCGAAGCCCGCCAGGCGACGACCGCTGCGATCACGGTGACAATCGCAATCAAGATTGCGGTCCAGTGCTCGATCGGGTCTTTTTGCTCCTCGTCTGCCATGCCTACCTCCTTTGAAAGCCGCGTGATACGACGTGCTAGGGCAGTCGCCCTTTGACCCAGGATAACCGCCAGCTCGACCGGGAGACCGGGCGCCCGAGGGGCGCCATGGGGGCGCCCAAGCAGGAGATTCGCGGCGGCCCTCCAAACCTGCGGCCTCATGTCCTTTGACAGTCTCAGCTTTCGCAAGTGCCTGGGCAAGTTTGCCACCGGGGTAACGGTGGTGACGACCCGGGTCGAGGACCGGATCCACGGCATGACGGTCAACTCGTTCACCTCGGTCTCATTGGTGCCGCCCCTGATCCTGTTCTGTCCCAAAAACCTCACGCGCACTTTCGAGATGCTCAAGAGCAGCGGGGTCTATGCGGTCAACGTCCTGTCCGGCGAGCAGGCGTATATCAGCGAGCGCTTTGCCGGGCTGATCACCGACGACACCGACCGCTTCGCCGGGCTCGACCACACCCCCGGGCCCCTCACCGGCTGCCCCCTCCTGACCGGTTGCCTGGCTCACCTCGAGTGCCGCCTCGTCAACCACCACCCGGCCGGTGACCACAATATCTGTGTGGCCGAGGTCATCGGGCTGTCGGTGCCCGGCGAGGGTGATCCTTTGCTTTACTACTCAGGCAGTTACTACCAGTTTCCCGATCGCATTCTGCCGCGGCCCATCGCCGCGCCAGCGCGCAAGGATCTCTAGACTCAAACCATAGAGAGGAGCTACCCCATGTCCACCCAGACCACCACCAATATCGAGGACCTCGTCCTTTACAAAGTCGTGGACGGCATCGCCGTGCTAGAGCTCAATGATCCCCCTGCCAACACCTACACCTACGAGATGATGACGCGGCTCGACCAGTGCATTCTCCAGGCCCGGATGGACGAGAATGTGCACGTGATCTTGCTCACCGGCCACGGGGACAAGTTCTTCTCGGCCGGCGCCAACATCAAGATGCTGGCCTCGGTAACCCCGCGCTTCAAATACTTCTTCTGTCTGCACGCCAACGAGACGCTCAACCGACTCGAGCAGACTCCCAAGCTGGTGATCGCCGCCCTCAACGGCCACTGCGTGGGGGGCGGCATGGAGATCGCCATGGCCGCCGACATCCGCGTGGCCCGGGCCGACGCCGGCAAGATCGGGCTGCCCGAGGTTAACCTGGGAGTGCTGCCCGGCACCGGCGGCACCCAGCGCCTGTGCCGTCTGGTGGGCAAGTCGCAGTCCATCGAGCTGATGGCCACCGGGCGCACCTTCTCCTTCGAGGAGGCGCTGGAGATGGGCCTGATCTCCCACATCTTCAACCAGGACAACTTCATGGACGAGGTCATGGCCTACGCACGCCAGTTCCTGCCCCCCAACAAGGCCAGCTTCGCGGTGGGCCGCATCAAGCGCTCGGTGCAGTCGGGCATGGAGATTCCTTTCGAGAGCGCATTGTGCCTCGAGCGCGAGCTTCAGCAGCAGCTGTTCTGCTCGGCCGACGCGGCCGAGGGGCTGCAGGCCTACGTCAACAAGAAGACCGCTAACTTCAAAGGAGCCTAGACGCCATGGCCACCGCAACCCAGCTTCCCCTGTCACCCGGAAAGCTCTTGATCGGCGGCGAGTGGGTCGCGGCGGCCGAGGGCAAGACCTTCTCCACCATCAACCCGGCCACCGAGGAGGCCATCACCGAGCTGGCCATGGCCGGCAAGGCCGACTCCGACCGGGCTGTCGAGGCTGCCCACGCCGCTCTGACCGGCCCCTGGGGCAAGATGTCGGCCGCCGAGCGCGGGCGCCTGCTCTGGCGCCTGGCTGAGAGGATGCGCGAGAAGGCCGACGATCTGGCTCTACTGGAAGCCTGCGACGTGGGCAAGCCGGTCAGCGAGGTCAAGCACGTGGACGTGCAGTTTGCGGCTGACACCTTCGAATACTTCGGAGGCTGGAGCTCCAAGCTGCACGGCGACACTATCCCGGTGCGCGGCAACAACTTCAACTACACCCTGCGCGAGCCCCTGGGCGTGGTGGCCTGCATCGTGCCCTGGAACTTCCCTCTTCTGATGGCGTCCTGGAAGGTGGCGGCTGCGCTCTCGGTAGGCAACACCGTGGTGCTCAAACCCTCGAGCACCTCGCCCCTGACCGCCCTCAAGCTGGGCGAGCTGGCTCTGGAGGTGGGCTTCCCGGCCGGCGTTCTCAACGTCGTCACCGGTCCTGGCCGCGAGGTGGGCGATGCCCTGGTGCGCCATACGCTGGTGGATAAGGTCACCTTCACCGGCGAGACGGAGACCGGCAAGTCCATCATGCGGCTGGCTGCCGACGGGATGAAGAGCGTCACCATGGAGCTCGGCGGCAAGTCGCCCAACGTGGTCTTCGCAGACGCCGACCTCGAGGCTGCCGTTCGGGGCGTGATCGGGGGCATCTTCTACAACAAGGGCGAGGTCTGCGCGGCCGGCTCGCGCCTGCTCATCGAGGCCAGCGTGCACGACGAGTTCATGGACAAACTGGTGGCCCGGGCCGCCAAGATGGTGCCGGGCGATCCGCTCGACCCCAAGACCCGCCTGGGCCCCCTGGCCTCGCGCTCGCAACTGGAGAAGGTCACCAGCTATGTCGAGGCGGGCACCCGCGAGGGCGCGAAGCTGGCTTGCGGAGGCCAGCGGGTGGACATCGGCACCGGCAAGGGCTACTTCTTTCAGCCCACCATCTTCGATGGCGTGACCAACCAGATGACCATCGCCCGCGAGGAGATCTTCGGGCCGGTGCTCTCCAGCATCGTCTTCAAGGACCTCGAGGAGGCCGTCAGCGTGGGCAACGACTCGCCCTTCGGCCTGGCCGCCGGGGTCTGGACCAATGACATCAAGAAAGCCCACCGGGCCGCTCGCGCGCTGCGGGCCGGCACGGTCTGGGTCAACACCTACAACGTCTACGACCCGGCCTCGCCCTTCGGTGGCTACAAGTTCAGCGGCTTCGGCCGCGAGCTGGGAGCCGCCGCCCTGGAGAGCTACACCCGGGTGAAGAGCGTTTGGGTGGGGTTGGACTGACCCTTCAGCGACGACCGGAGCTCGATACTCCCTCAGGAGCGGTCGATCATTTCTCGAGAGAGCTTTACAATACAAAGTTGCTGTGGTAGACTTTTACTCAAGTCACCAAGGGAGTACTGACGGCTTGGAGATCGAGAAGGCGCTGGCCCAGATCCAGGAGATCCACGGTCATCTGGCCCGTTCGGAAGTCTATCGCGGCTACCGTTCGTTGCCGATGGCCTTCACCGGGATGATCGGCCTGCTGGCCAGCGTGGCCCAGCCCTGGATCGTCGATCCGGACTCCCCGGCGGCCTTCCTGCGCTACTGGGCCACGGTGTGCGTGGCCAACGTGCTGGTGGTGGGGCTGGACATGATCTACGACTATCACGTTCACCTCGCTCCCCGCGATCGGCGCATGACCCGGCAGGTGGTGAGCCAGTTCATCCCCTGCCTGGTGGCCGGCGCGTTCCTGACTCTGGTCTTCGCGCGCGGTCACGACGTGGCGCTGCTGCCCGGCCTGTGGGCTCTCGTCTTCAGCCTGGGCGCCTTCGCCTCGCGGCCCTATCTGCCGCGCGGCGTAGGCTGGGTGGCGCTCTATTATCTGGTCTGCGGGTGCGTGCTGCTGGCCCTGGCTCAAAGTCAGGCCAGCCTGGCGGCCTGGAGCATGGGGGCTTCCTTCGGGCTGGGCCAGCTCTTTCTGGCCACGGTCCTTTACTGGAACCTGGAAAGGAGAACCAATGGATAACAAGGGGCGTTATGCCTACGAGGGGTTGGACCGGATCCTTCACGAGAAGGCCCGGTTGGGCATCATGACCTCGCTTCTGGCCCGTCCGGAAGGTTTGCTGTTCAACCACCTCAAGGAGCTCTGCAATCTCACCGATGGCAACCTGAGCCGGCACCTTCAGGTGTTGCACCAGGCCACCCTGATCGAGATCTTCAAAGGCTATGAAAAGAAGCGTCCTCAGACGCTGGTGCGCCTGACCGGCGAAGGTCGGGAGCGCTTTCTGGCTTACCTCGAGGAGCTCGAGCGGGTGGTCCAGGACGCCGCCAACAGCGCCCGCTCGACATCCTCGGGTCCGACCGGAGTGCCGGCGGGATGGATGCCGGCCTGAGGTTTTTTTTACCTTGACTCTTTGTTTGATAAAGTTCACTGTGGAGGAAACCGGAACATGCGGGTGATCCTGGCCCAGGCGATGGGCTACTGCTTCGGGGTCAAAGACGCATTGGAGCTGGCCGACGAGCTCGCTGACCCATCTAGGGTCACGATCTATGGAGAGCTGGTGCACAACGAGGAGGTGCAGGCCCGTCTAGCGGCCCGCGGCTACGTGGCAATGAGCGAAACAGGGCGGCTGATTCCCTCCACTCCGGCTGTGATGGTCACCGCCCACGGCATCAGCTCGCGCGAGCGCGAGCAGTTGCTGGCTGCTGGCAAGGATTTGATCGACACCACCTGCCCTCTGGTGCGCCGTGTCCATCGTCAGGCCGAGAAGCTGCACGATGAAGGCTACTTCGTGGTGGTCATCGGTAAAGCTGGCCACGTCGAGGTGCGGGGCATCACCGGCGACCTGGAGCGTTTTGCCGTGGTGGAGCGCTCCCAGGACGTGCGCTTCTTTACGCCCCACAAACTGGCGGTGATCTGCCAGACCACCACCGCGCCGGCTTCAGTGGGGCCAATTCTGCGCGCCATCGAAGCGGCCCACCCGGGGCAGGAAGTGCGCTTCCTGGACACCATCTGCAAGCCCACTAGAGACCGCCAGAACGCCGCTCAGAGCCTGCTTAACCGGGTCCAGGCCATGGTGGTGGTTGGCGGCAAAAACTCCAACAACACCCGGGCCCTGGCTCAGATGGCCCGCGACCGGGGCATTCCTTGCTGGCACGTGCAGACGGCGGCCGACCTGGAGAGTGCCTGGTTCGAGCCCTTCCGGGGCCAGGCAGTGGGCCTGACGGCCGGCACCTCCACTCCCGACGAGGTCATTCAGGGCGTGTACGGCTGGCTGCTCGACCTGGCCAGTCGCCAGAGCCGCTCGGCCGCGTGAGCAGAAAGAGTCTGAGCAACGCCGCCCGGGCTCGCACCCTGCTCGAGCTGGCCACCCACGGGGCCCTGGGCACGCTGGCCAAAGGCCACCCTTACACCTCGCTGGTCACGGTGGCCGCCCATCAGGGTCGGCCGGTCCTGCTTCTGAGCGACCTGGCCGAGCACACCAGAAACCTTCGGGTCGATCCCCGCGCTTCTCTGCTGGTCTGGGAGGAGGGCGCCGTCGACCCGCTGGCCACCGGTCGCGTCACGCTGCTGGGACGGCTGGTTGGGGACGAAAGCGGCCAAGAAGACTTCCTGGCCCGCCATCCTGAGGCCGAGCGCTACGCTGGCTTCAAGGACTTTCACTGGTTTCAACTTGAGGTGGAGTCGGCCCGTTATGTGGGCGGGTTCGGGCGCATGTCCTGGGTGAGCGGGGAGGAGTTTGTCTCGGCCGAACCTGACCCTGTCGCCGCGTTGGCAGCTGGTATCAAGGCCCACATGAACGAAGACCATGAGGAGCACATGCTGCTGATGGCCCGCCATTTCGCGGGAGTGATCGGCCAGCAGGCTCGTCTGGTCGAGGTCGACTCGCTGGGGTTCACGATGCGCGTGGACGAGGCCGAGGTGGATATCGAATTTCCCCAGCCCGTGACGACGTCCACCGAGGTGCGCCAGGTCATGGTGGAGCTGGTGCGGCAGGCCCGGGGAGGTACCAAAGATCACTGAAGTCCGCCTTCCGATCAGCTAGCATGGTTGCTATAATCAACCTTGCGGGAGGAAGCGGTGAACGAGCGAATCCAGGCCCTGGAGAAGGCCGTGGCCGAGGCCCGGCGTGTGCAGCGACAAGATTACAATCAGCTCATGGGGGGAATTGCCAGCCTCCATGAGGCGACGGCCGGTCTTCACCGGCGAGTGAGCGCGGTTGAGCAGGCGGTGAGCGCCCTTCAGCAGGCTGTGAGCACGGTTGAGCAGGCTGTGAGCACGGTTGAGCAGGCTGTGCGCGTCCAGAGCGGAGTTACTGGGGAACTTCACGACTCCATGTTGTCCTATCAAAGCAGCAGCCTGTCTTTGTTCGATATGCTCTACGGGGCCGTGGTCGCCGAGAGCGACCAGAAAGACGCCGCTATCGAGGAGATTCGCCTCCGGCTTGACCGGCTCGAGAACCCTCCCGCCGCCTGATCAGGCCCGCTTGCTGAACTCGAACAAGCTCGACAGCTCCCCGTCATCGAGCCAGACGCCGTGGGCCGCGCACCCGTCGACAACCACCGGGCACCCATCCAGAAAAGCGCGCCGCTGCATCGGCCCCTGACAGCGTGGGCAGGGGAGGGGAGGCCCCTGGTCGTCGGGCGGTGCAACGTCACGGACCAGGCCGACCGCCAGCTCGGAAGCAGCCAGTACGGCGTAGGGCGCCTCGAGCAGGCGCTCGAGCTCGTCGCCGTCGTACCAGGCTCCATCGCACTCCGGGCAGAGGTCGACCCGCACTTCCCCCACCGCGATCTCGCGCAGGTTGACCCGGCAACGAGGACAGCTGAGGCTCACGGAGTGGTGGGAGGCGCGGGAGCAGGGGCAGCTTCGTCGGCCCCGGGTGTGATGGTGCCGTCGTCTTCGGTCACCTGATACTTCTTGACGGTCAGGTTCTTCCAACCGTCCTTGTCCAGCGTGATCGTGCCAGAAGCCACCACGTAGCTGCCCACGAAGCGCAGTAGCTGGCTTCCGGTGGCGTCGTTGACCACGATGTAGGACTCGCCATCGTTGGGCTGGATCTCGACCTGCACTGGCGCGCCGTTCTGGTCCTCGGCCAGGGCCATCACGGTTCCGGAGATGATGAAGAGATCTTGCTTGCCCTTGGGCTGAGCCAGAAGGCTCAAGCACAGACTGGCCATCAGGGTGATCAAAAGGGTGGCTCGCAGAGCGCGATTCAAAGCTTATCCCTCAATTTCAAGCGGAGTTCGAGCACCAGGACTCGTTCCGATCAGATTCGCGTTCTCAGGTCGCCCCCCTTCCCAGGCGCGCCAGGGAAGCCATAATAGCAGGAAGTTGAAGGCTGAGAGCACCTCCAGACCCAGTAAATAGAAGGGCCAGGGTCCCAGGTAGTCCATCAAGCTGCCCCCCGCCGGCTTGTAGCAAAGGTACCCATAGTTCCAGCCGAAGGTGGAGTCCAGAGCTCCCACAATCAGGGCGTAGAGGTTGAGCGCGAGCATGGCGCGCACCACGCTCCCCGGGCGGGGGCGGAGCCGGTAGGCGGCCATCAGGTAGAAGACGGCCGCGAAGATCAGCCCGTGACCGATGAAGTACTCGAGGTAGTACCAACTGGGAAAGCCCAGACCTTCGGAGATGTCCGGCTGCAGGATGGCTTGCAGAGCCCCCGCCAGCCCCCAGAAGTAGGCCAGCTCGAAACTTGCCTGCGAAGGGGAGAGCACGGCCCAGAGGCAGATCAATACCACCAGGTCGCAAATGTGCAGGGGCAGGGCCTCGGTCACCGCCGCCAGGCCCGCGTCCTTCCAGCGCTGGTAATAGGCGGTCAGGATGTAGGCCAGGATGGCCAGAGCGAGCAGTCGGCCGGGCAACACGCGTTGGCGCTCATCCAGCCGTCGACCCCACAGCAGGACGGCCACCGACAGCATCACGGTCAGGGCCAGGGGGATCAGGTGCTGGTCCGACCAGGCCTGGAACTCGATCACGGACGAAGGCCGTAACGCTCGAACGAGACCACGTCGCGCACGGGACGGCGGCGGTTGGGAGTGTACTCCTCCAGCGGCCAGCCCAGCGGAATGAGGCAACATGGGGTCACGCGCCAGGGTATCCCCACGCAATGGCGCACCGCCCCGAGATTCCAGAGCGGGATGGTGATCAGGGCTGCCCCCAGCCCGGCGGCCCTGGCCCCCAGCAAGAGGTTTTGGACAGCCGGGTAGATGGACCCGAAGGCGCTGGTGACGGCCAGGAAGGGAAACGGCGGGATGATCTGCTTGAGACACGGGATGATGAGGGCGGGAACCTCCTCGAAGTGGTCGGCCTGCCACTGGGCCGAGTCAAACATACGTTGGCGAGTCGGGGTGAGCCTGGCGAAGCGCTTGAGCAGGCGGAACAGCCCGAAGGCCTGCCGGTTGAGGCGGGCAAGTCGGGCCATGATATCGCGCTCGCGCACCACCACGAACTCCCAGCCCTGCGCATTAGAGCCTGAGGGAGCCCTGATTGCCAGGTCGATGAGGTGGAGGAGCAACTCCTCCTCGACCGGGTCGCTCTTGAGGCGGCGCAGGGCCCGCTGGGTACGCATCGCTTGCTCGAGGGGCATGTCCAGGTTGTAAGCCATGGCTTCAGGTTCTGGAGGGCCTGCCGGCAAGCCTTTCAGCTGCCCAGGCTGAAGAGCACCCCGTAGACCGGCAAAAACATCCCCACCAACAAGATGGCGGTTACCAACCCGATGGCGCACACCACCACGGGCTCGAGAATGTTGACCAGCTGGGTGACCACCACCTCCACCTGAAGCTCGAATTGCCGCCTTGAGAGGTCTCGGCCCGGGCTCTCCCGAAAGATTCTGATACAATCCCAAGCAAAGGAACCATTATGGAACGAGGAACAGCATTCCGTTCGGGTAATCCCGCCCTTTCTGAGAAGACGTTTGATCAGTGGCGCACGATCAGCATGCCCCGTGATGACGTGATGACCATTCAGGGCACGGTCAACAAGACGGCCATCTTGCTCTTGATCGCCGTGGCCAGCGCCAGTCTTACCTGGAAGCTCTTCCTGGATAAGAACCCGGTGGTTCTGCCCCTGATCATCGTTGGCTTCGTCGGGGCGCTGATCGTCGGCCTGGTGACCATCTTCAAGAAGGAGTGGTCCCCCGTCACCGCGCCTGCTTATGCGGCCCTCGAGGGGTTGTTGCTGGGCGGCATCTCGGCGATGTACAACCAGGCTTACGAAGGCATCGTCGCCCAGGCCGTGGTGTTGACCTTCGGCACCCTGGGCGTGCTGCTGGTGGCCTACAAGTCGGGGCTCATCAAGGCCACTGAGAACTTCAAGCTGATGATTGTCTCGGCCACGGGCGGGATCTGCCTGCTCTATTTGGTGTCCATTCTGTTCAGCGCCTTCGGTATGCCCAATGCCATACCGATGATCCACTCCAGCGGCACCTTTGGCATTATCTTCTCGCTGGTGGTAGTGGCCATCGCCGCGCTGAACCTGGTGCTCGACTTCGACTTCATCGAGAGCGGGGCCGAGGCCGGCGCGCCCAAGTTCATGGAGTGGTACGGCGCCTACGGCTTGATGGTCACGTTGGTCTGGCTGTACCTCGAAATTCTTCGGTTGCTCTCCAAGCTGCGCAGCCGCGACTAACCGGTTTTCACCGGTCTTCCGACTGCGCGACGCCCAGCATATTACTAGAGTCTAGCTGCCTGAATATCCGGTGGTGGCGGAGGTTTCTGCCGACACCACAGGGTGCGGCTGGACTCTAGACTTCGGGTCAACGTAAGGCAGCCCGGCTCCGGCCAGGCCGCTTTCGTTTTGAGAGGGATCTCCTGACCGGTGGGGCGAACAGGCAGCGCCTGATGAGCCGAATCACCGTACACCGCATCCCCGTACTGCAAGACAACTATAGCTACCTGATCGAAGACCCCCAGGAGAAGACCTGCGTGGTGGTCGATCCCGCCGAGGCCGGCCCGGTCAACGCCGCCATCGAGCAACTCGGTCTCAAGCCGGTCATGCTGTGGAACACCCACCACCACGCCGACCACATCGACGGCAATTCGGGCGTGCTCGATAGAGCGGGCTCAATTCCCGTTTACGGCTCGGCCGGCGACCGGGGGCGGATCCCGCAGTTGACCCAATTTCTTAAAGCCGGCGATAGCCTCGAGTTCGGGGGCGAGACAGTGCGCGTGCTGGAGGTTCCCGGCCACACCCGGAGCCACATCGCCTACTACCTTCCCAGCGGCCACCTTTTCTCGGGCGATCTGCTCTTTGGCTACAGCTGTGGCAAGGTGTTCGAGGGCACCATGGAGGACATGTACCGCTCCGTGGCCCAGGTGGCCGAGCTGCCTGACGAGACGCTGATCTACTGCGGCCACGAGTACACTCTGAACAATCGGCGCTTTGCCGAGGCCGTCGAGCCCAACAATCCTGACCACAAGGCCCGTGCCGCCACCGAGACGGCTCCTCCCACCATCCCCCTGAAGCTCGCTCAGGAGAAGAAGACGAACCCCTTCTTGCGCTGGCACGTGCCGGCTGTGCAGGCATTCACGGGGAAGACCGAGCCGGCCGAGGTATTCGGCGAGCTGCGCCGCCGCAAGGACAATTTTTAGCCGCCGGCGGCTGGCCGGCAAACTGGCCCCTTACCGGCCGGAGACTCTTAAGCGCCCCGACCTGACCCCGACCGGCGTGCTGCTGCTGCTCGTGGGGTCGAGCGAGCCCGAGCTCGTCCTGACGCGGCGCAGCGAGCACCTGAGCCGGCACCCGGGCCAGATCTCCTGTCCTGGTGGGGTCAAGGACGATGGCGACATGGACCTTTGCGCTACCGCCCTGCGCGAGTGCCACGAGGAGATCGGCCTGCCGCCCGAGCGGGTGGAGGTGCTGGGCCAGCTCGACGACGTCTGGACACCTAGCGGCTTTCTGCTCACCCCATTCGTGGGCTGGACCGACCCTCCGGTTCAGCTTTCGGCCTGCAGCGAGGTGGCCGAGATCCTCAGCATCCCGCTCGGTCAGTTGCTCGACCCGGAGGCCTACGAGCTCGAGGAACGCTGGCTGGGCGAGCAGAGATTTCTGCTGGGGGCTTTCCGCCTGAGGCAGGCCCACGTCTGGGGCGCCACCGCCCGTCTGGTGCAGCGGCTGCTGGAGGTGGGCTTTGATTGGAAGCCGCCCCGATGAAGGTGGTGCTGCTGGCCGGTGGGGTGGGCGGGTCGCGCCTGGCCGACGGGATGGCCCGCCTGCTTGGCTCTGACCTCACCGTGGTCGTCAACACCGGTGACGACTTCGACCACTACGGCCTGCGCATCTGTCCCGACTTGGATACCGTGCTCTACACCCTGGCCGGCCTGGGAGACCGCAAGCGGGGCTGGGGCCTGGCGGGCGAGACCTTCAATTGCTTGGAGGCACTCGAGCGGCTGGGGGAGGACCCCTGGTTCCTGCTTGGCGACCGCGACCTGGCCACTCACCTGTGGCGCCGCCAGGCTCTGGACCGGGGTCTGCGACTCACCCAGGTCACCGATGCCCTGCGCGGCCGCCTGGGACTGACCTGCCGGGTGCTGCCGATGGCCGACGAGCCGGTGGCCACGAAGGTGCGCACCGACGAGGGCTGGCTCAGCTTCCAGGACTATTTCGTGCGCCACAAGCACCGGCCCGCGGTACGCGAGCTGGCCTTCGAGGGCAGCCCCCGCCTGAGCCCGGAGATCGAGCGGGCGCTGGCCGAGGCCGAGCTGACCGTGCTGGCTCCCTCCAACCCGTTCGTCAGCCTGATGCCCATCCTCAAGGTCCCCGGGCTGGCCGAACGGCTGCCGCGCCCCCGTCTGGCGGTCAGCCCCATCGTGGGTGGCGCAGCCCTGAAGGGCCCGGCGGCGGCCATGCTGGCGACGCTGGGGTTCGAGGTTTCGCCGGCCGGGGTGGCCCTGGCCCTGGAAGGCCACCTGGACGAGCTGATCTGCGATGAGCAGGACCGTGCTCTGAAGCTGCCCTGCCCGGGCCGCTTCCTGCCTACCATCATGCGCAGCCTCGAAGATCGCCTGGAGCTGGCCCGGAGGATCCTCGAAGAGCGGCCCGAAATCCCGGGCTGATGGCGACGCGCGCAGTAATCCCGGTCAACCGTCTGGAGCAGGCCAAGAGTCGCCTGGCCGAGGTCGTCAGCGACCGCAGCGAGCTGGTGCTCGAGTTGCTCACTCGCGTGGTGCAGGCAGTCAGGCCCTGTGTGGACGAGGTGGTGATCGTCAGCCCTGATTTCCGGCTCGAGCGCGAGGCCGTCCGCCTGGGCGCGAGCTTCCTCCTGCAGCGCTCCAGCGGTCTTAATCCTGCCCTGGATGAGGCGCGCTCCCACCTGGGGGACGGACCGTTGTTGGTGGCGCTGGGCGACCTTCCCCGGTTGACCGAGCCGGACGTACGGACGTTCCTGGCGCGCCCCGAGGAGGTGCTGCTGGCCCCTGACCGCGAGCAGAACGGCACCAATCTGATGTTCCTGCGCTCGAGCCGGGACTTCATGTTTCAGTATGGCCCGAGCAGCTTCGTGCGCCATTTCAGCCAGGCAATGGGTCGAGGGCTGACCGTGGGCGTGCACCGTTCGGCGGGCACCGAGGACGACCTGGATGCCCCGGCCGACCTGCTCCAACTGGCGTGGACGAGCTGCGACTGATCCCCGTTCGGGGGCTGCCCGAGATTCAAGCTGGAGCAGACGTGGCAGCCCTGCTCGCACCCCTGCTCGCAAGGCTGGCCGAGCCTGGTGACGTTCTGGTGGTGACCCACAAGGTGCTCAGCAAGGCAGAAGGGCGCCTGGTCTCCCTGGCCACCGTCGAGCCGTCCCCCCTGGCTTCCGGTCACGCCCACAAATGGGGCAAGGACCCCCGCCAGGTCGAAGTGGTGCTGCGTGAGAGCGGCTCGATCTTGCGCATGGAGGGTCCGGTCATTATTTCGCGCACCCGCCACGGGCTGGTCTGCGCCAACGCAGGGGTGGACAAGAGCAATGTGCCGGGCCAATCGGTCTGTCTTCTGCCTGAGGACCCGGACGCTTCGGCTGGTCACCTCTACCGGGCGCTGGAGGCGGCTCTGAGCTTCGCCTTGCCGGTCGTGGTCAGCGACTCGTTCGGGCGACCCTGGCGGCTGGGGATCGTCAACGTGGCCATTGGCCTGGCTGGAATGGCGCCCTTCACCGACCATCGTGGCCGGACCGACGCCCACGGCTATCAGCTGGAGGCCAGTCTGATGGCGACGGCCGACGCGGTTGCCGCAGCCGCCGAGCTGGTCATGGGCAAGACCGACGGCGTGCCGGTCGTCCTGGTGCGCGGGCTCGAGCTAAAAGGACCGCCGGGCAGCGCGGCCGAGCTGATTCGCCCTGTCGAGCAGGATCTCTTTCGTTGACCAAGCGAAGGGAGCCGGTATGAATCGGATCAAGAAGAAGCACCTTGGCTACTGCGCCATGTTCGAGCAGTTCCACCCCAACGACATGCTGGTCTGGTGTGAGCAGGCGGAAAAGCTAGGCTTCGGCAGCGTCATGGCCAGCGACCACTTTCATCCCTGGACCCCACAGCAGGGCCACAGCGCCTTCGTTTGGACCTGGTTGGGAGCGCTGGGGGCACGCACCTCGCTGCCCTTCGGAACCGGGGTGACGCCGCCCGGCTATCGCTACCATCCGGCCCTGGTGGCCCAGATGGCCTGCACGGTCGAGGCCATGTATCCGGGACGCTTCTGGCTCGGCCTGGGGGCCGGCGAGGCCCTCAACGAGCACGTCATTGGATGCTACTGGCCCGAGCCCCCGGTTCGCCTCGAGAAGCTGCTCGAATCCATTGAGATCATCAGGAAGCTGTTCACCGGCAAGGTGGTCAAGCACCAGGGCAAGCACTTCACTCTCGAGTCAGCCCAGATCTACACCATGCCGCCCTCGCCGCCGCCCATCCTGGTGGCCAGCTCGGGCCCGGTCATGAGCACCAACACCGGCCGCTTCTCCGACGGCTTGATTACGGTGGGGGCGGCCGACGAAAAGCTCTCCATGGTCTTGGGGAAGTTCGAGGGAGGTGCCCGCGAGGTTGGGAAGGACCCGGCGGCCATGCCACGGCTGATCCAGATCCATGTCTCCTGGGCTCCCAGCCTGCAAGAGGCCACCGACAACGCGATGCGCGAATGGCCGAACGGAGGGATGAACTTCCCCAAGGCCGATGTGCGCTCCCCCGAGCTTTTCGAGGCCATCGCTCGCATGGTGAGGCCTGAGCACTTCAAGGGCCGGGTGCTCATCTCCGAGAAGGCTGAAGACCACATCAACCTGATCAACCACCTCTACTCCAAAGGCTTCGATGGGGTCTACATCCATAACGTGGGCCGCAACCAGGCGGAATTTCTCAAGTTCTACGCCGCCGAAGTCATGCCCAGCCTCGCTCTGGAGCCGGTCGGTAGTCCTGGTTGAACGCCGACCCTCCCATAGACGGTAGCGCGCGATGAGCTGGCCGCTCATCCTGCTGGGTATCCCGGCTCTGCTGCTGCTGCACGGCTTCTTCGTAGCCGCTGAGATCGGGGCCGTTTCGGCCCGCCGACATCGTCTGGCTCAGCTGGCTGCCAACGGGGTTCGGGCTGCCAGCAAGTTCCTGCCCGTGACCCAGGATGCGGGCCGCTTCGCAGCCTACGTGTCCGCCTGCCAGGTGGGCATCAGCCTGACCGGCCTGGTGCTCGGTTACTGGGGCTACGCGTTTCTGGCTCTTCCCCTCGACCCGATGCTGGCAACACGCCTCGGTCTCTCCGAGACAGCCTCGCGGGTGTTGGCCGTCACGCTGGCCCTGGCTCTGATGATGGCCCTGCTGGTCCTGCTGGGCGAGCTGGTGCCCAAATCGCTGGCCTTGCTCGAGCCCGAGAAGGCGGCCGTGCGCACCTCGACGCTGATGCGCAAGATGACCTCCCTCTTCAAACCGCTGACCTTCATCTATGATCGGATGTCGCGCTTTCTGCTGGCGCGCCTGGGCCTGAGCGAGGCCGCCTGGCAGAACACCCACGTCCACTCGCCCGAGGAGATCCAGATTCTGGTGGAGGAGAGCGGCGCCCAGGGCCTGCTCGAGGAAGAGGAGCGGCGTCTGCTCGAGAACACCCTGCGGCTGCGCGACTTCACTGCTCGTCATGCCATGATCCCTCGCACCCAGATGTTTACTGCCTCGCTTGAGCTGCCAATTCCCGAGCTGCTCAAGTTGCTGGCGGAGTCCAATTACTCGCGCCTGCCGCTCTATCGCGAGTCGCCCGACCAGATCGAGGGGGTGGTGCACCTCAAGGACCTGCTCTGCCTCAGCCGCGATCCAGGCCAGGTCAAGCACATCTCCCAGGTAATGCTGAAGATTCCCTACGTGCCCGAGACTGTGCCCGTGGACGATTTGTTCAACCAGCTGCAGCGCAAGCATTACCACATGGCCATTGTCGTCGACGAGTTCGGAGGCACCGCCGGGATGGTCACGCTCGAAGACCTGATCGAGCGCATCTTCGGCGATTTCGAAGACGAGTTCGATCCCCCCGAGCTGACCGCCGAGCTGCGCTCGGGGCGATTGTTCCTGGCCGGCGACGTGCTGGTGGAAGATCTCAACGAGTGGCTCGACGTCGAGCTCGACTCGGGGCTGGCCGACTCGGTGGGCGGACTGGTGATGGCCAAGCTTGGCCAGGTGCCCGAGCCCGGGGCCGAGGTTACCATCGCCGACATCGCGTTCCGGGTGGAGCGGGTGGAGGGCAAATGGGCTGCCCGCGTCAGCCTGGCCCTGACTGAGGAGCAGGCGGCTCACTTCCAGGAGCACTACGACTGATGGAGCTGGCCATCGGACTGTTGGTGATCGCCGGCCTGGTGCTGCTCAACAGCCTGTTCGTGGCGGCCGAGTTCTCGCTCGTGGGCGTGCCCCAGGCCCGCCTGGCCCAGCTGTCCGAGTCGGGCTCGAGAGGAGCGAGCGAGGTGCTCGCCCTGCTCAAGGACCGCGACCGCCTCAACCGGTTCGTGGCCACCGCCCAGGTCGGGCTGGCCCTGGTCATCCTGGGCCTGGGCATGTACGGCGAGCCGCTGCTTTCGGCCTGGTTCAGCCAGGCCATGCCCACCGCTCCGGGGCTGTGCACCGTGCTGGCCCTGCTGGTTTTGACTTGTCCCCACGTGGTCCTGGGCCAGGTGGTCCCCAAGGCGCTGGCCCTCACCTATGCGGTGCCTGCGTCCATCACGCTCCAGGGGCCTTTGAGCCTGCTCGAACGCCTCTTCTACCCGGTGGTGGTTGCTCTGAACGCGGCTGGCAACGCCCTGCTGAAGCTGCTGGGTGCCCACGCCCTGGACCCTAAGGGTCGGCTCTTTTCACCCGAGGAGCTCGAGCAGGTGGTAGAGCAGAGCCACCAGGGCGGCTTGCTCGAGCGCACCGAGGAGCAGTTCCTCAAGAACATCTTCGACTTTCAGGGCCGCATCGTGGGCCGGGTGATGACCCCCCGCACGCGGGTTTTTGGCTTGAGCGTGGAGGCCGACCAGGACGAGGTGCTGGGAGCCATCCACGAGCACCGCTACACCCGCTATCCGGTTTATGAGGGCGACATGGACCACCTGGTGGGAGTGCTGCACATCAAGGACCTGGCTCGCCAGATGGTGCAGAATCTCCCCTTCGACCTGCGGGCCGTGCTCAGGCCGCTGCTCTACGTGCCGGCCTCGACTCCGCTCGAGGACATGGTCAACCGCTTCCGCACCGGTCGCACTCAGTTCGCGGTGGTGCTCGACGAGTTCGGTGGGATGGCCGGGGTGGTCACGGTCGAGGACGTGGTCGAGGAAGTGGTGGGGGAGATTCAAGACGAGTTCGACCAGGAGATGCCCCCCCTGGAGCGGCTCGACGAGCAGACCGTTCGTGTGCGTGGCGACTTGATGGTGACCGACCTGCGGCGCGAGTTCGCAGGGGAGATCCCCGAGCATCCCGAGGTCGAGACGGTGGGGGGGGTGGTGATGGCCGAGCTCGGCCGGGTGCCCGAGCCGGGCGACCGGGTGCAGTACGCAGGCCTCTGGTTCGAGGTGGAGGAAGTGACCGGAATGGCGGTGCAGTCCTTGTTGGTGCGCCAGGAGAAGGAGTAGCTCGATGGACGGAGTTTGGGTCTATCCGATGGATGATTCCGACCAGGAGGAGGCAGACGGCGACGGGATGTCCCGCCCCAGCGAGGCCAGCACCTACCTGGTGGTCTTTCTCGAGCCTGAGCGCAGCCTGGCGCTGGCGCCCTCGGCCGATCTGGGACACTCGTTCAATCAGGGCGGACGGGTCTATGACGCCATGGATGAGGTGGTGGTCTACGACTGGATGACCTCGCCCGATGGGCGGCTGGTGGGTGTTCGCAACCTGCTCCCTCCCGAGAGCCTGCTCCAGGCCTACCACCACGAAGGGTGGCCCTGGATCTCGCACGAGCAGGATGAGCTGCGCATCTGGTTCGGGGAGGAGCGGGGGGCCGACCTGAGCCAGACCGTGCACCGCTGCGTCTTTGCCGACCCGTTCCGATCGGCTGACGGACGCCTGGCTCTGGCCTACGACACCTATGGCCTGAAGGTGGAAGAGCTGGAGCGTCTGCGCAAGCTGGCGGCTCACTGGCTGCCGGTGGCCTCGGCCTGAGGGCTACCCGCGCGTTGTCCTGTTCAGGCTCGGAACGTGCGGGAGAGTAGACAATCTGTTGAGCGGCGCCCCGCCTTAGTGCACTTTGGCCCAGTAACGGACGTTGCCCTGCGTGCTGCCGCTGCCGGGCGACTGCACGTAGGTTGGAAATGAGCCGGTGGACTGGCTGAAGTCCTGGGCGGCAAAGTAGGGAGTGGCATAGACCAGGGTACGGGTCTGGCCGGGTTTGAGCTCGCCCACTTCCATGTCGCTTTCGTGAAAGTAGTAGGCTTCGAAGCCGGAGGCCTTGTAGCCGATGGGAGCCAGGGGCTGGAACTTCATGGTCACGATGCTGTCGCGGTCGGTCGTCTTGCCATTGTTTCGCACCCGGACTTCGAGGTAGATTCGCCGGTCGAGATCTCCGTGGGCATAGGCCCGGGTGCCCACGATGCGCAGGTCCTCCGGCGCCGCCTCGGAGCTGGTCAGCAGCAGCAGAAAAATGATCGCGAGTCGTTTCATGATGGTATCCTCTCTTGACGCAGGTCTGGTTCAGCCCCACAGAATCCAGGTGACGGCCAGCTCGCCTCCGGTCTTGATGTTGAGCATGTCGTTGCCCGACAGGCGCATCAGGGGCACCCCGATCTTCTGCGAGAACAGGTAGGGATCGAAGTCCACCCGGAAGGGTTGATACTCCCAGCCCTCCCCTGAGGGCACCGGGCACTCGAATTGCGGGATGAAAACTCGCTCCTGAGCCACGTAGCGCTTGCTGATGGCCGTCTGGACGGCCGTTTGCCAATCCGAGTCGGAAAGCTCCCAGCCCAGGTAGATTCCGTCTCCACCCCAGCCATCGGCAGGCTTGAGCACCAGCGTCTCGCGGCGCTCAAGCAGAGTGCTCACCACCGGGCCGTCCTCCACGATGGCGGTCCAGGGCACGATGCGGCGGATGAACTGCAGCTCGTCGGCATCGAGCAGCTCCTCCATCTCCTCGCGGTGGAACAGGGCCAGCAGAGACTTGATGGTGAGGGGCTTGGCCCGGAAGGGGTTGACCATGCACACCGCCCCGGCCCGGTAGGCGTCGAGCAGGGCCTGCGCTTCCTCGCCCCGGGCCAGCAGGTCCTCGACCAGCACCCGGCGGTAGACCACGTCGATAGGCTTGCCGTCGTAATCGAGCAGGCGGCCGTTCTTGAACTCGAGCTCGCGCGGGTCGGAGACCACGGTGTCGATCCCGTGGCCCTTGAAGTGGTCGCGCAGGAGGGCGAACTCGGCGTGGGTGCTGACGGTGACCCAATCCACGATGGCGATGCGAGGGCTGCCCGAGCCCCCCCAGCTCTTCCACGAGCGCAGCAGCACTTCCAAAATGCTGGGGTCGCAGGGCAGATAGTGGCCCGGGTGAAGCTGGGCAAACTGCCTCCAGGTCTCGGTCTGGGAGATGATGTCCCAGCAAGCGTCCATGAACGCGGCCCCGCCCGGGCTGTCGATGTTCAGCTCCACGATGCGGTAGCCGGAGTCGTCCGGAGCCTGAGAAGGCCCCAGAAAGCCATCCACCCGTGAGACGTGCGAGCCGTGGGGGAGGCTGGCCGGCAGCCGGATCAGGTCGCGCTCTTGGGGCGAGATCCCCAACAGCTCCATCCAGCGCGGGCGGTGCAAGATAGGCTCCAGGCGGATCAAGATCTTGAGCAGCTGGGCCATTTCGCGGTTGACAGGCTCGAGGCGCGAGCGGCTGACCAGGGCCGGAGCGAAGTTCAGGGGGATGGCACGGTCGCCCACCACCAGGCCAGCCTTGCGCAGGCGCTCGCGGGTGGCCTCCAGCTCCTGGCGGGTGCCGGCAGGGTCTTTCTCCAGCAGCGAGCGGAAGGTATCAGCGGCCTTCTGGGCGGCGGGATCGGTATGCGTCATCGAGGGCGGTTCGCATGGCTCACTCGCCCGTCCTGCAGCCGATAAGGCTGCCCGTAGAGGAAGGGTAGATTGGTTGACCCGTGGCCAACCGGCAGCCCGAAGACCAGGGGCACCCCCAGCCCGCGCAGGATGGGCTCGAGCACCTCCTCGGCGCTCCAGGGCTCGTCCGCGCTGGGATTACAGTCCTGGAAGCTTCCCAGGACCACGGCCAGCAGCCCGTCCAGGCAGCCCGACTCGCGCAGCTGCACGAGATAGCGGTCGAGGCGGTAAGGCTTCTCGTGCACGTCCTCGAGCAGCAGGATGGAGTCTCGAGCCTGGAGCTGGAAGGGCGTTCCGCACAGGCTGGCCAGAACGCACAGGTTGCCGCCTACCAGGGGGCCCTCAGCCTGACCCGCCACCACCGTGCGGCCTGCCAGATCGGGCACGGTGCCCCGGGTCATGAGGGCTTTGAGCGCCTCACGGCTGGGCTCGTCGGGGTGGTGACCCAGGCTGTGCAGCACCGGCCCGTGCACCAGCTCGGTCCAGCCCTTCAGATATAACGCCTGGTGAAGCACGGTGAGGTCGGAGAAACCCACCACCGGCCGGGGGTGGTTCCCAGGGTCGAGCTGGCCCAGCAAGCGGGCGGTGCCGTAACCGCCCCGGCTGGCCCAGACCAGGTCGATGGCAGGGTCCTGGAGCGCCAGCTGCAGCTCTTGCAAGCGCTCCTGGTCCGAGCCGGCGAAGTAGAGCTCTCGTCGTTCAGGGGGCAGCACCGGCTCGAAGCCCCAGCTGGCGATCAGCTCGGCATTCTGCTCCAGCCTCCTTCGGTCAGGCGGACCCGAGGGAGAGACCACAGCCACCCGGGCACCGGGACGAAGCGGTAGGCTCACCGCTCTTGCAGGCCCTCCCGGGTGGACCAGCGAGGGAAGTCGGCCGGCACGCCGAGATGGTTCTGGCCCCGGCAGACCACCGTGCAGGAGCGCTGGTCAGGACTGACCTGGTAGCCCTCGCGGTAGGTCGGTTTGCCGACCGCGGGGCAGAGCTGACGGGGATGCTCGGGGTCGAGGGCCTGCATGTAGGGAACCAGAGCCTTCCAGTTGGGAGGAAAGTGCCCCTCGTGCTCGCGGGCATAAAGCTCCAGGCAGCGCTGGATGCGGATCAGGGCCGTCTGGCAGGCCAGCAGCTGCCCACGCTCGCGCGCCCCGGGTTGCAAGATGACCTTGCTCACCAGGTAAGGCCCGCCCAGCACGATGAGGATCGCAGTGCTGACCAATAGGAGAATGACTTTCTTGCCGCTCAAGAGGGATGGATTCGCGGCCAGCCGGGTGGACCCTGGTCAAGGTGAGCAGTCACCTTCCGTCGAAGCTTCGCACATGAAGATCGCCCGGGTTGTCCGCAAGCTCAAAATGGGGGACGAGCCGACCGACTTTGCCTATTGGCAGTCGCGCCCCATGGAGGAGCGCTTGGAGGCCCTGCTCGAGATTCGGAGGGATTACCACGACCGGCGCTATGGGTCTGAGCCAGGATTTGAAAGAGTTCTTACAGTTACTCGAGACTCACCAGGTTGAGTATCTCGTGGTTGGAGGGTTCGCCGTGGCGGCCCACGGTCGGCCATCCAGGATTCCCATGCTGGTCACGGCTCTGTGATTGGTGGATCCGATCAGGGCAGCGGTGGTCTCATCCAGGTCCATCAAGCAAAGCACGTCGCCCGTCACCTGGGCAGCTCGCGCAGGCAGCGGCTTGGCAGGCGCACGGACGGGTTTCGCGACAGGTTGTGACGCTCAGTTGCACCCCATGATCCAATCATTTTGCTCTCAAAGATCTCTAAAGGACGGATGGGTCTGGGCCAGGGGGCGTGCCGAGCGGAACCGCACGCTGGCGGGCTCTGGACAGGCCCATGCCCGGCCTCCCAGAGGAGACGGACCGGGTCGAGCGCGAGGTCCGGGAGTTCTGACAGCGAACCTCAACGGATGAAACAGCTTCTCCTGGCGGCTCTTCTCGCGACAGGCTGCGTCTCGACGTCGGCCACCACGGCGCTCCCGCAGACAGCGTCTCATCCTGTGGCATCCACGACGCCAGAGGCCGCGCAGCCGGATACTGCGCTGGAGCGCTCCGTCTTCTACTTCCCCAGCAAGGAGCGCTATGGGGACCTGCCGGCCGGCGTGGAGAGACTCACGCTGACCACGCCCGACGCGCTGAAGCTGCAAGCCTGGTATCTCGCCCCGCCGGAGGGCCGACCGCTGGTCTTGTACTTCCACGGCAACGGCGGCAACCTGACCGGCGCGGGCGAGCTGTTCCAAACTCTAAGCCGGCTCGACCTGGGCGTCCTGGCCGTGGATTACCGAGGATATGGCGAGAGCCAGGGCGAGCCGAGCGAGCAGGGGCTCTACCTGGACGCCCTGACGACCTACGACGAGGCCCTCCGGAGAGGCTTCAAGCCAGAGCAGCTCATCCTCTACGGCCATTCCCTGGGAGGCGGCGTGGCGACCTATCTTGCCGAGGAGCGCTCCTGCGCCGGGCTGGTCCTCACGGCCACGTTCACCAGCACCACTGACGTCGCCCGGCACCGCAAGGGCGAGGTGGCCGCCCGCCAGATCGACGGCTACGACAACCTCTCCCGCATCAAGCACCTGAAAATACCGGTTTTCGTCGTGCACGGCGACAAGGACGAGACGATCCCGTTCGAGATGGGCCAGAAGCTCCACGAAGCCTGCCCCGGCTCCACCTTCTGGCGGGTCGAGGGGGCCGGTCACAACGACCTGGCAGACCATCCCGAATTCGGCCAGCGTTTCAAGTCGTTTGTTGAATCCACGAGGGCTTTGGCAAGGAGCAGATACTCTGGTTCGCAGCTATCCACCCCGCGCAGTGCCCGCATACCATAAATGGCGAGGGTCTGGCGATGAGATCGAAGTCGTCGTCTTTGCTGGTACTTTTGCCTGCGGATAAGCCTGCGGAGGCGAGGGTTCGACCAGGGGAGGGGTCCGGTGAGAGGCGCAGCCCAAAGGTTGCGGTCATGGACGGTCGCTTCGTTGGAGGCCGGAAGCGCGGCCATAGAGTCCCCCATTTTACAGTCCCGCGCACGCTCAGTCAAGCCAGGAGGCCTACCTTGAACGACTCTCACCACAGGCTACGAGCAGGGCCTGAAAGCGTCGCCGGAGCTGAGTTGCAACAGGTTTGCAACGCCCCCGGGTAACCTCTGGGAATGCTGGATATCGCCTACGTCCTTCTCGCCCTTGCCCTGTTGATGCTGGTGGCCTACCGGGGCTGGTCGGTGATCCTCTTCGCTCCTCTGTGCGCCCTGCTGGCCGTGGCCCTCTCGCTCGGCCCGGAGCAGGTTCTCCCCTTCTATTCGCACGTTTTCATGGAGAAGCTGGTGGGCTCTTTGCAGCTCTACTTCCCGGTCTTCCTGATGGGCGCGGTCTTCGGTAAGCTGATCGAGCTGTCGGGCTCGGCCAGCGCCATTTCCCAGGCCATGGTGCGCCTGGTGGGAGCCCGCCGGGCCATGCTGGCCATCGTGACCGCCTGCGCCCTGCTCACCTACGGCGGGGTGAGCCTGTTCGTGGTGGCCTTCGCGGTCTATCCCTTCGCGGCCACCCTCTTCAAGCAAGCCCGCATCCCCAAGCGGCTGATCCCCGGCACCATCGCCCTGGGCGCCTTCACCTTCACCATGGACGCCCTGCCCGGCAGTCCCCAGATCCAGAACGTCATCCCTACCACCTTCTTCGGCACCACGCTCTTCGCCGCGCCCACCCTGGGCGTGCTCGGGGCCATGTTCGTGGCCGCTCTGGGCATGCTCTACCTTGAGTGGCAGCGGCGCCGGGCCGCCGCCCGCGGGGAAGACTACGGCGAGGGCCACAAGAACGAGCCCGATCAGGACGCCGAGTTGAGTCTGCCCCACCCCCTGGAGGCCCTGCTTCCCTTGATAACGGTGGCGGCCGTGAACCGCTTGCTCAACCTCAAAGCTGCCTACCCGGGCACTCTGGACGTGGCCGGCCATCCGGTCGAGGTGGCCAAGGTCGCCGGCATCTGGTCCATCGAGCTGGCCCTGGGGGCCGGCATCCTGGTCACCTTAGTGCTGGGCTATCGGCGCATCGGCGAGCGCCTGCGCAAAGGGCTGGAGCTGGCCGTTAGCGGTTCCCTGCTGGCTAGCCTGAACACTGCCTCGGAGTATGGCTTCGGAGGCGTGATCGCGGCGCTGCCCGGCTTTGCTACGGTCAAGGCCATCATCGGCTCGGCCTTCAGCCACCCGCTGGTCAACGAGGCGGTCTCGGTCAACGTTCTGGCCGGCATCACCGGCTCGGCCTCGGGGGGCATGTCCATCGCCCTGGCGGCCATGGGTCAGCAGTACCTCGAGGCGGCGCGCCAGTTTGGCATCTCGCCCGAGGTGCTGCACCGGGTGGCTTCGATGGCTTCCGGCGGCATGGACACGCTGCCGCACAACGGCGCGGTGATCACCTTGCTGGTCATCACCGGGCTGACCCACCGCGAGAGCTACAAGGACATCTTTGCCCTGACCCTGATCAAGACGCTCTCGGTGTTCTTCGTGATCGCCGTTTACTGCCTGACCGGCTGGGTTTAGGGGGCTTCGGACGGCAGTGGGGGCAGCACTTCGAAGACCACCCGGTCGATTACCGTGCGGTGGGCGGCCTCGTCCTCGACCTTGAGCTCGAGCTCGGCCCGGCCGACAAAATCTCGCCGGATGACCAGGTACTCCTTGTAGTCGAGGAACGTGTAGGCGCTGCGCTTCTCAAAGACAAAGGGATGGTTGAGGCTGGAGAGGTCCTGGAAGACCCCCTCGGGCTTGCTGGTGACCGTCAGGCGCCCCCGGCACTGACCGTCCTTGCCCTTGCTGCAGCCGCGCATCTGGAAGGCCACGAACAGTCGCTGGCCGGCGTGGAACTTGTGCTGGGCGGTCGGGCTGCCGACGGCCAGGTTGTGAAAGCGCAGATCGCGGTCTTCGCTCCAGCGTGGCAGGAGGTAGACTCCCGCCACGGTTGCCCCGAGCAGGGCCAGGAAGAAGGCCAGCCGGATGAAGATCTTCACGCTGACCCGGATTCTTACTGCAGAACGAGCCTTCCTGGAAGATTGGCTCATATTTCGCTAGCATGGGGGTACGCGTTCCCGACGCACGTGGCTGGATCCCATTTTTGCGCTGCTGGTGGTCGCTTCTCTCACCTACCTTTTCTGGCGGCCCTCCGCTCCTCAGCGCGGCCCTCAACCGCGGCTTCGACCCGCAGGACAAGCTGGGCACTCCCGCACCAAGCAGCGGGCCCCGACCTGGGAATCGGGGGGCCTGGGCGACCCGCAGGAGCAGCAGGTGCCTGAGCGAACCCCGCACTCTGAATGCAAGTCACTGCTATCGAGGTCTACCGCAAACCCCGCCAGGATCCGGCCGAGCCAGTGGTCCTCTGAGCTGCGTGAGCCTGCCCGAGAGCGAAGTCAGACTCGACAAACCTGCCACCAGCTTCGTGGTGGAGCACCGGGTGCCAGCGGCCAGCAAGACCCTGTTCCTTGAGATGGAGAAGTTGCTGGAAGCCGCTGCGCTCAAGGCCGGCTGCACGGAATGCCGACTCGAGGAGTTGCCCGGCGGCCGGTCCAATACTCTGCACTTCCGGACCACGATGGAGTTCGGGAGCACCGACCTTTTGGTTGCCTGGGTGGATTCGAAAGCCCGCCTCGATCTGCTGCAGACGGCCCGCCAGCAGTTCAAGTATGGCTACGCCCTCAAGACCTCGGTGCACGCCTTCGAGGGCTGGTTTCCGGTCGAGGGTCGGAAGCCGCCCGCAGCCTGGAAGCAGTGTCTGCTGGTGCTGTTGACCCTGTATCCCACGGTGCTGGTCACGCAGGTCTTGCTGCACCCTCTGACGGACGGGCTCCATCTGGCCACGTCCATGCTGATCGGCAATGCCCTCACCGTTTCCATCACGGGCTTTCTGCTCATTCCTCTGGCCAACCGCTGGTTCAGCCCCTGGTTGCGGGCTCCTGTTTCGCCTCGGGCCCGGTTGCTGGCCCCGCTGATCGTCGCCCTGCTCCTGCTTGGATTCTTGTTGCTGGGATGGGCTTTGATCCAATGACCCGGTCTGGGCAAAGTTGGTCGACTGGAGAGGGAGCGCGCTAATTGGGCCTTTGGATGATCGGTGCCGGTATCAGACATGGGCAGGAGGAGCGGTCGCTTGAAGTCTCAACCGCAGGGAAGGCAGATACGTCAGCATCGTGAGGTCCTCGACAGCGTTGGCCAGGCGATTCCGGGCTAGAAAGGCCTCCTCGGTGAGCCCTCTTCCTCTCGAGACATTCTGGCGCTGCCGATACTCTTCCAGAGATTTGGTGTAGTAGTGAAAGATGCGCGCCTCCGTCCTCCAATCGGCCCGCACGAACCTGCCCAAACGGAGCCAGCGGTAATGCCAGTGGTGGGCGCTTCCGCAGTGTCGATTGTCGCTGAGAAAGCCCGCGCTGGCCATGTCTTTGTGGTTGGAGGGAATTGCCTCGCGGCGTGTGTAAGACTCGGTAACCAGCCCCGGGGGGCGTCGGGACAGTCCGCAGTCGCCGAAATTGAAACGGGCCAGGCGAATTCCCCGGTTCTTGTCCGGTGCATAGCCACTGAGCCATTCAGGTAGCGTCCAGCCATCAGGTGGCACCAGAAACTCGTCCACGTCTATCTTCATCAACCAGGTGACCTGGTTACGGTAAGTCGCAGCACAATGGGCAAAGGCCAGGTGATTTTTGTTGCGCTGGTAGAAGCGAGTTGGGCCATCATAGCGGCTTCCGTTCAGCTGGGTCCAGGGGTGCCGTGTTACAACCCCTGACCGCTCGTAGGGGAGGAGCAGGGCGGATGTCTCTGGGGTACAGTCCTGGTCGTAGAGATAGAAATGGTCGACTCCGACCAGTCGGTGAAATTCCAGCCACTCGCACAGATAAGGCGTTTCGTTCTTGAAATTGGTGGCGAAGGCGAGGTAGTTCATTGCATCAGGTCCAGCCTGCGGCTTTCCTGGGCAAACTGCGCGAACGCGGCGACTTCTTCTGGATCAAGCTGAAACCATGGATGCAGGCGCAAGTCTCCCCGAAGATTGGCCCAACTTGAGTGGAATCGGCCCAGGATGCCTTTGCGTAGCTTACCCAGAAAGTGCTTTTGGTCCCAGGTGTTGGCACCGTGATAGCACCGGATGAAGAGATGGCTTTCTCTCAAGAGAGTCACCTTGCCAAGGCCGCGGAGGCTATGCTGATAGACCAGGTCCTCCGAGCGTGGTTGATTGGGGTAGCGCACCGATGACCTCCGTGCCAGGACCGAGCCAGGCACCCCGTCGCCTGAATCGGCACGATAGGGGTGCTCTCGGTAGGGAGCGGTATCGAGGTGAACCAGGCAGCGACGCAAGAAGCAGGCAAACCCCTCCTGCTTGAGCAACGCATTCAGTTGCAGCTCCAAGCGTTGAGGATGATACCAGTCATCGTCGTCCCACTGGGTGATGACCTCGCCCCGGGCGAGCTCGAGCGACACGTTGCGGTAGTGTCCCAGAAAGAGTCCCTCCTGAGGGGGCAGATTCTCGTAGCGAATCGGAAAGTAATCGCGATAAGCCTCGAAGAACGTGGTCATGGGCTCCCGACTGGAATCCACCACCACCAGCTCGACGGGACGATACGTCTGCTGAACCAGACATTCGAGAGCTCGGCGAGCAAGTTGCGAGCGGTCGCGAGTCACCATCAGGCAACTGACCATAGGCCTGGCAGCCATCAGCTGCTTCCTCTCCGAGACAACGGGCGCCTCCGAAGGGTCGACCTGCTGGGTCAGCGAGCCGAACCGCTCTCCCCCGTCACCATCAGCGAATCAGGGCCACGAAGATCATATCGCCGCTCAGGAAGAAGTGAGGCTTTCCCTGATCAAAGGAGCCGAAGCAGTGGTTCTTGCTCTTGGTGAACGTGCCGAATACCACGCGTTGAACACCCAGGCTACCGGTAAAGGTGCCGTCGGTGGCCACCGTGAAGCTCCCGCCATCCACGGTGCGTTGATCGGTGGTCAGGTTCCCGAAAGCGGGGAAGACGATGCCACCGAGTCCAACGATGTTGCTGAAGGTGCCCGAGGTGATCCGGCTCACCGGATTGACATTGAGCAACCCGTTGCAGACCCCAAACGTACAACGAGCGGCAGCCATGCCGATATTGTCGCTCAGGTCAGCATCGGTGCTCTCGACCGTGGGAGGCAGGCCGGCCACTCCGAAGTAGAGATCCGGGCTGTTCGCAGTGGGTAGCAGGTTGAAGTAGGCGGTTCCATCCGTGCCCACCATTCCCTGAATGGTGAAGGTCACCAGGTCGGGCGCCACAATGGTGCCGGTCAGCGCACCGGTATTCGGGTCCACATTGTAGGTGCCCGCTCCGAAGGTTTGCGCCCCGGCGTCGGGATGGGTCAGTGTGCCTCCAGTGATGGCGCCTGCACCATCAAAACTCAGGTTCCCATTCAGATAGCCGCGCAGGGGGCCGAATGCGGTCGAGTCCAGCATGGTGACCCGATGGTTCCCGTTCAAAGTTGCATTGGTGGCTGTGCTGTGAGGTGCTAGCAAGTAAACCATTCCGGTGAACAGGTCATTATTGAAGGGAACGGCGCCGGGCCGCTCGCCTGAGAGGCTCGCTGCAGCCAGTGCCCGTCGGGAATCGGCCGCACTCGGAACCGGATCGACCGCGACGCGACCCTGCAGGGAGAGGGTATACTGGTTGTTATTGATGGTGGCGGTGAAGGTTCGGTCAGGGTTGACCGTATAGGTCCCGCCCGATACCACGAAGGCCTGGACCGGGGGCGGGAATCCGTTGGTTACGCGACGAGTGATCGTCGTTCCGGCAGCGATCGCGCCCGCTCCATCGAAGGTGAGAGTGCCCTCGATTGAGCCCGAGTCCTCGGGACTGGCGCAGACGCCCACAATGGTGTAGGTGCCGTTCAAGAGCGCCGCGCTTCCCGGCTGGTCATCGAAGAAGAACGGATCGGTGAACTCCTGGGTTCCGCCCGCGGTCAAAGTGGTCAGCACCGCGCCGGTCCCTAGGACAGCGCCGCTGGCATCGAGCAGGTCAAACTCCATCCGAACGACGGACGGGGGAACGTCGGTCAAGGTGATGGTCGACTGCTTCGCTTGCTCATTGTTGAAGGCAACCGCGCCGGTGGAGTCCAGGCCCCTGAAGCGAAGTCGCTGGATGGTGTTGGGGATTTCTCTGGGCTGCAGCGTCAGCACAAACCTGACGGTCGCGTTCTGGTTTCCGCCCTGGTTTCCGCCCTGGTTGCCGCCCTGGTTGCCGCCCTGGTTTCCGCCCTGGTTTCCGCCCTGGTTTCCGCCCTGATTGCCGCCCTGGTTTCCGCCTTGATTGCCGCCCTGATTGCCTACGGGCGGGGGGGGTATGAGGGGTGAGGCGGTCGTGAAGTCGGAGGTGCCGCAAGCCGTGTAGAGCATCGAGAGCAGGAATGCCTGCAAGAGAATCAGCAAAGTGATGCTAACACGGTGCCTTAGCATGTGAACAGTCCTCCCCAGGTTGAGTCGCGTGGCCTTCGTTTGCGACACACAATGATCCTTCCCTCAGCCGACCCGGGCGGTCGCGACCTTGGAGAAGATGCGGCTGGCTTGCAAGGAGAAGGCCAGACCGACTCCCGCCAGAACATTCAGAAGGCTAAAAGCAGCCGAGAACATGATCGTTTTCGGGGCCAGAACCAGCTCAACCACGAGCAGATCATTTTGATAAGTGCTCAAAAGATGGCCTGCCGCCAGCCACCCACCCGTTACGCCCAGAGCCAGGGCCGGAATCCAGAGCAGAAGAAACTCGGTCAGGCAGAGCCGGAAGAGGGAGTTGGTGGGAGTCCCCAGCGCCGCCAGCAAGGTGAGCTCTTGTCGACGGTCGACCATCTGCACGACGGTCGTGCCCGTTAAGACGATTGTTCCCAGAAATGCGGTCAGCAAGAGCATGATCGTGCAGACGAGGGAGAAACCGGCCACGACAGCCTCGACCTCGCGACGGATCGCTCGGGCATCAACCACATCCCGAATCAAGGGGTCGTGGGCGAGGACACGCTTCACCTGACTCATCTGTCCAGGCTCGACCTTGATCAGCAGCAGATTCACGGCCTTCTTCGGAAAGCCGTGCTCTGCAGCAAATTGCCCTTGAAGTTTGGTGAGGGAGACCTTGGCCGGGTTGGCGATCGGCTCATAGAGGAGAACCACTTCATACTCGGCTCTCGAATCGGGAGCCTCGCCCAGGTGCATGGAAAGGGTCTTGTCGTTGCCGAATTGTCGGCCCCAGATCGGGCCCAGGGCCATTTCTGCTCCTTGCGGCTGCTCGATCGGCCGGCGCCGGGGGTCAAAGAGCTGGAGAAGTCGCGTTCCCGGCCCGAGTCCCCAGACACCGAGACGGACTGTACCGCCCTGGCCAGCAAGCGCCGCGCCCACGCGCAGGCCTGGCTCGATTCGACTCACTCCCTGTCCTGCGAATCGCTCGACGACTTCTTCCTGCTCGATCGGTCGCACCAGGTCGACTTGAAGGTCATAAAGGTGGACCCTCTCAAAGTAGAAGTCCACGATCTCTTTCTGGCTTTGAAGGATGGCCAGAACCATGGTGACTCCGGCGATCGAGGCGCTCAGAGCAAGTCCAGTTATCGCAGATCTCCACGGATGTCTGACGACGGAACGTAGAGCCATGCGAGTCCAGAGGCGGTTCTTTGTCAGGCGGCCAACCCAGGGAGGTAGCGCCGAGAAAGCAAGCTCGGGAGCCGGGCGCTGTGCCTGGGCCGGCGTGACTGCCCGGATGCGAAGAGCAGCGGAAAGGCTGGCCAGGGCTCCCAGCAAGACGGACGCGGCGGCCGCCACAAGCAGGATCGTGGGGTGAAGTCGATGACTGACGAACGGTAACCCGAGAAGGTGGGCATAGGACTTCGTCAGCAACCCGGACAGCATCTCCCCCATGAAGCCTCCTGAGATTCCGGCCAGGAGACCGACGGCGCAACCTTGAGCCAGGTACTGGCCCGTCAACTGCCGGTGGGACAGGCCAAGGCAAAGGAGCGTCGCGCACTCTTGGATCTGGCGACTCAGGAGTTGCCACAGGTGGGAATAGCAGACCAGAAAGGCAACGCTGCCAAGTAGGAGAGGAAAGCCCGTGGCGATTCCTCGCAGCAACCTCCGGTCTCGCTCCAGCAACGCGTGAGATGCCTGTCGAGAGCGAAGCACCGGCATCTGATCGATGTGGGGGCGGCAGGCCAGAGCCACCTGATTCGAGACGAGGTCAGCCCGCACACCCGGTTTCAGACGGACATGCAGTTCTTGGACGGTTCCGGGTCGCTGCTGCAGAGACTCGACGTCCTCACGAGTGGCAAAGAATATCGCCAGACGCTCGTAGGCTGGACGTGGATCGGCCGCATTCAGGCTGTACCACATCCACTCCGGACTGGTGAAGAGCCCCACCAACTGCAGACGCCTTCCCCGCGCGACCTCGATGAGGTCCCCCGGTTGGTAGCCCAGGGCCCTCGCGCAGCGGGCTTCCAGTAAGAGCTCTCCGGGACCCTGGAGGGAGCGGCCCACGGAGATGGTCACATCGTTGACCGTAGGCCGGCGGTCTGCCGGCATCGACAGGACGAGTCCCTTGGCGAAGGTTTCGTCCTTCGGCCGCCGGAGCCGGAAACCAGCGATCTGTCTGGCCTCGAGCGCTTGAACGCCCGGCATGCTGGCCAGAGCTCGAGCCCTGTCCAGCGGCATGTCACGGACCGGGATCCAAAAGTCGAGAAAGTGAAGTTTCTGGTAGAACTCGTCCTGAGCTAGAGCCACGTCGCGCTGGGTCAGCCAGAAAGCCAGAAAGGTGGCGACAGAAATCGACATGATCAAGAGCGTCGGCAGCCAGCCACCCGCGTGCGCTACCATTTCTCGCCAGGCCCTTCGGAGTAGGAGACGGGTCACTGCAATTGCCCATCCTGCAACCTGAGCACTCGAGTGGCACCTTTGGCATAGTCAGGATTGTGGGTGACAAGAAGCACGCAGGTCCCCTCTGAGTGAGCCTGATGGAAGAGCTCGATGATCTGGTCTCCAGCTGCGTGATCCAGGTTTCCGGTTGGCTCGTCTGCCACGAGCAGCCGGGGTCTCTTGACGAGTGCCCGGCCGATCGCCACACGCTGCTGTTCGCCTCCGCTCAACTGGGCGGGAAATCGGTCCCCCAGGTGAGCGATGTTCAGCTTCTGCATCAACGGCTCCACCTCTTGCACAGTGCCCGCGAGATGGGCTACCAGCTCCAGGTTCTCGCGAGCGGTCAAGCTAGAGACCAGGTTGTAGAACTGGAAGACTACTCCCACGATACGACGCCGATAGTCGAGCATCTCGCCTCTGGACAGCTTTCCGAGGTCACGTCCCTCGAAGAGCAGGCGACCACCGCTTGGTCGCTCGAGTCCCGCAAGCAGGTTCAATAGAGTGGTCTTTCCCGACCCGCTGGGGCCGATGATGACGACCAGCTCATTTTGTTCGATCGTGAGGTCGAGTGGCGTCAGGGCCTGGACCGCCTTGTCACCGGTCCCGTAGCCACGCCAGACGCCAGCGAGTTGGATGAAACTCACTTCAGGAGCAAGCGGCCAGGGAGCGGAAGTCATGGCACTGCTCGAGCAACTCTTCAAAGGTTCCTTCAGCCTGGGCGCAGCCTCTGCGCATCAAGGTGATCCGCTGACAATTCTGTACGGTCGTCAGGCGGTGCGCGATCATCAGCACCACTCGTTCTCGGGCGATTTCCGTGATCGCCTCCAGGATCTGTCTTTCCGTCTGGTTGTCAAGCGAGTTGGTCGCCTCATCGAGAATCAGGATATCTGGCTGGTGATACAGGGCCCTGGCAATTCCGATCCGTTGCCTTTCTCCACCGGAGAGGGCCAGGCCACGCTCGCCGAGCAGCGTTTCATACCCTTCGCTCCGGCGCTTGATGAAATCGTGCACTCTGGCTGCCCGAGCTGCCTTCTCGATAGCCAGCTCGTCGATTTCGTCATCGTCCAATCCGAGGGCGATGTTGCGACGTACCGTGTCGTCTGTAAGGAAGACCTCTTGAGGCACATACCCGATGTTCTGCTGCCAGCGGGTCACGAGGTCGGGAGTGAGCGGCTTCCCGTCGATCAGAACCTCTCCCGTCTGAGGTGGGAGAAGTCCAGCCAGAACGTCGGCCAGGGTCGATTTTCCTGCTCCGGATGGTCCCACAATGGCAAAGCAGCCGAGTCTCGGCAGGGTCAAGCTGACCTGGCTCAAGGCCAGCTCGGGTTCTCCTGGATAAGCAAAAGAGACCTTCTCGAGTCGGACCTGGCTGGTGAGGGGAAGTTTCGGGCCGCTCTCTTCTGACTGTTGTTCTGCCACCGACTCGGTCAGTTGGTCATGGATCCGATTCAGGAGGGGGAGACGGAAGCGGATCTCGACCAGATCCTCGTAAACGTGCTGAAGGCACGGAACCAGGCGCCAGGTCGCCATGATGAAGACCCCTATCAGGGGCAGCGCCGCCTGACCGCGAGTCAGAGTCAAGAACGCCAGCACTCCCACGATCACGGTCACGGCGAGGATCTCGGTAATCGGTCGGGGGACCTCACCGATGACCTGCTGGTGCAAACGAACCATACTGGCGTGCTGGGATACCTGGTTATAGCGTCGCAAGAGTCCAACTCGGCGGGGAGGGGCTGGGGCCTCACGAACCACTGCCAACCCCTCGGTGGCAGCCTTGATGCGCATTTGACAGGCCTCCTGGTAGATACGACCAAGCTCAGCCGACTTTCTTCGGAAGAACCGGTAAATTTGACTGTAGACCAGGCACAGCAAAAACCCCGTGGTGAGAGCCACCCGATAGTCAAGCGCGACCAGCGCGGTGATAATGAAACCGGCTGCTACCGATCGGATGACCAGATTGGCCAGGATGCGGACCACATAGTGAATCAGCAGGTCCACTTCCTCTACGACGGTACGGGCGAGAAGAGTCGAGTTCTGCGTCAGGTGCCAGCGATAGGGTCGGTGGAGGTAGGTATCGAGCAACTTGACCGACATCTCTCGGCTGACCTGTGATGTCAGGCGGTGAGTCAGGACGGTTGCCGTCAGGTTGACTCCGTTCGTGAGCAGAAAACAGCCAAGAAAGCCCGCCCCGATGAGGAGGTAGAAGCTTTCGAAGCTGGAGCACCCCGAATGCTCGTAAAGCCAGCCGATCCAGGGGCTTTGTCGGAGAAGACCCGGATCACTGCCGAGCGCCAACAGTGGAAATAGAGCGGCCAGTCCGGAAACCTCCGTGAGAGCATTGACCACCGAAACGAGCACGAGAAACAGCGCCTTCCGACGTGCGCTGGGAGTCAGCAGGGCGTATACTTGTTGCAGAGCAAGCCGAACGGGCATGGGCCTCGCAGGTTCGACGAACCGTGCCCAAATCCCGTCCGGGGGGCAGTCTCGCGTAGCCTGCAGGTAGCGCGAGCCGGCTCTGGATGAGCCTGGCATCGAGGTGACCCGGTCTTGCCCAGTCGGGCCATTGTGGAGGGCTTGCTCGAGTCTCTCGAGGGTGGAGCCCCGGTTTTCTGCCGAGAGGAGCCAGCAGCCGGTTGGAGCGAAGGATGTCCGGATGAGGGGAGGGTGAGCGCGCTGATGTGGCCTTTCGGTAAGAGGGAGAGCGCCCATCCGGGGCTGAGCGCCGATCTTGCTTGTCTGGGCAAGCACTCGGGCGCGGTTTTGCGCTACGTTACCGGTGGCAAGGAAGAGTCCGTCCTGGGGCGACTGGCCCCGGTGGCGGCCCTCTCCGGAGCGGCCCACCGCTCGGAGTACTTGCTCGATGAGACCAATCCTGCCGGGCTGTGGCGCCTGGCCCGAGTCTATCGCGCCTGCGGCGGCCCCTGTCAGCCCGGTTGGGAGCCCGGTCTGGAGCCTCTCGAGGACTACTTGCGCGAGATCGATGGGCTGGGCAAAGTGCGTCTGCGGCTGGTTGTCTGGATGCTCGAGAGCCAGCAGCTGACCCCCCGGGCCTTGCTGCGCTCTTACCTTCGCCTGGTGGGGACGCCAGTTGGCGAGCAGCTCGAGAAGGTGGTCAGCTTCCTGGAGCTTTTTGGCGAGCATCCTCAGGTGGTGCGCGAGTTTCTTCCCACGGCCACCATGCCGTTCTTGCGCCACCTGCGCAAGCTGGAGCTATCGCCGCTGGCCTGGGAGGAGGACCTCTTCGAGCTGCTCGGGCAGGGTCCCAGTGAGGTCTCCTGGGAGGCCTGCTTCTGGCTGGAGCGTCTGGGTCCTGGATTCCAGCAACTGATCTCCCGCCGGCTTGGCTATCTCGCCCGACCGGCCCGATTGGCTGCGGTGCCCTTTGTGGTCCGGGTGATGGGGTCGGGGCCGGCCGCCGACTTCCTGCAGAAGTATTCCAATGAAGGGGAGATCGCCCAGAAGGTGATGGATCTTCGCAAAGAGGCCTTTCGACAGCGCGAGCGCGGCTAAGGGAAGGGCCTGGCCGATGATCGGCCGAAAGGGCGGTGCCATGGCGACCCGTCCTCAAGAGATCCCCCTTACCGTCATCGGGGGCTACCTGGGGGCGGGCAAGACCACCTTGCTCAACCACCTGCTGCGCCACAGCCAGGGTCGTCGCTACGCGGTGCTGGTGAACGACTTCGGCAGTCTGAACATCGATGCCGCTCTGATCGAGGCCGACGGGGTGCTCAGGCTGGAGAACGGTTGCGTCTGCTGCAGCCTGTCCAACGGGCTGGCCAACGCTCTACACCTGGTATCCCAGCGCGAGATGTCACCCGAGCATGTGCTGATCGAAGCCAGCGGGGTCTCCGACCCGCAGCGCATCGCCTGTTACGGACACGTTGCTCCCTTTCTGCCGGACGGGGTAGTGGTGGTGGCCGACGCCGAGACGGTCCGGGAGAAGTGTCAGGATCAGTTCGTTGGCGACTCGGTTCAGCGCCAGCTGAAGAGTGCTGATCTGGTGGTGCTCAACAAGATCGATCTGGTGATAGAGCCCGAGCGGGCTACTTTGCGTGCCTGGCTGGAATCGGTTGCCCCTCAAGCCCGGTTGGTGGAGGCTCGTTTCGGGGACATCCCGGCCGACGTGATCGCGGGGCTTGCGCCGCGTCCCGTTCTGCCTTCCGCGGAGCCGGGGAGCCACCCCGAGTATGAGTCCTGGAGCTTTGCGTCCGTCTCGCCCCTGTGCGAGCAGGCCCTGCGCGCCTGCCTGGAGGGCTGGCCCGACGCGGTGCTGCGCGCCAAGGGCGTTCTCTACCTGGCCGAGGAGCCGACCCGGCGCTACGTCTTTCAGCGCATGGGGCGGCGCTGGACCCTGACCCCCCACCGCGCCTGGCTCCCGCAGGAGAAGCCCGCCACCGAGCTGGTGCTGATCGCCCTGGCTGGCCAGTGTGAGGGAGGACAGCTGGTCAAGGAGTTGGAGTCTCGATGCACGAGACAGGAGGAGATAATCCGTGAGCGCTGAGACCATTTTCCTCTATCGGGCTGCATCCCCGGCCGCGGTCTAACCCGCTCTTGCACTTTCAGCTTCCCGTCTACTTCGACTATCTGGCCACCCTGATCTGGGCCATCAGCGGGGCCCTGCTGGCGGCTCGCCGCGGCTTTGCCATCATGGGCATCCTGACCGTGGCCATGGTCTCCTCGACCGGCGGAGGCCTGCTGCGCGACGGACTCTTTCTGCAGAACGGCCCTCCCGTGTTGCTGCGCTCGCCGGCCTATCTCCAGATCATCTTGCTGGGGGTCATCCTCGTTGTGCTGTTCGGCAAGTGGCTCGACCGCCTGCCCCGGGGCGCCCAGCTAGTGGCCGCTGTAGATGCCCTGGGCCTGGGGGCATACGCTTCGGTGGGGATGTGCCACGCCTTGCAGGCCGGCCTGAGCCTGCTGGGTGTGGTCGTAGTTGGGATGGTGAACGCGGTGGGAGGTGGCATTCTGCGCGACGTTCTGATTCGCCAGCCGGTGGGCATGTTCTTGCCCGGAACGCTGGAGCAGGTGGCCGCCCTGGCCGGCTGCGGGTTGTTCTTGCTGCTCTTGCAGGGGTTCGGTTTGTCCGAAGTGGCCGCGGCCTGGGTCACTATCTTGTTTGTCTTCGCCCTGCGCATGCTGGCCATCCGGTATGACATCCAGTCGCGGCCGCTGGCAGGCTTCAGTCCTGACCAGGGCGCTTGATCCCCGCCTGGTGAAAGGCGCGGGCCGTGCGCGCCGTGATGTCGCTGGCCGCGTAGAGGGCCGTATCCAGCCGGATCAGCTGGAGAGCGGCAGGTTGCTCAGAGGGCATAAAGCATGTTCTTTCGCTTCAACAGGAGTTGCACCTGACGCCGGTCCAGGTCGGTGACCCGGACGAAACCCCACGGCGAGCAGGACAGTCAGGACGACGACGGATACCAGGCGCTTGAGCATTGGTGGACCGAACTGCGTGGTTGTCGGTCGGTTTCCTGCTCAGTCGCAGTAGGAGAGAGCTTCCTCCAGGCCTTCTCGCAGGCTCTCGAGTTGCTCGAGCTCGCGCGTCTTCGATTCCAGCTCGGGTGTGTTGGGACCGGATTCCAGGGCTTCCACCTCGGCTTCCACGATCTGGTAGCGTTTCTCGCACTCGGATAACAGCTTCTTGAGTTGCTCGGCGGTTCTCTGGAAGAAGTCGCTCACGGTGTCAGGGCCCTTTCTTGATGACCTCGCCGCAGGCGCGCCACCGGGCTTTCCAGGCCCAGGTCGACGAGCAGGGCTGACACCGGGGAGCGGCGGATCTCGACCTCGGTGCCGTCTTCAATCTGGTAGTCCTTCTGGCCGTCAGCGATGACGTAAGGGCGGGCCACCTCGGTGCGATTGACCACCCTGACGGTGGCGTCCAATCGCACCACCAGGCTGCGGAAGAATGAAGAAAAGAGCGCGTTGGAGGCCACCAGCACCAGCGAGTCTTCCAGCAAGACCGACCCGCCCGCCGACAGGGCGTAGGCGGTGGAGCCCGTGCGGGTGGCGGCGATGATTCCATCGCCGCGCAGGGTGCCGAGCAGCTCGCCGTCGATGTGCACTTCCAGCGTGACCGTCCGGGTGCTGCCGCCCACCAGCACGTCGTTGAGGGCATCCACCTGCCAGAGCTGCTCGCGGCGGTGGACCACCCGGGCCCGTACCATGCTCCGGCTGTCGAGCTGGTAACGACCGGTCAGAAGCTTCTCCAGGGCCGGCTCCACTCCACTCTCCTCCAGGGCGCAAAGATAGCCCACCCGCCCCAGGTTGATGCCCAGCACGGGAATACCCCGGGGGGCCATGAGCCGGGCCGCGTGCAGCAAGGTGCCGTCCCCCCCGAAGCTGAGAAAGACGTCCGCTTCGGCGCCTTCCACGACCTCGTCCAGGGTGTAAGTCTCCACCCCCTGGGCCTCCAGGCGCTGCCGGGCCGCCTCGCATGCTTTCAGAGCGGCCTCGTTTTTCAGACGGTAGGTGAGGCCGAATCGCTTCGCCCCCTGGGCCTCGGACATGGGACTTCGACTTCCTCCAGCGGTAGGGTTTTCCTCTAACCCAGCACGAAGGGACGGCCGCCATGACCTATCTCAACGTGCGAACTCCCGAGCAGATCCGAGCCAGCGTCGAGGCCGAGAAGCGCTCTCCCGAAGCCCGCAAGTACGATGTCACGCGCTACTTCCGGCCCTCGGTGGCGGTCGACCTGGTGGTCTTCACGGCCGTGAAGAGCCAGCTGCAGGTGATGCTCGTCGAGCGCAAGGACTGGCCCTTCAAGGGGCGCTGGGCTCTGCCGGGCGGGTTTGTGCGCGAGCATGAAGGCCTGATGGCGGCTGCCAAGCGCGAGCTGGAGGAGGAGACCGGGGTCTCGGACGTGTACCTTGAGCAACTGCGCGCTTTCGGCGACCCCGATCGCGACCCGCGCACCCGGGTCATAACCGTGGCTTTCTACGCGCTGATCCTCTCCGAGCGGTTGCGCATGAAAGCCTCGGGCGATGCCGGACAGGTGCGCTGGTGGTCGGTCTATGAGTTGCCCGAGCTGGCCTTCGACCACGACCTGATCCTTGATCTGGCGCTGACCCGGCTGCGCTCGCAGATCATGTCGTCGCGGGTCGCCTTCCGGCTCTTGCCCGAGACGTTCACCCTGACCGAGATCCAGAAGCTCTACGAGATCATCCTGGGCAAAGCGCTGGACAAGCGCAACTTCCGCAAGAAGATCCTCTCGACCGGGGTGGTCATCGAGACTGACGAAACCATCGTCAAGGGCCGGCATCGGCCGGCCCGCTTGTTCCGCTTCAATCCCGAGATGGAGGAGTAGGCTTTACTCGCCCTTGCCGGTCAGCGAGCGGATGCCGTGGTAGCCGGCGCCCAGAACGGCACCGGCAGCGCCGCCCGCCAGGCTGCCAGTAAAGCTGCCCAACGGCTCGCCCGCTTTGGCGCCCAGCGCCCCGCCGGCCAGCGCGAAGCCGATCATCAGCGGGGCTGAGAGCACGGCCGGTGCGGCCGCGGCGATGGGCAGGGCGGCGATGGTGCCCAGGGCGATGCCCCAGCCCAGTCCCTGCACCTTGCCGGCAGCGGCCCCGATGGGCGCGCCCAGCGAAGAGCCGGCGTCAAAGCCGGACTTCACCGCGCTTCCGAAGGAAGCCGCACCCTGCAGGCTGCCCAGGTGCGAGCGAAGGTCCGCTCCGTAATCTTTCAGCTCATTGAGGTAGCTCGACAGGGCGCCTTGCTTGCCCTGGGCCTGCAACTCGCCGGCCCGCACTGCGTCGTCCACCTTCTCGGCTCCGGCGGCGGCCTGGTAGGCCACCACGGCCCCTGCCGCCACGCCGGCCCCGACGGCCGCCAGCGAGCTCAGGCCAACGCTCAGCCCGAAGACGTTGTTGACCAGGTTCACCGTGCCCTCGGCCAACTGCATCTTGGGCAGCATCCCGAGCGTCACCTGGGTCATCAGCGAGCCAGCCAGGGTCGTTCCCACCCCGGCCACCGAGGCGCCCACGTAGCCGGCGGCGGCGCCGCCCAGGGCGGCCGCTCCGCGTCCGACCGCGCTAAGGCCCGAGGACTCCTCGCGGCTCTCTTGGTTCGTCGGAGGGGCGCTGCTCGCGCTCCGGTTATAGGAGATGGGTCTTGCTGCCAGGGCGGTTACGTTCATGGGGTGCCTCCAGGTTCTTGAGCACCCCGATTCTAGCGCAGCCGACCGAGAGGGTTGTATCGAGTCTATGAACTTCCGGTTACGCGCAACTCGGTCTCGACCCCGAGCACCATGGTCAGCCGTGTGCTTCGATCAGCTCCAGCAGCTCGTCTTTCTTGCTGCAGACCAGCCCCTCGTCTCCTCGGCTTTCCAGGTTGAGCCGCAACAGAGGCTCGGTGTTGGATGCCCGCAGGTTGAAGCGCCAGTCGGCGAACTCCAGGCTGATGCCGTCCATGGTATCGACCTGGAGGGCATCCGGCTCGTAACGCTCGCGCACCTTTTGCACCACTGCTTGGGCGTCCTTGACGGTGCGGTTGATCTCCCCGCTGACCGGATACTTGTCGCGAGCGTTGCGGATCAGCTCGGCCAATCCGCGATCTTTGCGGCTCATCCAGTCGAGTACCCAGAGCCAGGGCAGCATGCCGCTGTCGCAGCCCCCGAAGCGCTGGAAGTAGTGATGGGCCGACATTTCCCCGCCGTAGGCGGCTTGCAGCTCCTGCATCTTCTTCTTGAAGAAGACGTGCCCGGTGGGGATCTGTACCGCCATCCCTCCCGACTTCTCCACTCGCTCGATGGTATTCCAGATTTGGCGGGGATCGTGCAAGATGGTGGCGCCCGGGTTGAAGAAGAGGGCGCGCTCGGCCAGCAGGCCCACCAGGTAGTAGCCGTCCACGAACTCCCCGTGCTCGTCGAAGAAGAAGCAGCGGTCGAAGTCGCCGTCCCAGGCCACTCCCAGGTCGGCATCGGCTTTGAGCACAGCGTCGGTGGTGTGGTGGCGCTTCTCGGGTAGGAGCGGGTTGGGAACCCCGTGAGGGAAGTTCCCGTCCGGGTCGCCGTGCAGCAGTTGCAGGTTCCAGCCCAGCCTCTCGGCCATGGCCAGCACGACCGGGCCTGCGCACCCGTTGCCCCCGTTGCAGACCATCTTGCGGCCCTTCAATCTCTCGAGATCGAAATTCTCGAGCAGAAAGTCGAGATACTCGCCGCGCAGGTCCTGACCTTCGACCTTGCCCCGAGAGGGACCGGGAGCTACCGGATCAGAGGCCAGCTGCTCGATCTGGCTCAGGCCGCTGTCGCGGTCGATGGGGGAGGCGTTGCGCCCCACCAGCTTCATCCCGTTGTAGTCGGCCGGATTGTGGGAGGCGGTCACCATGATACCCCCGTCGAGTTGGCGGTGGAAGGTGGCGAAGTAGACCTCCTCGGTGCCGCATTGGCCCAGGAAGAGCACGTTGGCCCCTCCACGGGTGAGGCCCTGCACCAGGGCGTAGGCAATCTCAGGGCTGGACAGTCGCATGTCATGTCCCACCGCCACCGTTCCTGGCTTGAGCACCTGGGCATAGGCGGCCCCGATGCGCTCGGCCAGCTCGCCATCGAGCTCTGAGGGCACCTTGCCCCTCACGTCGTAAGCTTTGAAACAGGTCAGTGTCATCGTTCCTCGGCGCTCAAGCTTCCTACCAACTTCTTCACCTCTTCCAGGTGGTCGCGGTGGGCCACCAGGGTGCGGTTCCCGGCCCGCACGACCACCAGATTCTCCACCCCCACCAGCGAGACCAGCTCCTCGGGCTCTTCGCAGTAGATGACGTTTCCCTTCGACGCCAGGCTGGCCAGTCGTCCCCGATGGCGGTTACCCTGCTGCTCGGGCAGGAAGTCCTCGACCGCCTGCCAGCCGCCCAGGTCGCTCCACTCGTAGTCGGTCACCACCGCGGCACGTCGAGTCGCTTTCTCCATCACCGCATAGTCGATGGAGATGGGGCTGAGTTGCTGGAAGCTTTTCTCCAGCAGCTCCTCGAATCGGTCGGTTCCATAAGCTTGCACAGCCGGAGCCAGGGCTTCGAGATGACCGGGTAGGTGGACCTCGAGCTCGGCCAGGATGGCCGAGGTGGTCCAGCAGAACATGCCGCTGTTCCAGTAGTAGCGGCCCTCCTGAAGAAAGTGCCGGGCCGTAATTCGGTCGGGCTTCTCGCGAAACGACAGCAGCTCGTGGTGGTGCAGGGCGTCCGGGCCCTCGAGGCGAGGACCGAGCTCAAGGTAGCCGTAGCCTGTCTCGGGCCGGGTGGGCGGGATGGCAAAGGTGTACAGGCGGCCCGAATCACGCGCTCCCCGCGTGGCCGAGGCCAGGCAGGCCTGGAAGCGCTCCACCGGCTTGATATGGTGGTCCGAGGTGAGGATGGCCATGGTGGCGTTCCCGTAGAGCTTGCGGCAGAGCAAAGCGGCGAGGGCCACGGCGGCGGCGGTGTCGCGACGGCAGGGCTCACCCACGATGTGGCCTACCTGTACCTGCTCGCGCACGAGGCCGGAGTATGCGCGAGAGGTCAAGACCAGCGTGCGGTCGGGGGGGCAGAGGCCTTCGAGCCGGTCGCAGCTCGCTTGCAGCAGCGTGCGCTCGCTACCCAGGGGAAGAAACTGCTTGGGCTTTCGTTCGGTGCTGACGGGCCAGAAGCGCGTTCCAGCGCCACCGGCCATAATGATGCAAACCAGGTCGTGCATGGGCGGACGGCCCCTTCGACCCGGGGTGTAAAGACCCTACGTGTTTGGGAACAACGCGTTGGTGGCAGCGCCCTGACGGGTGCCGTAGAAGACGAAGTTGCCGTCGGGGTGAGAAGGAGCGTTGTTCATGTTGGCCTTGGTGGTGGTGCGGGTGGTGCCGGTGGCGGGGTCGGCGTAGGTGACCTTGTCGCCATCCACCTTGATGATGGTGACGATGTGCCCCATTCCCGAGACCGAGAACTCGGGCCCGTTCAGGGCCACGATGACGGGAGTCTGTTCCTGGTTGACCTTCTGCTCGATCAGGGGCCACTTTTCGGCCCCGATGTTGCCCGCATCGGCCCAGGTGATGCCATGGGGCTGGCACTCGGTATTGAGGGCCCGCATCAGCTCGAAGCCATACCTGGCATCGATGTCGTAGTCTTTGAGATTCTGGCCGGTCAGGGTGTTGACGCACATGGCCACGCTGGTCTGTCCGCAGGAAACCGAGTTGTTCTGGGCCAGGGGAGTGAGGTTCAGCGGATTGGTGCTGCCGCCCCACTGCTGGGGGTTGTACTGGTTGAGCTTCATGGAGGCGGCGTCCTGAGCCGGCTTCTTGTTCTGCAGGCTTTTCTCGGACTGGGTCATCAAGTGCTGAAAATAGGCCGAGTCAGGCGGTGGCCCCTGGATGCGGGACTCGATCTGCTTGATACGCCCTTCGATACGGTCGATGCCTTCGAGCACGGATTGGCCTCCCGTTCAGTCTTACGGCTTGACCCTATTGTAACCGACCGGGGCAAGTTCCCCAACCAGAGGCTTGTAAAACTTTTGTAACAACCCGCGACCGAACCTGGCGACAGGAGGCTCCTGGCCTCGAACAGAAGCCCTCAATGCTTGAGTTTTCGCACCAAAGTCGGTCTGGCGCTGGGAGATTTCTTCCTGGTGATGCTGAGCCTGGTGGGCGCCGTGGCCCTCCGACTCGACTTCGACCACGGTGCCATGGCACGTTTTCTCGACCCGGTGGCCTGGTTCTACCCCAGCGTGGCTCTTACCGTGGTGTTCGTCTTCTGGCTACTCGGGATCTACCACAAGGTCTGGCGATATGCTGGTGTCTCCGATCTTCTCTCGATCGTGGCCGGCATCACCATCGCTTTCGTCCCCTTTCAGGTGGCTGTTGTCTTTACCGGCGGCGCGGTCTTTCCCCGCACCTCGCTCATCGTCGCCTGGTTTATCGCCGTGGCGGGCTGTGGAGGGACCCGATTCATGTTGCGCCTGGCCAGCGAGCGACAGCGGGGAGGTGTCGGCAAGCGAGCTCTCATCGTGGGGGCCGGCGATGCCGGCGAAGCGGTGCTGCGCGATCTGCGCCGCTCGGCCGGACGCGTGCAGGTGGTCGGTCTGGTGGACGACCAACCAGGCCATATCGGTCTTCGCATCCACGGAGTGGCCGTGCTCGGTTCGGTCGAAGATCTGCCCGATCTGGTGGAGGCGCTGTCGGTGACCCTGGTCATCCTGGCCCAGCCGGCCCCGGCTCTGGTCCGCCGGGTTGTCGATGGCCTGGCCGGAAGCCAGGTCGAGCTGCGGGTGGCTCCCGGCCTGACCGAGCTGGCCGAGGCCAACCTGTTGCGCGAAGTGCGCATCGACGACCTGCTCGAGCGTGACCCCATCCGGCTGGATATGGAGGGCGTGGCCTCCTACCTGGCAGGTCGCACCGTGCTGGTCACCGGGGCGGGAGGCTCGATCGGCTCGGAGATCTGTCGCCAGGTCAGCAAATTCTCTCCTAAGCTATTGATTCTGCTAGGTCGGGGCGAGAACAGCATTTACGAGATCAGCCTGGAGCTTCGCGAGCACAAGATCGCCTGCTACATCGCCGACGTGCGCGACCCGAGCCGTATGAGGTCTCTGTTCGAGCTCTACAAGCCCGAGGTGGTGTTCCACGCGGCCGCACACAAGCACGTGCCCTTGATGGAGGCAAACCCCTCCGAGGCCGTCTCCAACAATGTTTTCGGGACCCTGCAAGTGATGGAGCTGGCGCGCCAGCACGGGGTGGAGAAGCTCATCTTGCTCTCAACGGACAAGGCGGTCAACCCGTGCAGCGTCATGGGGGCCACCAAGCGAATGTGCGAGCTCTTGCTGGTGAGCCAGCGCGCTCCCGGCTTCGTAGCCGTGCGCTTCGGCAACGTGCTCGGCAGCCGGGGCAGCGTGATCCCGACATTTCGTCGCCAGATCCTTAAAGGTGGTCCGGTCACGGTGACCGATCCCGAGATGTCGCGCTACTTCATGACCATCCCTGAGGCGGTAACCCTGGTGTTGCAGGCGGCCGCCATTGCCAGAGGAGGCGAGCTCTATATTCTGGACATGGGCCAGCCGGTGAAAATTGTCGACCTGGCCCGCAATCTGATCCGCCTCTCGGGTTTCGAGCCCGACCGCGATATCCCGATCGAGTTTACCGGCATCCGGCCCGGTGAAAAGCTGCGCGAGGGCCTGGTCAACGAGGGCGAGGAGACTGCTCCCAGCGGGGCGCCAAAGATCTTGAAGGTGACCACGGCCCCTCCGGGACCCGACTGGCCCGGCCCTCAGCTCGAGGAGTTGCGCCAGGCCGCCGAGCGAGACGACGGCGAGCGCTGCGTGGAATTGATCCAGTTACTCCTGGGCAACTTCAAGACCGGGGTCGAGGTGCCCGTGGAGCTCAACGTGGGCCAGACCCTGGAGCAGGCGAAGGAATCACCTGCGCAGCAAGGAATACACGCGCACTCTGAACCCTAAGGAGTTCCTCGATGACCCGACGCCTGCTCCGCACCGTTCCGCTGGCACTGATCCTGATAGCTCTGACCGCCACCGTCTGGTGGGACAACAGTGGCCAGGACCAGTTCCGGCTCTCCCGGGTGGGCGTAGCCGCCGATGCGTCCGAGGCCCCGACCACCTTCGCCGACCCCGATGGGCCGGGTCCTCTGCCGGGTGGCCTGGAGCGGCTGGAGGGCAGCCTGGTGGTGGACCTCAAGGACGACGCCTCTTCGGCTGAGATCGTGGCTCTGGAGCAGCGGCTCGAGGTCGATCTGCGCTACAACTCCAAGAACTCGGTACCGGCTGGCCTGACCGTGGCCGAGGTCTCGGAGGACCGCTTGCCGTCGCTCCTCGCCGAGCTCGCTCAGGATCCCCTGGTGCAGCATGTCGAGCCCAACTACCTCTACTACGCTCAGAGCTTTCCCAATGACCCGATGTTCAATCAGCAATGGCATATGACCCAGGTCAAGGCCGTGGAGGCCTGGCCCTGGTCCAACGGCCAGAACGCTGTGGTGGCCGTGCTCGACACGGGTGTGGCCTATGAGAACTACGAGTCCTTCCACCAGGTGGAGGATCTCGACCAGACCCGCTTCGTGCCCGGCTACGACTTCGTCAATAAACGCGTGCAGGCGCTCGACGACCATTGTCACGGCACCCACGTGGCCGGCACCATCGCTCAGTCCACCAACAACGGCAAAGGCGTGGTGGGCGTGGCCTGGGGGGCCGCCATCATGCCCGTCAAAGTGCTCAGCAAGGGCGGCTCGGGCTCGGTGGCCAACATCGCCGACGCCATCAATTTTGCCGCTGATCATGGAGCCAGCGCCATCAACATGAGCCTGGGCGGTCCCTTCCCCAGCACCGTGATGGACGAGGCCTGCAGTTACGCAAAGAGACACGGCACCGCGGTGGTTTGCGCCGCCGGCAACGAGTCCAAGAACCGGCCCTCCTACCCGGCTGCCTACTCTGCCTGCATCTCAGTTTCGGCCGTGGACCGCGACGAGAACCTGACCTGGTACACCAACTTTGGGCCCGAGATTGACCTCGCTGCACCCGGTGGCTCCACCCGCAACGACGCCACCGGTGGGGTGCTGCAGAACACCATCGAGGTGCAAAATCACAAGAAAAGTGGCTATTTCTATTTCCAGGGAACGTCTATGGCCTGCCCCCACGCGGCTGGCGAGGCGGCCCTGATCGCCAGCCTTGGCGTCACCAATCCCTCTGCGGTCGAGGCTCTTATGAAGAGCACCGCTCGCTCCAAGGGCAAGGAGGGCAAGCAGAAGGGCTACGGCGCCGGTATCATGGATGCCAGCAAGGCGGTCTGGAAAGCCGGCTTCGTCTACGGAGCCTGGCGCCTGGGGCTGGCCGTGCTCATCGGGGTTTTCGTGCTGTTGCCTCTGCTGCGGCGGGGTGCACTCATCAGCGCCGTGGCCACCTTGCCGGGTCTGGTCATCGGCTCGTCGGGCTTCTTCTTCCTGCCGTTGTTCATGGGCAATCAGGTGCCGCTCAACCCGATGCTCACCTCCGGTTTCCCCCAGTGGGACATGCTGTTGCTGGGAGCAGGCGGTCATGCCAACCCGATTTTTTACAGTTGCCTGATCCCGATGGCTCTGGCGGTGCTTGTGGTCGAGAACCGCTTCCTGCGCGCCGTGGTCGCCGGCCTGACGGCGGGCATCGCCGCCCATCTGCTCTTCGGAGCCATCACGGGCGCGGCCACCGTGCTCTATATCCCGGCCATACTGAGCCGGCTGTGGCTGCTGTTCCACGGCTTCTTGTGCGTGTTCCTGGCTGTGGTCCTTGCCGAAGATCAGCCCTGAAAGCGTTCCGCCTGCTCAGAGAAGTTCGGCAGCCCGGACGGCCCGGTCGGGGGCTAACAAAGGGGCGCACTCTTCATTCTCTCCGAAGATGCGGCGAGAGCCATAGCCGAAGCCAAAGGGCGCTTCGGAATCGGGGCGCGGCTCGCGGTAGACCTCCAGGTTGCGCGTGTTGCGATTCAAAATCCAGTAATCAGGCACCCCGGCCCGCGCGTACAGGCTGGCCTTCTCGTAGCGGTCGTAGGCCAGCGAGGTCACCGAGACCTCGATGACCAGATCGGCCGTGCTCGGGTGTCGGGCGGGATCGAACTTGTCTCGTGGGATCAGGGCAAAGTCCGGCTCGAGCTCGGTGCGCTCGCCCACGGCAAGGGGAAGCTGCACCCGCACGAAGTGGGTACCGCCGAAGGCCGTCACCAGCAGCTGGTTGGCAAAGGTCAGGCTGCTGCTGTGCTCGGGTCCCTGCGGCGTCATGGCGATGATCGCTCCTTCCACCAGCTCGGTGTGCTCGAGAAAACCTGCTTCGCCCAGAGCGTAGTACTCGGCCAGAGTCCACAGGCGAGGCTGAGCGTGCGTCACTGCCATTTCTTCTGATTTGGCTTCACCGCAAGCGGAATCCTTCAGTTGACAGAGCTGGCCCAGGTCAGCTTGCCCGACTCGTCCGGGGTCTTCAGGTCGGGGTGCACCGGGCGTACCCGTACGCCAAAGCCAATGCTGCCGGTCTGCTGGGGAGCCACCTCGCCCTCGAACAGGTGCACCCCATTCTCGCGCCCGGTGTAGCGTAGCTCGGTGGTGGCGGGAGCCTTGACCAGGCCGTTCTCGACCGGGCCGCTGAGCACTTCCACCCGAACGTCCTTGGGATCAAGCTTGCCCAGGGTAGCCCAGGCCCGGAACGAGACCTTTTGGCCGCGGGCGATCTCGTCTTCGGCGGGAACCTGGGCCTGGATGGCCACATGGCTCCACTGCTTGTTGACCCGCCCCCGCCACTCGGCGATCGAGCGGGCCTGGGCAAAGTTCTTGGCGCTCACCTCGCGAGCCCGCTTGGCCGCCGGAATGTACATCTCGTTGCAGTAGTCCACGAGCATGCGGTGGGTCGAGTAAAGCGGCGACAGCGTGCGGATCGACTCTTTCATGCGCTCCACCCAGAGGGCCGGAAGGTCGTTGCGGTCGCGGTCATAGTAGAGCGGGATAATCTCGTCTTCCAGCGTGGCGTAGAGGCTGGTCACATCGGCCAGGTCTTGCTCGTCATAGGTGGCGAACTCGATCGGCTCGCCGATCTTCCAGCCGTTCTTTCCGTTGTAGCCTTCGGCCCACCAGCCGTCCAGCACGCTGAAGTTGAGCACCCCGTTCATGGCCGCCTTCTGGCCGCTGGTGCCAGAAGCTTCCAGCGGGCGGCGCGGGTTGTTGAGCCACACGTCTACCCCGGCAACCAGCGCCCGGGCCAGCTCCATGTCGTAGTCCTCCACGATCACCACCTTGCCGGCGAACTCGCTGGAGCGGGAGAACTCGTAGATCTGGCGGATGAACTGCTGGCCCGGCAGGTCGGCCGGATGGGCTTTGCCGGCAAAGACCAGTTGCATGGGGCGGGCGGGATCATGCAGCAGGCGGTGCAGGCGATCAAGGTCGGTGAAGAGCAGCACGGCCCGCTTGTAGGTGGCGAAACGGCGCGCAAAGCCGATGGTCAGGGCGTCCGGGTCAAGCACGTCGGCGGCCGCCCCTTGACGACCCACGGGCTCGCCCAGCCGAGCGGCCCGCAGCTTGATGCGCTTTCGGACCGCATCAACCATGGCTTTCTTAAGGCCCTGGTGGACCTTCCACAGCTCGCCGCCGGGGATCTTGTCCACCTCTTTCCAGTTCTTGGGGTCCTGGGGCTCGTGTCGCCAGCCGTCCTTGAGGTGGCGGTCGAACAGCTCGGCCAGCGGGGGAGCCAGCCAGGTGGGCACGTGGATGCCGTTGGTGATGTGGCGCACCGGCACCTCGGATTCGGGCAGGCCCGGCCACACTTTGGTCCACAAGGAGCGCGACACCTCGCCGTGCAGGGCGCTCACGCCGTTGCGAAAGCGCGACATGCGCATGGCCAGCACCGTCAGGCTGAAGAAGCCGGCGGGAGGATTGCCTTCTTGGCCCAGCTTCATGAATTCGTCCGCAGTCATCCCCAGGGCAGCGCGCAGGCTCCAGAAGTGGCCTTCCATCATGGTCTGGTCGAAAACGTCGTGGCCGGCCGGGACGGGAGTATGGGTGGTGAAGCAGACCGAGGGAGCCATGGCCTCCACGGCCTCGTGCCAGTTCAAACCATCGCTCTGGACCAGCTCGCGCAGACGCTCGAGGGTCAGGAAGGCCGAATGGCCCTCATTCATGTGCCAGACGGTGGGAGCGATGCCCATCTGGCGCAGGGCGCGCACCCCTCCGATACCCAGAATCTTCTCCTGGGCGATGCGCATGTGGATGTCGCCCCCGTAAAGCTGGGCCGAAAGTCGGCGGTCGGAGTCGGAGTTGTCGGGCATGTCCGTATCCAGCAAGAAGAGCCGCACCCGACCCACCTCGACGAGCCAGACCCGGGCCTCCACGCGCCGGTCGGGCATCTCGACCTGAACGACGATCTCCTGGCCGTCCGGGTCGGTTGCCCGACGCATGGGGGCCATGTCGAAATCGAGGCGCTGGTAGCTGGCTTCCTGTTGGCCCTCCTGGTTGATTCGTTGCACGAAGTAGCCGTGGTTGTAAACCAGGCCCACGCCCACCAGGGGAATGCCCAGGTCACTGGCCGTCTTGAGATGGTCGCCCGAGAGCACGCCCAGACCGCCGGAATAGATGGGCAGGCACTCGTGCAGCCCGAATTCGGCCGAGAAGTAAGCGATCAGCTGGTCGCTCTGCTTGGGGAAGCTGCGCTTGAACCAGGTATCCTCGCGCTGGACGTAGTCATCGAACTCTTTCATGACCGCGTCGTAGCGCTTGCAGTAAGCGGCGTCGGCGGCCGCCTTCTCGAGCCGGTCCTGGGGCAAGAGGGCCAGGAAGCGAACCGGATTCTCTCGCCCGCTCTGCCACTGGCGCTTATCCAGGTCAGCGAAGAGCCGTACGGCTTCCGGATGCCAGGCCCACCAGAGGTTGCGGGCCAACCGGCCCAGCCCCGCCAGCCGTTTGGGCAGCTCGGGGCGAACTTTGATCGTGCCAAGTAACTTCAAGACAGTCCTCCGGTGTTCGTGGCTTGTTCCGGCGCCGGCCCTTCGCACCCGGCCACCGGATCTCATTTCGAACAAGGCTTCGAAGGGGGAAGTCGGTTTCGAGGCCCGAAATCCCAGCGCTGATGCCTGTCCAGATCGACACGCCCGATTGGGTGCGCGACGCCGTCTTCTACCAGATCTTCCCCGACCGATTCGCCCGCAGCGACAAGCTGGTCAAGCCCGGCAATCTCGAAGGCTGGGAGCATCCGCCTACTCCCCACGGCTTCAAGGGGGGCGACCTGGAAGGGGTGATCGAGCATTTGGACTATCTCCAGGAGCTGGGCATCAATGCGCTTTACTTCTGCCCCATCTTCTGGTCGGCAGCCAACCATCGCTATCATACCTACGATTACTACCAGGTTGACCCGCTACTGGGCGGCAACCGCGCCTTCGAGCGCCTGTTGGCCGAGTGCAAGCGGCGCGGCATGCGCATCGTGCTGGACGGGGTGTTCAACCACGCCAGCCGGGGCTTCTTTCAGTTCAACGACATCCTCGAGAACGGGGTCCACTCGCCCTGGCTGGACTGGTTTACCATCCATGGCTGGCCGCTGAGTCCCTATGACGACAGCAAGCCGGCCAACTACGCCTGTTGGTGGGGGTTGCCGGCCCTGCCCAAGTTCCGCACCGAAACTCCGGCGGTGCGCGAGTTCCTGTGGGGTGTGGCCTCTCACTGGGTGGATCAGGGCATCGACGGCTGGCGCCTGGACGTGCCCAATGAGATCGACGACGACTCCTTCTGGCAAGAATTCCGCCGGCGGGTGCGCAAGAAGAATCGCGAGTGCTACATCGTGGGCGAGATCTGGGTGGACGCCCGGCGCTGGCTGCAGGGCGATATGTTCGACGCTGTGATGAACTATCTGTGGACCAGCTCGGTACTGGGCTTCTGCCTCAAGAGCTGGGACCGCTCCTTGACCAAGGGCATGCAGTACGGAACCAAGGAGCCTCTGGACGCGCGCGCCTTCCAACTGGCCATGGACCAGGTGCTCAAACTCTACCCCGAGGCCATCAGCTCGGTGCAGCTCAACTTGCTCGACAGCCACGACACGCCGCGTGTGTCGACACTGTGCCAGGGAGACCGCACTGGCCTTGAGCTGGCCACGCTGATCCAGATGACCTTCCTGGGGGCCCCCTGCGTCTACTATGGCGATGAGATCGGCCTGACCGGGGGGCGCGACCCCGACTGCCGCAAGGCCTTTCCCTGGGAGGAGAGCGCCTGGGACAAAGAGCTGCTGGCCATTTTCCGCGAGCTGATCGCGCTGCGCCACAAGCATAAGTGTCTGCGGCGGGGTGACTACAAGCCTGTCTCAGCCACCGGCGAGCTGTTCGTCTACAGCCGCACGTTGAAGAACGAGAAGCTGGTGGTGGCTGTCAACGCGGGCCGCGAGACCGAGCGGTGCACGCTCGATCTGAGCGGGTTGGAGCGGATCTACGGGCAGGGGACCCTGGCGGGCACTACCTTAGAGCAGCCGCCCCGGTCAGGCTCGGTCTTCAAGGCGCGCTGACCCAAGAAAAGAGGCGGGAGCAGGCACCCGCTCCCGCCTCTCGTCTCCGGTCAGGCCACTACGGAACGACCCGGGCGATCGCGTTCCCGATGGCGCAGGTGACCCAGAGGTTGCCGTCCGGTCCCGAGCAGATCCCCACCGGGTTGATCATGGTCGGTTCCTGGAAGGTCGTCATGACGCCCCCCGTCGTGATCCGAACCAGGCCCGACGTGGGCGAGACGCCGTCGAAGCTGGTCAGGGTGACCCACAGGTTCCCGTCGGGACCCACGCAGATATCCTGAGGATTGCTGTCGACGGGAAGGAGGAAGGTGGTGACCGTTCCCGTGGTGGTCATGGCCTCGATCGCGTCCACCCCACCGATGGTGAGGTCGTCGCGGATGAGCCACAGGCGGCCGTCAGGACCCGAGACGATGGTGGTCGGGAAGGGGCCGCAGGGCAGCTCGTTGATCACAACTCCGCTGGTGTCCATGCGGCCGACCTGGGCCAGCGCGTTCTCCGTGAACCACATGTTGCCGTCCGGTCCGGCGCAGATGTCGCTCAGGGTCGGGCCTGCACTGATGCCGGCCGAGAAGGGGGTAGACGTTGAAGGAGGAACCGTTAGTCGCCGGAAGATCGTCGAACCGTCAGTGGGAGCCTGATTGGAGGACATCGTCCACCAGATGTTGCCATCCGAGCCCAGAGCGATTCCTGCGGGCAGAGAGCCACCACCGTTATCGGTGAAAAACTCGGTGCCCACCCCGGCCATGGTCATGGTGCCCACACGGCCCAGCGAGCCGGCCGGCATGAAGGGCGGTGACGGGGGTCCGTTTCGCTCTGTGAAGTAAACGAGGTTCTCGGCCGGGCTCGAGCAAATCCCCAGCAGCTGGATCGGGAAACTGAGCCCGGTGTTGAACTCGGTGATGACCCCGGCAGTGGTGATCTGGCCGATCCTGCCTGCGATCGCGCTCGCCTCGGTGAACCAGATGTTGCCGTCGGGGCCCGCGCAGATGCCGGCCGGAAGCGAGCCGGCGTTGGGCAGGGCGAACAGGGTTGCCGTGCCGGGCGCCGGCCGCACGTCGAAGGCGTTGCTGGTGGCCCCGGTCAGGTTGGGCGAGCTGGCTGCCAGCGTGTAGCCGGTGCCGGCCGCCGAGACGGTCAGGTCGTTAAAGGTGACCATTCCGTTGGCGGAGCTCAAGGTCAGGGTTCCGCCCAGCGTTGCTCCACCCGGATTGGCTCCGAAAGCCAGCGTGACCGGCACCGAAGCGGCGGTGAAAAGCGCGTTGTTCTGGTCGCGAACCTCGACCACCAACGGCGCCATGGTCACCGTCGCCTGGCTGTTCACCGGCTGCTGGGTGATGACAAGGCTGGTTGCCACCGGGATCACCGCCGGGGTGGCGACCGTCAGAGCGGTATTGCCGCTGACCCCCTGGAAGGTGGCCGTGATGGTGGTGTTGCCGTCCGCCAGGGTCGTCGCCTGGCCGTTGGCGTCGATGGTGGCGACCGCCGGGTCGCTGCTGGTCCAGACCACGCCGGCGCCGAGCTGGTTGGAGGTTGCGTTGGAGAAGTTCCCGATGGCTGTAAAAGGAAGGAGTGAGCCCGGCGCCAGGGAGGGATTGGAAGGGTTGACCGTGATGCTCTGGAGCGTCACCACGTTGACGTCCACGAAGTCCGGGTCGTTGATGGTGAAGCTGCCGCCGGCCGTCAGATCGAGCGCCTGGTTGAAGAGGCCCACGACCGTGTCGCCCTCGAGATACTCGATGGTCAGGTTCCTGGCCGTGATGGGAACGACCAGCGTGATCACCGCCGCTTTGGCCCGGAGCTCGGGCCCGAAGACGACGTTGCCAGCCGCGTCGGTGGCGGTGAAGCGAAGTGAGGTGACCGAGGCCGGGATGACCCGAGCCAGGACGCTCCGTACCACGATCTCCGCCGTCTGGACTTGAGGAATGGGGTTCAGGTTCCCACCGGCGAGGGTTCCGCCGACGTCGCTGCCGCTACAGGCGCAGAGCGCCGCGCAGAACAGCACAATGGAAAGGACCAGAAACTTGCGCAAAGGAAAGCCCCCCCCTTCAATTTCTTAGAGTGACGGCGTTTCCCGGTCTTCCAGAGGAGTCCTGCCCCTGGCGGGTACCAATCACAACCGGTGGCGGCCAGGCGCGCTTGGAATCGTCTAATCGACCAGGCCGAACTCGCGGCGCATCTCCTGGAGCAGCTGCCACTTCAGCAGCGGGTTTGACTTGGGAGGGAAGCGGATGATCAGCCATACCCAGGCCGCCAGCACCATCACCCCCACCAACATCAGCCAGATGCTGCGTTTGCCGCCCTTCTTGACGGCATGCTCTTCCTCTTGCTTGCGCAAGTCTTCCTCGCGCCGGGCCTCGCGCTTGTCGCGCTCGGTCTGCTCTTTCCAGCTCTCGAGGCGCGCTTTGGCCTGACGTACCGCCCCGCTCAAGAAGGGGATCTCGTTGCGAAGAGACCCCGGCAGCGCGGCCGGCCGCTCGACGTTATGCACTTCCACGCTGCCCTGCTGGGCGGCCTGACCCAATCGGTAGCCGCAAGCCTCGCAGAACTGGGCGTCGGAGATGACTTCAGCCTGGCAGTTGGGACAGGTGGGCATAGGATCCTCGCATATTAGGGTGGACCTGCCTTTCTTGTCTCAGCGCAGCTTTACCTCCAGGAACCGGGGGAAGTAGACTTCGGGCCGTTCGCGGTGCGCCTCCAGGGCTCCAATGTTGCGGCAGTAGCTGATGGTCAGCCGGTCGGGCCCGGACAGCGTGCGATGGGCCTTGCCGGCATAGAGCAGCAGACCTGTCTCGGAAGCTCTGTAGAGCACCACAGGCTCGCTCCAGGGGCCCTCCGGGCTGGGAGCGGTCCGAGCCACCACCTCCGGCCCCAGGCCGCCCCGGGTGTAGACGGCCAGGAAGTGATCACGGAAGGGCATCACGCTCATCTCCGAGGCGGCCTGCTCGAACAGGACGGCGGCCTTGGAAGGATCCTTCGACCAGCCCTGGCCGGAAAGACTGTCGACCGCTCCTATCGTCGCTGAAAAATACTCGGGCTCGAGGTCCTGGTCATAGCGGATCAGCACCGATTTGCCGTCCTTGAGCCCGTAGGCGTAGAGCTGGCCTTCATGCACCAGGCAGGCGATTCCTGGATGCAGGGGACCGGCCGGGTGGCGCTCGATTTTCCAATCTGGCGGGTCGGCCTGGGGGTTTTTGATCTCGAGCAGATCCTCGCCCATCCACTCAAAGTCGAGTCCGGGCGGGCCGCCCGGCTGATTGCGGACTTTCTTCTCGAAAATCCACAGCCTGTCGTTCCACATTGCCCCGTCGGAGGGCCAGTAGTAGGTTCCCTTCTCGCTCGGCTTGAGCTCGTGGAGGAAGAACTCCTTCTGGTCAGCCCAGGTGATGGCAAACGAATTGTGGATCATGTCCATCCGGGTCCGCTTGCCGTCTTCGATCTGGCCCACCAGGGTATCGCCGAAGAGCCACAGCGTGCGCCCTCGGCCCAGATCGACCGAATAGGCCCCGTCCCCTCCCGTCCAGCCTTCGGTCTGGTAGAAGCTGAGCGAGGAGGGCTGGACCCCCAGCACCACCAGCAAGAGCAGCTCGATCACAGGTCGAGGGTCAGCTGGCCGCTGAAGAAGCGCTGGATGGGGGCAAAGCGAGTGCGGTGCAGCGGGCAGGGCCCCAGAATCTCGAGGGCGGCCATGTGCTCGGGGGTGTTGTAGCCCTTGTGGGAGGCAAAGCCGTAGCCCGGATAGCGGCGGTCTTGCTCGATCATATAGCGGTCGCGGCTGACCTTGGCCAGCACGGAGGCGGCCGCGATGGAGGCCGAGCGCGAGTCGCCCTTGACCAGCACGGTCTGGGAGACATCCAGGGGCAGCTTGAAGCGCCCGTCCACCAGGATGTGGTCGGGCTCCACCCCCAGCCCCCGGACGGCCTGGGCCATCGCCCGCAGCGAGAGCTCGTGCAGGTTGCCCTGGTTGAGCTCCTGCAGGGGGATCCATTCCACCCGGTAGGCGATAGCCTGCAGCTCGACCCAGGGCACGATGGCCTCGCGCTGCTCCAGGGTGAGCTTCTTGGAGTCGTCCAGCCCGGGGATGAAGGGCGGGCAGGCGAAGGCCACCGCGGCCGCCACCAGGGGCCCGGCCATAGGCCCGCGGCCCACCTCGTCGGTGCCCACCACGATGCGGCAGCCTTCCTTCCAGAGGGCCTTCTCCTCGCGGCACATGCGCGCCAGCCGTTTTCGCTCGCTCTGGGCGGCGGCCTGGAGGGACTCGTCGCTGGAAAGCTGGCGGCGCAGGTCCCTCAGGCTTTTGGCGGGCTCAAAGCAGGCCAGCAAGTCGAAACAGGAGGTGGGCATGGAGGTGCGGTTCTGGAAACATCCTCAAGCCCCTGTCGTGCACTCGTTCGGGGGAAGCTCCAGGGTGATGCGCCCGGCTCGCCCCTCGCGAAAGGCCTGCAGCACCCAGCGGGCAGTTCGCTCGGTGTCCACCCGCGCCCCCTTGAGCAAAAAGCCCTTGCGGCGCCCGGTTTCCTCGAGCAGCTCGAAGGGCTCGGTGGGCAGGTTGCCGCCGCTGATAAAGGCGTTGGCCTGGCCCAGGCTGACCAAGCGGGCCAGCAGGTAGGCGGCCGCCTCCTCGCTGGGAATGGCCTCCTCGCGCACGCAGCCGGTGGCGGCCAGGCAGGCCAGCCGGTCCATGCCTTCGATGCGGGGATAGAGGATGCCGGGGGTATCCATCACCTGCCAGCGTCCGGCCGCCACCACCCACTGCTTTCCCCGGGTGACCCCGGGGCGGTCGCCGGTGATGGCCTGCTTGCGCCCCACCAGCCGGTTGAGCAAGGAAGACTTGCCGACGTTGGGAATGCCCACCACCACCAGGCGCGGGTCGCGCGGGTTGAGCCTTTTCTTGGCCCGATGCTCGGTGATTCTGGCGGCCAGTTTCTCCAGCGATGGGGTCAGGGCCCCGGCCCCGCTGCCCTTGACGGCGTTGAGGGCGATGGCCGAGTGGCCCTGGGAGCGCAGGTAGGTGAGCCAGCCCTCGGTGGCAGCGGGGTTGGCCAGGTCGGCTTTGGCCAGCACGTAGAACAGCAGACGGCCCCGCTTTCTGAGCATCTCCTCGAGCTCAGGGTGGCGTGACGACTCGGGCAGCCGGGCCTCGAGCACGAACAGCACGGCGTCGGCCAGCTCCAGGTCTTGCTCCAGGCGCCGCATGGCCCGGCGCATGTGGCCTGGAAACCAGGAGTAGGCGCTCTCGGTCACTTGTTGGGGTCGGCCACGACGGGAACGCCTTGGTCCGAGCGCAGCACCTCCATGGGGAGGCGTTTCTCGCGCCAGTTCAGGAAGATCAAGAAGGCCTTGCCCACCACGTTCTTTTCCGGCAGTTGCCCCCAGTAGCGCGAGTCCTGCGAGTTGTTCCGGTTGTCGCCCATCATGAAGAGGTGGTCGGGCTTGACGAGCACGGGCGGCTCGTCGCCGAAGATCGGCTCGGTCACATACGGCTCGTGCACTCGAAACCCGTTGCGGTAGAGGGCCCCATCGCGCACCTCGATGACGTCGCCTTCGATGCCGATGATCCGCTTGATGAAGTCGCGATGGTCGGGGTTCGTGTTGGCCGACTCGGGTGGCCTGAAAACGACGATGTCGCCCCGCTGGGGCTTTACGAAGCGGTAGATGAACTCGTTGACCAGGATGTAGTCGTCCACCTGCAGGGTGGGCTCCATGCTGCCTGAGGGGATGAAGAAGCTGCGCACCACGAAATTGATGAGCAGCAGGGCGGTCACGCCCGCCACCACCATGCCGTCGATCAGCTCACTCTGCCACTGGTGCCAGGTCTCATCGAGCAGCTTGGGATACAAATGAAAAACCAGCCGCAACCCGACCAGCACATACAGGACGAGGAAGAGCTGGGTTTCGGACAACGCCTAGGCCTTGGCGGTGGGGAGGCGCTTTTCCTTAATTTTGGCTTTTTTGCCGACCTTGTCGCGCAGGTAGAAAAGGCGCGCCTGCCGCACGTCGCCGCGGCGGAGCACTTCCAGGCTTCCCAGGCGGGGGCTGTGCAGCAGGATGGTGCGCTCGACGCCCACGCCATTGGAGATCTTGCGCAGCGTGAAGCTCTCCTTGAGGCCGCTGTTCTTGCGAGCGATGCAAACGCCCTCGAAGGCCTGCAGGCGCTCTTTGCCGCCCTCGATCACCTTGAGCCAGGCCTTGACCGTGTCGCCAGGGCCGAAGGAAGGCAGATCGGTGCGCGTCATCTGGGTTTTCTCAAGTTCGTTAATCAGCTTCATCCCGGTGATTCCCTTTCAGTCTTTCAGAACAGGCGGTAGTATAGCACGGGTCCAAGGTCATGGCAACTCCTCGGCAACTCCCTGTTGCGAATGCAACAGGCGCAGACGGTTGAACGGGAAAACAATGACTTCGGCCCGGCCCACCACGTGGCTGAGAGGGAGTTGGCCCCACACCCGCGAGTCCTGCGAGTTGTTGCGATTATCGCCCATCATGAAAAGGTGCCCGGGCTGCACGACGTAGGGGCCGTCATCGTGGTCAATGGGCTCCTTGATGTAGGGCTCCTTGACCTTCATGCCGTTACGGTAGAGCGAGCCCCCCCGCACCTCGAGCACGTCCCCGGCCACCCCCGCCACGCGCTTGATCAGGGCCGGGTCGTCGGGGCGGGCGTCGGGGCGCCGAAAGACCACGATGTCACCCCGGTTGGGCTGGCTGAAGCGGTAGATCAGCTTGTCCACCAGCAAGAGGTCCTTGACCAGGAGGGTGTTTTCCATCGAGCCCGAGGGGATGTAGTAGGGACGCACCAGGAAGGCGATCACGGCCAGCGCCGTGACGCCCGCGGGCACCAGCGAGTCGATGGTTTCTTCCAGCCAGCCCTGGCGCTTCATGAAATGGGTCACCAGGCGCACGGCCACGAGGGCGTAGAGAATGATCAACAGGGTCTTGTCAGACAGCATGGCTTCCCATTATGCACGTTGGGGGGGTCGGGTTCAATGCCCCGTGGGGCGGGGGAGGAGGTAGACGAAGGCCAGGCCTCCCAGCGCGCCGCCCAGGTGGCCCCAGTTGTCGATGTTGAGCAGGTTGTATCCGCCGAAGTCCATGGCAAAGCCGGCTACCAGCAGGATGCCCATGTAGCCCAGCCACCAGCGCACTACGCTCTGGTCGAACAATCGCCAGCGCCAGTAAAGGGCTAGATAGGCTGTGCCGACGCCGAACAGGGCGGTGGAAGCGCCCACGCTGGCGTAGGACTGGCCCTGGATGATCCAGTGGCCGAGCCAGCTGAAGAGGTTGCCAATGGCGGCACAGAAGAGGTAGAGCCAGAGAAAGCGGTGGCTGCCGTAGGCCCCCTCGATGGGGGGGCAGTACTGGGCCAGGTAGTAGCAGTTCATGGCCAGGTGCAGCAGTCCGCCGTGCAGCAGCACCGGGGTGACGAGTCGCCAGTACTCATGGTCGGAGAACAGGGCCGGGGTGTTGGCCAGGGCGTTGAAGATCGGGCCGCGCAGGGCCGGCGGTCCCCAGTAGGTGAGGAAGTAGAAGGCCACGTTCAGGGCCACCAGGTAGGTGGTCATGCGGCTCAGGGGGCTGTAATTGGCGAAGCGGGCGGTGTACTTCTCGCGCACTTCCTTCTGCAGTTTGTCGGTGATGACGCCAGTGCCCTGACATGAGTCACACTTCACCGGACAGGCGATGGCTCCGGCGCCCTGGCAACTCTTGCACTTGAAGGTGGTGCCCCGCGGGGTGGTGCACTCGCCGGTTCCCTGGCAGGTCGGGCAGGTGACCTTGCCGGAGCCCCCACAGTCGACGCACTGACCGCTTCCCTCGCAGCGGGGACAGTTGGTCTTCACGCTTCGTCCGGCGCGCATTCGGTCATGGCGGAGTTGATTTTTGGGTGAGGGCAAAAAAAGTCCTGCCCAGCCAGCCAAGGAGGACTTCTGGCCCTGGAAAGACAATCATTTTAACCTTGATTCAAATGCAAGCAGAGCCCTGCGAGCGGAGAAAGCGTATTGAAACCGTCGGGTGCTGACAACTTGAATAAGGTGGAACAGGAACTTGAAGAAGCTTCTAAAGACCTCGGCCCTGATCCTGCTGACAATGGCGACGATTTCCTCGAGCGCCGGAGCCGAAGTTTATGTAACCACCGAGTATGAGAACGGCCAGGCCGTCAAGGTTTACACCAACCCCGAGGCTCAGCGCCTCAAGAAGGTGATGCGCACCCGGCGCAACCACTCCAACGACAACGCCTTCATCGTCAACGTGCCGGCCACTCCGGTCAGTTTGGCCCGGCGTAGCAATCGCTCCTCGATTTTCAGCGGACCCATCCCCAAGATGTACAGCTTTGCCGAGAGCGGCTACAAGGAGCTGCCCCGTCGCACCCTGGTCTTCGGGCAGAAGGGCAGCTCGATGCAGTTCTGCAACCTGTCCGAGGTCATCTTGCGTGAGGCCAAAGCCAACAACCTCGATCCCCTGCTGCTCGAGCTGATTATCAAGCACGAGTCGGCCTTCAACCCCAACGCAGTCTCCCGCTCGGGAGCCCAGGGGCTGATGCAGCTGATGCCTGGCACAGCCGCCGGCCTGGGCGTGACCGATTCGTTTGACCCGCACCAGAACGTGGCCGGTGGAGCCCGCTATTTCGCCGAGCAGCTGAGCCGCTTTCAGGACCTGCGCAAAGCCCTGGCTGCCTACAACGCCGGTCCCGGAGCGGTGGAGAGCCACGGCGGCATCCCGCCTTATGAGGAGACCATCGGCTACGTGAGCCGCATCGCCGGGGAGTACGAGTCCCGCAAAACCCCCACTGGCAAGCCTCAGGCCGAGGCGGACGAGACCAGGGAGACGGCTGGCCGTTAACGCTTCATCGCTTTGAGCATGCGGCCCAGGGTGGGCTCGACCCGGTCGGCGACGCGCTCGTAGCCGGCGTCGTTGGGGTGGATGGTATCGTCCTTGAGGGCCGGGTTGGTCCAGATCCCATCCATGATGTTGGCCACGTAGGCTGTCTTCATTTTGCGGGCCAGCGCATTGTAGCGTCCCCCTGCCTTATCCTGAAAGACGCCTCCCTGCACGCCCAGCAGCAGCACCGGGGCTCCCTGGGCCTGCACGCGGCTGATGATCTGCTCGAGGTTGGCGAAGGTCTCGTCAGGGGGCACCTTCTGCAGAAAGTCGTTGCCTCCCAATTCCACGATGACCAGCGCGGGCTTGAGGCTCAGCACGTCGCGCTCGAGCCGGTCGAGTCCCTGGCGGGTGGTGTTGCCGGAGATGCCTTTGTTGACGATGCTCACCTTCAGCCGCTGCTCGAGCAGGCCGACGAAGCCCTGTTTGCTGGCTGAGCCCACCCCGGCGGCCAGGCTGTCTCCCAGAATGACGATCGGTCCTTCGCGCGGGCCCAGGTTGGTAACGGGCAGGGGGCTGGCCCACCAGGCCAGCAACAAAGCCAGACCCACGATGAGCGTCAGGCCCAGACCCATAGTACGAGGGCGCATGAGTTTGGATTTCGTGCGCGGACGGGCAGGAGCCTCCCGGGGCGAGAACGTAACTACCGGGGAATGTGCCGGCCCTGCGGGTCGCGCACTTTACGGCATCGAGGCCGGGGTGGTCCTCGGGCCCACGGAGGAATGAACATGGGAGCTTATTTCGCAGCCCTTTTCACGGCCATTGCCTATGGTCTCGGCGTGCTGGTGGGCATGACGGTTCTGTCTTACGTCCTGGTCTCCATCGGCGGTGGCGCCAAGGGCGTGCAGACGCACGGCGGCCACACCCCGCACGACCACGAGGCAAAGACTAAGACCTCTGCCACGCCTGCTGCTGCGGTAGCCGCCCAGGTCAGCGCGGCTGCTGACGCTGCGCCGGCGGCCAGCGAGGCTGCCATCGAGGCCAGCAAGCCCGCAGAAGCCCAGCCTGCGGACAAGGCTGAAGCTGAGGCCAGCCAGCCGGCTGCCGCCGAGACGCTGCCAACCGAGCCCGAGGCCGCTCAGGCCACCGAATCAACCGAAGAGAAACCCGCTTCCTCGGAAGCGTAAGGAGGTCCGCGTGATCCTCGAGATCCTCACCGAGGATGGGTCTTATCTCGCCTTCCAGGCGGTGGCCCAGGTACGAATGCTCGATCGGCGCGTCTCCCGGGCTCTTCTTGGCCCGATGGTGCGCGAGATTCTCGAGCACTATCTCCAGGTCGAGGTGGCTCGCAAGAGCGAGGCGCAGGTCGTGGAGTCACTGCAGACTATTCGTGGGCATCTCCGAGCGCAGCTTGAGCGCGACCTCAAGCGCCGGGGGGTTGAGCTGGTCGAAATGACGTTGCGAGTCATTCAGCTCGAGGCAGCGCCCCGCGACCCAGACGGTTTCTGGCTCGAGATCATGTCCCCCGAGTTGCGCACCGTAGAAGGCTTCGTGGTGACCGTGGACGCGGTGGCCCGGGTGGGCGGGCGCTCGTGGCTCGACGCCAGCCCTGAGGCTCTGCGTCAGCGGGCTACGATTGTGTTGCAGGAAGGCTTCATCAACCTGCCAAAGGGCCTGGACCTGGAGTCGCTCAACCGCGACCGCGGGTGTCTGGCCCAGCAGGTCCTGAGCTACGCTCACCCGGCCATGAAGGCCGCCAGCGTAAACGTGGAGAGCCTGGCCATTACCGACATCCGCGTGCAGCCGCGCACAAGGGAGCCAGTCGGCGGACGCTAAGACTGGGGCCACGCAACGCTCCAGGCTTGAATGTCTTCGCTTATCTGTCGGTGGCTACCGGGCCCCAGGAATCGCATGGAAGGCGGGGCCGTTGTGGTTCAATCGGCGCGGAATCAGTCCTGAATTCGTTCCCAGGTAACGAAGCTGTAGGGATGCGGGTTCTCCTCGTCGGCCGGATAGTCGACGCGCGCGACCTCCTTCCACTCGTGGCGTGAGAAGTCAGGGTAGTAGGTGTCGCCCATGAAGTCGCCGTGGATCTCGGTGAGGATCTGGCGCTGGGCTCGCGGCAGGAAGAGGCGATAGATCTCCTCGCCCCCGAGCACATAGAGCTCGGGATATTCCAGAGCCTCTTCCAGGGTCACCACCTTGCAGCCCGGAATCTCGAAGTCCCGCGCCCGCGATAGCACCAAGTTGGTGCGGTCGGGCAGAGGGCGTCCGATGGCCTCGTACGTCTTGCGGCCCATGACCACGGTTTTGCCGCGGGTGACCTCGCGGAAATGGCGCATGTCGGCGGGCATCTTCCAGGGCAGGTGGCCATCTTGTCCAATGACCCGGTCTCGTCCCATGGCGGCAACGGTGACGATCATGCTACACCGCGATGGGGGCACGGATGGCCGGATGGTGCTGGTAGTCGTGAAGCGTGAAGTCTTCGAAGACAAAGTCCTTCAGGTCCTGGCGAGGCCTGACTTCCATGCGGGGCAGCGGGAAGGGCTTGCGACCGAGTTGCTCGCGCGCCTGCTCGAGGTGGTTGAGGTAGAGGTGGGCGTCCCCGAAGGTGTGCACGAACTCTCCGGGCTTGAGGCCGGTGACCTGGGCCACCATCATGGTCAGCAGGGCATAAGAAGCAATGTTGAAGGGCACCCCCAGAAAGACGTCGGCGCTGCGCTGGTAGAGCTGGCACGAGAGTTTTCCCTGGGCCACGTAGAACTGAAACAGCGCGTGGCAGGGCGCCAGCGCCATGTCTTGCAGGCAGCCCACGTTCCAGGCGCTCACCACCAGCCTGCGCGAGTCGGGATTGCGCTTGATCTCCTCCACCACGGTGGCGATCTGGTCGTGGGTCCGTCCGTCGGGTCCGGGCCAGGAGCGCCACTGCTTGCCGTAGACCGGACCGAGCTCACCCTCAGGGTCGGCCCACTCGTCCCAGATGGTCACCCCGTGCTCTTGCAGGTAGCGCACGTTGGTGGCTCCCTGTAAGAACCAGAGCAGCTCATAGATGATCGACTTGAGGTGCAGCTTCTTGGTGGTCACGGCCGGGAAGCCCCGGCTCAGGTCGAAGCGCATCTGGTAGCCGAACAGGCTGCGAGTGCCGGTTCCGGTTCGATCTTCTTTCTGCACGCCCTCTTCGAGGACTTTCCTCAAGAGCTCGAGGTACTGCTCCACGCGGCATCACCCTTTTCTAAATGGTAGTTCGTGCACCCGCGCGGGCGTGCCTTTCTCGGTCACCAGCTCGGTTCCGGCGTGCCAGTTCTCGCGTCGGATGTAAGCCAGCGCGATGGGACCGTAGTCGGGCGAAATGAGGCCGGAGGTGATCCGCCCTACTTCCTTGCCGTCCGCAAACAGCTTGCCTTGAATGCGTTTCAGACCTTCAATCGAAACTCCTACCAAACGCCGGTTGACATGCCCCTGGTGGAGCACCCGGGCCACCACCTCTTGCCCGATGTAGCAACCCTTGGTCTCTGAGTAAGAGTCGGGCGGGGCCATCTCGAGAAAGAGCGTGTTCTCGTCGTAGTCGGCCTCGAAGCGGGGCGTGCCGGCCTCGATGCGCAGCATCTCCAATGCGTCGGTGCCGGCCGGGGAGGGCTTGAGCGAGGTGTGCAGGAGGCGCTGCCAGACGCGCGGGGCCTCGTTGTTGGTCACCCACACGACGAGCGCTTCCACGCCCAGGTAAGGGGTGCGGGTGCACAGCACCTCGACCTGCCCCCCCCCGGCCAGCCGGGTCACCTTCAGCCTGGTGGCCTGGTAGGGCCGATCGGGGCGATCCCCCTGGCTGACGGCCTCCAGCACTTTCTCGGCCCGGGGGCCGACCAGCATGATCCCCGTCAGCTGGGCCTCCTCGAGCTTCAGGTTCTCGGTGAAGTGGTAATGGTTGAACTGCTCCACGGCGGTGCGGGCCTGCGACCGGGGAACCTCCAGCCAGACCTCGTCGGAGGTGGCGTAAAGCCAGGCCTCCACCAGGGGCCGGCCCTGGATGTTGAGGAGGAAGGTGTGGCAGCCCTGTCCCGGGGGAGGCACCACGTTGGAGAGCAGGCGGTTGAGAAAGTCGCGGCTGTCCGGCCCGCTCATGCGCAAGAGGGCGTGGTGGCCCCAGTCGGCTACGGCGCAGGTGGTGCGGGCCGAGCGATACTCGCGCCGGTTGCTCTTGTAACGGCTGGGCAGCAGCACCCCGGCGAAGGGGGCCAGCTTGGCCTCGAGGGCTTCATGTTCGGCGTAAAGTGCGGTTTTCCAGGGCATGGCGTGCGTCCTCCGGCCCGGTTCTTTGGGCATCGGGATGGGGATTCCCTCTCCCGGTTGGATAATGGGAAGCCCGCACAAGGCAAAGCTCGCCCCGCGCCGAAGCGAGCCCTGTGGCTACCGTGCAACGAGCCCTGGAGATCATGCTCCAAGCCCACGCTTGCCAGCAAGACAAGACCGGCCAGCCCTACGCCCTCCACCCCATCCGGGTGATGAGCCGGGTGCGCTCGGAGCATGAGCGCATGGCTGCCCTGCTGCACGACGTGGTGGAAGACTCCGAATGGACCCTGGAGCGCCTGCGCGATGAGGGCTTTCCGCCCCCGGTGCTAGAGGCGGTGGAGCTGGTCACCCGGCGCGAGAGCGACAGCTACGACGAGTTCGTGGCCCGCTGCGCCGCCCATCCCGTGGCCCGGGCGGTCAAGCTGGCCGACCTGCTCGACAACATGGATCTCACCCGCCTGCAAGAGCTGGACGACAAGGCGGTCGAGCGCCTGCGGCGCTATCTGAAGGCGTATCGTTTCCTGACAGCCTGATTGAGTGCTGTCTGGTCGCTCTGGGAATGATCCAGGTCAGGCGCACACGAGGTCCAGCGCTGTTGCACGACGTGGTGGAGAAACTCCGAGTGGACCCTGGAGCAGCACCTGTCTGGTCTGACGCGCTTGACCCCGCCGACTGCCCTGATCGCACCTCCCATTGTTCGGCAGGAGTTTCGCCTTTGTGAAGAGCTTCACGGATCGTTATGACGCCGTTCTCGGCCCGGTGTTCGGCAGGGTTTCGTTTCCCCCGGGAAACGAACGCCAGTTCGCCAAGGGGACATCCTCCTGTCATCCAGGTGGTTTAGACTTCATTCATGAGGCGCTCGTGGCCCTGGATGGTCGGTCTCATCGTCTTCCTGGGAGTGGCGATGCGCGATGCCGTCCAGGTTGAGAACAAGTCTTCTTTGTGGCCAGTTCTTCCGAAGGTCTCCACGCCATCCATTCAGGCATATTTTTCGAATGGCGTGCCTCTTGAGGCGCTGTGGCTCTGTGAGCGCTGGGCTGAACGGGCTCGGATGGAGGAGAGCCTTCGCCTGATGCCCGGCTACGACCGGGTGAATCAGAGCTTTGCCGTGGCCTTGGCTCGCAGGTCGGGTGGCTGCTTGACTCCTCCAGGAGTTCTCTATGAGCTGTACCCACGAGCGCCGGAACTGGTCGACGGGATCCATTGGAGGTGCGAGGATTCCTCCGACAGTCGCACAGCGGATTTTCGGCACTTCCTGGCTGGTCCGTCCTTGTCTGGTCCCTTGGACTGTATGGCCGGCGCAGGCCGAACAGCCCCGCTGAGGGACCCGCGAGGCCTGGCCGCGAGCTCCCAGGCACCAGGGCCCGGCGCTCAAGCGCCGAAGTTCTCCGAATGCTGGACCGTCTCCACGATCACGTTCAACTCGGGACCTGGCACCGGCCCGACCAGTTGGCTCGCAGCGAGGGTCCCAAAGAACCGAGGGACATCCACGCTGGAGCGGTCGAGCCAGCCCTCCCGACCCTGCGGATGGCCGAGCCGGCCCCCCCTCCCGACCCCGCCCCCGCTGGCCCGACTCCTCGCCTGAAACCTCACCTCGAGCGGGCTCAGGCCATGCTCGAGCTGACCCCTCTCTCGCTCAAAGCCGAGTTGACCGCAGACGAGCGCGCCCGGGTCGCTCCCTGGCGACTCTCGTCCGACCCTCTCACCGCGCGCATGGCCCGTTTCATGCTCCACTCGAACGAAGGCGATTCCCTGGAGCGA
>JAANMU010000270.1_pt1 | contig 66775 bp, 70 predicted proteins | sample 7279701 | NCBI WGS metagenome assembly JAANMU01 (sample SAMN14094539, study PRJNA606508) | bioreactor metagenome | isolation source: A lab-scale SPAN reactor treating ammonium-rich wastewater day 57 | place: Ireland: Galway | collected 2017-03-13 | reverse complement strand
GGGCTACGGGGAGGCGAATCCCTTGGTTCCGAACAAGGACGAGCCCAGCCGCGAGCAGAACCGCCGCGTCCAGATCTTCGTCGAGGCGGTGCAAAAATAAGCGCCGGAGTTTTGACGTGCTCCGTAGAGAAGCCGGAGCCCTGCGATTCGCGCATCCGCCGAGGCCCGAACGAATCTCCGTTCGGGCCTCGGCCTTTTTAGCAATGATTCTAAGGATTTGTACCTAAAGTTCCCAAATTCCCTTTGACTTGATCGACGCCTTGGTCTCAAGTCTTCGCGACAAGGGGTAATAAGGTAGCCGAGGAGGAGACCATGCGACTCTTGATCTTGATTGTGGCGGTATTTTTGCCGGGCTGGCTGCCGGCGCAGACGCTTTTTCAAAACAACAACGCCGCTTGCGAGTCCGAACCGGTGCTTTGCGCGACCGGCGGCTGCGACACCCCCGAGGTCCAAACTTTGGCCTGCCGGGCCATCAACCGGGACGGCACTTTCGCCGGGGCGGATTTCGACGGCGGCGGATTTCCCGATTGCGTGGCGTTGCGGGAGCACAACTTCGACTCCCAGCTTCCCGAGCCGGTGGCCAGCGTGCTGATCAATCGCGGCGCCGCCGCGGTGTCCTGCTCGCCGGGGCCGGGCGACCAATTCAACGCCTCCCTGGATTACACGATGAGCGGGCTCGATCTGGTCGATCAGATAAGCAACGCCTTGGCCGGCAACCTGAACGGAGGCAATTCGGACTTCGCGGGCGTCGCCATATCGGGAGGAGTCGGTTACGCGCAGGCGATGAACCCCGGAACCGGCTTCGGACCGGACGGCTCCGCGATCGCCACCGTCAACGCCTCCGGCGACGTGGCGGGCAACAACCAGTTCGGCTTTGCCAGCGCCCAAGGCGAGCGGAATTCGGCGCTCTTCGATTGCGACGGCGACGACGATCTCGATTCGGTGATCGTGGTGGTGGAAACCAGCCCCGGGCCCTCCGAGTTCAAGCTGAACGTCAACCGCAACCAGGGCGCGGGACTCGTGAACATCGTCTCCACCGACTCCTACGAGGCCAACGTGGCTCCCAACTTCGAAGACGACGCGGCCTTGACCGTCGGCGATTTCGACGGCGACGGAGACCTGGACGTGGCCGCCTTCTTCGATACGCGCAGCGACGGGGTGCCGGTCCTGCAAGTGGCCCAGGTCTGTCTCAACAACGGAAATTGCGCCTTGGCCTGCCCCGAGGCCCCGACCATCGATTTGTTCGACGCCCATCCGGGGGAAGACCCCGCGCCGGTCTCCGTCGAGGCGGGGGATTTCGACGGCGACGGGGACGTGGACTTGGTTTTCTCGGAGCCGGGCTTGGCTATCGACGGCCTGCAATATTATGACAACGACGGGACGGGCGCCTTCACCGCCGGAGATTTCGTGGCCCTCGGGACCGTGGCTCCCCGAGTGCTGACCACCGGCTGCTACAACAACGACAACGTCACCGACGTCGCGGTCACCGCGACCCTGCCCGTGGGCGAATTCGCGATCGGACTCATCGGCGTGGTGACCTCCGGTCCCGGAGGGACGCTCAATCCGCTCACCGGCCTGACGCCGGGCTCCATCGGAGCGGCGGGCATCGACACCGCGGATTTCGACAATGCCGGCGGCGACGACATCATGATGATCGGGACCAACGGCCAGGGCCAGCGCTCGGTGTTCGTGATGATGAACGGCTTGGAGACGGTCAGCGCGATCGCGGGCGCCGACCAGAGCGGCGATCCCGGCGTTCCGGTCGCCGTATCCGGCGCCTCCTGTTCGGTCTCCCCCGAGATCACGGATCCTTTTTCCGACCCGGCCCGTTTCGCGGTGCAATGGACCGTGACGGCCTCGCCGGCGGGCGCCACGCCAGGCTTGAGCGGCGCCGACACCCTGACCCCCGCTTTTACCGGGGATCTGGCTGGCGTCTATACCCTGCAGCTGGAATGCCGCACGCGCTGCACCACGCGGGTCGTCGACACCAAGAACGTCACGCTGGGAGGCGTCGTTCCCACGCCTTCCCCGACCGCCACTCCCCTGCCGTTGCTGCAGACGCAGGGCGGTTGCCTGGCCAGCCTCGCGCCCGGCGCGGGGCCCGGAAATCCGGGCGCGATGTGGGTCTTGCTGGGGGTGTTGCCGGCGGCCTTCGGATGGCTGCGGCGCCGCCGCGGCTGAAGGAGCGGGGATTCACTTCAAGAGCAGCATGACAAGGCCCGCGATCGCGGCGATGCCGACCAGGATGCCGGCGACGATCATGAGCTTTTCGGCCATCGAGAATCCCGGCTTGCCGGGCGCCGATGGAGCGGCCGCGGGTGCGGCCGGCTGGACCGGAGACGGAGGCGCTTCGGGCGCGGGCGGGGCCTCGGCGGCGCGTTTTTCCTCTTCCTCGGCCTTTTCCTTGTCGAGGGCTTCCTGCACGGCCTTGGCCTCGGCCTCGCGCCGGGCCGTTTCTTTATCTTCCGCCTCTTTGGCCAGGCGCTCTTCCTCAAGCTGCTTCTGGGCGAGCCGCTCGGCCTCGCGCATCGCGGCCTCTTTTTTCTTTTTGGAGATCTCCTGGCTGATGACCTCGAGGTTGACGTCCTTGGGGTTTCGGTAGAGCAGCTTGACCGTACCCAGCATGATCTTGTCGCCGTCGCGCAGCAGCTTTTCTTCGACCCGGTCGTTGTTGACGAAGGTGCCGTTCTTGCTTTGCAGGTCGACGATCACGATGCCGCCCCACTTGCGCTCGAGCTTGGCGTGCAGGCGGCTGATGACGTTTTCGTCGATGGTGAGGTCGGCGGCCCCGTCGCGGCCGATGACCACCTCCTGCTTGGAGTCGGGGATCAGCAATTTCTTGCCCACCGCCACGCCGTTCAGCACCTCGATGCTGGGGGTATCGTCGGCGTCGAGGGTCTTGAGCATCTTTTTGATCAGCTTGATCTCGAGGATGTCGGTGTCGGTGTCCTCTTCCACGGCGGGCTCGGGCCCGTCCTCGGCCAGCAGGAAGCGGATCTCGTAGTCCTCGATGCGGATCACGTCGCCGGAGCGGAGCAGGTTTTTCTCGAGCGGCCGGATCTTCTGGTTGTTGAGAAAGGTGCCGTTGCCGCTCTTCAGGTCGCTGAGGTAGTAGTCCTGCGCCTCCCGGACGATCTCGGCGTGCCGGCGCGAGATGGACTTGATCGGCAGCTCGACGTCGCAGGTGTTGGTGCGCCCGAAGACGATCGTGTCCTGGGGCAGGGTATATTCCTGCTCCTCCTGCGTCTTGAGATTGTGGACGATGAGCTTGGGCATGGGCCGGGTCGAGTTTACTTGCACTTGCCGTTTTCGGCGATGATTTTTTGCGCGGCGTCGATCGAGGCCTGCAGGTCCTTGGGCGCCACCTTCGTGAAACGGCAGAGGTAGTTGACCGCCGAGGCGACGTCGCCGCCCTGCAGCTTGATGGCCCCGATGCCGAAGAGGGCGCGGGGGTAGTTGGGATCGATGGCCAAGGTCTTGTTGTACCACTCGGAGGCGCTGGCTAAATCGCCGAGCCGCAGGTAGGTATAGCCCAGGTTATAGGTCGCGTCGGCGTAGTTGGGGATCTGCTGGATCAGGGATTGGTAGTAGTTGATGCTTTCCTGGTAGAGCCCCCGCGCGGCATCGAGGCCGTTGCGGGCCCGGGCATCCTCGGCCTGGCTGAACTTGGCATAAGCCAGGTTGAAGAGGATCTTGGGGTTGTTGGGGTTGGCCTGGCGGGCCAGGGCCAGCTCGCGCTCGGCCAGGACGTAATTCTTCTCCTGGATGTAATACAGGCCCATGTTCAGGTGGGCGTCGACGTTGTTGGGGTTGGCCTCCATGGCCTTGTTGAAGGCGAATTGGGCCCGGTTGTTGTCGCCCTGGGCCAGATAGAGGGTGCCCAGCTCGCGCCAGACTTCGGAGGCCGAGGGCTGGATCTCGAGTGCGACCTTGTAGCGGATCATGGCCTCTTCGTTTTTGCCCTGGGCCTTGTACATGTTGCCCAGCTCTAAGTTTGCAAGATAGTGACGGGAGTTGGCCTCGGTGGCCAGGCGGAAGGCCTGCTCGCCCTCCTTATAATATTGCGAGTTGCCGGTCTTGCGGGCCAGCTCGCGGAGGATGATGCCCTTGTTGTAATAGCCATCCGCGAACTTTTTGTCCTCTTTGATGGACTTGTTGGCCCACTTCAAGGCCTCTTCATAGTTATTTTGCGTATAGTAGAGCGTCGCCAGGTGATTGTAGGGCGCCGGGTACTTCGAGTCGATCTTGATGCTGCGCAGGAAGGCGTCCCTGGCTTGGTCGAATTGTTTGAGGTGCAGGTAGGCCAGGCCCATGTTGTTCCAGGCCTCGGTATACTCGGGGGAGATCTCGGTGGCGGTCTTGAACTCGAAGAGGGCCTTCTTGGGATCGCCGACATTCAGGTAGCTCACGCCCTGATTGTTATGAAAGACGGCCTGGTCGAGGGGGCGCACCACATAACGCGATGTGGCAATCTTTGGAAAAAAAAGGATGAGTGCTGTCAACGTCACAGTTAGAATCTTCGATAAGGTGCTCACGTTAAACTCCCATCCTGGTATACGCCCCGAGCGGCTCTAGGATTGTAGTTTATTTCTTTGCAATATCAAGATTTTATGCTACCCGCCGCAATTCGGAGGGGTAGGGCGGCCGCCAAAGCCGCAGACCGATAAGGGATTTCATGACAGGTCCTTCCAAAACCGGAGCCGAAGAAAACACCTTCATCAAGGCCTATGAAGAATTGGAGCAAGCCTCCAAGGGGCCGGTGCGGGGTCCCGAGGCCTTCCCCTTGCTCGAGATCGTCCATGGCCCCAAACAAGGCGCCTGGTTCACGGTCGCCTACCAAAAAGAGCTTACCCTGGGCCGGGCGGCCAGCAACAGCATCATCCTCGAGGACAACAGCGTCTCGCGTTCCCATGCGGTCATCCAGGCGGCGGGCAACAATACCTACACGGTCCGCGACATCGGATCCCGCAACGGCACCTTCCTCAATGACAAGAAGATCCAGGGCGAGATGCCGATCAAGCACCTCGATGCCATCAAGGTCGGGATCTACACCCTGCGGTTTTTGGAAGAGGCGACCGACGAGCCCTTCGAACTCGAGGTCAAGGAAGAGTTTACGCCCCGAGTCTCCGAATCCCAGCCTCACGAAGAGCCGCCGCCTCCCGAGGCCGCTCCTGAAGCCGCCGTCGAGCCCGAAACCGAGCCGGAACCCGAGCCTGTCGCCCCCTCGGCACCCGAAATCGAGCCCGCGATCGAAGAGAGGCTTCCGCAGGAAGTCCCGCCCCCGGTCATTCCCGCCGCGGCCGCCGCCGGCGCCAAGGGCAAGTCTCGCGGCCTGCGGAATCTGCTAATTTTGCTCTTGGTTTTCGGCTTCCTCGGCGGCGGGGCCTATGCCGCCCATCGCTTCGGGGCCTTAAACAAGCTCAAGGCCTACCTGGGCGCCGCCAAGACCAAAATCGCCGAAAAGCCCAAGACCGAAAAGCCAAGCGGTGAGACCCCCAAGGTGATCACCCCGCCCAAGACCGAGACGCCTCCGGCGGGCCAAGCCGTGCCGGTCTTCATCGAGGCCGACGCCAAGCCGGTTCCGGCCAAGATCTTCTACAAGGACAAAGAGATCGGGCAGACCCCCTTCAAGATCAGCCTACAGGTGCCGCTGGGCCAGCCGCAGGAGCTGACGGCGGAGTTCTTCCTCGAGGGCATCGGCGAGAAATGGACCGAAAAGGCGACTTTCACCGCGCAGAAGCAGGACGAGGTCGTCCCCGTCGCAGTCCAGGCGAAGATCGGCCGTCTCAAAGTCCTCGCCCTGCCGAAAAACGGCGATCTCTATCTGGAAGGGAAGTTTTTGCCTAACCAGGCCGAGATGAAACCGTTGAAGGTAAGCAATCTCTCCTTCGACGCGCCGGTCTATCTGCCCTTCGGAAAATACGTGGCCGAGGCGCGGATGCCCGAGACCCTGGACGGCAGCACCTCGACCGTCAACGCCGTCAAATACCGCCGCGAGTTCGAGATCTCGCAGGCCGCGCCCGAGTTCACCGTCGAGGCGGGCGACGAGGCCATCCGGACCTTCCCGGCCCAGATCAACACCAATCCGCCTGGGGCCGAGCTCTTCGTCGACGGCAAGAAGCTGGGCGAGACGCCCTTCAACGGCAATCTGCCTACCGGCCGTCACAAGCTGATCCTGAAGAAAGAGGGCTTCAACGAGTTCGAGAAAGAACTCAGCATCGAGCTTAATACGCCCTACACGGCCAATTTCAACCTCAACACCAGCCCGGCCGGCGAGTTCATCAACAAGGGACGTCAGCTCGTCAAAGTGGGACAGTACAATGAGGGTATCGAGCAGCTGGCCGAGGCACTGAAGCGCAACCCCGAGCCCACCGAGCTGGCTCAGGTGCACATGCTCTTAGGACAGGCCTTCGTGAAGACCCAGACCTTCGACCAGGCGCTGGCTTATTTCCAGCGCGCCAAGGACAGCCCCGAGTACGCCAAGGCCGCCGAGCTGGGCATGGCCGAGGCCTATGCGGGCCTGGGCCAAAACGACAAGGCCCTGGTGGCCCTGATCAACATCGTCCTCAACACCAAGGACGAAAAGATCCGCAGCGACGCCGAGACCGTGTATCACAAGATCTCGCCGATGAAGTCGGTCCTCTATGTCGCGACCGAGCCGCCGGGGGCCCAGATCAGCGTCAACGGCAACCCCATCGGCCAGGCGACCCCGGTCATCCTCTCCGACCTCTTGGTGGGTTCGTATCGGGTCAGCATCCAAAAGGACGGCTTCAAGCCCTACGAGAGCCGCGTGACCCTGCCGCTCTCCGCGATCAAGCCGATGATCGTCAAGCTCGAGCCGGTGCAATAATTGCGCAAGGGCCGATAAATCGCCTTGACATTCCCGGGCCCCGATCTTTTAATTTAATCTCATTTCTCTATTTTTTCGAGGACTTATGGCCAAGAACAACCAGGAAGAGACCCTCACGGCGGGCTATCCCCGCATCGAAAAGCTGGTCGAGACCGAAGATTTTGATGCGGTGAACAAAAGCTTTGCAGCCTCCTTCGACGAGCTGCAGAAGATCGCCAAGCAGAAGAGCGGCCTGGGCAAGGGCAAGGCCGCCAAGAAGGCGATGCGGGCCTATGAGCTGACGATGGATTTATTTAAAGAGCTGTTGAGGCTAAAATACCAAATGATGGAAGTCTTGAAGAAGGAGGGGGCGAAACCCTAGTTTCGCGAATTTGTGGGGCTTGCCGCAACTTTGCCCTCCGGCCCCCTCGATAATTGAGCTGTGAGATGGGAAATGATGTTTTCCCAGGGGCTTTTGTAGGAGGAACCCATGGCCGACACTTATGTGACTAATCAAGGTTTTAGCCCGGTTGATACCCGGCAGTTGATGCGTCAAGCCGATGCCTTTTCGCGTAGCCACGACGTGATCGGAGACGCTGGTTTCAACAAGGCTCTGGGCATCGCCCAAGATGTCATGTCCCTCGCCGGCCCCACGATCGGCGCCGCCGCCCCCTTTATGGGGATGAAAGGCGCGGCGATCACCGGCGCGGCGGTCTCAGCCTTTGCAGGCCCTGGCGGTCAGCTGGGTACCCCCGGTTTCGCCCCGATGGGCGGTCAAGTCGCCTATGGCCCGGGCAAGGCCCTCAGCATGCCCGGCACGGCCCCGGGTTTTCCCGGTGCGGGCGGCGCAGGCGGTATGCCCGGCACGGCCCCTGGCTTCCCGGGTGCGCCCGGAGGCGCCGGAATGCCGATGGGCAGCTCGGCCAGCCAATTCGACTCGCAGATCAACGCGATGGCGACCCAGCAGGTCGAGATGCTTAGCCTGCAGGCCCGGGTGCAGAACATCTCGCAGGTCGGCCAGATGATGTCCAACATTGCGAAGACCGATTCCGACGCGAAACTCAACGCGATCCGTAACATCCGCGCCTAATCGCGGGTAATTAAACGAAAAAAATGCTATAAAATTTTGGGTAAATGGTTATTCTACCAAAGATAGCCATTTACCCATTTTTTTATCGAGGTCCCTATGATCCAAGTCCCCAGCGAAGACCTGCGTATTTTGCTCGAATCCGGATACCTTTATCTGGGCATGCAGCGTTTTAAAGAAGCGAAGGAGGTCTTCGAGGGCGTCGTGGCCCTGGCCCCCAAGAGCGAGGTCCCGCTCGTCGCCTTGGGCAATGTCTTTTGCGTCCAGGCCAAATTCGACCAGGCCATCAAGACCTACAAAGAGGCCCTCGAGATCGACCCGAAGAGCGCCTTTGCGACGGCCTATCTGGGCGAGGCCCTTTTCTTCAAGGGAGAGAAGGACAAGGCGGTGGAGGTCCTGGAGAAGGCCTCCAAGATGGACCCCGACGGCAAGTCCGGAGACTTCGCCCGTTCGCTGTTGGATCTGATCAAGAAGGGCTTCACCCCCACGGTGACCCCGCAGAAATAAGAGGCCTCATGAGACTGAAGAAGTACGCCATCCTGTTTTTCTCGTTGGTCTTCCTCGCCGGCTGCGGCCAGGAGACCCTGCAGCAGGGCCTTTCCGAGCAGGATGCCACTGAGATCCTAGTGGTCCTCTATCAAAATGGCGTCAACGCGACCAAGGTCAAGACCGAATCCTCGGAGGGTGCCACCTACAGCATCACCGTTCCTAAAGATGTTATCCAAAACGCCCGCCGCATCCTCGTCGAGAACAACCTCCCCAAGGTGCGGGAGTTGGGCTCCGAGGGCATCTGCAAGGAAAAGGGCCTCATCCCCACGCCCGAGGAAGAAAAATGCCGCAAGCTCCTGGCGAAGAAGGGCGACATCATCAACTCGCTGCAGCGGGTGCCCGGCGTGATCGACGCCGACATCGTCCTCAACGTCCCCGAGATCAGTCCCTTCAACACCGAGACCCAAAGCGAGGCGCGGCCCACGGCCAGCGCGGTGATCCGCGTCAAGAAGAGCTCCGATGGCTACGAGATCACCGAGGCGCGGATGCAACAATTCATCTCCAAGTCGGTCGAGAAGCTCGACCCGCGCGACGTCTCGGTGATCATCAGCTACGTCCAACCTCCTCAGGAGGTGCTGGCCAAGGGGCCCCAGGCGCCCGGAACCGAGGCCCCCGCGGCCGCTGGCAACGTCAAGCTGGCGACCATCGCCGGTCTTGTCATGAAGGTCGAGTCGGTCCAGCGCTTCAAGATCTTCGCGGTCGTGATGTTGGTCTTGCTGTTGGGCGTCTCCGCCGCCTTGATCGTCAACGTGATCAAGCTCACCCGGATGCGCCAAGAGCTCAAGGTCTCCAAATTGAGCAGCGGCCTGGCCGAGGTGCAGGGTGCGGCCTCGCCGCCCCTCCTCGAAGGCGGCGCCGGCGCCCAGGCGCAGCTTGGGGCTGGAGAAAAGGCGGCGACTGCGCCAAAATAGGGAAAATATTAAGAAAAGAATTCCATTTTCCCGACGAAACTTTGGGGGAGGCCCTCCCCGATAAATGCTCTGAAGTGATCGTTGGCTTTTTTGGAGTTTTTAATGGAATTTCAAACAATTAATCCCGCGCAAATCAGCATGGACCTGACCAGTCGGCCCATCATCAACACCAACAACACCCGGTTGGTGCAAGGCGGGAGCCTGCTGGACAAGCCGACCTTCGGCGAAAAGTTCATGATGGGCCTCAAGAAATTCGGCTCCATTTTCGCCAGCATCGGCTCGAGCATCCTGCGCTTCATGCCCTTTCCCGGCGCTCAGGTGGCCGCGGCGGGGCTTTACGGCATCGGTCAGGTGGCCCAGCGTAGCTACGAAAACCAGGTGATGAAGCGTATGAACAACTTGGCCCTCGACGAGGCCGCGGCGCAGACCAGTTTTTCGACGATTACTCCCGGATTTGGAATGTTTGGGTCCCCGACCGACGTCGCGTCGGCGGTCCCGGTCAGCAGTTTCGACCAGCAAAAGTTAGACACCGTACTGACCCGCGAGGCCGCCGCCCGCGAAAGCATTTCGGCGATGTAAGCCGATCGGTCGCCAGGGCTCGGGACAAAAAATGACAAAAGGGAAAAACGATGAGCGACTCGGTTAGCCGGATTCCCGATGGCAAGGCCGCAGCAGTCAATACCCAGCCTGCGTCGAAAGAAGATTCCTCCCTCAAACTAGTCATCGACAACGTCAGCGATTATCAAAAGGTCGAGCAATCGCTGGGCGGTCTGCGCAGCTTGCAGAGCCCCCTGGATCGCCTGGCCCGCGAACGGGTGTTCGATGCTATCGTGCGAAAAACCTTGGATAATCCGGAACACCCCTATTATTCCTTGGTCGATTCCGGCACCCGAAAAGAAATGATCCAGCGCATCACCGCCCTCCTGGACTCCTCCCACTATCTGACCCAAAACAAGCGCCAGGCCTAAGGACCTATTGGGGTTTGAAGTCCCCAGTTCTGGGAAATCCGAGCACCACTTGTGCACTTTTTACGGGGTGTAAGGGGAGGGTATTGCTGAGTCTTATCGGATCCCTGCCTAAAAAGTTGTTATAAATCCGAGTCTTAATTTTTTTATGCCCCTATATTTTTTTCGCAACTCGCTGGCGGACTTCTTGCATATTTACCGGCTCAAGGAAATTGGGTTGTCAGGCACACATTCATTGACTAAGGGGAAAAACGCATGAGTCGGACAGCTACGCAACGGGCCGTTAAGAAAAATCCGGTCAATCCCGTCACCGTTAACGCAGCGCAAGAAGATTTAAGCGGCCGCGACAGCTTGATCGAGCAATACCTGCCCTATGCCACCTCGATCGCCAACAAGGTGGCCCAAACCCTCAGCAACGACGCCGATATCGAAGAAATCATCTGCAACGCCCGCCTGGGCCTGCTGGAGGCCGCCAAGCGCTTCGATCCCAAGTTCAACGTCGATTTCAAGACCTTCGCCTACTACCGCATCAAGGGCGCCATTTACGACGGCCTGCGCAAGACCGGCTGGATTCCGCGCTCGCTGTATTCCAAGATCAAGTTCGAGCAGGCCGCCAACGAGTATCTTCAGACCATGGCCGACAAGAGCGCCACCACCAAGCTGAGCGCCGACGAAGAGATCGGCGAGCTCTACGACACCGTCAACTCGCTCGCCTCCATCTACATCATCAGCATCGACGCCAGCGAAGAGACGATGGAGATCGAGGACAAAAAGGCCAACGATATCGAACATAAGGCCGAGTTCCAGAAGGTGAAGGAGTACATGCGGCAGGCCATCGAGGAGCTGCCCGAGAAAGAGCGCAAGCTGATCAAGATGTACTACTTCCAGAACAAGACCCTGGAAGAGGCCGGCCAGAAGCTGGGCCTGTCCAAGTCCTGGACCTCCCGGCTGCACGCCCGAGCCCTGGGCCTTCTGTTCAAGAAGATCAGCCTGATCCAGCTCAAGTCCCAGCACCAGCACCGTGCCGCGGTGCATCCCCAGTAGCAAAAAATTGTTCAGATTTTTCGTTTCGTGGTAGAAACTTTGGAAGATAGCTGAGACGATAAGTAGTTAGGCATTTTGGGTTGTTGCAAACAACCAAGAGAGGACGTTTTATGGATCCGATTTCAGCTGGTTTGACTCAAAGCGCGTTGCAGAACATCGGCGGGGCCGGCACCCAGCTCCCCAGCCAAGGCACCGGCGCCGGGGGTTTCCAGACCGACAAGACGAGCTTCTCCCAGCTGTTGGACAACACCATCGGCGCTCAGTCCAGCGCCAACAGCACCTCCAATGCCAAGCTCCTCGAATTCGTCGAGTCCTTCGGCAACGATTCGATCGGCGGCAACATGAAGTCGATCCCGGCGGGCGAGATCCAGATCGACGTCGCCCGCGCCAGCGAGATCGAGAAGTCTTCGGCCCCCAAAAGCACGGGCATCTTCGAGATCTTCAAAGAGGTCAACAGCAACCAGATGGGCATGGAACAGCTGATGGAGCAGATGTTCTCCGGCAGCAAAAAGAACTTCAGCACGCTCGAGCTCACTCGGATGCAGATGTACGCCCACCACAGCACCGTCAACATGGAGGTCATCTCCAAGGTCGGCGAAATGGCGAACAAGGCGATCTCGACCCCTTTCAACATGCAGGTAGGTTGATACGATTTCTATCTTTCTAAAGGGCGGCCCCGCGAGGCCGCCTTTTTTTTGCTTTTGGAAGCCCGCTTTTCCCCGTTAGTATGGTTTCAAGATTATGACCGAGCTCCAAGACTTAAGCGAACGCCAACAGGCCTTTCTCCTGATCGCCGCCCTCCGCGAGGGCGACCAGGCGCCGGCCCTGCTCGACTACGTCGACGAGGGGAGGGGCGACGCCCCCCGCGCCGTGCTCGACGCCATGCTCAAGCAAAACAAGAAGATCCGTCAAGACGATTGGGCCAGGGCCCTGGTCGCGCTGGGGCCCGAGGGCAAGGTGAATTTATGGTCCCAGGCCGACGCCGGTTGGATCGTCGACTCGCTGCGCGGCGAAGCGCCGTTGGTCTGGGCGCAGGTTTTTCGCGAGCTGCCGCGCGCCAAGGTCGGGCGCGTCCTGGCCGATCTGCCCAAAGAGATGCGCAAGCTGGTGAAGGCGATGTCCAACCACGTCCCCGTCGATCGGGTTTGGGCGCTCCTGAAGCGGCGTTTGGAAAGCCGATTTCCCTCGGTGCCCCGCGAGATCTGGGAGCGTCCGGGCGAATTCGAGGCCTTCCATCGCCTTTCCACCGATCAGTTTCTGCAACTGATGCGCGAGCTGGGCTTAAGCGAGATGGCGGTGGCCTTCTCCAAGGTCGACCGCACCGCCACGCGGGCTATCCTGCACCGGCTGGGAGTGGAAGACGCCAAAGAGTTGCGCCGCCGCATCAAGCAGGGCGGAAATTACAGCCTCGAGACGATGCGCGAGGCCCAGATGAACATCCTTTCGCTGGAGGTCGAGAAGCTGAAGACGGAGGAGCTGACCCTCGAGATCGGATTCAGCGTCTTCAGCCGGGCCTTCGGGCCCGAGCACCGCGGCCTCATGCCGATCTTCGTCTATAAACTCCCGCCCAAGCACGGCTACGTGCTCAAGCGTTATCTCGACCTCAACATCCCTCGCAACCACCCCGAAAAGGCGCAGCGGCTCCGGGAGCGGATCATCGGCGCCCTGGAGCGGATTCGCCCGCAATTTTCCTGAGCCCTAGGCCAGGATATCGTTGGAAAACCTTCATAATTTGGCTAGACTGGCCTTGGATCCGGGCCGGAACGGCCTGGCAAATATACGGAAATACACCATGGCCAAGATTCTCAAGGGCGACGAATTCAAAAAACGTTTAAACCTCCAAGACCGCATCGAGTCCGACCTGCCTTCCAGTTTCGGCGGGGCCACCGAGGTGGGCGGCGTGATCGACCGCGAGGTGCTCGACGCCTCCGGGCGGGCCCGCCAGATCATCGAGGAGGCCAAGGGCGATGCGGCGCGGATCAAGACCGAGGCCAAGGAGGTCTTGGCCCAAGTTCAGGCCGAGATGGAACGCGCCAAGAAAGAGGGCTACGACCTGGGCTATCAAGAGGGGCTCCAGCAGGGCCTGGAAATGTTGCAGCGCGTCAAAGAATTGCGCCAGAAGCTCTTCGACGACAATGAGCGGGAGATGGTCAAGCTGGTCTTCGAGATCGCCGAAAAGATCATCGGCCGCGAATTCCGAGAGAACGACAAGGCCATCATGAACGTGATCCGGCTCGCGATCAGTGACGCGGTCGGGGACAAAATCGTCGTGCATCTCAATCCCCAAGATTATGAAAAGATTAAGAAAAATGAGGCCGAGCTGTATCAGAAAATCGAATCCGGCAAGACCCTGGTGTTCCGGGAAGACGACACGGTGAAGGTCGGAGGCTGTATCGTCGAGACCGACATCGGCACCATCGATGCACAACTGGACACCCAGCTCAACGCGATAAAAAAGGCACTGGGCTTATAATAAGCCCCACGAGGTTTTATGCAGGCTGCCGCGGAACATGCGCCGATTTTTGACGACGGATTCGAGTTGCCGGTGATCGACCTGCACAAATACTACCGCGCCGTCGCCTCGCTCTCCACCTACCGCATCAAGGGCAAGGTCACCGAGCTGACCGGATTGGTCGTCAAGGCGGTGGTGCCGGGCGTTCGGGTGGGCGAGCTCTGCTACATCCAAACTTTCAACAGCCGAGCCTTGCCCATCAAGGCCGAGGTCGTCGGCTTCAAGGACAAAGAGGTCCTGCTCATGCCGCTGGGCGACCTCGAGGGCATCGGGCCCGGCAACGACGTCATCCCGACCGGCGGCTGCCTCAAGGTGCGCGTCGGCGACGGCCTGCTCGGCCGCGTCCTCGACGGCCTGGGCGATCCCATCGACGCCGACACCCACGGCCCTTTGAGTTACGAGACCGAATATCCGGTCATGGCGTCGCCGCCCGACCCGCTCACCCGCAAGCGCATCACCCAACCCATCTCCGTCGGCATTCGCGCGATCGATTCCGTGCTCACCGTCGGCGAGGGCCAGCGCGTCGGCATCTTCGCCGCCGCGGGCGTCGGAAAATCGACGACCATGGGCATGCTGGCGCGCAATTGCGATTCCGACGTCAATGTCCTCTGTCTGGTCGGCGAGCGCGGCCGCGAGCTCCGCGATTTTTTGGAAAAGGATTTGGGAGAAGAAGGGCTGGCCCGGTCGGTGGTGGTGGTTTCCACTTCCGACCAGCCGTCCTTGGTCCGCTCGAAGGCCGCCTATGTCGCCACCGCGATCGCCGAATACTTCCGCGACCAGGGGAAGAAGGTCCTGATGATGATGGACTCGGTCACCCGCTTCGCCCGCGCCCTGCGCGAGATCGGGCTGGCGATCGGCGAGCCGCCGGCGCGGCAAGGCTTCACGCCCTCCGTTTTTTCGACGCTTCCAAAGTTGCTCGAGCGCACGGGCAACTCCGCGACCGGCTCGATCACGGCTTTTTACACCGTGCTGGTCGAGGGCGACGACATGACCGAGCCCGTCGCCGACGAGGTCCGGTCGATCCTCGACGGCCACATCGTCCTGTCGCGGTCGCTGGCCGCGCGCGGTCATTATCCGGCGATCGACGTCTCCGAGAGCGTCAGCCGCGTCATGAGCGCGATCGTCGACGAGGATCACGAGATGGCCGCGCGCAAGCTCCGCGAGGTGGTCGCCAACTACGAGAAGGAGCGCGACCTGATCCTGATCGGCGCCTACGAGTCGGGCTCGGATCCCAACGTGGACTACGCCATCGAGAAGATCGAGGACGTGAACACCTTCCTCAAGCAGCACGTCAACGACAAGATCCACCTGACCGAGTCCGTGGAGGAATTGAAAAACCTTTTTATGTGATGGCCTGTATGCTGCGTTATTAACTTTAACCGATGGGGGTTGAAGGGGGAGGCGGTAGCGAGCTTTGATGGGGTTTATATACTATCGCGCGGTTTGCCCGGCCACAACGTGGCCGGTTTGCCCGCTTGCTCCCCCTGGGCTTTAGCCCCCTCGGACTTGCTCCGAGGGAGGCGAATAGAGGAATTGAAGAATTTTTTTATGTAGGCGTGGAAATTCATGGCCAAGAAGAAAGAGAAATACCGCCTCCAGCCCCTGCTCGACGTTCGCATCCGTAACAAGCGCAACGCCGAGATCGCCCTGGGCAAGGCCTTCAAGATCCTGAAGGAAGAGCAGGAGAAGCTGGTCAAGCTCGAGGAGGAGAAGCAGGCGATCATCAAGCAGCGCGAGGACGCGCGTAAAGAGATGGCCGAGATGCTGCGGATGGGCGAGAGCGTGGTCGCCGATTCCCACGGCCACATCAACTTCATCAAGCGCCTGCAGGAGGACGAGGAGAAAAAGGACCAAGAAATCGAGGACCAGAAGATCCAGATCGAAAAGGCCGAAGAGCGGGTGGCGGGCGCGAAACGGGACTATATCGACGCCTGCAAAGAGGTTAAAATCATGGAGAAGCACAAGGAGCTTTGGCAGAAGAAAGTGAAACAGAAGCTGGAGTACGAAGAGGCGAAACTCATGAACGAACTCGGCAACGTCGGGCACCAGCTGCGTAAAATGCGAGGATAATCATTATGACAGAAAGCGTAAGACCCAGTGCCGGGGAAGAAGCGCGCGCCGCGGCCCGAGCCGCGGAGCTCAAGAAAACCAAGCAGACCCAGCAGGCCGCCGGCCAGCAGGGCGCCCAAGCGGCGGGCCTGGGCCAGGACAAGAAGCTCAAGACCAGCTTCGACGAACTGTTGAAGAACGCGGCCTCCGAGCAGGGCGCGGCCAACCTGTTGCCCCCCGAGAACAAGTTCGACTCGCGTCTCAAGGAGATCCACCATGAGGACGATCGCCACTCCGACCGCGACAAAGACGACGACCGCAAGCCCAGCGACAAGGCCGAGTCCGGAAAAAAGACGAAGGAACCCGCCTCGGGCGTGAAAGAACGCGTCCTGGGCAAGCACGGCTCGGGCGACCAGCAGGGCGGCTCCGGATCGGACTCCGGCGGCAAGCGGGAGGGCGGCTCGCAGCGCGGCTTCCAAAAAGATTCGGCGAGCGCCCAGGCCTTCTCGGCCGATTTGAAGCGCCGGGACCCGGCGCCCGCGCCTGTCCCCATGCAGGTTCCCGGTCTCCAGGCGACGGCGCCCGTCGCGGCCCCCGAGTCCCCCGCGGCCCCGCGGGAGCTGCCGAAGGCTTTGCTTGACCAGATCGTCCAATCTGTCACTATTATCCAAAAGGGGGATCTCCAGAAGGAGATCCAGATCGACTTCCACGACAAGATCTTCCACGGTCTCAAGCTGAAGGTGACTTCGCAGGGACAGGAGGTGAGCGTGGAGTTCCTCGTGCCCAACCGCACGGTCGAAGAGACCTTCAAGCAAGAGCGCGAAAATATCGCCCTGGCGCTCGGCGAAAAAGGGGTGGACGTCCGCGCGATCAACGTCACCCGCATGTGAACCCCGGAATTTTATGGCTCAGGCGCAAATTCGGCCCTTCGATTTCACTAAATTGCCCAAGCTCTCCAGCCGGCACCTCGCCACGGTGGACGCCTTGTTGCGGCTCTATCCCCAGTTCCAGCGGGGCACCGAGCTGGCCGCGTCCTTGGGCGAGGCCTTCAACCGCGACCTGGGCCTGCCGCTCAAGCTGCGCTTCATCGATTTCGAGGAGACTTCGGCCGCCGGTTTTCTGGCCTCCACGCCCAATCCCTCGGTGCTGGTCTTGCTGAAAGTCCAGCCCGGCGGTCAGGCCGCGCTGCTGGAATTGGATTACGCCTTTTGCCGCCTCCTGGTCGAGCGGGTGCTGGGCAATCCCGGCGAGCCCGTCGAGGCCTCGCGGCCCTTCAGTCCGGTGGAAGAGGGGGCCCTGGAATTTCTCCTGGCCAAGGCCGTCCATCAGATCAAGGATGGACAAGCCCCGCGGGGACCGGCCGCCTTCCGCATCGCCCGCGTCGTCCAAGAGCCCAAGCTGCTCTCCGACGCCGTTCCCGCCGAAGAATGGGGCTGCGTCTTCAAGTTTTACCTTGGCCTGGAGGATCGCGGCGGTTATGTTCGAGCCTATCTCCCGCACCCGCTTGTCGAAGGGGTGTTTTTGCGGGAAGATATGCAGGCCGAGGGCGGCGAGATCCCCGAAGAGATGCTCGACCGCGTCTCCCACATCAAGACCCTGCTTTGGTCGGAAATCGGGCGCGTCAGCCTGATGGCCTCGGAGAAGGACCAGCTCGAAAAGGGCGACGTGATCCTCTTCGACGACACCCTGGCCACCATGGGCCCGCACGGCATGACCGGCAAGACGATCCTGAGGGTGGGGGAGATGCCCACGGAAGGCCTCTTGGCCGAGGTGATCGACACCGAAGGCAAGATGGTCGTCAAGGTTTTGGACTTTTTTGGAGGCGAGTGATGGCGAAGACCCCGGATCCGAACATGGAAATGGAAGACTACAATCCCGACTTGGATCCCTTCGCCGAGCCGGGGGGCGCCGATCCGAACCCGCCCGAAGGCGGGGATCCCTTCGATTTCAATCCCAATCCACCGCCCTTCAAGCCGGCGGCGAAGAAGGATGGCCCTCCCGCCGCCCCTCCGCCTGCCTTCGGCTCCCAGCCGCCCGCGGCGGCCAAGGCCGACCGGCGCGCCGTGGGATTGACGGCCGACGTGCCCGTCCAGCTGGTCGCGGTCATGGGCAAGAAGACCATCACGATCAAAGAAATCCTGTCCCTCAAGAAGGGGCAGGTCATCGAGTTGAACCGCTTCCCGAATGAGGCGATCGACCTGGTCGCCAACGGCAAGCTGATGGCCAAGGGAGAGCTGGTCGAGATCGACGGCAAGCTGGGCGTGCGCATCATCAAAATCTTCGAATGAAATATCTCCACCTCATGCTGGGCTGGGTCCTGACCTTGACGGCCCGGCCGCAAGGGCTCTTCGCCGCGACCCCCTCGCCGACCCCGCTCGCCTTGGGCGATCCTGCGGCCGAGTTCGGCGCCTCCTCGGTAGATTTTACCTGGCTTTTTCTCAAGATGGTCTTCGCGATGATCTTCGTGATCGCGCTTGCCATCGTGATCATTCGGTTTATTATCCCCAAATTGACGTTCAACCGCGGTGCCGCGGCCCGATCGGACCTGCGAATCGTGGACCGCGTCCCGCTCGACGCCCGCAAATCCCTCTATATCCTGCAGGTCGAGGGACGGCGGTTGCTGATCGGGGCCAGCGAGCACCATGTCGGTCTAATCGCCGAATTGAAGGCGACCCGGGACGAAGACGATGACGAAGCTTAAGGACATTTTTCGAAAATACCGCAAGTCCCTGGCCCTGGGGGCGGGCGTTTACGCGCTCTTTTGCCTCGCGGCCGGCGCCTTGTGGGCGCAGCAGGGGAAGTTCGACCAGCCGGTCAGCAAGCCCTTGATGATCCTTTTCGCCCTGGTGGCCCTGGCCCTGGTGCCGATCCTGCTGACGATGATCACCTCCTTCGTCAAGATCGCGGTGGTCCTCGCCCTGATCCGCAACGCCCTGGGCACGCAGCAGATTCCCCCCAACCAGATCATCACCGGCCTGGCGATGATCCTCACCGTCTACATCATGATCCCGGTGGGCGTCGAAATGTACCGCCAGACGGAAGGCGTCATTCAGACCACCAGCACCCAGGGCCTCTTCTCGACGGCGACGGTGGGCCTGCTTCAGGAAGCGTTGAACAAGGGCAAAGAACCGATGCGGGCATTTTTGAAGAAGAACACCGGCGAGAAGGACCTCACCATGTTCTATTCGCTGGCGCGGAAGATGCGGAAGGCCGAGGACCGAGATTCGGTGGGCAAAGACGATTTTCTGATCCTGATCCCGGCCTTCGTGATCAGCGAGCTCTCCGAGGCCTTTCAGATCGGCTTCGTCATCTTTTTGCCCTTTTTGGTTATCGACATGGTGGTTGCCAACATCCTGCTGGCCTTGGGCATGTTTCAGCTCTCTCCGGTGACCGTGTCGCTGCCCTTCAAGCTCTTGTTGTTCGTTTTGGTCGACGGCTGGTATTTGATCGCCCGCGGCCTGATCCTGGGATACACTTAAGCGGGGTTCGATTATGGAAAGCTACATCCTCGCCATCGGCAAACAAGGGCTTTTTCTCACCCTGATCCTCTCCGCGCCGGCGGTGTTGGTGGCCCTGATCGTCGGCCTCCTGATCAGCTTGGTCCAAGCCACCACCCAAATTCAGGAGCAGACCCTGACCTTCGTCCCGAAGCTGGTGGGCGTCTTCGTGGTCCTGGCCCTGACCGGTCCCTGGCTGATGGCCCAGATGATCGCCTTTACGAAGAGCCTCCTGGAGGGTTTTCCCAACTACATCCATTGAGAGGTTCCCGGCGGATGTTAAGCTTCACCACATCCCAGGCCTTTCTCGACCGGCTGGGCCTGCACATCGACCTGTTCCGTTACCTGCTGATCGGCGGCTTGATCTTCACCCGTATCTTCGTCCTGGGCCTGTTCGTGCCTTTCCTCGGCGGGAGGCCGGTGCCAGGTCGCATCCGCATCACGATCGCCTTTACCCTGACGATGTTCTTATACATCCCCGTCTCGGGCGCCGCCCCGCCCTCCATCCCCCAAACCGGCGGGGTCCTCTTCGCCTTCTTTCTCAAGGAGATGCTGGTCGGCATCCTGCTCGGCATGCCTCTGGCCTTTATGTTTTACGGGATCCAGTCCGCGGGCAACATGATCGACAACCAGCGCCAGCTCGCCAACGCGCGCATCTTCAACCCCGCCCTCGGCGCCCAGGCCTCGCTGTTCGGCGTCTTTTTCTACCAGGTGGCCCTGGTATCCTTCATCACCATCGGGGGGCACCGGATGTTCATCCAGGGACTGGCCCAGAGCTTCGAGACGGTGCCGGTTTTGGGATTACCGCCCGTTCAGGAGGGTTTAACCCCCCTTTTGGAACTGATGATCCGCCTGACGGCGGATACCCTGGTCATCTGCCTTCAGCTTTCGGCCCCCATTTTGGTGGCCATTTTTATCGCCGACCTGATTCTGGGCCTGACCAATCGCGTGGCCCCCATGATCAACGTTTTCGAAATGGGCTTTAATATCAAGGGTTTCGTGGGGATGGCCCTGGCCTACGTCAGTTTTCCCCTGATCTATGGGCAGATGAAGGTCTGGTTTCTCAAGACCCTCACGGCCATCGAACAGATCCAAAATTTGTTTCTAAAATGACACGGCGCGCTAATCGTGGGATCCTCGCCGATGCGACTAGCCGGCCCCAAGGAAACTCGTTAAAATGACCCTGTAAATTTAAGATTTCGCGAAGCAACTCCCTCTTCGGGGCGACCCGATAAAAAGGGGGAGGCGAGGTATATCTTTTTAAGGAGAGCCGTGATGAGTGGCCCGATCAAAAACGACACAAAAACCCGGCAGCGCGAACACGAAGAAGAGTGGCAAGCCGAGCAGGATTACGTCGATTATGCGGATTACAATTTTGACGGGCCGGAGGATGTGGGGGACTTTCCGGAATATCCCAGCGGGCCCACTTATCCCACCTCGGGGCAAGCGCCCAATCCCTACGGACCCGGGGCCTCGGGGCCGGGAAGCAAAAATCTAGCGAGCGGCGGCGGCTTTGGATCCCCTTCGGGTAGCCAGGCCCAGGCCTACATGCAAGACCTCATCAAACAGGGCCTGAGCAACACCCAGATCAAGCAGCAGATGCAGGCTATGTACGGCTATACCCCCAGCGACACCGACATCAAATACGCCAAAGAGGGCATGGGCGGCTTCGACGGCATGCCCGGGCAGTACTACCAATATTCGAATACCCCCCAAGGAAAGGCCTTGTCGAAGGCCTACGGGACCCCCGGTTTCCAGCAGTGGATGGACCAGCAGCAGCAGGCCCAGGACGCGAAGTCCATGGCCCGCGACATGAGAAAGAAGGAAGGGGAGGCCAAGGTTAAAATCCACATGATCTTGCTGCAGATCATGATGGGCGATCTCGTCGGCGCCCTGCGTTCCTATTCGCTTCTGATGGAACGCGACTTGCGCGCCTTCAGCCGCATGATCGTCAAAAAGCTCGACGGCGTCCGCAAGGCCCGCTCGATGGTCATCCGAAATTTCGCTCGCAAACCGCCGCCCCGCGCCTACGCGGGCCAAAACCCCCAGACGGCCGCTCGGGCCCAGGACCGCTCTTCGAAGTACACCCAGTTCGTCCAGATGAGCACCCAGCTCATGAACGAACTGCAAAACACCGAACGCGAGTTGGTCGACGCGCTGCAGTCCCAAAAGCGGGATTTGGACAACTTCCTGCAGAGCTATGCGAGCATGCGCGACGACGACAAGCGCGTCGCCGAGCGCGTCATGACCTCGCGGTAAGACCTAATGAGAGGCTCTCGCGGAGCCTCGGGGAGGCGGCGAAGGCGTCGGGGAGACAATCAGGCAAGACTTAAGGATTTACTGGGGTTTTTTGTTGATGCCCGGTCGGCTTTAGCGCTAGCATAAGTCGTTATGGTCATTCCCAAAACCCCCAGCGGCCCGGGTGCGGCTTCCGATTCCCCCGGAAAGACTCCGGACGGCTCCTCAAGTCCTCCATGGCTGAACGCGCTTGGCGAGCTGCTCGATAAGATCGATCCTAAGGACTCCGAAAAAGCCCTCAAGGACCTCGAAGAGTTTATCAACGGCGACGCGACTTGGGCGCAGGTTCAAGGGATCCCCCAGCAAATGCTGCTGGATGTCGCCGAGAGGGGGTACCTGAAGTTCAAGGGCGGGCGCTTGAAGGACGCGGAGGTGATATTCAAGGGCCTCTCCATTCTGGACCACAAGACCGCGTACTACCATACGGCCTTGGGGGCGATTTACCAGAAGCAAGAGAATTACCTGGACGCCCTAGCCGAATACACGGTGGCGGTGGAGCTTGATCCCGAAGACACCACCGCCTACGTCAACCGCGGCGAAATTTATTACCTGCTGGGGCTCGAGGACGAACCCCTTCAGGACTTTGACAGCGCGATCAAGCTCGACCCCGAGGGCAAAGATCCTTGGGCAAACCGGGCGCGCTTTTTGAAAAAGCAGGTGCTCGAAGAATTGGCGGAGATCAAGGCCGCCGAGGCGCCGAAGCCTTAAGGCCGAAAGACCGGTCAAGGCCGGCCGGGCAACAGGAGTAAACGATGGCCAAGACGACGATACGAGATTCGTTCAATATTCAGGCGCAGATGCAGGCCTCTCTCAAGGAAGCCGGCATCGAAAATCGCGCCGCCCTCGATAAACTGATGTCGTCGACGACGATCGAGAAGATCCTCTCCGACGCCCCCGCCGTCTACAATTACTTCAAGCTGGCCAACATAGGCCTTTGGGCGATGATCGAGCCCAAAGACCTTCGCGAGGTTCGCGGCGCCATGCCGACGCCCGAGGAATACCGTCCTTACTTCGACAACCAAACGCCGCAGCCGACGCCTTATTTCAATTTCATCCCATATCAAGACTTCTTCGACCCGCAGGCCTTGGGGCAGAAGGCCGGCTTCAAGCCAGAACAGACCGCGGCCCTGACGATGCTCCAGCAAGAGCCCGCCGGCGGCGGTTCCGCGGCCTCCTGGCAGGACGTGGAAGGGCAGGGCGAGGGAAATTACGGCGGTGGCCCGGCCGGCGGTGCCGGCAAGGCCATGAGCACCGGCACCCCCTATTACGGCGGCGGTACGGGCAAGGCGATGGGCACCGGTGGCGCTCCGCAGAGCAAGAGTTTGGCGCCGCCCCCTCCGCCTCCCGGGATGGGCGGGGCGCCGGGCGGTTTTCCCCCGCCTCCTCCTGGACCCGGCGCCATGGGCGCCGGCGGCGGCATGCCTCCGGGTTGGGATCCCAGCGCGGGGACCCAGTGGGCGCGCGATTACGTCGACACCTATCTTGCCAACGACCCCAACTACCATGGCTTCCAGGCCCTGTTCGGCCGCAGCGACATGACCAACAACATGATCGCCGGCTTGATGGAGGAGCAGGCGCGCGAAGATCAGATCAAGCAGAAAATCTTGACCGAGCTGCAGACCCTGGATCCTCGCACCCCCGAGGGGGCGCGCCGCATCACCATGCTCAATTACGAAATGCAAGAGATCAACCAGAGCCGCAGCATGCGCATGGACAAGATGATGACCGTCAAGCGGTACTTCAACGAGTTTGTCAGCGTATTCAAGGATCTGATGGACATTAAGAACCGCAGCCTGGATACCATCAGCAAGAACATGCGGCAGTAGCGAATTTTCTTAGCGAACGTTTTTCGAAAAAATTGTGGCAGACAACGAGAACCTACCTGTGCCGATGACCGCCGAAGAGCGGGGAGCGAGCAAATTGCACGATCCCACGCCCCAAAGGCGGAAGTACGTCATCGAGCTGCTCTACAAGTTCATGACCAACCAGATCTCCTTCGCCCAGATGACGGGGATCAATCAAAAGGACCTCTACCTGCTCTCCGAGGTGGGTCACGTCAAGCTGAAGCACGGCCGAGTCGACGAGGCGAAGCGCATCTTCGACTGCTTGGTCCAGATCGACCACAAAAACCCCTTCTATCACGCCTGTCTCGGCTCGATTTACCAGAAGATGAACAAGTTCGTGGACGCGGTCTACGAGTTCTCCGAGGCGCTCAAGTACAAGAAGGACGACGTTTCCGCCCTGGTCAACCGCGGCGAGATCTACCTGATTCACAAGAATTTCAAGAAGGCGGCCGAGGATTTTCGCGCCGCTATTTTGTTGGATCCGCTCGGCAAGAATACCTTCGCCAACCGCGCCCGCTCGCTGGTCATCGCCATCAAGCGGAATTTACAGGCGCAGAAGGCCGTGGCGGGCAAGGCCTCGCCCGCGGCGGCTGTGCCGGGGCTTCCGGGTGCCGGACCGGCTCCGGGCGGACGGCCCGCACTGCCGGCGCGCGGCAAGCCGATGCCCAAGGGGCGCTGATCCTTCCGCCGTTTCTTCGAAATTTACCGCCTAATCCTCTTCGTCGTCGTCCGGCGCGTTGATTTCGTACTTCTTCAGTAGATTTCGGAGGTGTTTTCGGTCGATCTGGGCCTCGCGGCTGGCGCGGCTGACGTTGTAGTTGTTCCGCTTGAGGAGCTCTTCCAGGTAATCCTTCTCGAAGATCTCGACGACCTTTTGCTTGGCCTCTTTGAAAGGCAGGGAGGTGTCGACGCTCATCTTCTCGGTGGGCTCGACCATTTGCTCCATCTCTTGGAAGACGTAGCTCAGGTTGGAGGCGCTGATCGTGTCGCTGTCGGCCATCGATACCACGCGCTCGATGACGTTGGCCAGCTCGCGGACGTTGCCGGGCCATTGGTAGCGCTGCAAAAGCTTGAGGGCGTCGTCCTCGACGCGCACCACCTTGAGGCTGCCGTCGGGCAGGCGGTTGAAGCGGCCGTGCTCGAGGAATTTCTTGATGATCAGCGGGATGTCCTCGGAGCGCTCGCGCAGGGCCGGGATGTGCACCTTGACGACCGAGAGGCGGTAGTAGAGGTCCTCGCGGAAGCGGCCCTCGTCGACCTCCTTGCGCAGGTCGCGGTTGGTCGCGCAAACCACTCGAACGTCGAGGTCGATCTTCTCGTTGCTGCCGACCCGCTTGATCTCGCGCTGCTCGAGGGCGCGCAGAAGCTTGGGCTGTAGGTCGAGCGTGAGCTCGCCGATTTCGTCCAAAAAGACCGTGCCGCCATAGGCCGCTTCGAAGGCGCCCTTGCGCTGTTTGATCGCCCCGGTGAAGGCGCCTTTTTCGTGGCCGAAGAGCTCGGACTCGATGAGGGTGGGGGCCACCGCGGAGCAGTCGAAGACGATGAAGGGCTTGTCCTTGCGCAGGCTGGCGCCGTGGATGGCGCGGGCGACCAGCTCTTTTCCGGTGCCGGTCTCGCCCTCGATGATGACGGTCGCCAGGCTGGGGGAGACCTTCTCGAGCAGCGAGAAAATCTGCCGCATCTTCCGGCTTTTGCCGACCAGCTCGCCGAATTGTTGGTTGGGCGAAGGTTCGATGCGGACCTTCTCGTCGAAGGCGACGAATTCGATCTCGGTGTTGCCGATCTTGATCACGTCGCCGGGGCTTAGGTAGGCCTCCTTGACGCGCAGTCCGTTGATGAAGGTGCCGTTGGTGCTGTTCAGATCCTTCAACAGGTAGGAGTCCGCTGTCATTTCGATCTCGACGTGGTGGCGGCTGACGGTGTTGTCGAGCAGGGCGACCTCGTTGTCCTCTTTTTTGCCGATGCGGGTGATCTTGCGGTTGAGGTCGAATTTTTTCTTCTCGTCCGGGCCGGTGATGACGCGCAGCTGGCACTTGCGCAGCGAGACCACGTCGCGGGTCTCTTCCATTTCTAGCAATTGGGTTTGCGGTTCGAATTCGCTGTTGGACATGTCGGGACCTTACAGTTTTTTCAGGTTGGCCATGAAGGATTTCGTCCCCTCGCCGACGGTGAAGCTGGTCGACCAGGTCTCATAGCCGTCCTTTTTGACGGTGATCGTGTGAGTGGTGGCCGGCCGCAGGCCCTTGATGCGCAAAGGGGTTGTCTTCTGCGGCTGCCCGTTGAGCAGGACCATCGCGCCGGGCGGGTTGGAGTCGACCACCACGATCCCGGCGGCCCCGGAGTCGGCGCCCGAGCCGCCGAGATTGATCGTGCCCAAATTCCTGGTCTCGCCGGGTCGCAGCGTCACGACCTTGGTGACGGTGGACAGGCCGCTCTTGCTGACCGTGATCTCCAGCGGCGAACCGGCCGCCACCTTCCATTTGCCCGGCGCGCTGCCCTTGCGCACGCCGTTGATGAAGACGTCGGCGCCCTTGGGATTGCTGCTCAAGGCGACGAAGGTTTCGCCGCCGGTTTCGGTCTCTTTGCCGGCCTGTTTTTCCTTTTCCCTTTGGGCCTGGGCCTCTTTCTCGCGCTGCGCCTGGGCTTCCTTCTCTCTTTGGGCCTGCTTTTGCTTGTCGGCCTCCTGCTGGGCCTTCAATTTGTCGGCCTGCTGCTTCTGCGTATCGGTCTCTTTGCCCTGTTGTTGCTGTTGGGCCTGCTTTTGCCGCTCCAACTCCAGTTGTCTTTGCCGCTCCTGTTCCTGCTTGAGCTTTTCTTGGGCGATCTGGTCGGGGGTTTTTTCCTCCACCTTGACCAGCCGCTCCTGCAGGGAGGCGCCGGCCTTGTCGCTTAAGTCGATGGAGCGGACGATGTCTTGATAGCCCTGCCGGGCCAGCCGGATGGTGTAACGCTTGCCGACTTCCTGGTCGGGAAGGGTGGCCGGGGTGCTGAGCCCCGTATCGTTGCTGTTGAGGTAGATCCGGGCCCCCGCGGGGTTGCTGCCGACGCGGATCGGTGCGAAGAAGATCTCCTCGAGCTTTTTGTTAAAATCCATCGGTTCGATGGAATAGACCGTGACACGCTCTTCGATGGGGCGGTGCTTGTCCAGCTCGAGCTTGACCGAATAGGTCTGGGAGAGCGGGAGGTCCTCGAGGGTCGCCGGGCTGACCTTGCCCGTGTCCTTGCCGTCGACGAGGATCTTGGCTCCGGGCGGCGTGGTGACGACCTTGATGGTGCCGACCGGAATGACCTCGAGGGTCGGGGTCAGGGAGACGGGATTGGGGTCGATCAGCGTGACGGTCTTGGTCCAGTCCTTGAATTTGGGCTTTTTGAGGGTGACCTTCTGCGGCTCGCCGACCTTGACGTCCTTTAGGGTGGCCGGAGTCGCCAGTTTGGTCTCGCTGTCGTTGAGGAAGACCTGGGCGCCCTCCGGAGTCGAGTTGATCTGTAGGACCCCGAAGACCTCGGGAGGCGGCGGGGGCGGCGGCTTGAACCAATCGGTCTTGAAATAGAGGCCCGCCGCGGTGCCGATCAAAAGCATGGCGGCGATGGGGTAGGCCAGCCATTTTTTCGACTTGGCGGGCTTGGGTTCTTTGGTGGGCTTCGCGGCCTTGGGCTTGGCCTCGGTGGTGGCCGGTTTAGGAGCGGCCGCCGGGACCTTGGCCGCCGGCTTGGGAGTCGGCGTCGGCTCGAGGGTTTGGCCGGTCCGGGTGATCTCGGGGAGCTCCTCGTCCTGACCCGAGATGAAGGACTCGATGAAAGTCTGGGTCGGCTGCTTGTCGACGATGCCGCCCGTCACCTCGTCGTTGTCGCGATGGACGAGGTTCTCCTGCGCCACCGCGTCTATCATGATGGAGCGGGTCTTGGAGTCGATCGATATCTCTTCTTTCTTGGGGGTGGTCTTGGTCTCGATCTCCTGGGCGAAGACCTTGCGCATCAAGCCGGAGAGCTTGCGCGGGGTGAAATCGATGTAGGTCGAGTACAAATAGCGCGTCAGGTCGATCTGCATGTCGCCCGCGTTGTCGTAGCGGTCCTTCACCGAATAGGCGAGGGCCTTGGCCAGGATCTTGCGCAGCGGCATGGGGATCGAGTCGGGGAAAGAGTTTTCGGTGAGCCGCGTGGTTCGGATTTTCTTGAGCACCTCGAACTGGGTCTCGCCCGTGAAGAGCTTCTCGCCGGTGAGCATCTCGTAGAGGATCAGGCCGGTGGAGAAGATATCGGTCTTGCGGTCGATGGGTTTGCCCAGGGCCTGCTCGGGCGACATGTAGCTGATCTTGCCCTTGAGGATGCCCGCCATCGTGTGGCTGATGTTCATCGCGGCCTTGGCGATGCCGAAGTCGACGATCTTCACCTCGCCCTCGAAGCTGAGCAAGATGTTCTGCGGGCTGATGTCGCGGTGGACGATATTGAGCGGCTTGCCCTCGTTGTCCTTCTTGGAATGCGCGTAGTCGAGGCCCTTGCAGGTCTCGCTCAAAATGTAGACGACGATGTCCTCGGTGAATTTTTCGCCGACTTCCTTGGCCCGGTTCATCACTTCGCGGAGGTTGATGCCGTTGATGAACTCCATCGAGATGAAGTAGTCCTCGCCGACCTTGCCCAGGTCGTAGACCTGCACGATGTTGGTGTGCGACAGCAGCACCGACAGCTTGGCCTCGTCGACCAGCATGTTGATGAACTCTTTGTCGACCGCGCAGTGGGGGAGGATGCGTTTGATGGCGAGGATCTTCTCGAAGCCGTCCACGCCGAAGGTCTTGGCCTTGTAGATCTCGGCCATCCCGCCGGTGGCGAGCTTTTCGATCAAGAAGTACTTCCCGAAGGGTTTTGGATGAAATTCAGCCATGCCTGCCTACAAGGTAAAAAAGTAAATCAACAACAGCACCGCGATCGCCATCGCCCCGAAGCCCAGATAGTAGGACCAAGCCAAGCCGGCCCGGACGACCTTCAGGGACTCGACCCCGGCCTCCGCCGGGGAACCCCCGGTCGCTGCCGGCGCGGGAGGGGCGGCCTCGTGTTGCTGGGGACGAGCGACCGTCAAGAAGGTTCCCTTGACCAATTGGTCGACGACGATGTCCTCGCCGGGCCGCCGGCTGATGTAGCGCATGCCCTCTTGCCGGCTGAGCGCGACCTGCGCCCCCTTGATCAAGGTGCCGTTCGCGAGGGTGATGTCGACCTCCAGCAGCGCGCTGTCGCGGTGGGTGCTGACGCCGCGATAGGTGAAGGCGCTGATCTGGTTCGAGGCGATCTTTTCGCTGACGAATTTGCGCGGGTCTTTGGAGAGCAGTTGGACGAAGTCGGAACTCTCCCCGAAGCTGTCCTTGTTCTCTTGGCCCTGGGCGCCGCCTTCGTCGCGCTTTTTGTCCTCCTTGGTCTCTTTCGTGGCGCCGATCATCCAGGGATCCACCGGGCGCGATTTTTCGATTCGATCCACCACGGGAAGATCCTTCCGAACCGAGGTTGGGCCAGCGGGGCGGACGTTTAGGTGCCGCCGGAGCCGCCGACTTTGGCCGCCGGCTTTTCGGCGGGGGTCGACCCCTTCGCCTTTCCCTTGCCCGATTCCGCGGGTTTGGAGCTGGAATAGCCGTCCTTGTACCAGCCTCCGCCCTTGAGGGCGAAGGAGGTTTGGGAGATCAGCCTTTCCAGCTTGCCCCCGCAATTCTTGCATTTTTTCAAGGGCTTATCGCTGACCTTTTGGAGCTCTTCGAAGTGTTTGCCGCACTGCGTGCAGGCATACTCATAGACCGGCATAAGTCCCGTTACCTTCGTCCCTCAAACATCCATTTTTGAGGGACGCCTGATTGCACCTTTTTAAATTCTATGGAGGCCATTGGCAAAAAAGCAACTAAATTCTTGGGTTTAGGATTCGTGGAGACTCAAGACCGCAGCCGCCGCCTCCTCCGGTTTGAGGCCTTGAATCTCCACCCATTTGCTACGACTTTTCTCCCCGCGCAAGATCTTTATATTTTGGCGTGGGAGGCGGAACAGCGCGCGCAGCAGGTCGACGAGGGCCTCGTTGGCCTTGCCGTCTTCGGGGGCGGCGTGCAGCTTGACCTTGAGGGCATCGCCCTCGGGTCCGACGATCTTGTTTTGCGAGGATTTGGGTTGAACGCGTAGCGCCAGACGGCAGCCGCCGGGCACCGCCCGCAGCCAGGGCGGGAGGGGGCTCACCCCGCCACCATGAGCTTTTGTCCGTAATAGATCATCAGGGAGATGACGAAATTCTGCATCAGGACGATCAGCAGGAACACGATGAGGGGCGTGAAGTCGATGCCGGTGCGGAACATCGCCCGCGGCATCAGGTTGCGGATCGGACGGAAGATCGGCTCGGTGGATTGGCGGAGGAACCGCACGATGGGATTGTGGGGATCGGCGTTGACCCAGCTGACGATGACCGCGCCCAGGACGATGTATTGGTAGATCGTCAGGAGGATCGACAGCACCTTGGCGACGCTGACCAGCAGGGATCCTAGCGGGTACATTCGTTTTGCTCCCTAATTTCGGCGGCGCGCCGTGTCGCGGCGGCCACGGCCTCAGCGAAGATGGCCCGCAGGCCGCGCGCCTCCAAGACCTTGAGGCCCGCCTCGGTGGTGCCGCCCTTGGTGGCGACGTGCTGGATCAAGGCCTGCGCCTCGTGGCCCGATTCGGCCAGCATCCGGGAGGCCCCCAAAAGGGTTTGAACGGCGAGGGCCTTGGCCTGATCCGGCCTCAGTCCCGCGAGTCTTCCCCCCTCGATCAGGCCCAGGGCGACCAGGTAGACGAAGGCGGGTCCGCTGCCGCTCAGGCCCGTGACGCCGTCGAGCAGGGTCTCCCTTGGAACCGCGATGGATTTTCCCATGGCCGCGAAAATCTTTTCGGCGCGTTTGCGAAGCGCGGGAGGGATTCCGGGCGCGAAATAGACGCCGGTGGCCCCGGCGCCCAGCAGGGCCGGGGTGTTGGGCATGAAGCGGATCAGGGAGGGGTTGGGGCCCGCCCAGCGCCGCAGGCTTCGCGTGGAGACGCCCGCCATCATCGAGAGCAGGGCTTGGCCCTTGCGTAGGTCCGGGGAGAGGCCCTTCAGCACCTCCGCGGCGTGAAAGGGCTTGGTGCCGAGCCAGACCCACTCGCAGCGCCTTGCGACCTCGGCGTTGTCGGCGGTCGTCGCGACGCGGAAACGCCGCGCGGCCTCGCCCAGGGCGGCGTTTGAAGGGTCGGAGACGAGCGTCTCCGAGGCCTTCGCCAGGCCCGAGCTCAGCATGCTGCCCAAGATGGCCTGGGCCATCTTGCCGATGCCGATGAAGCCGTGGCGGTATTTGGATTTCAGTTTCATGGTTGTCTCGGTCCGAACAGCGCGGTGCCGATTCGCACCCAAGTCGCGCCTTCTTCGACGGCGACCTCGAAATCTTGGCTCATGCCCATCGAGAGCTCCGTCATGGGGTCCTGAAAGAAGCCCGTCCGGTTGCATTCGTCAAGCAGGGATTTCAGCCGGTGGAAATAGGGGCGGACGGCCTCGGCGGGTTCGAGGGCTGGCGGGATCGCCATCAGGCCGCGCCAGGCGAGGCCGGGCAGGGCCGCGTAGTCCCGGAGTTCGCGGAGCAAGGCCCCGGCTTCGAGACCGCCCTTGCTCGCCTCCCCGCCGAGGTTGACCTCGAGCAGGGCGGACTGCGTCGCGCCGCGGGCCTGGCAGGCGGCGGAAAGCCTGCGGGCCAGCTTCAGCGAGTCCACGCTGTGCAGCAGGAAGGTCTGGCCGGCGACCAGGGCCGCCTTGTTGCTCTGCAGGTGCCCGATGAAGTGCCAGCGGAGGCCGGCCGCCAGCTCGGGGTCGAGGGCCGCGACGCGGGCGCGTTTTTCCAGCCACTCTTGGACGTAATTTTCGCCGAAATCCCGCTGGCCGCAGGAGGCGAGCTTGAGGATCTGCTCCGCGCTTTGGCCCTTTGCGACGGCCAAGAGCCGGACCGATCTGGGCTCGCGTCCGGCGCGGGCGGCCGCGGCCGCGATGCGGCGATGGATTTCGTGGAATCTCTCCTGCATGGGGCTCATGGGTCTCGACCTTCGGAATGCGTTGGGGGACGAGCACCTTTTTTGAGGGTTTTGTTGCCAAATATCAAGGCTTTGTGTAGCTTGCCCGCCATGTTCCGCTTCCGAAAATGCGCGCAATTCGCGGCTCCCTTCCTCGCCCTGGCCCTCCTGGCCTGCTTCGGCGGGGTGAAGAAAACCGGCAAGGTCGTCGATTATAAACCCGGCCGGGTGATCACCAAGAAGGGGTATTACGACGTCGGGCCCCTGTCCGATGGATGGTACCGGATCAAGCTCGGCATCGCCGCGATCAACTTCCGCAACGACGCCCTGGGCAGCACCATCAGCACCGACGCCTTCTGCGACCAGGCCTTCGACGACGCCCCGCTCAACGCCCTCACCGGACACCTGTTCGCGGGGCTCCAGGACATCAAAATCGAGAAGCAGACGCCCTTCATCATGGCCGACCGGGGGGCGCTGCGCACCTCGCTCAAAGCCACCCTCGACGGGGTTCCCGTGCGCATCGAGACGGTCGTCTTGAAGAAGGACTGGTGCCTCTTCGATTTCTACCTCGTCGGCCCGCCGGAAAAATTTTCGGCGGCGCTCCCCGACTTCGAGGCTTTTTTCCAGGGTTTCCAATTTACGGGGGAGATCTAGTTTATGGCCGAATCGGCTTCCATGCGCGTTACCGGGCTGGGGCAGGTCTTCGCCAAAGCGGGCGGGGGCTTCCTCTATTTGATGGATTACCTGGGCGGGGTCGCCAAGCTTGCCGCGGTCTTTTTCAAGACCTTGGTGCGCAAGTCCTTTCCGTTGGGCGAGACCGTCAAGCAATTCGAGGAGGTCGGCATCAAGTCCGCCTCGCTCACCAACCTGATCGCCCTGTTCACCGGCCTGGTCTTGGCGGTGCAGTTCATCGTGGGCCTCAAGCGTTTCGGTCTGCAGCTCTACACCGGTCAGATCATCGGGATCGCCATCACCCGCGAGTTGGGGCCGGTGCTTACCTCGCTGATGATCGCGGCGCGCGTTGGCGCCGGCATTACCGCCGAGCTGGGCTCGATGAAGGTCACCGAGCAGGTCTCCGCCGTCGAGGCGATGGGCGCCAACCCCATCCAAAAGCTCGTGGTGCCGCGCGTCGTGGCCACGACTCTCTGCGCCCCCATCCTCACCGTCGTCGCCGATTTCATCGGCATCATCGGCGGCATGATCATCACCACCGCCGACACCGGGGTCGGAGCCCGCTACTACCTCAACCAGATCACGACCACCGTCCAGATGATCGACTTCGGCAGCGGGATCGCGAAGACCTTCTTCTTCGGGTTCTTCATCGGCATCATCGCCTGTTACCAGGGCTTGGTCACGACGGGGGGCACCGAGGGCGTCGGCCGTTCCACGACCCTGTCGGTGGTCTATAGCTCGATCTGCATCTTCATCTCCGACTTCTTCCTAACCAAGCTTTTTTTGCTGTTCTAGGTTTCGCATGGACGCCTTCATCCGCTTCCAACATATCAAGAAGTCCTTCGATGAAAAGGTGATTTATACCGACCTGAACCTCGACATCTTTAAAGGCGAGACGATCACCATCATCGGGGGCTCGGGGACCGGAAAGAGCGTCATGCTCAAGCTCCTGCTGGTCCTGTTGCGACCGGATTCCGGCGAGATCTTCTTCGACGGAGAGGACGTCCTGAAGATCGACGAGGACCAGTTGATCGGCGTCCGCAAGCGGGTCGGCATGCTCTTCCAGGGCGGGGCGCTGTTCGATTCGATGACGGTGTTCGACAACGTGGCCTATCCGCTCTACGAGCATTTCAAGGACTACAGCGAGGAGAAGATCGCCAAGATCGTCCACGAGAAGCTCGAGGTCATCGGCCTGCCGGACACCGCCGACATGATGCCCTCGGATCTATCCGGCGGCATGAAGAAGCGCGTGGCCCTGGCCCGCGCCATCGCCACCGACCCCGAGGTCATTCTCTACGACGAGCCGACCACGGGCCTGGATCCGACCAACACCAACCGGATCAACGATCTGATCTTGGACCTGCAGAAACGCTTCAAGGTGACGTCCATCGTCGTGACTCACGACATGGCGAGCGCCTTCAAGGTCAGCGACCGCCTGGCCTTGCTTTACGACAAGAAAATCGAATTGGTTGGAACGAAGGCGGAAGTCGAACGTTCCACCAACGAAGTCGTCCGGAAGTTCATCTCCGGACAGATCGGGGAATAGCCATGAAAGTCAAAACCTCCCAGCAAGTCCGCGTCGGCATTTTCGTCTTTATCGGCCTGGCGCTTTCGATGGTGGTCATATTTCTTCTGGGCGGAGGGTTCACTTTTCTTGCCCGGCAGTACCATCTCTACGGCCATTTCAAGGACATCAGCGGGCTGCGTCTGGACGCGCCCGTCTTCCTTGCGGGCATCCAGGTGGGCAAGGTCGACCAGATCGTCTTCCCCAAGGACCTCAACCAGCGGGAGGTCATTGTCAAACTGCTGATCCAGAAGCAGTACCAAGACCGGATCCGCGAGGATAGCCAGGCCAGCGTCACCACCCAGGGTCTTTTGGGCGACAAGGCGATCTTCATCAGCATGGGAAGCCCCGACCACGCCGAGCTGAAGGAGGGCGAGACCCTCAAAATCAAGGAAGGTCTCTCGCTGGAGGCGATTTCCGACCGCGGCACCGAGTTGATCGACAACATCAATAAGCTCGCCAAGAACATCGACGGACTGGTCGAGGACGTGAAGACCAAGGAAGGCATGGTCCATGCCCTGATCTACGACACGGAGGGCAAGGAGATCGTGAAAGACCTTTCCCGCCTGACCAGGACGGCCCAGTCGGTGGTCCAGCAGGTCCAGTCGGGCCGCGGCATGCTTCACGCCCTGATCTACGATCCGGTGCGCAAGGACATCGGCAAGGCCTTCTCGCAGACCGCCGATAACCTCCAATCGGCCTCGAAGAACTTCGACTCGATCAGCACGACGATCGCGAAGGGCGAGGGCAGCGTCGGAGGCCTGATCAACGACCCCACGGTCTACTACGACTTGATGACCTTGCTTGGAAAAGCGAACCGTAATAAACTATTGCGCACCGTCATCCGCGCGACCCTCGCGACCAACGAAAAAGATCTCATCGAGAAGTGATTCTTTAGCGCCGCCAAACTATTGCATTGCGCGGTCTCCCGGGCATGCTATAATTTGCCTAGGGAATACGCTGCGTTGTGTCACCTCTCCCTCATTTGGATGGCTGGACCTGCTTTGACAATTCGATAATCCGTTGCCCGCAAGGGAGCCAAACGTCCGTCGCTTCATCGGAAAGAAAGAGGAGGCTGTGTTATGACGTCCGCATCGACCTTGATGGCTGAATTGCGCAATCTGCACGATGTCCGCGGTTATCAAGATCTGAACTGGGAAGGGAGCTTTGAAGAGTACCTAGAAATCGCCCGCCGCAACCCCAAGGTGGTCCGTTCCGCCTTTCAGCGGGTCTACGACATGATCGTGGCCCAGGGGACCGAGGAGTATAAAGAATACAAAAAGAAAATCATCCGCTACAAGTTCTTCGAGGACCCCTTCGAGAACGGCAAGGACGGCGTCTTCGGCCTGGATCTGCACCTGATGAAGCTGGTCCACCTATTCAAGTCCGCCGCGAAGCGTTATGGAGCCGAAAAGCGGATCTTCCTGCTTCACGGACCGGTCGGATCTTCCAAGAGCACCATCGCCCGCCTGCTCAAGAAGGGGGTCGAACACTACTCCCGCACGCCGGAGGGCGCCCTCTACACCTTCAAGTGGGTCAAGCACCCCTCGGTCGACGCCCAGGGCATCTTCGGGGCCGCCGACGAAATTCCCTGTCCGATGCACGAAGAACCCCTTCGACTGATTCCGCCGGAATTCCGTTCCAAGGTTGTCGACGAGCTGACCCGGGTCGCGAAGGGCGAGTTTAAGATCGAAGTCGAAGGGGATCTGGATCCCTCCTGCCGCTTCATCTTCAACGGCCTGCTCAAACTCTACCAGGGCGACTGGGCCAAGGTGATCGACAACCATATCCGGGTCAAGCGACTGATCTTGAGCGAGAAGGACCGCGTCGGCATCGGAACCTTCCAACCCAAGGACGAGAAGAACCAGGATTCCACCGAGCTGACCGGGGACATCAACTACCGCAAGATCGCCGAGTACGGCAGCGAGTCCGACCCCCGCGCCTTCAACTTCGACGGCGAGTTCAATATCGCCAACCGCGGGATCGTCGAGTTCATCGAGGTCCTCAAGCTGGACGTCGCCTTTCTCTACGACCTATTGGGCGCCTCGCAGGAGCACAAGGTCAAGCCGAAGAAGTTCGCCCAGACCGACATCGACGAAGTCATCCTGGGCCACACCAACGAGCCCGAGTACCGCAAACTGCAAAGCAACGAGTACATGGAGGCCCTGCGCGACCGCACCGTGAAGGTCGATATCCCCTACGTCACCCGTCTCGGCGAGGAGATGAAGATCTATCAGAAGGACTTCAATTCCGAAAAGATCCAGGGCAAGCACATCGCCCCGCACACCATCGAGATGGCCGCGATGTGGGCGGTGCTCACCCGCCTCGAGGAGCCGAAGAAGGCCAACCTCACGCTGCTGCAGAAGCTCAAGCTCTACGACGGCAAGACGCTCAGCGGCTACACCGAGGACAACGTCAAGGAATTGCGCAAAGAGGCCACCCGCGAGGGCCTCGACGGGATCAGCCCGCGCTACATCCAGGACAAGATCAGCAACGCCCTGGTCAAGGACGTCGAGGGCTGCGTCAACCCCTTCATGGTGTTGAACGAGCTGGAGAGCGGACTGAGGCACCACGCCCTCATCCAAAACGAGGACAGCCGCAAGCGCATGATCGAGATGCTGTCGGTGGTGAAGGACGAGTACGAGGACATCGTGAAGAACGAGGTGCAGCGGGCGATCTCCAGCGACGAGGAGGCCATCAGCCGCCTCTGCGCCAACTATATCGACAACGTCAAGGCCTACACGCAGAGGGAAAAAGTGCGGAACAAGTACACCGGCCAGGACGAGGAGCCCGACGAGCGCCTGATGCGCTCGATCGAGGAGAAGATCGACATCCCCGAGTCCCGGAAGGACGACTTCCGTCGCGAGATCATGAACTACATCGGCGCCCTGGCGGTCGAGGGCAAGAAGTTCGACTACAAGACCAACGAGCGGTTGCACAAGGCCCTCGAGTTGAAGCTCTTCGAGGACCAGAAGGACAGCATCAAGCTCACTTCCTTGGTGACCAGCGTCATCGACAAGGAGACCCAGGAGAAGATCGACGTCGTCAAGTCGCGCCTGATCAACAATTACCGCTACTGCGACATCTGCGCGACCGACGTGCTCAACTACGTGGCCAGCATTTTCGCGAGGGGAGACATCAAAGGAAGTGCTTAAGTGCTTAAGTGCCGAAGTGCTTAAGTTAGATGGGTACGGCAAAGGAAACTTAGACACTTAGGCGCTCAGGCATTTCGGCACTTGGGACGTATGGTTCTCAAGATCGAACAAGATTACAACCGCTTCAAGCAGATCGTCCGCGGGCGAATCAAGAAAGAGCTGCGCAAGTTCATCACCAACGGCGAGCTGATCGGCAAGCAGGGCAAGGACCTGATCAGCATCCCGCTTCCTCAAATCGACATTCCCCACTTCACCTTCGGCTCCCGGCAAAAAGGGGGGGTAGGGCAGGGCGAGGGAAACCCCGGAGACCCTCTGGGCGGCGATCCCCAGGAGGGCGACGATCCCCAGGCCGGCAACCTGCCCGGCGAGCACCTGCTGGAGGTCGACATCAGCCTGGAAGAGTTGGCCGAAATCCTGGGCGAGGAGCTGGAGCTGCCGCGCATCGAGCCTAAGGGCAAGTCCAACATCGTTCATTACCGCTCAAAATATTCCAGCCTGCGCCGCACCGGACCCGATTCCCTGGTCCACCGCAAGCGCACCTACAAAGAGGCCCTCAAGCGGCAGATCCTCGCGGGGACCTATCAGACCGAGCGGCCAATCATCCTGCCGATCCGGGAGGACCGGCGTTACCGCTCTTGGAAGGAGGAGAAGAAGCCCGAATTCAACGCGGTCGTCATATACATGATGGACGTCAGCGGTTCGATGGGGCAGGAGCAAAAGGAGATCGTGCGCATCGAGTCGTTTTGGATCGATACCTGGTTGCGCTCCCAATACGACGGCCTCGAGACGCGTTACATCATCCACGACGCGGTGGCCCGCGAGGTCGATCAGAATACCTTCTACCACACCCGCGAATCGGGCGGCACCATCATCTCTTCGGCCTACAAGCTCTGTCTCAAGACGATCGAGGAGGACTACGACCCCAACGAGTGGAACATCTACGCCTTCCACTTCAGCGACGGAGACAACTGGTCGAGCAACGACACCCAGGAATGCCTGGGTCTGCTCGCAAACCAGATGCTGCCCAAGCTGAACGTCTTCTGCTACGGCCAGGTGGAGAGCGAGTACGGCAGCGGGCAGTTTCTGCGGGACTTGAACGAGCGTTTCGATGAAAAGGAAGAGAAGGTTCTCTCCTCGCGGATCGAAAGCAAAGAGAAGATTTTCGACTCGATCAAGGCTTTTCTGGGGAAGGGGAAGTAGGCATGAGCACGCGGCTCACTCCCGAATTGGAAGCGATCCGTCGCGAGGTCGAGGGTTACGCCCAAGAGTACGGCCTGGATTATTTCCCCGTCATCTTCGAGGTGCTGGACTGGAACCAGATCAACATGGTCGCGGCCTACGGGGGATTTCCCAACCGCTACCCGCACTGGCGCTTCGGTATGGAGTACGAGCAGCTATCCAAGTCCTACGCCTATGGGCTCTCCAAGATCTACGAGATGGTGATCAACAACGATCCCTCCTACGCTTACCTGCTGCATTCCAACGCCGAAGTCGACCAAAAGCTGGTCATGGCTCACGTCTACGGGCATTCCGATTTTTTCAAAAACAACATCTATTTCGGTCAAACCAACCGCAAGATGATGGACGAGATGGCCAACCACAAGACCCGCGTCAAGAAGATGATCGACAAGCACGGGATGGAGGCGGTCGAGAACTTCATCGAAGTCGCCCTTAGCCTGGAGAACCTCATCGACACCCACGCCGCCGGCATCCGCCGCCGGCGCCCAGTTGAGGACGATCTCTCCGGGGAGAACGGCGAGCGTCCCTTGGTGTCCAAGCTCAAGAGCAAGGACTACATGGACAAGTTCATCAATCCCAAGGAGTTTCTCGAAGAGCAGCGGCTGCGTCTGGAAGAAGCCAAGATGCAGAAAAAGAATTTTCCCGAGAGTCCCGAGCGCGACGTCCTGCTCTTCCTGGTCGAGAACGCGCCCATGGAGCGCTGGCAGCGCGACATCCTCGAGATCATTCGCGAGGAAGCCTATTATTTTGTGCCTCAAATGCAGACGAAAATCATGAACGAGGGTTGGGCCTCTTATTGGCACTCGACCATCATGACCCAGCGGGCGCTCAAGCCCAGCGAATTCATCGACTACGCCGACCACCACTCGGGGACACTCGCCACCTCCCCGGGCCGTCTCAATCCCTACAAGATCGGGATCGAGTTGTTCCGCGACATCGAGGATAGATGGAACAAGGGCAAATTTGGGAAGGAGTACGACGACTGCGACGACATGGTCGAGAAAAAGCGATGGAACAAGAACCTGGGCCAGGGTCGCCAGAAGATCTTCGAGGTCCGCAAGATCTATTCCGACCTGACCTTCATCGACACCTTTTTGACCGAGGACTTCTGCCGCGAGCACAAGCTCTTCACCTTCGCCTACAATCCCAACAAGCAGGCCTACGAAATCGCCAGCCGCGAGTTCAAGACGGTGAAGGGCAAGCTGCTCGACGCCCTGACCAACCGCGGCCAGCCCTTCATCAGCGTGACCAACGCCAATTACCAGAACCGGGGAGAGCTTTACTTGGTGCACGAGCACCACGGGATCGACCTGCGGCCGGACTACGCCGAGGAGACCTTGAAGAACCTTCACATCGTGTGGAAACGGCCCGTCGCCATCGAGACGAAGGTCGACGGCACCGAGAAGATTCTCTATTACGATGGGAAGGCGTATCAGGAGTCGGATAAGAACCGGGAAGTGTAGGGGAGAACCTTGTGTTCACCCCTACGGACGCGTCAAGCGATCCAGCGCCTCTTGGTATTTTTCCGCGGTCCTGCGGACGATATCCTCGGGGAGGGTGGGCGGATTCGACTTCTTATCCCAGTTAATGGACGTGAGGTAATCCCGGACGAACTGCTTGTCGTAGCTCGGCGGGTTGGATCCGGTCTTGTATTGGTCGGCCGGCCAAAAACGCGAGGAATCCGGGGTCAGCAGCTCGTCGATGAGGATCAGCTTTCCTTCATAAGTTCCCAATTCGATCTTGGTGTCGGCGATGATGATGCCGCGGCTCAGCGCGTACTCGGCGGCGGTCGAGTAAATTTTTAGGCAGATATCCTTGGCCTGGGCGGCCAAGTCGGGCCCGATCAGCTTTACCATCTCTTCGTAAGAGATGTTCTCGTCGTGCTGGCCTTTGGGGGCCTTGGTCGACGGCGTGAAGATGGGCTCGGGCAGCTTTTGCGCCTGCTGGATGCCGGCGGGCAGGGGGATGCCGCAGACGGTGCCCTGTTTTTTGTATTCTTCCCAGCCGCTTCCGACCAGGTAACCGCGGACGATCAACTCGACGGGCAGGGGTTTGGCCTTCTTGACGATGACGCTGCGGCCTTCGAGCTGGCGCAATTCGTCGGGATCCTTCGTCACGGTGCCGAGGACCCGAGGCAGGCTGTGGTTGGGAATCAGCGCCTCGGTTTTTTTCAGCCAAAAGTTGGAGAGCTGGGTCAGGATCACGCCCTTCCGTGGGATCGGGGTGGGCAGGATGTGATCGAAGGCCGAGATGCGGTCGCTGGCGACCAGCAAAAGGGCGTCGCCCAGGTCGTAGATGTCTCGGACCTTGCCGCGAAACAGGAGGGGTACGTTTTTCAAGTGGGATTCCAGCAGGGCTTCGCTCATGGCTTCAATCGACCTTCTCGGGCAGGGATTGTTTGACGGCGCGGACCTTGTTTTCGGCGATCTCGCGCAGGGCGGTCACGACGTCCTTGTTCTTGCTGTGGACGAGGCGGTGGCTGCCCTTGGTCAGCTGGCGCACCCGCCTGGCGGCTAAGTGCACGAGAGCAAAGCGGTTTTCGATGAATTGCAGACAGTCTTCAACGGTGACGCGGGCCATAAATAACCTTTATATAAGGACTTTTTTAAAACCGAGGTCGCTTATATGGCGCATCCCTGGAGGGATTTCAAGGGGATGTTTTTAGGAATTTAAGGGGGGTTTAAGGCGTCTCAAATGGTTTTCGACCAGAGAGAGGCGTTTTTCCAGGCCTTCGAGCCGGAGGTCCAAGCGGCGGAGGTGGTGGTTGCTGAAGATGTACTCCTGCTGCAGGTCCTCGAACTTCTTGTAGAGATCGTCGAAGCGCATGTTCATCTCGCTGCGAAATTCTTGGAGGGCCGTAGAGATCTTATCGTCGATCCGTGGTTCGATATAGTCGTCATAAAACGAGGCAAGCTGAATCCGCAGCATTTTCTGAAACCTGGGCTCGACTTGCGAATCGAGGAATTTCGTTTGCTTGTCGTCGATCATCTTTTGGAATCTGGGCTCGACGTAGGAGGTGTAGAACTCCATCTGCCGTTCGTCGATCATCTTTTGGAATCTGGGCTCGACGTAGGAGGTGTAGAACTCCATCTGCCGTTCGTCGATCATCTTCTGGAATCTGGGTTCGACGTAGGAGGTGTAGAACTCCATTTGCCGCTCGTCGATCAACCTGGTGATCCGAGGCTCTAAAACCTTTTCGTAAAAGCCTTCCAAGAGGCTCGGCATCACGTCTTGCAGCACCGAGGTAAGCTGCGAAACGGTAAGAGGTTTTTCGTTGGAGTCTTGGGATGTCATAAAGAGGGCCTTAGATCGGTCACTTATCTACTGCACCGAATAAAAATTCAAGGTTTGTCTTGCCTGAATGAAGGAATTACCGACCGAAAGACCGCACGATCGCCATCGTCGTCTCGTGCTCCTTGGAGATGAAGGCGTTGGCCAGTTCCAGGGAGGCCTGTTTGTTCTGGGCCACGTCCCGGATAAAGGTTTGCAGGACCGAGATGTCGTCGTTGATCTGTTCCATATCCAGCTTGATCTTCTGCAGATTCTTGCTTCCCTCCGCGTCATCCTTTTGGTTTTGAATGTCTTGGGCGAGCTTGCGCTTGTTGTCTTGCATTTTTTGGACCTTTTCCATCAGACAAGTGGTGATCTCGTTGGCGGTGGTCGCCTCCAAGTGGCTGAACAGCAACATGGCCAGCGAGATGTTGCCCGATCGCAGGGCCAGGAAGAGCAGATGGGCCAGCCGGTCGGCCCTGGCGTTTTGGCTCAAGGCCTCGCTCTTGGCCTGGCGGGCGGAGGTGCGGGCGAGGTCTTGCAAGGTTCCCTGCCGGATCTCTTGGCTCCAATCGACGGCCTGAAGCGTGAGGGGGTTGGTCTCCGGGAAGCGCCAACCGCCCTTGCCGGAGAATTGGATCTCCTCTAGGAAGGCCTCGAAACCCTCGCGCTCCGAGTCCGAGGGAGGCGAGGATTCCTGCAGGCGCGGGGAAACCGAATCCGCGGGACCTTCTTGCCAGGCCACCGCCCCCGCCGCGGCGATCTTGACCTCCCCGCCGTTCTGCAGGCCGGCAAAACCCCGGCTCAAGCCTCGGGCGAGCTCAGGCGCCGCGAGTTTCATCAAGGGCCGGTAGGCGGGCTCCGCCTCCAGGCAGGCGCGGCTCAAGATTTTGATTTGCCTTTCCACCAAGGTTTTTAGGGAAAAGAACATGGGCGTCTCCTTTGAAAAAAACGTCCCGCCCCCGCGAGGGAGCGGGACGGCCGTGTTTTCCGCCCTCGCGACGGCGAGGGTTTGGTTTTAAAATAGGGCCGCGGCAAGCAGGGCCGCGCAGGACGCAAGCCAGAGCCATCGCTCCACGGTCCTTTGGGCCGAGGTCTCCTGCAGGGTCTGGCGGACGTCGTGAATCCGAAACGGCCGCGGCGGCAGCAGTCCTTCGGTTTCAAGAGTGAAAGTTCGGCCGGTCAACAGGCTGAGCCCTCGGTGTTCGCGTCGCATTAGATCCTCCCGATGATTCGATAGCTTTTTTGGATTTGACGGACTTGGCGGTCGAGGCCGAAGGGGCGTCCCTGCGCCAGGCTTAAGACCATGCGGGCCTTCATCTGGCGGATCTTGTCTTCGAGCTTCCTCTTCTCGTCTTGCAGGGCTTCGGGCTTCATGGCGCCTCCTTACGGCTTGGGATGCAAGCTTCCATTGCAGGGCGAGTGCCAGGGAGGGAGTCTTGGATTTTTAAGGATTTTTTCGGTTCGGCGTCGGGAGCGGCGGACGGAATCGCGACGGCGGGGCGGCCGGGCGTTCGAAAAACGGTCGCCGGGCTAGGCCGGCGAGCTTCGGGGCCTGTCCTCGACGGCGTCGAGGACCTCACCGTCCGGCACGGGCAACTCCGGCGCCGACGGCGGCTTGAGCCGGTTCTTGAGGGCGACGAGGGCGATGCCGCCCCCGATGGTCAAGCCGGCGCCGAGCAGGGTCCAGAGATCGGGATGCTCGCCGAAGAAGGCGATTCCCAATAGGAAGCTGAACAGGACGCCGGCATAGGAGAAGGGAGCCACCCAGCTCGCCTCCTCGTTCTTATAGGCCAGGGTCATCAACAACTGTCCGAGGGTGCCGAAGACGCCGCTGCCGATCAACAAAGCCCATTGTCGTGGGTCGGGATCTTTCCAAGTCGCCAACATGGGAGGGAAGGATAGGATCGCCGAGGCGGCCATGAAGTAGAAGGCCATCGTCCAAAAGGAATCGGTCCGATGCAGCCGGCGGATTGAAACGTAGGCCGCCGCCGCAAATAGGGCGCCCCCGATCCCGGCCAGGCCCGCCAGGTTGAAGACCTCGCCGCTCGGGCGCAAGATCAGGACGATGCCGAAGAAGGAGAGGGCGGTCAGGCCGAGCAGGGAGCGGTAGAATCGCTCCCCCAAAAAGACCCAGGAAAACAACAGGACGAAGACCGGCGAACTTTGGTTGAGCACCGCCGCGTCGCCCAAGTTGATGCGGGCCAGGGCGTAGAAATTCAAGGTCATGGCGATAAAGCCCACGACCGAGCGGATCACCAAGAGACCCCGATTTTCCCCGCGCAGGGGGATGCCGCGCCGCCACATCACCATGCCCAGCAAGAGCGCCGAAACCATCGCCCGAAAAAAAGTGATCTGGAAGAGCGGGATGGAGTGCCCCAGCGCCTTGATCATGGCGCCCATGGCGGCGAAGAAAAGGCCGGAGGCCGTCATCGCGACGGGACCGTGGGACAAGAGACGGCGCAATTGGACGGACATGCGGCTGCGGTAACAAAAAAATAAAAAAAAGTCATTTGGGGATAAGTGGCGGAAATTCGGAAAAAGATAGAACTCTGCGCCGCGGCGCCCCGTTTTCCTGACACGCTGCGCCTTGTGTTCGGGCCGCGACAATATTAAAAGTAAATCTGTTTTCGGGTGTTCAGGAGGGTTATGGGCAAGAAGTACTTCACTGTCGACGAGGTCAACGAGCTGATCCCTCAGCTCGACCATCATTTCCGCAAGATGCTGCTGCATAAGAAAGAGATGTCCAAGGCGACGGTTCGCCTGCGCAAGCTCGGCGTCGAGCCGCAACTGCTCGAGGCCGCTCCGCCCTCGGGTTCTCCGGAGGTTCAAGAGCTGCACCGCCAGCTGCAAAACCATTATTTTTCATTCAAGCAAAACCTCCTCGCCATCGAGCGGACGGGCGGGGAGATCAAGGACCTCGAGCTGGGCCGAGTCGATTTCCCCAGCCTCGAGGACGGCCGTGAAGGACGCCTGACCTGGCAGCTCGGCGTCACCGAGGCCGCCTACCGCCATCCCATTCCCGAGGAGGGCCAATCCCTCCCTTTCGAAAAAGCGAAAGTGCGCCGCGTCGGTTGAGGCGGCGCTGACGGAGGCGCTGCAAGCGGCGGGGCCGCGGCTAGCCGCGGCGACGTTCCCGCGCGGCTTGTTCGTGGAGGGCGTTCCAGCGCCGGAAGGGCAGTCGTCCGATCTCCGCGCGGCAGGCGGGGCAGAACAGCCGGACGACGTTGGTGCTGAAGTTCATCGCGCGCCGCCGCTCGGCGGCCGGGGCGCTGCTCCGGCAGGCGGGGCAGGCGATTTCTTGCTGCAAGCTCTCGAGGCGCAGGAAGCGGACGGTCATCGCTGCAGCTCCCGGACCAGCTTGCGGACCTGCCGCTCGGTCGCCGCCAGGTTCCCGGAGTTGTCGATCACCCAATCCGCAGCCGCCAATTTACGGCGCCGCGGCATTTGGCTTCGGATTTTGGCAAAGGCCTCGGCGCGGCCCAGGCCCTCCCGGCGCATGAGGCGCTCGATTTGAACGCGGGGCGGCGCGTCAACCACGATCAGGCCGTGGAAGGGTCGGTGGTAATCGGTCTCGACGTGCAGGGCGGCCTCGACCAGGATCAGCCTTCGACCCCGGCGCAGGGCCGCTTGGATTTCCCGCCCGATCAGGCGGCGAGTTTCGGGATGGATGCGCGCCTCCAACCAGAGCCTTTCGGGCTTGGAGCGAAACAAGATGGCCCCCAGCTTTTTTCGGTCGATGGTCCCGTCGGAAGCGAGAATCTCCCTTCCGTAACGCCGTAGAATGTCCCGGTAGAGCTTGGTCCCCGGCCGGTAGGCGCGGTGCGCCGCCCGGTCGGCGTCGATCACCCAGGCGCCGTGCTTCTCGAAGAGGCGCGCCGCCGCCGTCTTGCCCGTCGCGATGCCGCCGGTGAGCGCGAGGATCTTCATAGCGGGGTATGGGGGGGCGGGAAGGGCTCGTCCCCTCCCTCCGGGGCCGGGGCGTTTTGCCCGGCGAGGGCCTTGATGGAAAGCAGGAAGTGGAGCATCGGCAGGCTGGCGCGCTCGCCGTATTCGAGGATCTTCTCGACGAGGGAGTTCTCTTGCTCTTCGCCCAAAGCGGTCATCAGGCGCTGCAAAAGCTGGTGCACCTCGCGGTATTCGAGCGAAAAGGTCTCATGGACCAGGCGGATGTGGGGATTTTGCAGCTCCTGCCGCCGCATCGTCCAGGTCATCGAGTTGGCGAAGTCTTCCTCCTGCCACTCGCTCTCGACGATCCGTCCTTGGGTATCGATCAGCTTGTCGTAGATTTCGACGCGCTCGGGATCGAGGGCCTCGCTCTTCTGATACTCGCCCATCGCCTCGCGTAATTTACCCTTGCCCGCGAGCTTGTCGCCCTTGGACTCATGCTTGAGGGCTTTTTTCGGGTCCCTTTTTTTGTCTCGGGTCATGGTTCTCCTTCGCCGCCTGCGCGGGGGGATATTTCGCCAGGACGTGCTCGAGGAGGGATTGTCGCGTATTTAGCGCGGGGTCGTCCAGCACAAGTTCGACCAATTCCTTGAGGATGCGCCCCAGGATCGGGCCTTCGGGATAGCCCAGATTCATCAGGTCGCGGCCGCCGATGGCGAGGTCTTTGGGCCCGAAGGGGGGCTTTTTCTCCAGCTCTTCCTGGATGCGGCGCTTGAGGCGGAGGATACCCTTGAGTTGGTTGGGATAGGCCCCGCCCTTCTTGTCGGCGATGCGCAGGTCGACCAGCTTGAAGATCAGGTCCTTGCCGATCTTATGGATGAAGCGGCGGATGGCGCGCTCGGTGTAGAAGCTTTTGGTCTCGAACATGTGGTTGTGCACCATGCTGAGCACGTTTTCGGTGTCGATGCCCAGCATGTTGGCGCGGTATTTCTTCATCCATTTGCGCGCCAGCCGCGTCGAGACGACCTGGTGGCCGTAGAAAGTGATGCGCCGGGTCTTCTCGTTGAAGCCGACGGTGTAGGGCTTGCCGATGTCGTGGAACAAGGAGGCGAACATGATCTCGAGGTCGCCGGGCCGGTCGAGGTCGGCGCAGGTGCGGGAGGCGTCGAGCACCTTCATCGTGTGGTCGAAGACGTCGCCGCTCTTCTTGGCGGGCTGTTCGACGCCGATGGTTTTTTCGAGCTCGGGGAAGACGTGGGACAGCAGGCCGGTGTCCCGCATCAGGTAGAAGCCGGTCGAGGGCCGCTCGGCGCGGAACAGCTTGCCGACCTCCTCGATGACCCGCTCCGGCGAGACGGTCTCGATCTTGGCGGCGTGCCGTTTCATCGCGGCCAAGGTCTCGGGCTCGATGCTAAGCTCGAAGCGCGCCGCGAACTGCACGGCCCGCAGCAGGCGCAGCGGGTCCTCGACGAAGGACTCGGAGAAGACCTGGCGCAGGATCTTGTCCTTCATATCCTTTTGCCCGCCGAAGGGGTCGAGCAGCTCGCCGGTTTTTAGCTCGCGCGCCATCGCGTTGATGGTGAAATCGCGGCGCTGCAGGTCCAATTCGACCGGGAGTTTTTCGTCGAAGCGCACCTCGAAGTCGCGGTGGTGCGGGCCGGTGGACTTTTCGGTGCGGGGCAGGGCGACGTCGAAGTCGTGATCGGCCCCGCGCGGCTTGAACTTGAGGACGCCGAAGGATTTTCCCACCTCGTGCACCTGGCCGAAAGAGCCCAGCAGCCGCACGAGGGCCTCGAAGGGGACGCCCGCGACCAACAGGTCCTTGTCCTTGTGGGCGTGGCCCATCATTTCGTCGCGGACGGTGCCGCCGACCTCGTAGACGCGGCCGCCGGCTTGGTAGATGGCGTCGATGAAAGACATAGGGATCAGGGTTATTCGGGGTCCGGATTAAGATCAATAGGGAACGAGGGCCGCGCGGAGCTTATTTTTTTGGGGTCAAATAAGTTTGGATTTTCGCCTGCTTGGTGAGCAGGTCCGCGACCCCCGCGAGGATCTGGGACTTTTGGCCCATCTGCAGCTGGCGGGACATCGCATCGGCGGCCTCCGGGGTGACCGGCGCGTCCTTGCGCTCGACCAGCTGCACCGCGACCAGGGTGTCCTTGATCTGGAAAGGGCCCTCGCAGACCTCGCCCGGCTTGAGGGCCAAGAGGCAGCCCAGGACCGGAAGGCTGTCCTCGCGGCCGAAGACGCCCTGCAGCTGCACCAGGGACTGCGGCTCGCCGGCCTCCTCTTTGAGGCCCTGCGCCTGAAGCAGGGCGTCGGCGGCCTTGCCGTCGCGCTTGGCGGCGATCCATTCTTGGGCCAGCTTCTTCGCCTCTTCCAGGGGCTTGCCTCCGCCCTGCGGCTGCAGGGGGATGCTGATTTTGTTCAGCTTCAGCTGGGTGTTTTGCAGCAGGCTTTGGGTCTCGACCTCCTGGGCGCTGACCAGGGCCGCGCTGTCCAGGACCTTGCGGAGCTTGTCGGCCAATAGGTCTTGGCGCAGGTCGAATTCGAAGTCGCTGCCGTTCTGCTGGTGGTACCAGGGTTTGAAGGTGTTCAAGTAGAAGCCTTCGTTGAAGCGGCCGTCCTTTTGGAAGCTGGGGTTCTGCCGAATCTCGCGGGCGAGTTCGACGTCGGGGACGCGCAGACCCAGGGAATAGGCCGCCTGGGCGAAGAGTGTGTTGGCGATCAGGCGCTGCAGGACTTGGTTTTCGAGCATCTGCCGCATCTCGGGGCTGATATTGGTCTGGCCGAACTGCTCGAGCATGGCGGTCTGGTTTTCCACTCCCTGGGCGAACTTGCCCGCTGGGATGCCTTGGTCGTTGACCTTGGCGACAAGGGCGGTCCCGCCTTTATCGGAAATGGTGCTGTAGCCGTAGAACAGGATGAAGCTTAAGGCGATCAGGCCCAGGAGGCTTTTCGAAAAGACCGACGAGAGATTTCGCATTTGCTCGAGCATTTTGGGGGGGAACTCCTTGAAACAGCGCGTTTTGTGCACTTGTATTAAAGAGCTGATCGGCAAAAAGCAACGGGAAAGACGAGATAATGTGAAGGGTGAAAGGTGAAGGGCGAAGCCTAAAACGTATCATTATTCTTTGCGTTTCACTCTTCACCCTTCACTATTCACATCTTCGAATTCCCGTTTGACTTGAATAGGGGCGAATGGTAGCCCGGAGCTGCGATTCCGACAGCGAGCGCCGCGGCGATAACTTAATGTAATTCCTCTGTGTTTTTCGCCTAACTAGGGATTAATCCTCATGATTCTTGATCCGATTTTAGGGCTCTTCTCCAACGACCTCGCGATCGACTTGGGCACGGCCAACACGCTGGTCTACGTAAAGGGCAAAGGGGTGGTCTGCGCCGAGCCTTCCGTCGTCGCCGTGCAGAAAGACCCGCGCGGGATGCGCAAGGTCCTGGCGGTGGGCCGTGAGGCCAAAGAGATGCTGGGCCGCACCCCCGGCAACATCGAGGCGATCCGTCCCATGAAAGAGGGCGTCATCGCGGACTTCGAGATCACCGAGGCCATGCTGCGCTATTTCATCCGCAAGGTGCACAATCGCCGCACTCTGGTCCGCCCCCGCATCATCATCTGCGTCCCCTTCGGCATCACCGAGGTCGAGCGCCGCGCCGTCCGCGAGTCGGCCGAATGCGCCGGGGCCCGCGAGGTCTACCTGATCGACGAGCCGATGGCCGCGGCGATCGGCGCCGGACTGCCCATCACCGAGCCCTCGGGCAACATGATCGTCGACATCGGCGGCGGCACCACCGAGGTGGCGGTGATCAGCCTTGCCGGCATCGTCTACTCCAAGTCGGTCCGGGTCGCCGGCGACAAGATGGACGAGTCGATCATCCAGTATCTCAAGCGGAAGTACAATTTGCTGATCGGCGAGCGCACCGCCGAGCAGATCAAGATCCAGATCGGCAGCGCTTTCCCCAACGGCGAGATCAAGACCATGGAAATCAAGGGCCGAGACCTGGTCGCCGGAGTGCCTCGGGTGATGGAGATCAATTCCGAAGAGATTCGCGAGGCCATCGCCGAACCGGTGCATGCCATCGTCGAGGCGGTGAAGGTCGCGCTGGAGCGCACGCCGCCCGAGCTGGCGGCCGACATCGTCGACAAGGGGATCGTGCTGGCCGGAGGCGGGGCACTCTTGGCCCACCTCGACGTCTTGTTGCGCGAGGAGACCGGTCTGCCGGTGACGATTGCCGAAGACCCGCTGTCCTCCGTCGTCCAGGGAACGGGCAAGGCCCTGGACCAGTTGGATTCGCTCAAAGGGATTACGGTTAATTCTTATTAGGTCGGGGCGTTCATTCCGCCTTGGCCGCTTCCAGGTCCACATCCGAATCGTTATTTTCCGGGCCGCCCCGCGCCCGGCATGGGCTTGGTATGCTTCGCCTGCATCGAAAATGGAAATGGCTTTTCTTCGCGGCCTTGTTCGCGGGTGGGCTGGTCTACCTTTCCCGATCGGGGGCCGCCGCTCCCAACCCAACCTGGTATCAGGCGCTGGCGCAGCGGGTCGTCTCGCCGGCGGCTCGGATCCTTTCCGGCGTCGCGGCGCGGTGGCGGGGCTTTTCCGACGGCTATCTCGGTTGGCGGGGGGATCGGCAACGCCGCGTCGACCTGGAGGCCGAGCTGGCCGCCCTGCGTCTCGAGACCCTGCGCCTCCGGGAGGAGAATCGAGCGCTCCAGGCCGAGTCCGTCCTATTCGCGGAGCACGGCCTGCCGAAAGGCGAGGGCCGGCCGGCGCGGGTCCTCGGCTACGATCCCGTGCCCGCCTTCCGCAGCATTACCATCGACCGCGGCAGCGAGCACGGCGTTGAGCCCGACCAAGTGGTCGTGGCCGGCGGGGGCGTGGTGGGCCGGGTGATGCGCAGCGGCCGCCGCAGCAGCCAGGTCCTGCTGGTGACCGACCTGAACAGCGCCGTCGACGTGGTCGACGTGCGTACGCGGGCCCGCGGCCTACTGGTCGGCAAGCGCAAGGAGATGGGATTGAAGCGCGAGCGCTGGATGACGCAGGCCGAATACGTCTCGGCCTCGGAAGAGATCGTCCCCGGCGACCTGCTGCTGACCTCCGGGCTGGACGGGGTCTTTCCGAAGGGGCTGCCGGTCGGCGTCGTCGGCGCGGTGAAGAAGGATTCCTCCGGCTTGTTTTGGCAGGCCGAGGTCGACCCCTATGTCGAGCTGAACAAGCTGGAAGAGGTCTTGGTATTGACGCCTCGGGAGGGCGGCGAGGGATGAGGGATTTTTGCAAATACCTCGCTTGGGGGATTTTGGCCTTGGGCCTCAGCCTCGCCTGGCCTCAGGCCCGCGTCGACGCCCTAGCGATCGTCTTAGTTCAGGCCTTTCTGGGCTCCCGGCGTAAGTCCCAGGCCTGGATTCTGTTGTTCGTCCTCGCCTGCCTGGCCAGCGCCTTCTCGCTGGCCTCTCCCGCCAGCTTGGCTCTGCCTTGGGCCGCGGCGGTCTTGGTCTTTTTCGCCCTGCGGAAAAATTTTTCCTTTTCGCCGGGGCTCGGTCGTTTCGTCCTCCTGCTCGGCCTTTGGTTGGCGCCTTTCCTGTTTTGGTCGGCGCGCACCGCCTTAGCCGGCGGCTGGTATCCGGAGTGGGGCGACGCCCTAGGCCTGGCCGCGACCCTCGCCGTCGGCATGGCCGTTCCGCCCTGGCTCTCCTCCCTCGGGGCGAGGCTTTGGGGCCGCCTCCGACGGTTCGGAGGGGCCGCCGGCCGGGTGGACCTCTCCCGCGCCGATTGGCTGAGCGGCCGCGGCGCCCGGATCCTGCGCAAACCCTTCGGACTCGAAAAGGGCCTGTAAATGGAGGCCTACCGGAAGCGCCTCTTGGGCTTCGCCCTCCTGATCCTGGCCTTCTTCGGCCTGGCCCTCTACCGCCTCGTCGACCTCCAGGTGGTGCAGGGCGAGAAATACCTCCGCTTCAGCCGGATCAACACCCTGCGCGAGATCCCCGTCCCCGCGCCGCGCGGCAAGATCCTCGACCGCGAGGGCAGGATCTTGGCCGACAACCGCCCCAGCTTCACCCTGCGGCTCAACCCCGCCCAGGTGAAGGACCCGGAACGGGCGCGGCGCAGCCTGGCCTATCTCCTGGAATGGTCTCCGGAAGCCGTGCAGGAAAAATTGAGCGCAAAGAAATCCAACTCCTTGCTCGGACCGGCGGTGGTGGCGAAGGACTTGAGCCGCGACGAGGTGGCTAGGATCCGAGCGCGCATGACCCGCGTTCACGCCGGGATGGAGCCCGAATTGGACTTAAGCGGCGTCGAGCTGGTGGTGCACTTCGAGCGGATCTATCCCTACAAGGAGAAGGTGGGGCACGTCCTGGGCTACGTCCGCGAGGTGAGCGACAAGGAGCTCAAGGAGTGGGAGGCGCGCGAGCCCGGCCGGTTGAGCCCCGGCGACGACGTCGGCGTGGCGGGGGTCGAGAAGGCCTTCGACGACGCGCTGCGCGGCCACGACGGCTATCGCCAGACTCTCGTCGACGCGATGGGTCGCGAGGCCGACTTAAGCGAGCTGGGCCTCGGCACCGTCCTGCAGGAGCAGCCGGCCGCGGCCGGCAAGACGCTGCAACTCACCCTCGACGCCCGCCTGATGGAGGTGGCTGCCGAGGCCTTCGGCGACGAGGTGGGCGCCTTGGTCGCGATGGACCCGCGCGACGGGGCCCTCCTGGCTTGGGTGAGCCATCCGGCCTACAACCCCGAGGACCTGACCGGCACTATTCCGAAGGCCTTGTGGAAGGAGTTGCAGGAGCACCCCGGCAACATCCTGCTCAACCGCCCCACCCAGGCCGCCTATCCGCCCGGCTCGACCTACAAGATCGTCACGGCCATCGCGGGCCTGGCGGAGAAGGAGACCGATTTCAAAGAGACGGTCCATTGTCCCGGCTACTACCTGTTCGGCGGGCGGCGCTGGGGCTGCTGGAACAAGGCGGGGCACGGCCGCGTTGACCTGCACCGCGCCCTGGTCAGTTCCTGCGACGTATTCTTCTACAAGCTGGGCGAACGGCTGGGACCCGACCGCCTCTCGCATTACGCGAAGCTGCTGGGACTGGGAAAGAAGACCGGCGTCTTGGCCGACTCCGAGCGCGAGGGATTGATCCCGACCCGCGAATGGAAAGAGAAGGCGCGCAAGGAAAAATGGTCGCCCAGCGACAGCCTGGGGATCGCGATCGGCCAGGGCTTCGACTTGGTCACGCCGCTGCAGAACGCCTTGATGACGGCGCAGGTCGCCAACGGCGGGAAGCGGATCGTGCCGCATCTCTTGGCCGCGACGATCGACGATCAAGGCAAGAAATCTCCCGTCGCCGCGGAGCGGCCCGAGCCGCTGCCCTGGGGGATCGGCGAGAAGGATTTTCTTGAGATCCGCCGCGCCCTGATCGACGTGGTGGCGGGCGTCGGCGGGACCGGCGCCAAGGCCAGGATCCCCGGCGTCACGGTGGCCGGCAAGACCGGGACGGCGCAGGTTGTCGGCTACGAGACGATGCACAAGGTGGCCAAGGGCGTGAAGACCGGCGACCACGCCTGGTTCGTCGCCTTCGCCCCCGCCGAAGACCCGCAGATCGCCGTCGCGGTCATCGTCGAGCACGCCGGCCACGGCGGCTCGGTGGCGGCGCCGGTCGCGCAGCGGGTGATGGCGGAGTATTTCAAGGGCCGCCTGCCGGCGCCGGAGCTGAAATCGCCCCCGAAGGATACGCCCGCGCCGCCGCGGACGAAGCGGGGGAGGAGGGCCGCGATGCGATGAGCTCGAAACCGAGAAAATTGTTCTACCTCTTTCCCTGGCACCTGCTGGCCCTGCTGCTGGTGATTTTGGCGGCGGGGCTGCTGAATCTCTACAGCGCCTCCGCGGCGGCCTCGGGCGAGGCCTCGCACTTCTTTCGCTCGCAGCTGATTTGGGCGGGGGTGGGGCTGGCGCTCCTGCTCCTGATGTTGACATTCCACTACCGCTTGTTGATAGACGCCGCGGTTCCGATCTATCTCGTCAGCCTGGCCCTGCTGGTCTTGGTCATTCTCTTCGGCAAGGCCTCGGGCGGGCAGAAGAACTGGCTGGCGCTCGGTCCGCTGCGCGTCCAGCCCAGCGAGTTCGCGAAGCTGGCGGTCCTCCTCGTCTTGGCGAAATACTTCCAGTGGCTACCGCCCGGCGGGCGGCGCACCTTGCGGGACTTTCTTCCGGCGCTCGGCCTGGTTTTGCTGCCGATGGGCCTGATCCTGGTCGAGAGAGACCTGGGTTCGGCCCTGTTCTTCGCCCTGATCGGCGGGACCTTTCTGTTCATCGCGGGACTGCCGGCGCGCTACCTCGTGGTCGCCCTGGTCTTGGTCTCGGTCGCGGGGGCGGCGGGCTATCGCTATTTCCTGAGCGACTATCAGCAGGCCCGCATCCAGACCTTCCTGCATCCCGAGAAGGATCCGCGCGGCAAGGGGTATCACCTGTTGCAGTCCAAGATCGCGGTGGGCTCGGGCCAGGTCTTGGGCAAGGGCTTCCTGAAGGGGGACTTGAACAAGTTCAAATTCCTGCCGGAGCGCCACACCGACTTCGTCTTCCCGGTCTTGGCGGAGGAGTGGGGGTTTTTGGGAGGGACCGCCGTCTTGGGGGCATTTTTGTTCTTGCTGCTCTTAATGCTGCAGGCGGCGGGGAAGCTGCAGGACCGTTTCGGCGGCTTTTTGGTGACGGGGGTGGCGGCGCTGCTGTTTTGGCAGGTGGCGATCAACCTGGGCGGGGTCTTGGGCTTGATGCCGCTGGCGGGGGTGACCCTGCCGTTTTTCAGCTACGGCGGCTCGGCCTTGCTGAGCACCATGCTGGGCATGGGGGCGGCCTGCAACGTCTTGATGCGTCGGTATATGTTTTAACCGTAGGGGCCGTTCGCGAACGGCCCCTACGTGGCATAAACCTGAATTTTGCATTTAGAGCTTGGCTTGGCGCGGTGCCAAGCCGGTGTCTCACAGAGATTTCTGGATGAACTGATCCAAGGTCGGCTTCGGCACCGAGCCGACCAACTGGTCGACCACCTTGCCTCCTTTGACCAGGATCAGCGTGGGGATGCCGCGCACCCCGTACTGCGAGGGCGTGTTGGGGTTTTCGTCGACGTTCATCTTGAAAACTTTCAGCTTGCCTTGATTTTCCTCGGCGATCTGATCGACCAGGGGAGCCAAGGCCCGGCAGGGACCGCACCACTCGGCCCAAAAGTCCACCAGGGCGGGGACGTCGGAGCCCAGGACATCGCTGACAAAGTTGGCGTCGGTGGCGGTTTTGACGTATGGACTAGCCATTGTTGATTTCCTCCATTGTTCGTTCAATAAATCACTATCGCCGGGGGGAAGTCAAACGCTGTATACGAGGATCAACCGCTGGAGAGGGTTTTGGTTTTCTTGCCGCCGAAATACGGGAGGTGCGCCCGGGACCGGGAGCGAGGGGTGTTCCTCTCCGGCTTTTCCGAAACTCGCGGTTTATTATATGGTCGTGCCGTTAACGATGCTTGGTGCTTTTGAGAGTGACTAAATAAGGACGCTCAGACAATCGGAAAAGCCTCCGAGGAACACCCCTCGCTCTCGGCACCGGGCGATCTATTAGTGCAAATTTATTCACTATGAAGAACTTCAAACTCGTATTCGGCGGCTCCCTAGTGGTCTTCGTGCTTCTGCTCGCCCTGATGGCGCCGATCCTGCCGATTCCGGCGCCGGATGTTCCTGACATGGCCGGGGAGCTGCGCGGGCCTTCCGCCACGCACCTGCTGGGTCAGGATGAGGAGGGCAGGGATGTCCTTTCGCGGGTCGTCTACGGGGCGCGCCTCTCTCTGCTGATCGGATTTGTCACCGTCGCCCTTTCGATGAGTCTGGGCACCCTGATCGGTCTGATGGCCGGTTACTTCGGAGGCAAGATCGACGAGGCCTTCGTCTTCGTCTCCGATATCTTCATGGCCTTTCCCTCCATCCTGCTGATCATCGCCCTGGCGGCCTTCATGCCGCCGAGCATCTTGAACATCATCCTCGTCCTCTCCGCCGTCGGCTGGGTCTCCTACGCCCGCATTGTCCGCGGACAGGTCTTGGCCCTGCGCAAGGTCGAGTACGTCCAAGCCGCCCAAACCCTCGGTTACGGGGCTCCACGCATCCTGGGTCGGCATATCCTGCCGAATATCCTCGGTCCGGTGATCGTGAATTCCACCCTGAGTGTCGCGGGCGTAATTATCGCCGAGACCACGCTCTCGTTTTTAGGCATCGGCGTTCCGCCGGGAACGCCTTCTTGGGGTGCGATGTTAGATGCGGGGGTGGCATATTTATTGGTCGCCCCGCACCTTTCCATCGTCCCTGGCATCGCGATCATGATCACGGTGTTGGGCTTCAATTTCCTGGGCGATGGCTTGCGAGATCGCTACGATGTTCGTTCATGATTAATTCCCCATTTGCAGCGGTGGCCCTTGCGGGGTAGGAGATCGGGGGTATTCCTGGAGGCTTTTCCGATTGTCTGAGCGTCCTTATTTAGTCACTCTCAAAAGTACTAAGCATCGTTAACGGCACGGCCATATAATAAACCGCGAGTTTCGGAAAAGCCGGAAGGAATACCCCCGAGCTCCCGCCCCGCAAGGCGCAGGGAGCAACGTTACAAAGAAGTTCGATTAGAAGGAAAAAGCGCGTGACCGCCACCGAGGCACTAAAGAAAACGATCGGTTCCCTGCTGGTAGTAGGCTTCGAAGGCCACAAGCTGAGCGACTCAGCGTTCAATTTCCTCCAGCAGTGGGATCTAGGCGGTGTGATCCTGTTCAAGCGCAACCTGGAGAGCTTCGAGCAGCTGCGCGAGCTGAACGCCGCGATTTACCGCGCCGCGAAGAAGCCGCCCATCCTCTCGGTCGACCACGAGGGTGGGCGCGTCTTCCGCCTTCCCGAGCCTTTCACGACCTTCCCCCCGATGCGCAAGGTGGGAGACTACTGCGCGAAAGCCGGCGACTGCGGGCCCGCCGAAGAGGTGGGAAGGATTTTCGCCCGCGAGCTGCGCGCCGCCGGCTTCAATCTCGACTACGCCCCGGTGCTCGACGTCGACAGCAATCCGCAAAATCCCATCATCGGCGACCGCGCCTTCGCCGTCGATCCGGACCGCGTCGCCGACACAGCCCTGGCCTTCCTCGCCGGCCTGCAGTCGGAGGGCGTGATGGGCTGCGGAAAGCATTTTCCCGGCCATGGCGACACGCGCGAGGATTCCCATCTGACACTGCCCGTCGTCGAAAAAACCCGAGAGGCCCTCCTGGCCTGCGAGCTGAAACCCTTCGCGCGGGCGGTGCGCACCGGGATCCCCATGCTGATGACGGCTCATGTCCAATACCCCGCGCTCGACCTGGACTGGCCGGCCACGCTCTCCGAAAAGATCCTCGGCGACCTCCTGCGCGGGCAGCTCGGCTTTTCGGGTCTGATCATTTCGGACGATTTCTTCATGAAGGGCATCGCGGCCCGCTGGTCCCTGGAAGAGGCCGCGGAAAGATTTTTGCGCGTGGGCGGAGACCTGGTCCTGCTCTGTCACCAAGAGGCCGTCCAACGACGCGTTGCGGCACACTTGGTGCATGCCGCCGAGCGGGACGGGGATTTTCGCCGACTGTTGGAGGAAAAGGCCCAAAAAATGAACGAATTTCGCGCCTCCCTAAGCCTGGGCCTCGCCGAATCCGGGCGTGCCTTGCCCTCGGTGGAGCACCTCGCCTTCGCGGCGCGTTTTTAGGGCCCTCAATTTCCGGAACTCTTAAAATTTCAACGGTTTCGCAACATTGACGTCCGGAGCCTGCGATAATAGACTTTAGCGTATCCGTAGACGGGCGGCGTGTGCCCGTTTTCTTGAGAGGATTGAATTTTTTATGGGAGTTGGTTCCGTACCAGGATCAGGCAGCGGCAGCGGCGCCCCAGTTGAAGGGAGCCCCCCTCCAGGAGGGCCCGGCAGCCCGGGCGGTGCGCCGGAAGGCGGGAATCCCCCGGCGGGCGCCGGGGGTGCGACGGAGGGCGGGGCGCCTCCGGGTGAGGATTTCGGTTCCTTCGACGGCATGGTCGACGAGGGCGAATTCCTCCAGATGGCCGACCAAATGACGGGCGACGACATGCAGGCCCGTCAGCTCGTCAACCAGATTCGTTTAAATACCGTCAGCCACGAGGCCAGCGCCGGCGCCGGCGCCTCCCGAGACATGGCCGAGGCGGAATCCGGGCACCATGCCGCGCGGGAAGAGGGCCACGTCGACCGTTTTACCGCCGATCGCGAGATGTCGGCGCGCGCCGAGACGCGCACCGCCCTGCGCGACGCCCTGGCCTCCGGCGACACGCGCGCCCTGAAAGAGTTGTTTTCCCGCTTCAGCGCCGGCGAACGGGCGGCGGCACGCGCCAATCCCAATCCAAATCCCAATCCCGCCAATCCGGGCGCCGGGACGCCGGGCAAGGGCATGCTGGGGACCCCTGTCCCGCCCGGTGGAGGTAGCGCCGGCGGCGCCACGGGAGCGGGAGCGCCGACCAACCCGCCGATCTTTCCGAACGCCACCGGACCTTTGGCCACCTTGACCCAGCCGCGCATGACAGCCCTATCGGGCCGTATCGCCAACATGCCCGACGGCGCGCAAAAGACCGAGGCCCAGCAGCTCGAGTCCCAGCTCCGCGCCGCGATCTCCGCCTCTCCGCCCGACCAAGAGGCCGCTCAGGCCGCTCTCGACGGCCTCGCAGCCCTCGGCATCGAGTTGGGCCCGGAAGAAGAGACCGACGAAGTCAGCGATCGCGCCGACGTCGAGGAAGGCGAAGGGGAGGGCGAGGGCGACGCGAGCGGGCTGCCGGCCCGTTCCGGTGGCGAGGGCGAAGGCAGGCGCGTTCGGGTCGCGAGGACCTTCAATCCCTCCGAACATTTGGCCGAGGGCATGGTCCTGCTCAGCGGCGGCGGACGCGGCGGCGACGCCGAGGTCGACGCGCACGGCGCCAGGATGGAGCGCGGATTGAGCTTGGTCTTGGGCGGAGGCGCCACCGGCTACGCCACGCACGTGGCCACCGACCGCGCGGTGCGGGGTACCTATGCGGAGGGCGACGGGTCGGGCGGCGGTTCGGGCGCGGACGGAAGCGGCGGCGACGGCAGCGTAGCCTTCGGCTCGATGGTCGACAGCGACGGCAGCTTGGCCGCGGGCGGCTACCGTCTCGATACGGCGGCGGCCGGCTTGGGCGGCTCTTACGGCATTCGCACCGCGGACGGGCGTTTTATCCCGCAGTGGATGGCCTTGAGCGAGCATGGCGGCCTGCCGCCGGGCGTTCGGGCGGCCGTGGCGCGGGATGCGGGCCTGCGCACGCGCTTCGGGGCCGAGGCGGTTTCGGGCGCGCGGGCCGGAGTGACCGGGGATCTATGGGCTGGGATGCGCTGTTGACCCCCCACATGGCGCGAAAAAGACACAACATGGCCCTTCTATTTAGCCGAAAATCAGCTGGGGACGACCCTTTTGGAGGCATTTCATGGCATGGGAACCACTAGGATTAGGCTCGGATAATCGCTTTTATTATCGCAACGGGGACCAGTGGGCGAGCTACGGCAGCGAAATCCCGGCCGGCTCCGACGGCGTCATCAGCGATTCGGAAATTCCCGGCTCCGCGACCCGCGGCACCGGCACGGCCACCATGCCCGAGGGCAGCTGGCCGGAGGTCGCCGGTTGGACCCGGAGCGTGGATGCCGCCACCCATCGCGCTACTTATAGCCGCGACGGCGTGACGCGCACCTTCGAGGCCGGGCAGCAGGGCAGCGTGCATGGCGACTTGGCCACCAATGTCCCGCCTCCCGTGGCCGCGCCGGGGGCCGGAGATCCCGGAAGCCTGCCCTATGTCAATCCCTATGCGTCCTCGTCGGGTGAAGCCACCTCGCCTTTCGGCGCGACCTTGGCGGCGCGCGTGCCCGGCGCCAATGAGGCGATGGTTCGAGATTTGATCCCTAGACGCACCGGCGAAAGCGAGACGGATTATCAAGCCCGCGTTATGGGCATGTCCCCCACCGCCCTCCGGGACGAGTTGGCGACGGGCGATGCCTCGCGTTGGCTGACCTTCTACCGCGACCAGGGGATTCCGCCCGATGTCGCCTACCGCGACCTGGCGGCACGGGGCATATTGGCTCCCGGACTCACCCCTCCCGAGGCGGGTTCGGCGGGTTGGCCCCGCACCGGCGCCGTGCGGCCCTGGCACCCCAGCGGGAATGAGCGCGAGGCCTTGCCCCACACCGGCGCCGGCGTCGATGCGCATACCACCCGCGATCCGGTGGACATCGCCGCCTCTCAGGGGGCCCTAGGGCCTCGCACCGGCACGCCCCCTCCGGGGACGATGCGGGCCGCCTTCGCGGCCCCGGGCATGACGGGCGCCGCGCATCGCACGGATCGCATCGAGGCGGTTCGCGCCAACACCCAACGCATCCAAATGACCGAGGCCTGGATCGACCATGCCACCCGTCCGACCGGTGGCACCCCGCCGGGCCTGGGCTGGACGCGCGATCAAGCGGTCGGGGCATTGAGCAACACCGAGCCTCCCATCATGGTGAACGGCCGGCCCAATCCCGCGATGTCTCCGTCGGATATGGCCTCGCGCCTTTACACCCGGCCCGAAGGCACCGCCTACGATCCCAACAATCCGACTGCGGGGACTCCGATCAGTCCGACTTATACTCCGCGGGGCGGCGGTGCGGCGCAGCCCGTGCCCGCTTCAGGCAATCCTCCCGACTACGATCCCGCCAATCCTCCGGACGCCTTGGCGATGGGGATGATTCGACATTTGACCCGCATGTTGCCGCTGGGCTCGCCTTCCGTTCCTCCCGTCGTCGGCGCGCCGGTCGGAACCGTCGGCGCCCCCGTAGGCGGCGCTCCGGTGGCGGGTCCCGGAGCCTCGGCGGCCTTGCCTGCCGACGCAGCGGCCCTTGCCGGGGGAGATCCAGCGGCCGCCGCAGCCTACAATCAAGGCCTTGCAGCATGGGATGCCACCCATCCCGGAGGCGTTGGAGGGACAGGCACCGGAACCGGGGCCGGAACTCCGCCGCCGGTGGGCCCGGCCGTACCCGGCGCGGTCACGGTGGGAGGCCCGACCGGCGGGGCGACGACCGCGGGTCCCGTCGGAGCCACTTCCGGCCCTCCCGCTCCCGCGGCCGAAATGGATCGCGCCGTCGCCGACTTGGGAAGGTACGGAATTACCGACCCGCAGGACATCGCCGCGTTTCGCGCGGCCTACGGCAACGCCAGCACCGAAACCTTGCGCACCGTCGTGCCGCCCCTGGGCGCCGGCGAGACCCCCACCGCCGCCCGTTCCTCCGAGGTCCGGCGCGGCTTGGTCGACGGCATGGTCCACATGTCGGGAAGCCGGCTGAAGGCCCGCTTTGGTACGGGCCAGATGGACGATGCGACGGCCGACGCCTTGGCCGCTCAGATGTACCGCGAGGGCTCGCCCGCGGTGAACCCCGACGGAGATCCGCCGCCCAGCTTGGCGGCTGTCTGGGGTGCCCATACGGCGGTCGACGCCCGGATCGACGGCCTGCAGCCGCAGCCGCCGGCGACCACCTTGTCTAGGTCGGATCCTTCGGTGGCTCCGATCATGGCCTCCGCCACCAGCTATTACCGAGATGCGGCCACGGCTCGACTGGATCCGACTTTCGCCGCCGCCAACCCCGGCCATTACGGCGGGACGGCCGCGGCTCGAAGGACGCGCCGCGCCACCGACACCAACCTTTACCTGGTTCACAACGGCGTCTACGACAGCCCCGCGGGTCTGCGCTCGATCGCCAGGACTCCGCGTCCCGCGACAGGAGCCGCGGATCCTCTTGCGGGGGGCGTGACCAGCTTCACCACCACCCTTGGAACCGGAACGGGCGCTTCGGCAAGCCCGCTCCGGCGCGGCTTGGAAGAGCGCTTAGGCCGTGTTTCCCCTACGGGAGTTGACACCAGCGGGCCGGGCTGGACCGCCCAGGCAAGGCAACAATTTGAAGTAGAACGTTGGAGACGCGGAAATACGGTGGAAGACCGTGTTGCCGGAGAAAATATGACCCGAGAGGGCTGGGCGCACCAGACGCGAGAACGTTTGGCCGGCGAGCGGCATGCGATGGGCATGGCCTTCCTGAATCAGCACTTCACCGAGAAGAACACGCGGCAGCAATTCGTCAACAATCTGACCAGCCAATTTGCCAACTCGGGCATGCAGCTCATGCAATCGCAGATTCAAATGATGAACCAGTTGACGCTGCAACAGCTGCAGGCGATGTATCAGGTCAATGCCCAACTGCTCGCCCAAGGCACGCCCAAGCCCTTCGACATCGTCATGGGCATGCTGCAGGGCGGACGCCGCTAGGCGCCGAGTCGTTTCGCCAATTCGCCCCGGGCGTCCAGGGCCATGAGCTCTTGGTAGCCCCCGATCAATTCGTCGTCGATGAAGATCTGCGGCACCGTGCGCCAACCGGTGCGCTGCTTGAGCGCCTGCTTGGCCGCATCGTCGGTCACGTCAATCTCCTCGAAAGGGATGCCCCGGCGCTTCAGGTGGGCCTTGGCGGCGTCGCAGAAGGGGCAGTAGGAGGTGGTGTAGACCTTGACCTTGGCCATCGCCCCGACCTTAGCCGAAGGCCCCACCGGCATCAAGGGTCCCGAAACGTCCTCCCTAATACCTTGAATTTCGCCGCCCCCTCGGTTAGGAAAACCCATGACCTGGGCCCTCTTAGCCATCCTCGTCGCGGTCCTCGCCTTGTTGGTCTTTCTCCTCGTCAAGCACCGCGACCTGCAAAAAAGTCTCGAAAAATCCCCCGAGGCCGACATGCCCTTGCTGCTGCTTAACCAGCAGGTCGAGGCCTTGCGGGAGCAGGTGCGGGTCAACCTCGAGGGCAGCTCGAATTTACTGCAAAGCCAGCTCGGCCAGCTCAATCATCAGCTCAATCAACGCCTGAAAGATTCCAGCGAAGTCCTTCAAAAATCACAAGAAACCGTCAATCAACGGCTCGACAACGCGGCCCGCGTCGTGGCCGACGTCCAGGGTAAGTTGGGCAAATTGGAAGAGGCCAACCAGCGGCTCTTCGAGGTCGGCAAGGACATCCGATCTTTGCAAGAGATCCTCAAGGCGCCCAAGCTGCGCGGCTCGTTGGGCGAGTTTTTTCTCTCGGACCTGCTGGCGCAGATCCTGCCGCGCGAGCACTACGAACTGCAGCACGCCTTCAAGAACGGCGAGAAGGTCGACGCCGCCATCCGGTTGGGCGACAAATGGGTCCCGGTGGACGCCAAGTTTCCGCTCGAGAACTTCCAGCGCCTCTTGGCCACCGAGCAAGAGGCCGAGAAGCGCGCCCTCAAGACCCTCTTCGTGAGCGACGTCAAGAAGCACATCAACGCGATCGCCGACAAATACATCCGGCCCGACGAGGACACCTTCGACTTCGCCTTGATGTATGTCCCGGCGGAAAATGTCTATTACGAGATCATCATCAAGTCGGATCTCAGCGAGGGCGATCACCTGCTGGCCAACTACGCGATGGCCCGGCGGGTAATCCCGGTGTCGCCGAACACGCTCTACGTCTACTTGCACACCATCGTCCTCGGCTTGAAGGGCTTGCGCATTGAGAAAGAGGCCAAGGAAATCTTAAACGGCCTGAACCGCCTGGGCGCGGACCTGGGGCGCATCGCCGAGGCCTTCCGCAAGGTGGGCGTGCACCTGAACAACGCGCAGGGGGCCTTCGAAGACGCGGAGGGGCGGCTGGCGAAATTCGGCGACAAGATGGGGCGCTTGCATGGGCAAGGGGAGGGCGCCGCGGCCGCGGCCGCAGCCGTGGCTGGGGCTGGGGAGTCTTCCTTAGAGAATAGCGAGAAGGTGCGACTGCTGCCGGGGAATTGAGGTGGCCCGTCGGCATCTCGGGATTCATCCCTTCCGGGCCCTGCGGAACTCGCGGTATTATTATTGCCGTTGCCGCCACCTCCTCGGAGCCGAATTTTAATGCCTTGCGGAGTTGGACCAGGCTTTAAGGAAGGCTCAGACAGGTCCTCGGTCCCTCCAGGGATGATCCCGAGCTGTCAACGGGCTTCTATTATAGGGTAGAGGTTAAGAGACTCATTTTTTTCTATTTAAATTTTTCTTTGTCCCCCCCTTCTTATTTTTGTAAGCGGTAGGTCGGAGGGGATCTGGGGGGTCCCTGGAGGGACCGAGGACCTGTCTGAGCCTTCCTTAAGGACTAAGGAGCGGCGGCAGAAGTTGGGAGTATCGTTTCCTAGGAGAAGGGCGCTCGATGCAATGTGAGGGTGCGAGTTCCGCAGGGCCCGGAAGGGAGCCCCCCAGAGGTCCGGAGACCGGGCGACAAGCAGGGACGACGCATTAAGACCAACCCATCGGCCGCCGCGTTCCAGGATAAGAACGCAAAAGCGAGAAAAAGAGCAAAAGCGTATGGCACAGCAAGCCCCCACGTACCACATCTTCGCCGTCAGCGACGCCACCGGCGAGCTGGCAATGAATCTCTCCTTCGCGGCGCTGCGACAGTTCAAGATCGAGAACGTCAACATCGTCCGCAAGGCCCGAGTGACCGACCACCCCAAGATGGTCCACGTGATCGGCGAGGCGAAGAAGAAGCACGCCATCATCATCTTCACCTTCGTCGGCCAACACCTGCGCGAGCAATTCCTCGAGGAATGCTCCAAGCAGCAGGTTGTCGCCGTCGACATCATGGGCCCGGTGATGGACGTCTTCACCACCTACCTGCACTCGCACCCCAGCGACGAGCCGGGTCTCAAATACAAGCTGACCAACGAATATTTCCGCCGCCAAGAGGCCATCGAGTTCACCGTGAAGCACGACGACGGCATGGGGCTCGACACGATCGGCCAGGCCGATATCGTGCTGATCGGCATCTCCCGCACTTCCAAGACCCCGCTCAGCGTCTACCTGGCCTTCCGCGGCCACAAGGTCGCCAACATCCCGCTGGTGCGCGAGGTTCCGATCCCGCAGGAGCTTGAGCACGTCGACAAGAGCAAGATGGTGGGTCTGACGATCAATCCCGAAAAGCTCGTCCAGCTGCGCGAGACCCGGCTGATCAAGCTGGGACGGCCCCTCTCCGAGGAATACGCCAGCTTCGACCGCATCAACGAGGAGCTGGACTACGCGCGGCGCGTCTTCGACCAACTAGGCAATATCCCTGCTATCGACGTGACGGCGAAGGCGATCGAGGAGATCGCGACCGAAGTATTGTTGGCTTTAGGGAAGTAGGGGCGAGCGCAAGTCTCTACAGCACCGCCCGCAGCGGCTTTCCGTCGGCCGAAATCTCGACCTTATCCCCGAAATTGAGCGGCACCGAAATTTTGTTTCCGTCGATGAACAGCGCCCCTTGCCGCATCCGCGAGTAGATCGTCAATTTCTTCCCCTTCGGCAGGATCCCCTTCCGGATCCGGAAGCGCTTGCCCGGCTCGGGGAAGAGCTCGCGCACCACGTACTGCATCGCCGGCTTGGTCAGGGGCATCGGTTTGCCGCCGGCGGAACGAATGGCCGCCGTCGAGCCGGTCGGCGCCGCGATCCAGATGCCGGAACTCTTCTGCTCCTCGGCCGTCTTGTCGACGAGCACGCGGTAGCGCGCGGTGCCCGCGGAGCTTTGGTTGGCGAACAGCACCTCGTTGAGCACGGGCGGGGCCACCGCCTTACCGTTCACCTTCACCTTAAGCCGGGGGATCCACTGCGGCTTGCGCTTGCCGGCGATCAGCTCGACCAAGACCGTGAGGAAGTCGCCGACCCGCGCCCGGCACAGCGCGCCGGTGCTGTCGATGGGGGCGGAGTTCACGCCCAGCAGGACTTGGTTGCCGAGGATATGGCTGATGTCGAGGAAAGTCCCGTCGCCGCCCACCGTGACCACCAAGTCGTAATTTCCGATCTTCTTGAGCTGGCCGCGGAAGACGGTGTCGGTCGCGATGCCCAGCAATTCCAGCGTCCGTTGTACGCCCTCGAGGGTCTCGTGATGCATGGCGTGGACGGCGCGCCAGAGCCGCGTCGTCGGGTGCTTCTTTTTTAGCAGGCCGATGTAGTGGGGGTCTTTTTGCTCCAGGACGTGGAGTTGGTAGAGGGGCTTGTTGTAGACGACTAGGGCTTTGTCGATTCGCATAATTTTTTTTCTTATGCCGGAGTTATCGTTCTTGCCGCCCCGGGCCGGTGGGGGAGGGAAGGGGTTCCCCTCCGGCTCTCCGAAACTCGCGGTTTATCATATGGCCTTGCAGTAAAGAAACTCCCTGCCTTGAGAGTGACTAGTTAAGGACGCTCAGACAGTCGGAAAGCCTACGGGGAACCCCTTCCCTCCCTGACCGGCCCTTCGTAAAGGGGAATTTATTCTTTCTGCCGCTGTCAAAAAAAAGGGCGATAGTTTTTTTTAGTAAAGTCCTCGGTTTTTAATGTACGCGAGCACAGATTTAGGCACTTGGTCGTCGGCCGGCAATCCTTTTTTTATCTTTCCCCTCACCTCCGTCGCGCTGATCGCGTCGAAGGGCGAAGCCGGGTCCGGTGGGCGGGGGAGAAATTCGAAATGGAGGATTTTTTTCAGCGCCTCGATTTCCTTCCAACGCGGAAGTTCGTCTTTTAAATCGGATCCGCCGACGAAGGTGAACTCGGCCTTCGGGTAGTGCTGCTTCAGGTGCCGGATCAGGTCGATCGTGTAGCCGGTCAGGGCGCCCTCGTCGTCCTTGACACGCACCCTGGGATCGAGCCCTTCGAAGGCCAGCCGGCACATGGCCAGACGGTCCTCGAAGGGGGCCGAGGCCGGCTTGAGCGGGTTTTGCGGGGAGGGGAGGACCCATACTTCGTCGAAACGCCCGCCCTGCAGGAGATGCTCGATCACCTGGACGTGGGCACGGTGCGGCGGGTCGAAGGAGCCTCCCAGGAGGGCGACGCGCATGGTTCAGCCCTTTTCCGATTTGGGCAGGAGGGGGATCACGTTGGGGAAGGCGGAGAACTCGCCCTTCTCGCGGGGCCGGCTGCGGGGCTTCCCCAAGAGGTCCTCCAAGAGACGCAGCGTCCCCTCGCGCGCCTCGAGATCGGGGCCCGGGGAGAAGAGCTTCTTGCCGGCGGGGCCCATGTCCTCTTGGTGGTTGCGCAGGATGCCCATCTCGACGAAACGCGCGATCGCGTTTTGAATGGGGAAGCTGGAGAGGCTTTCGGGAAACTCGAGGATGCCGCGCATCTTGAGCGTTTCGCCCAGCTCGAGGATCTTCTGCGCGAGCTTGCGCGCGTCCCACTTGTCGAAGGGGATCTGCTCGATGACGTAGAGGCTGAGCCAGTAGGATTCGAGGGTCGGCAGCAGGATATCGCTGAGCCATTGCGGCGGCTGTAGGGGCCGTTCGCGCTTGTCCCCCGGCTGAGGGGGGAACGCCCCTACGGGGT
>JAANMU010000268.1_pt1 | contig 66821 bp, 56 predicted proteins | sample 7279701 | NCBI WGS metagenome assembly JAANMU01 (sample SAMN14094539, study PRJNA606508) | bioreactor metagenome | isolation source: A lab-scale SPAN reactor treating ammonium-rich wastewater day 57 | place: Ireland: Galway | collected 2017-03-13 | reverse complement strand
CTGCGGGCCTCTGCGGCCAGGCGCTCTTCCTCGGCCCTGCGGGCCTCTGCGGCCAGGCGCTCTTCCTCAGCCTTGCGGGCTTCCTCGGCCAGGCGCTCTTCCTCGGCCCTGCGCTCTTCCTCGGCCTTGCGGGCTTCCTCGGCCAGGCGCTCTTCCTCGGCCTTGCGGGCCTCCTCGGCCAGGCGCTCTTCCTCGGCCAGGCGCTCTTCCTCTGCCTTGAGGGCTTCCTCGGCCTGGCGCTCCTCTTCGGCCTCGCGGACCTCCCTTGCGGCTGCTGCGTCGCCGGACTGAGGCACCGGCGGAGGGTCGTGCTCGGCTTTCCCCTCGGTCAGAGCAGAGCTCACCTTAGACGCAGCCACTTTGCCCGAGCCATCAGGGTCAGCGAGCGGCGCAACAGCAGGCGGCGGACCATCCTCGGGGGGTGAGTCGTTGACTTCTACAGGAGCGGAATCGTCCCGGGCTGCCTTTTCCTCGGCCAGGAGCTTCTCGCGGAGCTTACGCCAATCCACGGCGTTACTTTCGAGACACTTCCCTCATGCCTCCTACCTGCGCAGGAAAATCTGTCGACCGCTCCTGTCGTCGCTGAAATCTGTCGACCGCTCCTGTCGTCGCTGAGATCTGTCGACCGCTCCTGTCGTCGCTGAGATCTGTCGACCGCTCCTGTCGTCGCTGAGATCTGTCGACCGCTCCTGTCGTCGCTAGAATTCTGGGAAGGAATGCTCTCACTTGGAACGAGAACGATTCGAAGGATGAAAAGGCATCTCGTGGCCATTTGTGTCGGCGCCCTGGTGGGAGCAGCTTGCGGCTGGTTTTCTCCCGAGCTGCACGGTCTACCGATTCAGGACAACGGCCTGCGCGCTGCTCTGGCCGGGAAGTACGCTCTGGTGCTCGCTTCCACCGCGTATCTGGTGAGCATGTATTTGGTCATGCGGCGCCGGGCCCTCGACCGCTGGATGCGTCGCCAGTAATCAGTCCTGACGCAGCCGCTCCATCGGGGCCTGCATCCCTGCCAGGGCTCGCTCGCCCCGGGTCGCCTTGGAGCTGTTCATTCCACCCACCAGGTCCACCCCCACATCCTCATCGCTCAGGGCGGCCAGGTTGTTCAGAATGCGCCGGTGGGCCGTCTGGTCGCGGGTCTCGATGTCCCGGCGCGAGTCGGCAGCCTCGGCCGCAACCTGGATAAAGCCCGAGTCTTCGCGCAGGGCGGCCCAGAAGGGGCGCAGCTCTTCCAGGTTGGCCAGTTGCCGGCGCTGTCCCTCGAGTCGGATCTGACGGGCTTCGTTGGAGGCGGCGCGCGCTCCCAGAGAGCCACGGTCCTTGCTGACCTGATGGCGCTGCTGCTCGAGCTGGGAACGCCCGTTGGAGAGGGAGGCCTCCAGCACGCTGGCCTGCCGCTGGGTCTCGACAAGCTCCTGCTCGGCCCGGGCAGCGGCGGCCGAGTCGTTTTCGAGCTCGACTCGAACATGGTAGCGCATTCCTTCGAGTCGCTCGATCTCGTCGTAGTGCTCGAGGTAGTCCTGGGTGTTCGAAAGCGCATTCAGGTCTTGCTCGATGCGGGTCAGCATCGATTGCTTCTCGCGTACCCGGCTGCGCAGCTCCAGGACTTGCTGACTTTTGATGCTGACCGCCTGGCGCAGGTCGGACAGCTGAGCCTCGCGGCGAGACAGGTCGGACTCGAGCTTGACCGCCTCGGTCTCCTTGCGCTCGACCTGAGCAGCCTCGGTTCGGGCGACCTCGCGCGATTGCTCGGTCTGGACGGTCTCCTGGCGCTGGGTTTCCTGCTGAGCGCTGGCCTCGCTGGCCACCACCTCGACCCTGGCAGCCTCCGTGGCCCCGCTGTCAGTGACCTGTCCCGGCGTGACCGCGGCTTCCGCGGCCACCTTTTCCGCGTTCTCAACCGGGTCGGTCTGAGCTATCTCGGTACGGACCTCGTCGGTCGGATTGCCCAGGGCCGGGCCATCTGTAGGGTCGAGGTTCCTTTCCGGCAAGCTGGCCTGGGGGAGGCCCCCGTCGACAGGATTCGTCCCCAGGGCAGGAGCAGGCGTTCCCCCACCGAGCCCTGGCGTGGGACCCGGGCGAAGAGCCACCCCCGGGTCTGCGCTCTTCTTGCGGTCTTGTTTGCGTTTACCTGAAACCTGATCCCAGATCTCGGCAAGCTCCAGGCCCAGAGTGCGGGTGACAAGATCAGGTGTCTCGGCCGCCTCCTGCCGAGGGGTCTCCTGCAGCTCCACCTGGGTGCCCCTGTTTTCCGCGATGGGCGAAACGATGGAAACGGCCAGACCCTCCGGGCGGGGCCCGGGCGCCATCACAGGACTGGGGAGTCGAGTTTCGCGAGTGCTATCGGTCAGCATGCTGCCCTCATCTTATCCCACCATCGGGGTGCCAGGTTTCGATCGAAATTGTTTCTGCTTTGTTAAATTCGTTAACCTTTCGTAAACCCTGCCGGGAAAAAAGAAGAAGCCTGACGGTCGGGGGGGGTCATCCGTCAGACTTCTGACCTGAGTATAACACCAGGCTCCGGTGCTCGAACAGGCACAAACGAACCATTCTCAGGGTAGGAAACCACCTCCGGGCTCCGAACCGACTGTCCTATGGAACCTGAGATCGCCGCCCGGCAGCCCGCAGTCCTGGACCTCCAGGCAGGTGAGTACTGGTGGTGTCGCTGTGGGCGTTCAAAAGAGCAGCCCTGGTGCGACGGTAGCCACGCGGGCACCGGCTTCACTCCGGCCCGGCTCGAGTTGACCGAGGCCCGCAAGGTTGCCCTGTGTCAGTGCAAACATAGCCAGAACCCGCCTTACTGTGACGGCAGCCACAAAGGGTTGTAAGTCTAGCCTCCGACCTGGTCCTGGCGTCCGCTGACCACCACGTTGTCGAGATAGACCCCGTCGAAATCGCGCGAGTCATCCGAGCGGAAACGGAAGCGGATCTTGATGTCCTGGCCCTCGTAATCAGAGAGCGAGACCTGGTAACCCTTCCAGTCGTGAATCCCGCTCAGGCTGGCCACCGGGCGCCACTTCGTGCCGCCCCACCACTTGCGCCCGTAGACCTCGACCTCGCAGGTGTCATACTTCTTCTCCGTATTGACCTTGGCGTCGAAGGAGAGCACCGGGTTCTTCCAGTCCTTGAGTGAGATGCCGGTGGAGGTGAGCGAGTCGTTGCGCTTGCCGACATAGCCGCCTTGAGGGCTATCCGTCCAGACGCGTCCCCGTCCAGCCAGGCTGATCAGCCCCCAGCTTCCCTCGGGGGTGAACCGCGAGTCACCATCCTCGGGCTCTTCGAAGGCCAGCTCGCCCGCCGGCAAGGTCACCGAGGAGAGGGAGATGGCCGAGGCGTTGCCCACTTTGTCGATGGCGCGCAGACCCCAGTAGAGTTTCTGCTCTTTGCCGCTGGGGCGCACGTCCACCCGCGCCTTCTCCCGTGTGCCGCCCTCCTGGGGGGCTTCCAGCGGAGCGGGCAGGGCGTCCTGGAAACCGACCTCGCCCGGTTTGACCTCGTTGTTGGCGGTGATGGGAAGGTGCGAGTAGCGCAGCTCGTAGCGAACCGCTGAGCCCAGGGTACCGTCGTCCCCGGAGGCCGTCCAGCTCAACTCGACCGTGCCCGCATCCAGAGCCCGAGCGGCGAAGTCGACCATGGCCGCGGGCGCCACCTGGTCTTCGGCCAGCGCTCGCCCGGCGTTCAATCGGCCATTGCTGATCAAAAGGTCGGCGTCGTTGCTGGGCATCCGGTCCACCGAGTGCATGATGCGCGTCTTGATGGTGGCGTTATCCGCCTCCGGATATTTGCTGGCGATCAGGGCGGCCACGCCGGCCACGTGGGGGGCAGCCATCGAGGTGCCGCTGAGGGCGCCCCACTGGCCTTGCTTGAGGGTGGAGTGAACCGCCACGCCGGGAGCGGCGATGTGCACCGTGCTGGCACCCCGGTTCGAGCTGGGAGCGAGCTGGTTACGCCGGTTGTGGGAGGCGACCGAGATCACGTTGTCGAGATCGAAGCTGCCCGGGTAGGAGGGGTGGGTGTCGTTGTCCCAGCCGTCATTGCCAGCCGAGCAGACGTGCAGAGCCGGGGAGGCGGCCAGGGCGTCCTTCATGGCCTGGCTGTACTCGTCGGTGCCCCAGGAATTGTTGGTGATCCGGGCCCCCTTCTTGGTTGCGTAGGCCAGCGCAGCCACTGCGTCGGCCGTGTCACCCATCCCCTGGCTGTCGAGCACTTTGACGGCCATGAGGTTGGTGTTCCAGTTGAGCCCGACCACTCCGCCATTGTTGGCGGCGGCGCCGATGATGCCGGCGCAGTGAGTGCCGTGGTTATGATCGTCGAGCGGATCCCCGGTGTCCTCCACCAGGTTGGTGCCATAAATGCCGTCGGTGGGGTCGCCCAGGTCGGGATCCGGGTTAGTCCACATGTTGGAGGCCAGATCGGGGTGATTGTAGTCGATCCCGGTGTCCAGCACGGCCACCACCGGGCCGTTCTCGCGAACGCCCGTGGTGATCTTCCAGGCATCCAGGGCCTTGACGTCCACGCCGTTGGAGTTGCGCAGGTTCCACTGCAGGTCGGTCAGATCGGTGGGGGGCAGCTTGGGAGGCTTGCGCTCGAAGGTCTTGATGCGGAAGTTGGGCTCGGCATAGGCCACCCGGCCGTCCTCGGCCATGGCCGCCATGGCCTGGGCCGTGCTCATGGTGGCGGGCAGCTTGAGCTGGACCAGCTCGCCCTCGAAGCGGGCGGCCATCGCGGCGCTCATCTCGATCTTGCGGGCCACGCTGGCGCCGTAGTCGGTGGCAAAGCCTTCGATGGCCTGGGCGGTGGTGCCGGCGCGCAGCTTGACGAGCACTTCGCCGGGCACGTAGTTCTGGAGCTTGGGCTCGAGATTGGCGGCCACCTCGGCCGTGGACGCAAGGCGCGCCTGCAGGTCGAAGCCCTGGCCCAGGCTGACGCTGTCAGCCGTCTCGGCAGCCGGGGGGGCGGCCGGGGCTGCCGCTCGAGGCAGGAAGGCGGAGCAGGTCGGGCTCAGGCTCTCGATTCGCATGGTCTTCTGCGGAGTCTACTCGGCCGACCTCGCCAGGATTTGGACATTGTGTTACAGTTCGGCCGGGGGGAGGGGAAGCTGTGGGCGAACTGAAGGCAGCCGCATGTCTTATCCCCCCCGGGGACGCAGGGCCTTCGAGAAGCTGGTGGACGAGGCGGTGGACTCCCTGCCCGACCGCTTCTTCGCCTACCTTGAGAACGTGGTGATCGCCGTCGAGGATCGACCCGACCCCGAGTTGCTCGAAGATCTGGGCGCTGACGAGTTGCTGGGGATCTATCTGGGCGTGCCCCTCACCGAGCGGCACGTGGACGGGGCCTACATGCCCGATCAGATCCTGCTCTTCCGCAAGCCGCTCCTGCGCTTCTGCCAGGACTTCGAGGAGTTGCGCGAGCAGATCCGCATCACCGTGGTGCACGAGGTGGGCCATTTCTTCGGGCTCAACGAGGAGGAGATCGTGGCAATTCTGGGCGAGTGAACCAGACCGAGAAGTTGTTGGCCGGCATGGCGATGCGCTCGAGCAGCTCCAGGCCGGCCTTCTCTGCCTCCTGGCAGACGGCCTCGAAGTCGCGCACCCCCCAGCTCTCGTTCTGTCCGCGCAGCGAGCGGTCGAAAGCCTCGTTGGAGGGGGCCGTGTGGCAACCCACCAGCTTGAGAGCGCCATACAGGAAGAGCATGCCGCCCGGCTTGAGCACCTGCCGGGCTCCCCGCATCAGGGCCGGGGTGGCCTCCCAGGGCGCAACGTGGATCAGGTTGATGGCCAGCACGGCGTCATAGGCACCCGCGGGCCACTCTCCCAGCACGTCCAGGTCAAGCGGCTCGAGCACGTTGGGAAGCTCGCATGACCAGGCCCGGATGCTGGCTCGATGGCTGGCCTCCGGGTCACTGGGCTGCCAGCGCCAGTCAGGCCGCTGAGCAGCCATCCAGGCAGCGTGCTGGCCTGATCCGCTGGCCACCTCGAGCAGGTGGGCTCGGGGCGGCAAGCGGGAGTCGAGCACCCGGAAGATGGCTTCCCGGTTGCGCTCGGTGGCGGGAAAGTCGAGTCGGTCGCTCATCCGGGCGGGTTTATCCCGGCACGGGCTTACTCCTCCGGTTGGGCGATAGGGGCTCCCAGCACCCGGGCCGGGATGCCGAACGAGCGCACCAGCTCCACCGCGTCGGGACGCACCTCGGCGCACAGCTTGAGCACCAGGTCGCGCACCGCCTTGGACTTGGCCGGCTCGAAATAGCCGTGCTCCAGGAACCAGGCCCGGTCGTCATAGAGCCGGGTCAGGGCGTAGAGGTCGCACAGGCTCTTGAGCACCCCGCGCAGCTCCTCGGGAGCTCGCTCCACCGCGGCCAGGAACTGCTCCACCGCGACTCGCTCGGTGTAGGCGCGGGCCAGGGTCTGCATGTGATCCTGGCACTCGTTGAAGGCCACCGTGGGGAGCAAGCCCTGGTCGAGGCGCTTCTTCATCCGGCGCGCGGCCGAGACCATAAGCAGGCTCTCGCGAGCCCGGAAGATGGAGCGCAAGAAGGCGGCGTCGCGCAAATGCTCCTCGCTGGTCTGGCGAGGTACCAGCGGGTTCAGCTCGCTGAGCATCTGACCCGCCCGCTTGACCAGCGTGCGCACCACCCGGCTGAGGCGGAACTGCTTGCGGTAGGCCGTCAGCAGTCCTTTGGCCACCAGCTGCATCAGCACCGTGTTGTCGCCCTCGAAGGTGGTGAACACGTCCAGGTCGGCCTTCAGGTCGGCAAAGCGGTTCTCCCACAGGTAGCCCTGACCGCCGCAGCACTCGCGGCAGGTCTGGAGAATCTCCATCGTGTCCCAACTGACCATCGACTTGAGCCCTGCAGCCATCATCTCCACCTCGGGGTCCTCGGCCTGATGGCGCTCGATCAGGTGGCTGGAGGCAAAGTCGAGCGCGAAGCAGGTCGCCAGAGCCGGCATCAGGCGCCACTGGTGGGCCTGGTAATCCAGGATGGTCGTCTCGGGCTGGCCTTTGGCCGGACCGAACTGACGGCGCCTGTCCCCGTACTCGACGGCGATGGCCACAGCGCTCTTGGCAGCGCTGACGGCCGAGGCGGTCAGAGAGACGCGCCCCATGACCAGCGTGCCGAGCATGGTGAAGAAGCGCTTGGAGGCGCTCTGGATCGAGCTCTTGTAGACACCTGTACGGCTGACCTGAGCGAAACGGTCAAGCAAATTCTCACGCGGCACGCGCACCTGGTCGAACCAGATGCGCCCGTTGTCCACCCCGTTCAAGCCCAGTTTGGGGCCGCAGTCCTCGATGCGGATGCCCGGCAGCAGCCGGCCCTCATCGTCTCGCAGCGGCACGATGAAGGCGTGCACCCCATGACGCCGCCCGGCCACCTCGAGCTGGGCAAAGACCGTGGCCGTGCGCCCGTGGCGCGCGGCGTTTCCGATGTAGTCCTTGCGGGCACCCTCGTGGGGGGTGTGGATGACGAACTCACCGGTGGCCGGATCGAAGTGGGCCGTGGTGGCCAGGTCGCGCACGTTGGAGCCGTGGTCGCGCTCGGTCATGGCAAAGCACCCCGGCTCCTCCAACCGGAAGGCCCTTTTCACCCGGTCGTGGTGACGCTGGCTGCCCAGGTTGTAAAGGCTGCCCCCGAAGAGACCGATCTGCACGCCCAGCTTGATGACCAGCGAGTAGTCGAAATAGGAGAGCTCCTGAAAGGCGGCCAGCATGGATGCGGAATCGCCCTGGCCGCCCAGCTCTCGAGGCAGGGCCATTTCGGTAGCTCCCCGCCGCACCAGCACCTGGCACCACTGCAGGGTCTGCTCGCGGCGTTCATCCAGGCTCAGGTCGGGCTTGCGAGTAAAGACCGGGTCTTCCAGCCAGCCTCGGACCCGGGCCCGGACATCAGACCGTGGGCCGTCCAGAAATCGCCCCATCGCTTTGTGGTCCCATCCGACTCGCTTCAAGAGCGTGGTCATACTCCAGTAGCCTCCAGTCAGTTTGTTTACGACTAAACTAACATAAAGTTCAGATGTAAACCAGTGGCCGCGGATAGGATGTTCGTACTGCTTGCCATAGAAGGAGCTTCGCTGGGTGGGAGCCGTCGGCGGCTAAAGGTCGGCGAGCTGTTGCTCGACCTGCTCGAGCACCCCGCCCAACCGCTCCAGGTCGGGCTCAGAGACGGGTGCCATCAGGGCGGCGATGAACTCGCGTTGCACCTTGACTGCTTTCTCTGCCAGTTGGACCCCGGCGCGAGTCAGTTGCACCAGCTTGGAGCGCCCGTCCTCCGGGTTGGGGCTGCGCGTCACAAGCCCTCGCTCACCCAGTCGGTCGAGCAGGCCGGAAACGTTGCCTTTGGTGACCAGCAAACGCTGACCCAACTGGTCCTGGGTCAGCCCCTCCTCGGGCCCGGTCAAGAGGTTGGCCAGCACGTCCAGTTGGGCGTTGGTGAGGTCCAGGCGCGAGAGCCGCTCACTGAGACGTCGGCTGGCCTTCTGGTAACAGCGCACCACCTGGAGCCAGGGAAGAAAGCCGCGCGGGCGCGGGAGATCGGTCACAGGTCTCAGCGTTCGACCAGGGAGGGCCCTGAGTCCTCGCTGTCGGAACGGACAGGTTCCTGCTTCGTCGCCTGGTTTCTCCATTGGTGCGCTTCCGGGCTGCGGCGAAAGTGCGCAAGCCGTTTCAGAGTCAGTCACGCATTCGATTCACCGGTCAGCGCAAGCTGGTGGACGCTCAGGAGTGAGCTCGCCCTACAGCTGTTGGCGCCGTTCAACAGCTGTAGGGCCCTATCAGGCTCGGTCTACGCAAGTTTTGCTCGCATAGCCGTGGGGATGGCTGGAATGCCATTCCCAGGCCGAGCGGATGATCGAGTCGAGGGAGGTGTGCTGGGGCTTCCAGCCCAGCTCGCGCCGGGCCAGCGAGCTGTTGGCGACCAGGGTCGGAGGGTCTCCCGGCCGACGCGGGGAGATCTTGACCGGAATCCGATGCCCGGTGACCTGGCGAGCGCACTCGACGACCTCGAGAACGCTCGAGCCCGTCTCGGTTCCCAGGTTGCAGATGATGCGGGACTTCTCGGTCAGGGCTTCGAGGGCCAGCGTGTGGGCGCTGGCCAGGTCGACGATGTGGATGTAGTCCCGCACGCAGCTACCGTCTGGAGTGGGGTAGTCGTTCCCGAAGAGCTCGACGTGCGGGCGCTGTCCAAGCGCAACCTGAAGAACAATGGGCACCAGATGCGTCTCGGGGTCGTGGTCCTCGCCACGCTCGGGGGTGGCTCCGGCGGCATTGAAATAGCGCAGGCTCGCGAAATGGAAGCCATGGATCTCAGCATACCATTCCAGTGCCTCTTCCACGGCTCTCTTACTCAGTCCGTAGGGGTTGGCAGGCCGCGTGGGGTTGGCCTCGGTAATAGGTACCGTATCGGGCACGCCATACACTGCGCAGGTTGAGGAGAACACGATCTTCTTTCCCCGGCCCACAACCATGCCTTCGAGCAAGTTCAGACTCCCGATCAGGTTGTTGCGGAAATAGCTCTCGGGGGAGAGCATCGAGTCGCCCACCGAGGCAAAGGCCGCGAAGTGCATCACCGCCTCAAAGGGACGCGACCCGAACAGAGAAAGCACGCTTTCGCGATCGCGCAGGTCTCCCTCGATCAGTTCGGCGCCCGCTGGCAGGGCCTCGCGATGACCGGCACAGAGATTGTCAAATACTGTAACAGTATGGCCGCTTTCAATGAGCTGGGCCGCAACAGTGCTGCCGATGTAGCCAGCTCCGCCGGTCACCAGGATATTCATGAGAGCAGATTCCTCGTTCCTGTCTCAGCCGACGCGCGGAGGGAGCGTGGCAGCCACCCGCTGACAAACATTGCTCAGGCTGCAAAGCAGACTTTGTTGCGTCCCTTGTGCTTGGCTTCGTACATCGCCTGGTCGGCCTTCTCGAGCAGCTCTTTCTTGGTGGTGGCGTCCTCGGGGAAGGCGGCAACTCCGCCTGACACGGTAATGTGCACGATGTTGGAGCCAAGCACGAACTCGTATTCCTCCACCGCCTGGCGGATTCGTTCAGCCACGACGACGGCAGAGATGCGATTGGTCTCGGGCATGGTGATGGTGAACTCGTCGCCGCCATAGCGGCAAACGGTATCCATGGGCCGGGTGACCGACTTGATCACTCCGCCGAGTTGCTTCAAGAGCGCGTCGCCCTGCGGGTGGCCGTAGTTGTCGTTCACTTTCTTGAAGAAGTCCATGTCCATGATCATCAGGGCGCAGCTCTGGTTGGCGTACTTGGCCTTGGTTACTTCCTTGCCCAGGTGGTCCTGAAAGTAACCGTGGGTGTAAAGGCCCGAGAGCGAGTCGGTGATGGCCAGGGCGGCCATGCCCAACTGGAGCTGCACGTTGCGCACAGCCAGGGCGACCTGGTTAGCCATCATGCTATAGAGGCCGAACACCTCTTGAGAATACCTGCCAGGCTGATGGTAACTGACCAGCATGACGCCCAGGGCTTTGCTCTCGAACATGAGCGGACTCATCATGACCGAGCGAAGGTCGCTGCCCTTGGCCAGCGCCTTCTCGTTCTGAGCCTGGTCCTTGAAATCCGAGAAGAGCACACCCTTGCGCTCTTTCATGACTACCCACAGGGTGGAGCTGGTGACCTCGGGGTTGAAGTCGGTAAAGGTATCGGCGTGGGCTGATTGGACGCCTTTGGCGCGTAACACGGGCTGTTCGGGGTTCTCTTCGTCGAGCAGGTAGACGGCCACGTTGTCAGCCTTGAACAACGCTTTCACCATGTCGCAAACGATCTGCATGACTTTCTCGATGGTAGCCGAGGAGCCGAGCTCTTGAGAGGCTTCGATCACCTTGATCAGTGCGCGGGTCTTATAGTCGGCTTTCTTCTGCTGCAGGTAAAAATAGGCAACCATGCAAAAAAGCAAAGCCACCACACCCCACAAGATCGTCTGCATGAGATCCATACTCTTGCCAGCTCCTTGAAAATTCCGCGAAGTCGAACAGGATGTTTATGTTCTGGGCCGACAAGTCCTTCCCGGATGATCAACTCGTGTCAGTGGGGAAGGCACCTGATGCTGCGTCGCCTGAGTCCTGAGGATCGGGCCGATTGGTTGGCTTTGAAGCTGGCCAGCATCGAGCTTCACCGCCCCTGGGAGCCTTGGCCTCCGTCAGGCTACCGTCCGCCCGATGCCAGCGACTTCCAGGGCCAACTCGGACGGGATGCTTACCTGATGATCCGGCGCGACGACAACGTGCTGGTGGGGCAGGTCAACTTCAATCAGCTGGTGCGAGGCAACTTCGAGTCAGCTTATCTCGGCTACTGGGTAGGCCAACCCTTCGCCGGCCAGGGCTATGCCACAGAGGGGGTAGGACTGGCCGTGCGCCACGCCTTCAAAGTGCTGCGCCTGCACAGGCTGGAGGCCAACATCGTGCCCACCAACCTGGCTTCACTGAAGGTGATCAAGAGGTGCGGTTTCAGGAAGGAAGGCTACTCGCCCCGCTACCTGCGCATCGCCGGTCGGTGGACCGACCATGAGCGCTGGGCGCTCACCGTGGAGGACTGGAGAGACAGCCCAGACGCTCCTTGAGGCGCGCCAGCAGCTCCAGGGCTTCCTCTCCGCTCATCTGCTCCACCGGGGCCTCGCGCACGGCCCGCTCCAGCTCATTGCCGCCGAAAAGGTCCATCTGGTCGGCGCTGCGGCGCGCGGCGGGTTTGCCCCTTCCACGCTCGAGCGCCTCCAGCAGGGCCCGGGCCCGCTCCAGCACGACCAGAGGAAAGCCGGCCAGTTGGGCCACGTAGATGCCGTAACTGCGATCGGCTCCGCCTGGAACGATGCGGTGCAGGAAGACGATGTCATCGCGGTTCTCGCGCACGGCCACCCGGTAGTTGCGACACGCGGGCAGCTCCTTCTCCAGCGCCGTCAGCTCGTGAAAGTGGGTGGCAAAAAGCGTCAAGGCGCCGGTCTGGTTGTGCAGGTGCTCGGCCACCGCCCGGGCCAGGGCCAGCCCGTCGAAGGTGCTGGTCCCGCGCCCGATCTCGTCGAGAATGACCAGCGAGCGCGGGGTGGCATGGTGGAGGATGTTAGCCGTCTCGCTCATCTCCACCATGAAGGTGGACTGGCCCAGGTGCAGGTCGTCCGAGGCGCCCACCCGCGTGAATACGCGGTCCACCACCCCCAGGCGGGACGACCGGGCGGGCACGAACGAGCCCATCTGGGCCATGATCGAGATGAGGGCGGTCTGGCGCAGGTAAGTGGACTTGCCACTCATATTGGGCCCGGTCAATATCAGGAGGCGCCGGTCGGGGGCCAGCTTGCAGTCGTTGGGCACGAAGCCCGACTCCAGGCCCAGCTCCACAACCGGATGACGCGCCCCCTCGAGCTCCAGGCCACAGTCAGCAACCATCTGGGGGCGGGTCCACTGATCGCGCACTGCTTTCTCGGCAAAGCTGCCAAGCACGTCCAGCTCGGCCACGGCCCGGGCCGCCTGGCGGAGCAGCATGGCTTGCTCGGCCACCGCTCCTCGCAGCTCGAGGAAGAGTTGATACTCGCGCTCGCGGATGCGCTCCTCGGCTCCCAGCACTTTGGACTCGAACTCCTTGAGCTCCGGCGTGAAGTAGCGCTCGGCGTTGGCCAGGGTCTGCTTGCGGATGTAGTGCTCGGGCACCGACTTGAGGTGGGTACGGGTGACTTCCAGGTAGTAGCCGAAGACCTGGTTGAAGCCAACCTTGAGCGACTTGATGCCGCTTTCCTCGCGCTCGCGCGCCTCCAGCGAGGCGATCCACTCCCGCGCGTTGGAGCGTAAGGAGCGCAGCTCATCCAGCTCGGCGCAGTAGCCATCCCGGATCAGCCCGCCCTCACGGAGCGAAAGAGGCGGCTCCTCGGCTACCGCCCGCGACAGCAGGGCCTCCAACTCGGCCAGCTCGCCGGCCGCCAGCGGCTGGGTGCGATCTTCCAGCGGGGTGCCTGAGAACACGGTGTGGATGTGGGGTAGGCGCTGCAGCGACTGAGCCAGGCCCAGCAGATCGCGGGCGTTGGCTGACTGATAGACCACGCGCGAGAGCAGGCGCTCTACGTCCAGCACCTTTCCCAGGGCCTCGCGCAGCTCGCTGCGGCGAGCGTAGTCGTGCACCAGGTATTCCACCGCCTCGAGCCGCTCTTCGATCTCGGCCAGCTCGAGCAGGGGGCGCAGCATCCAGTCCTTGAGGACCCGCGCGCCCATGGAGGTGCAGGTGGCGTCGATGGCCCAGAGCAGGCTGCCTTTCCGCTCGCGACCGAGCAGGGTCTCGGTTAGCTCGAGATTGCGCCGCGAGGTCTGATCGAGCACCATGTGGGCATTCAGGCGATAGCCCCGGGGCGGATCCAGGCTGAGGGCCTGAGAGCCCTGGGTGGACTTGAGGTAACTCACCAGCCCTGCGGCCGCGAGCACGGCCGCCGGTCGGTCGATCAGGTCGCAGCTGTGCAGCGAGGTGAGATGGAACTGGCGCAGCAACAGCCTCTCGGCCTGAGGCTCCTCGGCCACGCGCTGGGTGGCCACTCCCAGACGAGAGGCCACGCTCTGGAGCATCTCATCGCCGCCCAGCACCAGCACTTCGGCCGGCCGAAATCGGGCCGCTTCCTCAAAGAGCCGTTCCGCGTCGCGGGCAAGCTCGGTGGCCACGAAGTAGCCGGTGGACACGTCGGCCGCAGCCAGGGACACCTCGCCACCTTTGCAGGCCAGACTGAGCAAGAAGTTGTGGCTTTGCTCCTCGAGCATGGCCGGGTCGAGGATGGTGCCCGAGGTGACCACCCGGATCACCTCCCGCTTCACCAGCTTTTTGGCCTGTTTGGCATCCTCCATCTGCTCGGCGATGGCCACCCGGTGTCCCTTTTGGATCAGCAAGCGCAGATAGGTATCCAGTGCGAAGAAGGGTACTCCGGCCATGGCCGTGCGCCCATCCCCGCACTCCTTGGAGGTGAGAACGATCTCCAGGTCGCGTGACAGAGTCTCCGCGTGAGGTCCGTAGGCCTCGAAGAAGTCGCCCACGCGCATCAAGAGCAGGCAGTCGGGATGGGCCGCCGCCAGGTCGAAATACTGCACGAAGAGGGGGGAGAGCTTGCTGGTATCCATGGCGCCACCGGCGTTCGACCACCTGACGAAACCGTCCCTCCGAACATGGCTGCGAAAAATTGTCGACCGCTCCTGTGGTCGCTGAAAAGTTTCTGATCAGGAGGAGATGTTCTGGTCAGCAGGAACTGCACGGTCAGCATATCGCCCCGGGCGGCCGAGCAACCCCCGTGCCAAGCCGATTTGACGCAACATTCAGTCCCGGGAAAAGGAGCAAAACTTGAATAACTTGAGCTTTGGCGAGTTCTGGGAAGAGTCCATCGAGCCGACCTGGCCCGAGTTGTCCGACTGGGACGACGAGGACGAGGACGAGGACGACGATGATGATGATGATGATGACGATGATTGGGATGATGACGACGACGACGAAGACTGGGACGACGATGATGACGACGACTTCGACGACGACGATGATGACGAGGACGACTTCGACGACGAGGACGAAGACGAAGAAGAGTAGAGCTTGAGAAGCGTTCGCCTCAGGCGGCGGAAGGGGCCGGCGGTTGCCGGCCCTCTTCTTTTGCCTCCGAGGCCGGAATCGTGAACTGAAAGGTGGAGCCACAGTTGGGAGCGCTTTCGACGGTGATCTGGCCTCCGTGAGCCTCCACGATCTTGCGGGCGATGAAGAGCCCGAGCCCGACCCCGTAGTGGGAGCGCGTGTTGCCGATCTCCACGCGGTGGTACTTCTCGAAGATCTTCTCCTGATGATCGAAGGGTATGCCGCAGCCTTCGTCGCGCACGCTGATGGAGAACAGCGCGCCGTGGCGCTCGCAGGTCACCTCCACCACGCCCCCCTCGGAGGAGTATTTGACGGCATTGGAAAGCAAGTGGTCGAGCACATAGCGGATCTGGTCGGGATCGCAACTGGCCGGTAGCTCGCCCGGTGATTCCCAGCGCAGCAGTCGATCGGGCTCTTTGAGACGGTAGCCGTCCACAACTCGCGAGACCAGGGCCCCCAGGTCGATGTTGCGGGTGCGCACCTCGAGCACCTGGCTGTCGAGTCGAGCCGCCTCGAGGAGATCCTGGATGAGCCGGTTGAGCCGGTCGGCCTGGGTGTTGATGATGCCCAGGTGGCTGCGGGTGGTCTCGGGCTCGAAGCGATACTTCTTGTGCATCATGTTGTGCAGATAGCCTTTGATGCAGGTGATGGGGGTACGAAGCTCGTGGGAAAGCGTGGCCGTAAAGTCGCCTCGCAACATCTCCAGCTCGCGAAGCCGAGTAATGTCGCGGAAGACCACGATCAGCGCGGTCCGGTCGTCGTGCTGCACGTCGGGGTCGAGCACCGATGGGCTGAAGGCCACGATCTTCATGAGCCCGTCCCGCACCGAGACCTGGCGCTCGAAGGTGGTGGCGGGCTGGCGCCCGGCCAGCACGTCGTTCAGATGACGTTGCCCTTCCTGGTCGCCGAAGACGTCTGCGAAGCTCTTGCCGAGCAGCTGGCCGCGCGACCACCCGGTAATGCGCTCGCCGGCCTGGTTGAAGCTGGTCAGCTCGAGCCTGTGGCCCAGCGTGAAGACGCCGTCTGCCATATGCTCGAGGATGGCCTCGCTGGACTGCTTTTCCTTGCGTAGCTGGGCATAGAGGCGCCAGTTCTGGACCGCCACGCCCATCACCCGGGCCAGGCTGAGCAAGAGCTCCTGCACCTCGGAGCTGAGCGGCTCGTTCTGCTGAGGAAAGAACTCGAAGAATCCCTGCAGGGTGCCGGTGGTCACCAGCGGCACCGCCTGATAGGCCACCAGTTTCTCATTAGCGGCGAAGCGGCCCTTCAGCAGGGGCTGCTCCGCCAGTGGCTGGCGCTCGACGCGCAAGAAGTCGCTCGAGCGCGCCAGCTCTTCGAAACCGGGCGAATCCCTGGTGAGCGTGACCCGGCTGAGCGCCTGGGCTTCTTCCGGGCTGAATCCGCGGACGGCCTCCAGGCGAAAGCTGCCGTCGTCTTCCATGATGTAGAGGGTGGCCCGGTGCAGAGGCACCAGCTCGGAGCTTTGTTGCAGCACCATCTCGGCCAGGAGGCGCAGCTCCAGGCTGCGACCGAAGACCTCGAGCAACTGGTGCACCTGCTGCAACTCCTGGATGCGTTTGAGGAGGTGCTTCTCGGTGCGCGCAACGGCCTCGTCCTTCTCCACCCGGGCAGCCGCCTCGAAGGCTTCGGCCCGTTTGATGCGCTGGCTGAGAAACTCGAACTCCTGATAGGGTGGGATGGGCTCGTCGGGCTTGCCCAGCCGGGCCAGGAACTCGTTGAGCGGAGAGAAGACCTGGCGGGTGAGATTCCGAAAGAGCAGCCCGAAAAGCCCCAGCCAGAAGGGGGTCAGTGCTGCCAGGGCCACCAGCCCGAAGGGCAGAGTGCTCAGGTAGTAGGCCAGCACCAGGCTGAGAAGCAAGCTCAAGCCGGCCAGCCTGACCAGCTTCCTGGCCAGGGTCCGGCTCATCAAGTCCGCCTGAGGGGGCGTCTCCCGCTTCACCGGTCTACAGCGTCTCCAGAGTGATCTCCCGATTGGTGTAGAGGCAGATCTCGCTGGCGATCTCGAGGGCGTGACGGGCGATCTCGCCCGCCCCCAGCTTCGAGTGCTCGGTCAGCGCCCGGGCCGCCGCCAGGGCGAAAGGCGCTCCCGAGCCTACCGCCGCCACACCATGATCGGGCTCGATGATGTCCCCCGTGCCACTTAGAAGCAGCACCGTGTCCTTGTCGGCCACCAGCAGCATGGCTTGCAGGCGCCGCAACATGCGGTCTTGCCTCCAGTCGCGGGCCAGCTCGACGGCCGCTCGGCGCAGGTTGCCCGAGAATTCTTCCAGCCGGGCCTCCATGCGCTCGAACAGCGTCAGACCATCCGCTGCCGAGCCGGCAAAGCCGCCCAGTACCCCGCCGTTGGTCATTCTCCGCACCTTGCGGGCAGAGTGCTTCATGATGGTGCGCCCGAGGGTGACCTGACCGTCTCCGGCCATGGCTACCTGTCCCTCGTGGCGCACACAGATGATGGTGGTTGAGCGTGTTCTCATGGTGGTTCTGGCAGTTGTGCGCGAGGCGAGCACACTCCTGCCCGGTTAAAATTCTAGCAACAGGATAGAAATCTTTTGTTCACTCTCCGGTTACATCGGCGGTCGAGCTCCGGCGCCCTCAAGTCCTATGCTGGAGCCAGGAAATTCTACGGGAGGAAGACCTCGTGCAAGTTCAGATATGCTCCATGTCCTTGTTGGAAGGCCGATGCGTGCGGGCGGTGGCCGAGCTCGACTACGCTGGCTTGAGGCTGCGCGGCCTCAAGCTCGAGGAGCGGGAGGGCGGCCTGCACCTCAGTCTGCCCGGCCGCCGTCTCAAGAACGGCTGGCAGGTCGTCTACGAGTTCGTGAGCGAGGATCTGCACCAGCGCCTGCGCCGGGTGGTGGTGGAGGAATACTACCGGCGGAGGGCGGCATGACCGAGCGCGCCGCCTACCTGGCTCTTTCGCGCATCGGCGGCAAGCGCCGGCTGCAAGCTCGCCAGCTTCTGGCCGAGCTGAGCTCGGCCCGGGCTGTCTGCGCCAGGCTGGGCCTGCCGGATTCCGAGCGCGAGCTCGAGCGCGCTCTTGGTCGACCCGGGCGCCTGGTGATCCCCACCGACCCCGAGTATCCGCCCTTCCTGGCCCAACTCGACGACTACCCGCTGGCTCTCTTTCTGCGCGGTCTCCCCCTGCCTGCCCAGCCCCTGGTGGCCGTGGTCGGCTCGCGCATGGCCACCCCCTATGGTCTTTCGGTGGCCGAGCGGCTGGGGCGTGACCTGGCTCGCTCGGGAGTGAGCGTGGTCAGCGGCATGGCCCGGGGCGTGGACACGGCCGCCCATCGAGGAGCCTTGCGCTACCCAGAAAGCCAGCCGGTGGCCGTGCTCGGCTGCGGGCTCGACCACGACTATCCGGCCGAGAACCGGCCTCTCAAGGACCAGTTGGAGCGCCACGGCACGCTGGTCAGCGAGTATCCTCCCTGGGAGCCGCCGGTGGCCTGGCGGTTTCCGGCCCGCAATCGCATTCTGGCCGGACTGTGCCGGGCGGTGGTGGTAGTGGAGGCGGGGGAGCGCAGCGGAGCCCTGATCACCGCCCGCTGCGCCCAGGACGCCGGTCGAGAGGTGATGGTGGTGCCCGGCGACGTGGGCCAGCCGACCAGCCGGGGCACCTTCGAGCTGCTGCGCGACGGGGCCACCCCGGTCGCCAGCGCCGCCCACATTCTTGAAGAACTGTTCGTGCGGGAGGTGCCTGCCGAGAAGCCCCAGTTGGAAACCGAGCTGGCTCGGGTGCTGGCCGGAATTTCGCCCCGAGGCAGCTCGGCCGATGAGCTGGTTCAGCGCACCCGCCTGAGCATCACTCAGGTTCTGGCGGCGTTGAGTCGGCTGCAGGTGGAGGGTCGGGTGCGGCGTTTTGGGTCGGCGTTTCTGCCTCTTGACTAGACTTGGTATCCTCGCGCACGGCCCTGAGAAAGCCCGCGGCGGCGCTGACCAGTACCGGCCCGAGCACGACCCCCAGCATGCCGAAAGCCTGCAGCCCCCCGACTACGCTCAAGAAGACCCACAGGGCGTTGAGGCGCGAGCGCCCGGCGATCAGGAAGGGACGCAGCAGGTTGTCGGCCCCGCTGACCACCCCGAACCCCAATCCCAGCAACAAGACCCCCTTGAGGTAGTGCCCGTTCACCAGCAGGTAGATGCCCGTGGGGGCGTAGACCAGCCAGGGACCGAGCATGGGCAGCAGCGAGACCATGGCCATCACGACGCCCCAGAGCAGGGGATTGCTCAGGCCCACAGCCCAGAACATCAGCCCGCCCAGGGCCCCCTGGGAGGCGGCCACCACCAGGGTGGAAGACACGGTGACCCGCACGTCATTGGCCACATCGTGCAGCAGGCGCCGGCGGCGCTCCTCGCCCATCAGGCCCAGGTCGGAGATCCAGTGGGTCAGGTAGTGCCCGTCGCGGAAGAAGTAGAACAGGGCAAACAGGGTCACGCCCAGCTCGAAGAAGAAGCGGGCCAGATTGCCGGCCAGCCGGGCCGACTCCTGGGCCAGGTTGCTGCGGGCCCAGCTGGCCACCTCGGCCACGATGCGCTCGAGCTGCTGGCCGGAGAAGAATCGGGCCAGCGGCTCGGGCAGGTTGTCCAGGCTGTGGCGCAGCTTGAACAGGAGGCCCGAGCCCGGGATGCCTGAGGCCAGCGCGATGCCCTCGGCCACCACCGCCTGCAAGACGAGCAGGGCCGGCACGATCAAGACCACGGTGACCAGCAAGGTTGCGATCATGGCCGCCAGGTTGCGATTGTGGATGCGGGTGCGCAGCCGGCGGTGCCAGGGGGCGAAGAAGGTCGAAAGCACCGCAGCCCATGCTAGCGGGCTGAGGAAGTTTTCCAGGATGCGGTAGAGGCACCAGCCCAGGGCGGCCAGCAACAACCAGGCCAGTGCCTGTCGAAAGCCGGCCAGGGTTACCAGCGGCATCTCAGTAGCCGGGCCGGCCGGCCCCGGGCCAGACCGGCCGGGTGACCGGAGCGGTACGCCAGCGCTTGCCGGGCTCGAGGGCGTAGTTGATCAGGGCGCTGACGGCCACGGGGTTGGTGTCGTCCTTGCAGTTGAGCCGAAAGACGGTCTCTTGCGGGCCGCTCTTGAGGGGGATGGCCACCCAGACCACGCGCTGCCACTGGTTAGAGACCTGCGGATTCCAGCTGAACATCAGTTGCTGGTCGGGCGGCTCGGGTGAGTCGAAGGAGAGGCTGAAATTCGGCTCACCTGGCAGGTCGCGCGGATTGGAGGGCCCCACGCAGGGCTCGGATACCATGATCTGCAGGCAAGGATTGGGGAAGTCCTGCACCTGCGGCTCGTGGTCGCGAAACTGCAGCTCGAGAGCCATCATGGGAGGGTTGTAGTAGTCCACCATGAAGTCGGGCGCATAGGGATCGAGCGTGAAGATCTTGGGGCTGCCGTCTTCGCGATAGGGCTGCTGGGGAGAGCTGGCGTCGGGGGCCAGGGCCTGCACGGGGGAGTAGTCGATCTTGAGCTGGCCATCTGTTTTCAGGTCGACCCGCACCTCGCCCAGGTGCCGGTCGCCGTTCAGGTCCACCTCGTAGAGACTGCCCAGCAGGCTGTCCTCGAGCAAGCCTTTGAGCTTCAGGGGAGCCTCGAAGCGAAGGTAGCTCCAGGCCAGGGGCACTTTGGGCACGCTCAGGCCGGTCACCGTGGTCGCTACGCGCACCTCGAACAGGCCCGGCCCCACCTCGCGGGTGGTGATGGAGCTGACCTGGGGAGGCGTCTGGGCCTGGGCCAGACCCGCCAGAAGCAGAAGCCAGAGGAGCGAGCGCATCGGCCGCCGTTCGCCACCGACGGATTCTCGGACCTGCCTGGCGAACGCTCCTGGCATGAGACTGTTCTTGCTTGGGCTGCTCTTGCGCGGCTGCATCACGGCCGAGCAGCCGCTTGGAGCTGACAAGCCCGACTCCGCCCTGGGCGGGCTTTGGGTGTGCCAGCAAGACCCCAACAACAACCTCTATCTGCACGTGCTGGTGCACCCGTCGCTGCCTGAGGCGACGGTTGCGCGCGTGGTGGAGCCGCTCAGCGAGCAGGGTGCGATGGCCGGAGCTGAGCAGGTTCGGGTGCTATTGACCCGGGATGGCTTCGCCAGTATGAAACTGCCTGAGCAGGGCTATTTGCTGGCTCGCTATGAGCTCTCGGGCGACCGCCTGGGAGTGAGCTTTCCGGTCTACGATGAGCCCTGACCGGCCGCCCTTTCAGGCTCGCTGAGTCAAGGCTCGCCTGGCGGCGACTTGCAGGGCCTCGGGCAGGTAGGGCTTGAGCAGGAGGCTCAAGCGAGGTCCCAAACGCTCGGTCAGAATCGGCGGTAGCTCCGATTCTCCCGTGGCGAAAACAAAGCGCTTCCCGGGGTAGAGCCGCTCTACCTCCTGGCACAGAGCGATTCCATCCATGCGGGGCATTTTCAAGTCGGTGATGATGAGGTCGACGTTGCCGTTCCGCTGCTCGAGCACCCTCAGGGCCTCCTCCCCATCGCCGGCCACAATCACCTTGTGACCGTCTGCTGCCAGGATGCGCTCAGCCAGACGGGAAAGGCCCATCTCGTCCTCGACGAACAGCACGCTCGAGCCTCCGCCCGAGTTGCGCCCGTCCAGCACCTCGCGCAGCTTGCGCAGCAGCACGTCGATCGTGAAGGGCTTGGGCACGAAGTGCACCACCCCTGCCTTTCTGGCGCCCGCGACAAGGTCGTTGTGTGACAGGCCGCTCGAGCCGATGATCGGCAGGTCCGGATCCTGAGCCCGGAGCCGGGCGATCATGGCCGGCCCATCCATCACCGGCATGCTCATATCGCTCACTACCAGGGCAATCTCCCCGCGGTGCCGCGCGAAAAGCTCCAGTCCCTCGGCTCCGTTGGCAGCCTGCAGGACACGATACCCGGAGTCTTCCAGGGCCTGGACGGCCACTCGGCGCAGGTTTTCCTCGTCGTCCACCAGCAAAATCAGCTCTCCCCTGCCGGGAATCAGGAGGGCCGGGCCTGCAGACAGAGGGGTCTCGTCGCCCGAGGTGTCAGCCGGCAAGTAGACGCGGAAGCGGCTTCCTCTCCCGAGCTCACTGTAAACGTGGATGAACCCCCCATGGCTCTTGACGATGCTCAGGCTGGTAGGCAGCCCCAGGCCTGTGCCCTGACCCAGGTCCTTGGTGGTGAAGAAAGGCTCGAATACCTTGTCCAGGGTTTCGGAGTCCATTCCAGTGCCCGTGTCCTCGAGACTGAAGACGACGTAGGGGCCCGGGCTTGCCTCGGGGTAGCCCGCCAGGAAGGCCTGGTCCAACTCGACGTTCTCCAGAGCGGCGGTCAGGCGACCGCCGTGGGGCATGGCGTCGCGGGCATTCAGGTAAAGGTTCATCAGAACCTGGTGCAGCTGGGTGGCGTCGGCCCGAACCGGCCACAGGCCACTCACCGCTTTCTGCTCGAGCTCGATGCTTCTCGGAAAGGCGTCGCGGGCGATGCGGCAGACTTCCTCGAGCACCGAGCTGAGGTCGATCAAGCGGCGATTGCCGTCCTTGCCGCGCGCGATGCCTACGATCTGCCGCACCAGGTCGGCTCCCCGCTGGGCGCTGCTGTGGAGCGTCTCGACCAGAGCCAGGGCATCCGGGCTCTGTGCCTGCTGCCTGAGCATGGCGATGGCCATCAGGATGGGCGAGAGAATGTTGTTCAGGTCGTGAGCGATTCCGCTGGCCAGAGTTCCGATGCTCTCCAGTCGCTGGGCGCGCAAGAGCTGTTGCTCGATGCGCTTTCGCTCGGTGATGTCGGCGTTGATGGCCAGAATGGAAAGGGGCTCGCCGGATGCGCTCTTAAGCACAGTCCAGCGAGCCAGCACCGTCAGTGTCAAGCCATCTCGGGTGCGTTGCGCGATCTCCCCGCTCCACTCACCCTGCTTCAGTAACAGAGCCGTTGCTTCTTCAAGGCTAGTCTGGTCAGCGTAGAGGATCTCGCCGACCGGACGGCCCTCCACCTCGGCGGCCGTCCAGCCATACATCTCCTCGGCCCGCCGGTTCCAAAACAGCACCCGGTTGTCCAGCGAGCGCACGATGATGGCGTCACTGGCCTGATCGATCAAAGCCGCCTGCTCACGCAGGCGAAGCTCGGTTTCCCGACGCTCGCTCAGGTCGGTCATCCCGCCGACCAGGTGTACGGGCTCGCCGCGAGTGTCCCGGATGAGGTGACCCCGATCCAGGACGTAAGCATAGCTGCCGTCACGGCGCCGAAAACGGTACTCTCCCGACCACGACTCCGCTCCTCCTTCGACAACCCTCTGGATGGCGGCGATCACGGTCTCGCGGTCATCCGGATGGATACGGCTGGTCCAGGAGTCGGCGGTAGGCTCGACCTGGTCGCGACGGTAGCCGAAGAGTGACTCAAAGCCATCGTTCCACCACAGCCTCTGCGTCGCCAGGTCCCAGTCATAGATGGCGTCGTTGGTGGCTCGCGAGAGCAGGCGAAGACGCTCCTCGCTGGCCTGGAGGCTTAGCTCGAACCTCTTGCGCTCGGTGATGTCACGCACCGTGCCGACAATGCGCTCGATGTTGCCCTGCGTATCTCGTACAGGGTAAGAGGAAGCCAACACCCAGCGGACTGCACCATCGGGCCGCAGAACACGAAACTCGAGCTCGGGGGCCAGCCCCTTGAAGGCATGTCTCAGGGTGGCCTCGGCCAGGGCGCGATCAGGCTCGAGCACGGCTTCCAGAAAGGAGAATGGGTCATCGTAAAGACTCTGACAGGTCCTCCCCCAAACCTTCTCGTAGGCCGAGCTGACAAAGGCAAACTGACCCTCCGGGTCCAGCACGTAGAAGACATCCCGAATGTGCTCGGATAGCTCGAGAAAGCGTTGCTCGCTCTCTTCCAGGCGTTGGCGCCCCTCGCGCTCTTCGTTGACATCTCTGAAGTAGACCGCCAGGCCGTCCTCGGAGGGATAGGCCCGAACCGAGAACCAGGTCTGCAGCGGAGGGTAAAATTCTTCGAATTCGACCGCCATCCCCTGCCCTAACGCCTTGCGATAGGCGTGCTCGAAAGCCGTGCCCACCGCCTCAGGGAACTCCTCCCAGAGGTTGCGCCCCAGCAGCTCCTGTCGCGAGCGCTGAAGCAGTCGCTCCCCTTGTCGATTGAGATATTGGAAGCGCCAATTCTTGTCGAGGTCAAAGAAGGCGTCCGAGATGCTGTCAAGAGTGCGAGCAAGCCTGTTCTCGACCTCAAGCCGCTGGAGCTCGGCTTCGAGCAGCTTGGTGATGTCCTGGAAGGCGCCCTGCACCTGCACGACCATCCCCTGGGCATCGTGTACCGGTTCACCCAGAGCCCGGACAAAGAGCCGTCGGCCGGTGCGGGTGACCATCTCGAGCTCCAGGTCGAAGGGCTGCCCTTCCTCGATGCAGCTCCGAAACGCCTCCTCGAGGCGGGTCAGATCGTGGGGCGGGTAGTAGCTCATGGCTTCCTCGAACGTGGGCGCGTGGCCCCGGGGCTGCTCGTGGATGTCGCATACCTCGTCCGACCAGGTCAGGCGCGATTGCGCTAAATCTACGCTCCAGGCTCCCATGCGGCTCATGGAGCTGGCCATGCGCAGCAGAGCCTGGCCTCTTCGTAACTCCTCCTCGGCCGACTTCTGGAGGGTGATGTCCTCGACGACGCCGACGAGCGAAACAGGGGCTCCCTGTCTGTCGCGCAGGACCGAGACGCTGGCCCGCGCCCAGACCACGCGTCCATCCTTTGCAAGATAGCGTTTCTCCGTCACGTAGCTGCTTCGCTTCCCCTCGGCCAGCTCGCCAATCAAGGCTATGGTGTCGGCGCGGTCGTCAGGGCAAGTCAGGCTCGCGACATCCAGGCTAAACAGCTCTTGCTCGCTGTAGCCGAGCATGGCGCAATAGGCCGCGTTGGCCATGAGAAAGCGCCCTTGCAGGGTTGCCACGGCCATCCCGATAGCAGCTTCCCGAAACGCGGAATAGGCCTGGGTGTGAAGCTGGCCGGCTTCGGTCTCGGCGAGCTTGCGCTCGGTGATGTCCATGATGACGCCTGCCCGGCGCCGGGGACTCCCGTCCGGCCCCAGCCTGACCTGGCCTCGCTCGAGCATCCAGCGCACCTCACCGTCGGCCCGGCGAATGCGATACTCGTGCTCGAGCCGCCCGCCAGTGGCGTCAGCGATCTGCAAGTTGCGCTCCAGGATCGGCCAATCGTCGGGAAGGATCATCCGGTGGAAGGCACTGTAATCGCCCGGGAAATCCTCCGGACGCAGGCCGAAGAGCGAACAGGTCTCGGCAGACCAGCGCAGCTCTCCGGTCTTAAGATCCATCTCCCAGCAGCCCAGACCGCCAAGTTGCTGGGCCTCGGAGAGGAGCTCGTTCTGCTCGCGCAGTCTGCGCTCGCTCTCGAGCTCGGCGGCGGCGTGCCGGGTCACATCCAGGTGACTGACCAGGACCCCCCGGTCTCCCACAGGCCGCACAGTCACCCGGAACCATCGGTTCTCCTCGGGGGAATGGCAGGCGTAGCGAACTCTGAGCTCGGACCGCTCTCCGGCCAGGACGGCCCGGATGCCGGAGGCGACCTCGAGAGCTTCGGGGCTACCCTCACAGACCTCGAGATAGCTGCGACCCACGCAGTGCTCGGGGTCGCGCAAGCCGTTGGCCTCGCCAAAACGGCGCCAGGCCTGGTTGACCGCCACGATAATGGCCTGCGAGTCGAGCAGCGCCGCGGTGGCCGGCATGGCATCCAGAAGTGCGCTCGTCTCTGGGGGCGGCTCGCGTTGTAGCATAGGCTTCCCCTCCTGATTCGCAATCGCAAGAGCTCTTCCTTGAGCCTTCGCCTGGACACCAACTACTCCATCCGCGCCAGAGCCCCCGGTCGCTCACCCACCGAGATGAGCGTGCGCAGAGTGCGCGACGAGGCGCCCACGACCGCCACCTGCCCTCGCTCCGGCAGCGATACCCAGAGCTCACCCGCACTCGCAACGAACGCCGTATCCTGCACTTCTCCCGGCAGTGGCAGTTGCCCCACCAGCCTCCCACGCCGGGCGTCCCACACCGTCAGCTGGCCTCCCGCGTGCCAGGCCCACAGCTGGTCCGTCCCCGGTCGCGCCACCAGTCCTAGAACCGGTGGGCACTTCACCTGCTGGACCAGCTCTCTGTCCTGGTAGAACCGAATGCCCCCCTCATGCGATACCGCCAGGCGCGAGCCTATCACTGCTACCGGCCCGGGCCGCTCCACCGCCAGCGGCTCCTGTACGTGCAGCGGTCGGCGCCCGAGTACCGCCACCTGATTGCTCTGCGGGCATGACACATAGATGCGCCGATGGTCTGCCGCCCCCCAACGTGCCCCTCGGCCGACTGCCAGTTGCACCGTACGGCGGCCGTCGAGCACCGCGATCCGTCCCGACGAGGGCAATCCCGCCAGCAGCATTCCTCCACCAAGCTCGCTCAGGGCGTCCGGGCCGGGTCCCACAGCCTGGCGCAACGGGCGGTGCTGACGCCCCTCTACTCCCCAGAGGAGGTCGCTGGCCGGGCTCGCCCCCCAGACCGTCTGTCCGAATACCCCCAGAGCCGTTAACGGAACAGGAGCGCGCAGCCTCGTGAAGACCCGCTGGTTGGAAACCGTAATCCCAACCAACTCTGAGCCACAGGCCACGTAGACGCACTCTTGCTCAGGGCGGGCCAGTCGCGGCTGCCAGGGAGCCGCCCACCACAACAGCGCCAGCAAGAGCGCCGCCAAAGGCTGCCACAACCTGAGCTGCAGTGGGGGGCGGCGTTTGCGGCGGGGTGGCTCCGGCCTCCGCAGCTCGGCGAGTAACTGGCGAAATGTGCGACTGCGGCTCTGGCGGCAGGCTCTCAGCAGCCGCGCCAGGCGCGGGGTCAGGCAGGGTGTCAGGTCGTGCTGGGTGAGCATCAGCCACAGCAGGTTGGCGAAGGCTCGTCGGTCGGACGTGACCTCCTGGCGCGAGGGTGCCAGGAAGTCGGTGGCGTAGCCGCTGAAGAGGCGGCGCACGCCGTAGTTCACCAGCTTCAAGTCGTTGTGGCGGTCGACCACCACGTGGTCGAGCTCCAGGGTATCGCCCAGCAGGTAGGGCCGGGGGCGTTCGTGCAGATATTCCATCGCCTCGAGCAGTTGCTCGGCCCAGTGGAGTGTCTCGGTCGGCAGGCTCGCGGCCGGGGTCAGCTCTAGCGCCTGGCGAAGCGCGCCCCCCTCCAGCAGCTCCTCCACAACGTAGAGCTTGCGACCCTCGCGAAAGTGCTCGTAGACCCGCGCCAGCCGGGGGTGCCGGAATTGCTCGATCTGCGTCAGCATGCTCTCGGCCAGGCTGTGTCGGGCATCGATCTCGACCGGGCTCATCCGGTCGGGGGGAATCAGCTCGCGCACGACGCGATGAGTGTTGCCATCGGCCGTGCGCACCTGGTAGAGTCCCCCGGCCAGCCTCCACTGCAGGATGCGGGTCACCACGTAGCGCCCCCCCGCGAGCGGTGTGCCGGATGCGAGTGCTCGCTCGAGCGCGGTCACTGCAGACATTGCCAGAGTCCTTTCCGGCTCACGACCGGAGTGAACGGTGGGGGGGTTGTCTCCAGCATTGGGTCGTGAGCATAGTCGCGAGTAGGAGCGCCATAGTGCGTCTTGACCACCCAGCGAACGCCTGTTCCGGTGTTGTCGAAGGGCGCCATGGTCGCGTTCTGAAGATGCAGCACCGAGCCGCGTTTGCGCACCGTCACCGAGCCCAGGCCCTCCAGGAAGTCGTCGGAGTTCTGCCAGGCGTTCTGGCCCGATCGGTGCACCGGATCGTAGAACGGGTTCTGTAACCCGCGGTACTCCCGGCGGAAGTTGCGCTCGTCCACGGTCAGGGTGCCGTCCACCAGTGCAGCATTGATCTCGAGCACGTTGCTCGGGTCGCCGCTGAAACGCGAGGGCTCGCTGGCGACCGGGATCGTACCGGAAGAGGAGCTTGAGTCTTTGAATCCGGTACTCAGGTGGTAGATTCGGCCGCCCGAGATGAGCGCGGCAGGCTGCTTGCGCGAGGTCTTGTTGGCGGCGGCGGCCTGGGTCGGATAGAGCTGGTTGAAATCACCCTGCACGTAAAGGTTCTGGTTGCAGACCACCGTCAGGGGGCCGGCCAGCTGTTGTCCCTTGACCAGGCGCAAGGGCACGTCGCTATAAATGAGCCCGTTTGGGGGGTACTGCCCGGCCGTGGCCAGATCTTCCAGGCTCAGCTCCCTTACCGTGACCTGGTTGCCTTCGGCCTGGTTGGTGAAGGTCTTCGTGCTTAGAAAGCTGCTGTTGGGCGTGTTGCTCGAGATTCTCAGGCCGGCGCGCTGGTCGTAGTAGCCGCCCGGTGTGAGCGACTGTACCGAGGGAGGGGTCCGTACCCCGATCCCGTGGCTGGAGTCTTTCACCACCCCTCCCCAACGGCCGGGAGCCTGGGCGACCCAGTCCCGGTGATAGGCATCGAAGGCTGTGCCTTCTCTCCCGCCCGCCATGACGACCAGGCTGCCTGAGGAGTTGCCCTGGCTGATCTCCACCGTGCCCCCGTCGTCTGGGCGGCTCCAGGCGTCCTTGTGGCGGATGATCTGCCCGGCGCTGGTCACCGAGTCCGAGCGGATGGTCAGACGCTTGCCGGTGGGACGCATGTACAGGTTGCCGTTGGCGTGGACCCGTCCGGTGATTGCCTGGTCAGCGCCCCGTACGAACTCTGACAGGTCCTGATTGTCGAATACGGCGTAGCCGAGCATCCCTTCCAGCGAGCCATGCTGGCGCTGACGCGAGACGACCCTCCCGTCCCCGCCGGCCGCCTCGATGATCCAGCGATTGGCGGCCGGGAAGTAGACCAGGAGCTCCAGCCAGCGGTCCTCACTCTGCCATCGGTAGGTGCCGCTGGACGTGTAGCTCAGCCCCGGAAAGGTGACCTGCAGGCGCTCAGGACCGTTCACCGGCGTGTGTCCGTCTGCTCGGCGCGTGGCGGCGGAGAAGTTGGAGGCTGCCAGCGCCTGGTGGGCCAGGTTGAGGGCCGACTGGGCCAGGTAGAAGGCCTGCAGTTGTTGCTGGCGGTGGCGCACGTAGCCCTTCTCGCTGAAGCAAAGAACAACCAGTGTGGCAATCAAGAGCATGGCTGTGGGAATGGCCAGGAGCACCATCGCCAGTGCAAATCCACGCCTGGTCATTGACTGTTCCTCAGGGTCAGATGGAGGCTATGCTGCTGCAAATGGCTCAATCCGTGGATCGGGCGCTTCTCGCTCCACATCTCCACCGTCAGGCTGTCGCTCAGGTGACCCACCGTCACCGTAAAGTTGTCGGGTGGTACAGAGCAGTCATAGACCCTGGTCGTTCCCCCCGTGACCAGGGCCGGGCTCGGGCTGGGGGTAACCAGGCCGGCACGCCGGTAAAGCACCACTTGAAGGGCCAGAGGGTTCTGGGGGTCGGGGTTGGGGTTGGCGCGCGTGGACAGCCCGCAGACCGTCCAGCGAGTTGGCGGGTCGTCCTCGGGGCTGGCGAAAATCAATGAGTCGCCGCTCTGCCCGGGGGCCGGAACCTGGTAGCGCCGTCCGTCCATCGTGCCGTTGAAGCCAGAGAAGATTCTTCCGCCCGAGCGCACTTCCCGTCCCAGGTCGGTCAGCAGCTTGCGGACTTCCTGGCGCGCTTCCAGGCGCGCCGTGCGACCGTAGAAACTACCCCGAACCAGCCAGGCAGCCGAGCTCACGATGCTCAGTACCAGCGCCATGAGGGCACCCGAGGCCAGGATTTCGACCACGCTATTGCCTCGGCGCCTCATGGTGCAGTCACCACCAGCCACAGCCTGGTCAGGGGCCGGCCCTGCGCAACCGGCTCACTGGTCTCGTGGGCAGCCGTGAAGACGCTGACCGTCACTTGCTTCTGTAGCGAGCCGTGGCTGTCGACGGTGCGGCGTACCACGTAAAGGCGGTCGTCGGTAGCGAAGCGGTCGCTCAGAGTGTCGAGCGCCTGGTAGGAGTCGTTGAGGCGGGCCAGCCGCTGCACTTCTTCCAGCTCCGAAGTGGCCAGCTCGAGCGCGCGCGAGGTCTCCTCGTCGCGGCGCTCGAGCTGGTTGACGGGAATCAGAACCCGCAGCACCGCCAGGGAGAACATGAGAGCCAGGGTGCTGGCCAACAGCACCTCGATCAGCGAGGTTCCCCGACGAGTTCTGCGTCTCATTGCATAAGGGGAATCGGCAGGTCCGGCTCGGAGTTAAGGGGTCTTCTTCGGGGGGGGCGCCTCCAAACAAGTCCGTCGGCGCAGCTTCAGGGGTCAGTCGCTGATCAATTTCAGCTCTCGGGCCCGCTGCAGGGCCTCCAGGATGTTCCGGCTCTCAAGCTTGCGCAGAATACTCCCGCGGTGCTTCTCCACCGTCTTGGGGCTCAAGCAGAGCGCTTCGGCGATCTCCCGCACAGTGGCTCCTCGGGCCGCTCGGGCCAAGATCTCCAGCTCGCGCGCCGAGAGGGGGCAGTCGCCGACCACACCCACCGTGGTCGCCAAAGCGGCCGAGCATTCAGGGCAGAAGTAGAACTGGCCGGCGGCCACCGCTCGAATGGCTCTCGCAAACTCGTCCAGGGCGCTTCTCTTGCTCAGGAAGCCGGTGACCCCGTGGCGGAGCAGGTGCTGCATAACGACCGACTCGATCTGCTGCGAGACGATGAGAATCTTGATGCTCGGGCAGGTTCCCCGCAGCTTGAGGGCCACCTCGCGGCCCGACAGGGGGCCCGGCATCATCAAATCAAGCACCACCACGTCGGGTCCCGCAGCCTCCAGCTTCTCGAGTCCTTCGCCCGAGCCCAGCTCGGCCACGATCTCGAGGTCCGGCTCCTGAGCCAACAGGGAGCGAAAGGCACCGCGCACCAGGTCGTGATCGTCCACCAGCGCAATCCGGGTCATTTCTCGCTCCGGCTCACGGGGAGGGTTTTCCCTACCCCGAGGGAGGGACGCCCGCGTCGGCAAGGGGGGACCCGCCCGATGCGGCTGGCCGGCCGCTCGGGTAAGCTGTGCTCAGACAGGAAAGAGGAGGAAGGTATATGGCTATCATTGTCAATCTCGATCGCTCCGAGCTCCAGCGCCGCCGCCGGAGCCGAGCGCTGCAACAGGCTGGCTACCGGGTCCTGGAGGCGAGCGACGAGCTTCAGGCCGTGGACTTCGTCGTGTCTGGCCCTGTCGACCTGGTCGTCTGCGGGGCGGAGCAGACTCTGCCTCTGCTGGCCGAGCTTCGGTGGGCGGCTCCGTGGATTCCGCTGATCTGCGTCAGTTCCTCGGGGAAGGTCGAGCCCGGTCTCGAGCAGGCTGCAATCGTGCTTGAAGGCCCGGTATCGACTGAAGAGCTGGTTGCCTGGGTGGACACCGAGCTCATGCTCCACCAGGCAGTGGCCAACCTGTAAACGAGCCGTAAGCGCTCTGCTTGCGAGCGCACCTGCGGTTTTGAGATACCATGCCCGTCCCCTCACCAACCTTCAGAGTAACCCACTCCTATCAACGGGGGATCAATTCCTTGTGAAAACGGCCGCAGGGGGGGGCGTTACGCCCGGCGAATCAAAGCTGCACGACTTATGGACTTTCTTGCATTTCGGGGCAGTCTAGATCCGCTGGAGGGCCTGGTCCGTGCTTATCTGTCCTTCTTGAGCCACGGCTCGCGACGGGTGGTCGAGCCACGCCTGCGTCAGACTCTGCGCGAGCTGGGCGTAACCCGGTTGGAGCAACTGGGCCCCGATTGGCTCACCGCTCCACGTCTGGCAGCCTGGCGCGCCAGTTTGCTCGATCACTATCGGCCGACCACCGCTAACCGCGTGCTGGCCGGGCTGCGCTCCTTGCTCGCCAGGGCCGGACACAAGTCTACCTTTCTGCCGCGTTTTGCCGCTCTCCAACCCGCCCCCGCAGCTCCTTCGCGCCGGGAGCTCAGTCAACTGTTCGAGGCCTGTGCTCGCGACGGCACTCGGGCCGGTTGCCGCGATGCTGCCCTGCTGGCCTGCCTGGCCGGCCTGGGCCTGCGCAGCAACCGGGCTATCGAGCTGACCCCCTCCGACCTCGAGGCCCATCAAGGCCGCCCCGGTGTCAGCTACCTCCTGCGCGCCTGGATGGCGGTGCGGGGCGAGTTGCCCGGAGCCCTGTTCGGACCCATCACCCGCGGAGGGCGCCTGGTGACCCTCATCGGGCCCACCCGGGTGGCCCCGATGACCAGCCAGGCACTCTTTCTGGCCGTGAGAAAGAGGTGCCGCCAGGCCGAAGTGCGTGACTTCTCCCCCCAGAGCCTGGCGCCGGCCGCCCGGGCTCGGGGCCCTTTGCCGATCAAGCTGCACCCCGCCTGGCGAGCGAAGCTCTCTTCGTGATCCTGCGCACCAAGCTCCGTCCCACCTTCGTTAGCCCCCATCTGGTGGCTCGAACCCGCTTGCTCGAGCGGCTGGGTCGGGCCGGGTCGGCCCGGCTGGTGGTTGTGCATTCCGAGGCTGGGGCCGGCAAGAGCAGCCTCCTCTTCGACTTCATCCGCCAGAGCGGCCAGCCGTGCGCTTGGTACAGCCTGGATGAAGAGGACGCCGCGCCAGGGATCTTCGTGCCCTACCTGGTGCATGCTCTGGCGTCGGCCTACCCGGGCGCGGTGGCCCGCACGCTCGAGCGACTCGCCCGCAGCCCCCAGCCCGAGGAGGGCTGGATGGCCCTGCTGGCCTTCCTGGTGGACGAGCTGGTGGATTTTCCCGATTGCCTGCGGCTGGTGCTCGACGACTATCACCTGGTGGACGGGTCGGCCGAAGTGCGCGACGCGGTGCAGTTCCTGCTGTTACGCGGGCCGACCAGCCTGCAGCTCCTGCTGACCACCCGAACCGTGCCCGACCTGCCCCTGGCTCGTCTGCGAGCCAAGCGCATGTTGCACGAGGTCGGCACCGACGACCTGCGCTTCAGCGAGCCCGAAGCCCTCGAGCTCTTTCGGGAGATCGCCAGCCAGAGCCTCGACGCGAGCCTGCTTGGCCCTCTGCTGGAGAAAACCGAAGGGTGGGTGACGGGGCTGCAACTGGTGGCCCAGGCCCTGGCCGGACGCCCCTCGGAGGAGGCACGAACCTATATCCAGAGCCTGCACGATTGCGATACTCACGTTTACGACTACCTGGCCGACGAGGTGTTCGAGAGACAGGAGCCTGCGGTTCAAGAATTCCTGCTCGCAACCTCGGTTGGTGAGCGCTTCTGTCTCGAGCTAGCTCGTGAGCTGACCGGGGATCCGGAAGTCGCTGGGCAGCTAGAAACCCTGGTTCGCTCGCGCCTTTTTCTCGTTAATCTTGGCGAAGGCTGGTATCGGTACCACCACCTCTTCGGCGACTTCCTGCGTCGCCGGCTCGAGAGCCGTGCCTTACCCGAGCGGGTGCGCTCGCTGCACCTGGCGGTCGCCCGGGCCATGGCGGGGCGCAACGAGCCAGCCGCTGCCATCCCGCACTTCTTGAAGGCCGAGAGCTACGAGCAGGCGGCCGACCTGCTGGAGTCTCCCGAGCTGCTCACATTGGGAGCCCCGTGCCGTCTGAGGGAGTGGCTCTCAAGGCTACCCGCCGACCTGCGCGCGCGGCGACCGACGCTGGATGTAGTGCAGGCCGAGCTCCTGGACCTGGAGGGTAACTGGGCCGAGGCGGTCGAGCTCTACCGCACGGCCATCAGAGCCTACCGGCTGGCCGGGGAGGGCGAGGCCATGGTGGCTGCCCTGGAGAAGCTGAGCCTCTGCTATCTCAAGTATGGCGATACCGAGCGTCTCATGCAAACCTGCGAGGACGGGTTGGCCCTGTGCGGGCCCTCCGACAACGCCATGCGCTCGATCCTGGGCTCGCTGCTGGGGGCCACCCTGGTCTATTCGGGCCGCGACTTCGAGCGCGGCTACTTCCTCATGGCCGAAAGCCACGCCCTGGCCTGGGCGTGCAGCCACCCGCGCGCCATTTCCTGGGCCTGCCTGGCCTACGGGTTCGCCTATCATTTTCCCCAGGGGAATTTCTCCGAGGCACTGGCCGTGCTGGGCGAGGGAATCGAGTTCTTCCGGCGCAAGAACTGGGCTCTGGTCTGTTACCAACTGGCCATGAACAAAGCCCTGGTGCTGATCATGGCGGGCCAGCTCTCGACGGCCGGAGAGCTGGTGGAGGATGTCTGGGTCAACGCAAATCGCGCCGGGCACGTCTACGTTGCCAAGGGGTTCGAGAACCTGCGCGCTATGGTCTGCCTGGAGCGCTACGAGCTGGCCCAGGCCGCTCGCATGCTGGCCAGCATCTCCGAGAACCATGTTCCGGCCCAGTTCAAGCCCTGGTACTACCGCAATCGCATGCTGCTCTCGTTACTGTCCGGGGCCACCGAGCAGGCCCGGGTGGCTGGCGAGGCGATGCTGCGCGTGCTCGACCTCAACGGCTACGGCCTGTATGCTGCTGAGTGCCTGTGCGCGCTGGGTTACCTGGAGCTTCGCTCGGGCAAGCTCGAGCATTCGGCCCGTTATCTGGAGCGGGCTCTCGGCCTGGCCGCGGATGCCCGCTCGAGCTACTGGGAGATGAAGGCCCACATGGTCCTGGCCGCAGCCCAGCCCGGTCCCGGTCCCGGTCCTTCCCTGGAGCGGGCCCTCACGCTCACGCGCGAGCACGGCTACGAGGACTTCTGGCGCAGCGATCCCTGGCGCCTGTCCGTGGGGCTGCTCTTGCAGGCCACCGAGTTGGCCGAGCACCGCCAGTATGCCATCGGTATCCTGCTGTCCATGGGTGATTGCGTTCTGGACCAGATCGAGCCGGTGCTCGACGAGCCCCGCTACACATTGCGCCGCCAGGCAGCCGTTCTGCTAGGTAGCCTCAGCTCGCCGCGAGCCGAGCGCATTCTGCGCCGCCTGGTGCAGGGCGACCCCGCTCGCACAGTGAGGGAGGCGGCTGGCTACGCCCTTCAGCGCAGTTCGGGGTCCATCGGGAGCGTCTCCATCCGCGCTTTCGGGGGGCTTGAGATCGTCGCCGATGGAGTGCCGCAGAAGCTCACTGACTTGAAGCGCTCGTTGTTGGCTCAGTTGCTGAAGTACATCCTCTGCTCGCGCGACCTCACGATCGTTACCGACCAGGCCCTGGAATGCTTCTGGCCTGACTATCCGGCGGATCGCTCGCGCCACAGCCTGGCCCAGCACGTTTCCCTGCTGCGCCGCATGTTCCGGGGCGTGGCCGGCGATCGTATCGAGCTTGAGCGCACCGCCACCGGCTACCGGCTGGACCTGAACGGCCTGGTCGATTATGACGTGATGGAGTTCGAGCGCCTGGCGCAGGAAGGCTGGGAGGCTGGCAAGCATGGCGATAGCGAGCGGGCCACTGCCCGCATGCTGCGTGCCGAGCGACTCTACACAGCCGACTTTCTGGCCCACGACCTCTATCTCGACTTCATCAGCGAGCGTCGCCAGGAGCTGCGCGACCGGTTCCGTGAGCTCCTGGCCTTTCTGGCTGAGGAGGATCGGCGCGAAGGGAGACCTGGCGAGGCGGTGGTCCGCTATCGCCGGCTCCTCGCGCTCGAGCCCCTCGATCAGAAGGCTTCCGAGAGAATGCTCGAGTGTCTCAGCCACCTGGGTGACCATGCCGGTTGGCTGCGCGAGTCGGAGCGCTTCCGCCGGGCCTGGCTCGAGACCACAGGTCTGGAGCCTCCTGAGACGGCGGCGGTTTACCGCCGTCCGGTGAGTGTGAACTGAGGTTTCAGCGCCTGGCCACCAGCACCGCGTAAGGGCCGGGTAGCTCCGGCCAGCGCAGCTCGCCGAAGCCCGCCTCGCCAACCATGGCCTCCAGCTCCGAGGCTTCGAACACGTCCCCCTCGGTCGTGAGAAGCAGCATGTTGAGCCCGAAGAGCCAGGAGTATACATCAGACTGCTCGGCATCGGGCACCACCTCGGCTACGGCCAGAGCTCCTCCCGGGCGCAGGGCCCGGAAAGCTCGCGCCAGCAGCCTTCGCGAGCCCTCCTTCCCCTCCGAGTGGAGCACGTGGCCCAGGATGACCAGATTGTAGCCTTCTGGCTCTAGCTCCGCCTCGCGCAGGTCACCGGCCACGAAGCTGTAGGAGCCCTCCGCTCCGTTCTGGCGCACGTAGGCCCGGGTCACCTGCTCGAGCACCCGCTCGCGGTCCAGTGCGGTCACCATTGTGGCCGGGTTCTCGGCCACCAGAGCCAGGCTCCAGACCGCGCTCCCGGCTCCCACGTCCAGCACCCGAGCCGGCTCGTCCCCTGCCAGCTTGCGAGCCAGCTCGCGGGCGGCGGGAGCATTCAGGTTGTACAGCCCCTGCACGAACTCCGAGAAGAATCGTCCATCATCTTCATTCGACTCGATTCCGGCTTCGGGGGGGCGCCCGCTGCGAACCGCCTCCCCCAGCCGGGCCCAGCGCTCCCAGAGCCGGTCGGCCTGCAGGATCATCCCCCCCAGGTAGTGGGGGGAATGGCTGACCAGGTAACGCTCCGATTCCGGGCTGGTCTGAAAGAAGCCCGGACGCTGCTCGCGCACCAGATCGAGGGGCACCAGAGCTTTGAGCAGGGCGCGCAGGCCTCGCTCGGAGGAGCGAGTGGCCAGGCACAGCTCCTGCAGGCTGGCTTTGCCCTCGGCCATCCGGGTGAACAGGTCGAGCTCCACCGCTACCCCGATGGCCCGGGCGGCGATGTAGCCAAAGCGAGTGCGCAGGAGCTTGGCGGGTGTCACGAGCGGTCCTCCAGCAGGGTGAAGATCTCTTGATCGTCCAGGGAACGGTAGTGGGCCTTGGCTATCTCAAGAATGCGACCGACGGTTTCTGGCGAGGCGCTCAGCCCGCGCTCGCTCAGCCAACACTCCACGTTGGAGCGCCCCGACAGAGGGCCCACTTCGATGCGGTGGGAGAAGCCGAATCGGCCCGGGGCCACTACGCTGTAGACCTGGTCAGCCAGGGCCGGCTGGCCCATCTGGAGCGCCTTCTGCATCGCCCGAGCGTGCACTCCCGTGGAAGTGCAAAAGGCGTCCCGGCCGGCCAGGGGATAGTTGGCCGGTAACCGCAAGTCCAGGTTTTCCACCAGGTGGGCGCAGCAAGTCTTGAGAGCCTCGGTGGGGTCGGACCACAGCCCCTCCAGTACCAGGTTGAGCAAGAGTGTGTCGAGAGCGAGCATCCCTCCCAGCCCCAGGCCGGCGCAGCGCACTCCGCTCAAGCCCGAGCGCAGGGCTTGCAGCGCTCCGTAGATGCCCGTGCCCTCCGTATCGCGTTGGCACCAGAGGACCTCGGTTTGCATTCCCAGGGCCGCCTGGGCCTTGCGGCAGAAAGCCGCCAGGCGGGCCACTCCGTCGGGGGTGGCCACCCCCAGCTCGTCCTGCAGGCAGATCCCCAATGCCTTGTGCTCGCGGGCCCTTGTCAGCTCGCGGGCCAGGGCGGCCGGAGAGAGCTGCCCCACTCCGGAGAGCACCAGCCAGCAGGGCAGCTGCCGCTCCCGGGCGGCCGGCAGCAGCGCGGGGCTCACCCGGACCTCGAGCCCGGGTACCAGGGCTTCTTCCAGGGCGGCCGCGTCCTTCAGGCTGACCACAGCGGTCAATCCCAATTCGGCGCATTCCTCCACCAGCACGGCCAGATCTGGCCCCGGCTTCAGCTCAGCCCGTCCTACTCGGAGAAGAGCCAGGTTGGCCAGGTGATCGAGCTGCTGCTCGCGGTCGAGTTGCGTCAGGGCCAGGGTGCAGTCTTCCAACAATACCGGGCGCTTGAATTCGAAGGGTATCAAACCGGGAGCACCTCCAGTTCTGGGGATAGCCACGCGGGCGGGCTCTCCAGCTCCAACTCGCGGGCGACGGTGTTCAGGTAGCCTTGCACTCGTTCGGCCAGCCAGGGTTGCCCGGTGTGCCGGGCTCGGTGCAGCAGCATCAGCTCCATGGGGGTGTTGCCGCAGCGCTCGCCGATGCCCAGAGCGGTGGCGTGCACACGGTCGGCTCCAGCGAGCAGTGCCGCCAGGCTGTTGGGCACGCCCAGCCCCCGGTCACCGTGGCCATGCCAGTCGATGGCCACCCCCGGCCCGACGATTGAGCGCAGAGAGCGGATCAGGGCGGTCACGCCGTCTGGATTGGCGCACCCGACCGTGTCGGTGGCGCAGATGCGACGGGCTCCACGCGCTACGGCGGTGCTGTAGAGCCGGCGCAAGTGCTCGGGCTCGGCCCGGCAGGTATCCTCGGTCACGAACATGACCTCGAGCCCGCGGTCGGCCGCGTAACCCACCCACTCCTCGGTCAGGCGCAGCAGGTGGTCAAGGTCCCATCCCTCCGCCAGCTGGCGGATGCGGCTCGAGCCCAGGAACAGCCCGACCTCGAGACGTGCTCCGGTTCGGTCGAGAATGGTGAGCAGCGGGTCGAGGTCGGCCCGACAGGTGCGCGCCGCGCAGCACGGCACCAGCGGCAGCTTCTGCTCGGCGATCTCCTCGGCCAGCCGCAGCACGTCGGCGGCCACCTTCCCGCCCGCCCCGGGCATTCCCAGGTTGGCGCTGCCCACCCCCAGATCGGCGATGGCTTGGAGGATCTCCAGCTTGCCCACGATGTCGGGATGGCGTACCGAGGCCGACTGCAGCCCGTCACGCAGGGTCTCGTCGTGCAGGCTGGCGCTGTGGGACAGGTGGCTCAGGGTCAGATCGGGAGGGTTCCAGTCGTAGGGGGCTTCCTGGGGGTAGAGGTCGTTTCGCAGAAGGCACACCGGCTCTTCCCCCCGGGGACGCAGCTGGCCCGGGTCTCCCATCAGGGTGAGCATCCCTCCTGCGCGCAGTCGGCGGGCTGCTTCGTGGGCCTCGAGCGAGGCGCTGGCAGCACGGGTCAGATCGACGAGCAGGGGAACGGCTTTGACCGTCAGGTCCTGGTGCAGCGTGGCCGCCTGGTTGAGTACTACCCCTCCCAGCCGGGTGTAGAAGGAAACCAGGTGAGCGGGTGCGCAGGCGATGCCGTAAGCCGCCCCCAGGTTGAGAGCCAGGCCGTGCAACCCCAGCACCAGGGCCTTGCCCACCCCAAAGCTGCGGTAGTCCTCGGCGCAGACCGTGCGCCCGAACTCCACCAGGCGCTGCCCCGGGTACAGGCGCCTTGCCAGCTGCGGCCGAAATTCGAAGATCCGCTCGGCAAAGAAGCCATGCTCAGCGTTCGTCAGGTCCGGGCCGGCAAGCCTCTCGACGGCCTGAAAGAGGGGTCCAGGAACCTCGGTGATCAGGCGCGCTCCTCCGACCAGACGTGGGCCACCCCCGGCGTCCAGGAAGGCTCCCAGGAAACGGCACCGCCAGTCGAAGGGGTCCACATCGAGACCTGACGCCCCGGCAGGAAGGTAGCCCGAGCGAGCGTAGACTTCTCGGCGCAGAGCGAAGTACTGAGGCAGCTCGTCTTCGTTCAGCTCGCGGATGCAAAGTGCGATTCGGGCGACTTCGGGTGGAGGAGTCATCAGGTCGGGCCTCCCGGCTGGGTTTCCCGCCTACCCTAGCCGATGCCCCTCAACGCCGCGTCAAGAGCCCCTATCAACGGAAGGGAACGCCTGTTTGTCCTGGCCTGGTTTCTGGAGCGCCTACGCCCGGGTGTATGACTCGTTGTGCCAGCTCGAGCCCTACCGCGAGATGGTCCGCGACCTGGTGGATCGTCTCGCCCCCCAGAGCCTGCAGCGCATTCTGGACGCCGGTTGCGGCACCGGTCAGGTGACCCGGGCACTGCAAGAGCGCTGCCCCACCGCCAGTCTTACGGGAGTGGATGCCAGCTCGGCCATGCTTGAGCGGGCGGCCGGGCGTGGGCGCTGGGCGGAGCTGGCCCGAGTCGACCTTGATGGTCCGCTCCCCTTTCCCGACCGGTGGTTCGACGCGATCGTCTCCTCCAACGTTCTCTACAGCCTGCCCCGGCCCGGCTTCACGCTGGGCGAGCTGGGCCGCGTCATGAAACCTGGCGGGCGCCTGGTGCTGGCCACGCCCGCCTGTGAGTTTCGTCTGGGAGCGCTGGTCGCCAATCAACTGGCCCGCGGCTGGCGCCAGCGGGCTCGCTTTCTGGCTCTTCTGCCGGCCCTGGCCCTGGTGCTGCTCTTCAACTTCGCCATCTTGTCCCGGGCCCGCCAGCGCACCTACCACTTTTTCAGCGCCGAGGAGCTGCGCGGCCTTCTCGAGGCCAGGGGCTTCGAGACAGTCGAGCTCAGTCGCACCTACGCCGACCAGGACTGGTTGGTTCTGGCCGTCAAACGTTGATAGTCCGTTGAGACCCTCGGTTTAGACTGGAGTCATGCGCAGGCAACTTTACCCGCTCAAGGCGCGGTGATTCCTTCTTCATGGTCTCAACGAGCAAGAGCTCGGGTCAGGCCCGAGCCGAGAGGTACGCCGCGGCCCGACTGGCAATGATCTACTTCTTGGCGGCCACCGCCTATATCGCCGGCTCGGATTGGCTGGTGGAAGGGGTTGGAGATCGTGAGCTGGAGGGGTCCTTGCAGACCTTGAAAGGGTTCGGCTTCGTCTGGCTCACCAGCCTTTTACTTTACGTCACGGTGGGAGCCATGGAAGCGCGCTGGCGGCGCGAGATCAGCCAGCGCGAGGAGGCCGAGGCGGTCGTTCGCGAGGCCGAGGCTCGTTTTCGCCAGCTGGCCGAGAACGTGGGAGAGGTCTTCTGGCTGACCGACGTGAGCAAGGAGCAGATGCTCTACGTCAGCCCGGCCTATGAGGCTATCTGGGGCCGAGCCGTATCCAGCTTGCTCGTATCACCCCGGTCCTGGCTCGACCTGGTGCACCCCGAGGACCGCGAGCGCGTCGAGCGGGCCCTGCAGCGCCAGGCATCGGGAGGTTACGATGAGACCTACCGCATCGTGCGACCCGACGGCGAGGTACGCTGGCTTCGCGACCGGGCCTTTGCCGTGCATGACGAGTCGGGCCAGGTGTTTCGGGTGGCTGGCGTGGCCGCTGATGTCACGCAAGTCAAGATGGCCCAGGAGGCACTCCAGGAGGTCAATGAGCGCTTTCATGTAGCCCTCTCGGAAGCCCGCATGGGGGTCTGGGAGTGGAACCTCGAAGGGGAGAGCCTCTACCTGTCGGCCGAGTTGCTCAAGCTTCTGAATCTAACCGAATCGAGCCCTTCACTCGACTTCCTCACCGGTCTCGTGCACCCCGAGGACCGAGAGCTCGTTCGCCGCGAGGCCTGGAATGCGGTGAGCTCCGGGCAGGCCAGCGAGAGCGAGTTTCGGGTGGTGCTGCCGGGCGGGGAGGTGCGCTGGCTCTGCAATCGTGCCGGGCGTCCTTCCTGCGATGCCTCCGGTCATTCTGAGCGAGTGGTGGGGTTCGTGCGCGACATCACCGACTTGAAGAGATCCGAAGAGATGAATCGGGCCCTGGAAGACCGTTTGCGTCAGGCAGAGAAGATGGAGGCTCTCGGCCAACTGGCGGGGGGCGTGGCCCACGACTTCAACAACCTGTTGACGGTCATTCAGGGAAACCTCGATATCGCCGGGCGATCACTGGCGCTCGGTGCCGACGAGTCCGATCTGCTGCGCGAGGCCCTGAAGGCTTCGCAGAGGGCCGCCCAGCTCATCCGTCAGCTGCTCATGTTCGGACGACGCCAGCTCATCGAACCGGTCGAGCTGGATGTCTCGAGCGTGCTGAGGGAGCTTTCTGGCATGCTGGAGAGAACCCTGGGAGAGACCGTGGAGATCGAGCTGCAGTTGGCCGGCGACCTCCCCCCGGTACGGGCCGATCGCTCGATGATGGACCAGATCGTCTTGAACCTGGCGGTGAACGCGCGCGACGCCATGCCGGGAGGAGGGCGGTTGACTCTGATGACCGGCCGGGCCGAGCTGGATGCCGAGCAGGCCGCGGGGCATTCGGGAGCTCGGTCTGGAGTCTTCGTGGTCTTGCGGGTCCAGGACACCGGGTCGGGGATCTCCCCCGAGCACCTCGAGCACATCTTCGAGCCCTTTTTCACGACCAAGGAGGTCGGCCGCGGCACTGGCCTGGGCCTGGCCAGCGTCTATGGCATCGTGGAGCAGCACCAGGGCTTCGTGCTGGTCAAGAGCCAACCGGGCCAGGGTAGTACCTTCGAGGTCCATCTGCCGGCCCTGACCGCCGCTTCACCGTGCGTTGCAGAGCATGATGTCTTGTCCGCCCACCCGTTAGCCGCGGATTCACCCGATAGGGCTAACGCCATCCTGGTCGTCGAGGATGACGAGCGGGTTCGCTGGTTGCTCACGCGCATCTTGACCCGCGCGGGCCATCGAGTGCTGGAGGCGGACTCGGGGCCAGCCGCCCTTCAGGTCTGGCAGCAGCATTGCGAGGAGATTCACCTCCTTCTCACCGATCTGGTGATGCCCGGAAACCTGTCCGGGCTCGAGTTGGCCCAGCAGCTGCGTTCAGACCGTCCCGGCCTGCGGGTCTTGCTCACATCGGGCTACAGTCGCGAGGAACTCGCCCATTGTGATGGCGAAGTCCACTTTCTGCCGAAGCCATACCTACCCCAGCAAGTCCTGGAAGCTGTGAGTCACTGTCTGCAGGGGACGACGTGATCAGAGAACTGTCTTGAGGAGGTGATCATGGCCACTGAAGCCGGCGATGACCAGAACGGACGCATCCTGATTGTGGATGACGATGAATCCCTGGTGAAGCTGCTCACTGATATCCTTCACAGGGCCGGCTTTCGCAACGTGCTCGGTATCAGTGACCCTTTCCAGGCTCGCGACCTTTACCCGAGCTACAACCCCGATGCGGTCGTTCTCGATCTGGCCATGCCCGGCCTGAGCGGGGAGGAGCTCATGCAGGCCTGGACAGAGCTCGAGCCCAACGGTTACGCACCTATCCTGGTGCTGACGGGAATGAGCGACCCTTCCGAGAGGGTGCGAGCGCTGAGTGCCGGGGCGCGCGACTTTCTGGCCAAGCCCTTTCTGCCGGTAGAGGTGGTGGCCCGGGTGCGCAACATGCTCCAGATTCGCCGTCTCTATCTGCGTACCGAGCACGAGCGCGAGACGCTCGAGCAGGAAGTGCAGCGTCGCTCCGGCGAGATCATCCGGGCCCACCATGAGATCCTCAAACGTCTGGGGTTGGCCTGCGAGTATCGCGACGATGATACCGGCAACCATACCCGGCGACTGGGCGAGTATGCCGGGGTGGTCGCCTCGCGGCTGGGTCTCGACCCCGAGGAGTGCGAGTTGGTCCGGCTGGCCAGCCCCATGCACGACATCGGCAAGGTGGGGATTCCCGACGCTATCTTGCTCAAGCCCGGCAAACTGGAGCCCGAGGAGTTCGAGGTTATCAAGACGCACACCGTAATCGGCGCCGCCATCCTGGCGGGCAGCGACGTTCCCCTGCTTCAGGCTGCCGAGGTGATCGCCCGCACCCACCACGAGAAGTGGGATGGCAGCGGCTACCCGGTCCGCCTGGCCGGCGAGGCCATCCCGCTGCACGGCCGCATCGTGGCCGTGTGCGACGTGTTCGACGCCCTGGTCTCCGCCCGACCCTACAAGGCGGCCTGGCCCGTCGAGGAGGCGGTGGCTGAGCTCGAGCGCTGTCGCGGCAAACATTTCGACACCATGGTGGTGGACGCGTTCATGTCCTCTCTGCCACTACTCGTCGAGATTCGCGCCAGCCTCTCCTGAGCTTTTGCGGTCACCTCAGCCGGGGCGCTGGTTGACCAGGCCGAGAAGTTGGCGAGCCGCTTCCTCGGCAGGCACCAGGTGCTCGCGGGCGGCCGCCCCCTGCTCCAGCATCGGCATGCCCAGGCTCAGGTAGCACATGAGGGCGGTCAGGTGGTTGCTCACCTCGTGAGCCCAGCGACGACGCCTGGACACAGCCGGGGTGACATCCTGGTGGAGGGCAACGATCCCCTCTCCCAGCCGCCAGATCAGGGCCAGGAAGTGGCGACGCTCGAGCTCCTCGAAGCAGCTGTATTCCAGGGTCGCACGCTGGGCCTGGCCGCTCAAGACGCTTTCGACCGCTTCAAGCAAGCTCGGGTCTTGCCCGCGTAGAGCCTCGATATAGCTTTCTCCCGGGGCAGGCCTCACCCCGAGGCCCTGATAGCGACCGGCGGCCTCGGTCCAGAGGTGGTTGACGGTTACGACCTGCCCCGAGGCATCCAGGAGCACGGCCTGATCGGGTAGCTCCTCAAGATTCACAGTCTGTCTCCTCTCAGACGGCTTGCCCGAGGTGCAGCAAAGCCTGTTTCGCCTTGTGCCTGGCTCGGAACAGAGCGTTTTCCGCCTGGCGTGGGGAAACCTCCTGGCGGCGCGCGACCTCCTCCAGCGAGCCTCCCCGCAGGCGGCTTACCAGAGCACTGAGCTCCAGGCTCGAGAGCCGCTCGTGCAGGTCGTGGCTGAGCTTGCGAACCAGGTCCTCGGTGAGCACCACGGAAGGGTCGCCATCCTCGGAGCCAGGTGGGCGCTGCAGACCCTCCAGCGGGGCAGCAGCGCTGAGCAGCGCGTGCTTTTTTCGAGTGGCCTTGCGTACGGCCTGCAGCAAGCGATTGCGCACCTGCATGGCGATGTGCTCTCCCAGCGGGCGATCATAGGCCGGGTCGAAGCTACAGACGGCCTCCCACAGGCCCAGGCGGCCTTCCTGGAGCAGGTCCTCGCGCTCTGCGCCGGGGAGAAAATAGCCTCGGCTGAGGTGCTCGACCAGCCAGCCATACCCGGCCATCAGCTCGTCGATGGCGGCCGCCTCCTGGCGTCGTGCCCGCTCGAGCAGGTCGAGTTGCTGACCCTTTAGCTCGTCGACATTTCCGGCGCGGCAGCACGTCTCGGCGCCGCTCCTGCGGTATCGCAGGGGGCAGGTGGCGCAGGCATCGGTCTTCAGGCTCCAGCAGGGCTTCATGACTCCACCTCCTCGACCTCAGGATACGCGCATGAAGACAACGGCGACATCGGGCACCTCCCCCCACCTGGCGGACGGACTCCCCCCACTCCGGTAGGGATCTCCCTGCCTCCCCCCGGGGCAGCCCTCCATTTGGGCTCTAGCGCAAGTGCCCGGCCCGTGGGCCGTCAATGCAAGCCCATGAGAACGATTTGAGGAGGTCGCCATGAGCGTGCTGCAGACCGAGGCCAACCAGACCTTGCTCCACTTCGCTCCCATCGTCGAGGGAATGGCTCGCAAGCTGGCCCGCAACCTGCCCTGTTGGATGGACCGGGAGGATCTGGTCCAGGATGGCTACGTGGGCCTGCTCGAAGCCGAGCGTCGTTTTGACCCTGCCCGGGGAGGCTCGCTGATGAGCTATGCCTCCTCTCGTGTCCGTGGCCGCATGCTGGACTCGCTGCGGGCGCAGGATTGGATGAGCCGTCCGAGCCGCCGACGTTGCCGCGACCTGGTACGGGCCGAGGAGAAGTTGCTGCAGCAACTCGGTCGTCAGCCCGTTACCCGCGAGCTGGGCCAGCAACTCGGCTTGACCCCGGCAGAGGTGGAGCGGCGTCGTCTGGAATTGGCCAACAGCTTCATGCGCTCGCTGGACGCTGAGGGGCCGGAGGGTGACATGCCGGCCCGTCAACTAGTCGACGATTTCGCCAACGTCGAGGGCGAGTTCGAACGGGCCGAGTCCCATCGCGCGCTGGCTCAGGCGATCGCGCGCTTGCCCGAGCGCGAGCGACAGATCGTGACCTGGTACTACCTCGAGAACGTGCCCGCGAAAGAGATATCCATCCGGCTCAAGGTATCCGAGCCACGCGTCTCGCAGCTCCATAAGCGAGCGCTGAATCAAATGCGTGAGCGCATGATTTTGAGGCCTGCGGTGTAACTTCTTCGCAGGGGTCGATGTCGGCAGAGGTCAGTTGCTTTCGCGCGCCTCCCGAAGTGTGTGACGGGTCACCAAGGCGCGGGAGCCGGCCTCCACCAATCGCACCGCGTCGAGCAGGTCTTCTGGCTCAACCGGGCGGGTCAGATATCCCGCTACGCCCAGAGCCAGGCAGCGAGCCGCGTCACCGCGCTGGCCGGCTGAAGTCAGGAGCACTATCCGAGTGTCACGACCAAGGGCACGAATCTCCTTGGCCAGGTGGAACCCGTCGCCATCGGCCAGCACCACATCCACGAGGGCCACCCTGTATTGCCTCTCGCGCAGCCGATCCAGGGCCTGCTGGCCGTCATCGGCGGCTACAGCCTCAACTCCTGCCTCTGTTAGCGCTCTCAGGCTGTGAATCTGGCTGTGTGCCTGGCTGTCCACCACCAGGAGCGGCAGCCCGGTCAGGTTGACCTGCTCGGTCAGCGAGCGGTGACCGGTCGGGTGGGCTTCGAGTTGAGCGGTGAAGGAGAAAGTGGTGCCCCGTCCTGGCTCGCTATCGAGCTCGAGCTTGCCGCCCATCAGCTCGACCAGCCGCGAGGCGATGGTCAGCCCCAGACCGGTGCCCCCATGTTTGCGTGCGGTTGAGTGCTCGGCCTGGGCGTAGGGCTTGAAGACGCGCTCATGGAGATGCCTGGGGATGCCTACTCCGGTATCGCTCACCTCAAACCGCACGCCGGGCTTCACCGTCAGGGTCACCGAGCCCTGGCTGGTGAACTTGAGCGCGTTGCCCAGCAAATTGACGAGTACCTGGCGCAGGCGACCGGGGTCGCCAATCAAGGCGTCGGGCACGACCGAATCGACCTCTACGTTCACCTCGACCCCTTTGCTCTCGGCCAGGATTCGAAAGCCACTCACCGTGTTCTCGAGCAGGTCGCGCAGGTTGAAGTCGATGGGGGAGAGGGTCAGCTCGCCCTCGAGCAGCTTGGCATGGTCGAGCAGGTCGTTGAGCAGCGACTGGAGAGATTCGGAGGATTCCTTGAGCACCCGCAGGCACTCGCTGCGACGCTCCTCTTTGGTGCGCGCGTCAACCGCCAGGGTGGACATGAAGTTGATCACGGTCATGCGCCCGCGGATCTCGTGACTCACCATGGCCAGCACCTGGGAGGCGCGTTTGTTGGCCGTCTCGGCCTGGTCGTCACAATTGCGCCAGCTGTCGAGCTCGCCCACCAGGCTCACTCGCTCGAGCGCGTAGTCGAGGGCGCGGGGAAGGTGGGTGGGTAGCTCGGCCCTGGTCAGGGCCTCCTGGGCCCCGTTCTTCTTGACCCTGGCGCGCAGACCCGCCAGGGCAGCGCCGCTGCGTTCGGGTGCCACGACGATCACGGCCGTGCCCGGGCGGTTGCGACAGAACTGGTGCAGGCGTTCGAGCTCCTCGGCGGAGTCGCTTTCCAGGCAAAACAGGGCTGCCCGGGCTTCGCCCTGGCCACTCAGTGTGTGTTCCGGAAGCAGGGCTGCAAGCAAATCCAGCTCAACAGCGGGTTCCACCAGAAGGTTCATGAAAGCCCATTCGGCGCGCAGGCCGGAGTCGTCCTCCGGGTCGCCTGTGCCCCAGACCCGATTGGGCCCCGGAGTCCAATGCCGTCGTTCGGGCTGCTCAAGTAGCGGTGGCCGGGCAGATCTCGCGGTAGGCGCAGTAGCGGCAGGCCATGAAGGTCGGGACAGCCGCGAAGTTCCGCGAGCGGATGCCGGCCGCGGCCTCGAGCACCTTCTCGCGGGCCTTCGTCAGGTCGCGTGGCTTGAGCTCGGCCCGGCCCACCAGGCCGGCCTCCAGAAAGTGCAACTCTACCGCCTTCGGGGTCACCCCGTAAGTCTCGCGGTAGGCCAGGGCGTAGAGGGCGAGTTGCAGGCTCTCGCGGGCCCGGCGCTCGGCGTCGGCCTGGGTGCGCACCTCGGAGGACTTGTAGTCCACGATCACCGGCCCGTCGTCCACTCGATCCCAGCGTCCGATCACCCGGTTCTGGTCGACCGTGAAGGAGAAGTCTTGCTCCACCATGGCCGGCGTGACCCCGGCCAACTCCTCGCGGACGTGGAACTGCTCCAGCGCCGCCCGACCGACCGTGAAGCGCTGCTCTTCATGCTCGCGGGTCAGAAAGCCCTGGCTGACCCAGCACGACTCGTAGCGAGCCAGCATGTCCTCCAGGGTAACCTGACGCCCCTCCTTCTTGCCCACCAGGTATTCCGAGATGGCCTCGTGCAGGGCCCGCCCGTAGGCCACGCTGTGATGCTGCAGGATGGGCACGCGCAGAATGTGGATGTACTTGTACTTCAGGGCGCAGGTCAGGTAGTCGTCGATCTGCCGGAAGCTCAGGTTGAGCACGCGGTCGGCCGGCATGTCCTTCTGTGAGCCCCCCGACGCAGGGGGAGGGGCGAAGCGCTCCAGGGCTACCAGGGGCGAGGCCCGGAAGGCGGCCGCGTCGGCCCGGGGGCGGTCCAGCGCTTCGAGCAGGAAGGGGCTGGCCTTGCGGGCGCGGCGCCCGCCCACGTCGCGCGACCAGGTCATGATCAGGCGCTCCTTGGCCCGGGTCATGCCCACGTAGAACAATCGGCGCTCTTCTTGCATGTGGAAGTCGCCCTCGGGCAGCGACTCGCGCACGAGCTCGGCGGGGAACTCGATGGGGTCGGGGCGGTTGCGGGAGGGGAACTTGCCGTCCACCAGACCCACCATGAAGACAACCGGGAACTCCAACCCCTTGGAACGGTGCACGGTGAGCAGCTGCACCGCATCCTCCTCGGCATCGGCCTCCACCACCGCGGGTGAATCCCCGGCCTCCATCAAGAGATCGAGGTGCTGCACGAACTGGGGCAAGAGTGCCTGGGGATGGTTCTCCTCGAAGCTCTTGAGGATGTCGAAGAAGCGGGCCAGATTCTGAATCTCGACCTCGCCGCCGTTCTCGGTCATCTGGCGCAGCCAGCCCGATTCGGTGATGTAGTGGTAGAGCAGCCGCCCGGGGGTCTCGTCGGCGATGCGGCCGATGAAGCGGTCGATCTCCTCGAGCAATCGCTGCACGGTGGCCAGGTCTTCGACCGAGAGGGTCACCCCGTCGTCGGGCGGTGTTTCGGCGGCGTGCTCGCGCATGACCTGGAGCAGCGGCAGGTTGCGCCGCATGGCGTAGCTGTTCAGCAGCACCAGGCTGTTCATGGGGAACCGGTAGGTTTCTCCCGAGGCCAGGTAGAACAGGCTCACCGAGTCGTGCGGGTCGCACAGGCAGCGCAGGAAGGCCATCACCAGGCGGATCTCGGGGCGGGCGTAGAGGCCCCGGTTGCCCGTGAACCGGAAGGGGATGCCCAGCATGTTCAACCCCCGCAGGTAGGGGTCGGCATCCTTGTTGGTGCGCACCAGGATGGCGCAGTCGCCGTACTTGCAGGCGCCCTCCTCGACCAGGCGCTTGATCTCCTCGGCCACCTGCTCGGACTCGGCCGAGAGGTTGTCGAAGGCGCGGTGCTCGACCTCGGGCCCTTCTTCGCGGGGCGAGATGAGGCGCTTGTCGATCTGGTTGCGCACCTCGAGTCGGTCGGGATTGTTGCGCACGATCAGCCGGTAGCTCGCGTCTAAGATGAGCTGGGTGGAGCGAAAGTTGTCCTTGAGCACCACCTGCACCGCCTCGGGGTATTCCTCGGTGAACTGCAGGATGTTGGAGATGGAGGCGCCCCGGAACTTATAGATGGACTGGTCGTCATCCCCGACCACGGTCAGGTTGCGGTGGGCCGCGGAAAGCTGCTTGACGAGCTGGAACTGGGCGTAGTTGGTGTCCTGGAACTCGTCCACCAGGATGAAGCGGAACCGCTTCTGGAACTTGCCCAGCACCGACGGGCGCTGGCGGAACAGGCGCAGCATCAGGTAGACCTGATCGCCGAAGTCGAGGAAGCCCTCGCGAGCCATCAGCTCTTGATAGGCGGCGTAGACCTGAGAGAGCTCGGTCTGGGTGCGGGCCCGGTCTTCGGAGTCGGGGTCACAGGCTTCCTGGGTGAGCCGGGCGGCCAGGGCCAGGTAGTCGGCCGGCGAGACATCCTCGTCCTTGGCCCGCGAGAAGAGTGAGAGCAGGGCCTGCAGGTGGCCGGTGGGGTTGCCCAGGGGTCGGTAGCGGTCCAGGGGCAGCTCGAAGAGGTGGTCTTGCAGGAACAGCACCTGCTCGGGCTGGGAGAGCACCTTGAAGTCGGGGGTGATGCCCAGCTCCATGGCGTTCTCGCGCAAGACCCGGTCGCCGAAGGAGTGGAAAGTCGAGATCTGGATGTCGGCATAGCCGTAGGGCAAGAGCATGTCCACTCGCTCTTGCATCTCGGCGGCGGCCTTGTCGGTGAAGGTGAGGGCCAGGATCTCAGCCGGACGGGCGGCCCCGCTGGCGATCAGGTAAGCGATGCGGCGGGTGACCACGGTGGTCTTGCCGGTGCCCGCCCCGGCGATGATCAGGAGCGGTCCAGCGCCGTGGCAAACAGCCTCCTCCTGGGCCTCGGTGAGCCCGTCGAGGATCTTGTCGGAAGTATCCGGCAGGATGCGCGGGGGGCCCTCGGGCATGGGAGGCAAGAGCGGACGCATGGCCCGCGTGGTGCGCGGCCGGCGACGGGTGGGGGTTTCGAGGCGCTCTCCGAAGAGTCCAAGCTGCTCCATGGGTAGTAGAATTTTCTTCCACACAAGTCTTGAATTCCTTTCGAACAGGGGGTCGAAAGGAAGATCGGGAGCTTACTCCTCCAGGCCAAGCTCACGCAGACGCTCGCGGAGGCGGGCGGCTTCTTGCCCGGCCTGCTCAGCTTTCTGTTCGGCCTGCTCGGCCTTCTGCTGCGCCTGCTCGGCCTTCTGCTGAGCCTGGTCGGCCTTCTCCTGGGGAGTAGCCAGGAGCTGGCCGTCCAGATCGCACCAGCGCAGCCAGGTATCGTGGATCTGCTCGAAACTCCCCTCCCACAGCACCAGCCCCAGACCGAGCTCGGGGAAGCGGGGCTTGACCATCTCCACATACTGTCCCCCGTGCAGCTCGAAGCATCGCAGCACGCGCTCGCTGAGCAATTTCTGGGGGTCGAAGATGACGTAGTAGGCCACCCGAATCTCCGCATAGCGCTGGAGCTTTCCTTCGGCTTCGCCACCCTCCCTGTTGGAGACGACCTCGACCACCAGGTCGGGTGGCTTGCCGCGCTCCCAGATGAGGTAGGATCGGTTGCGCTTCTCCCACAGGTCGTCGGGCGTGTCCACGTCCAGGCTGACCATCACGTCGGGCACGATGGCGGGTTGGTGGGGGGTCCAGAACAGCCCCACGTTGGCCAGGGCCACGAACTTGCGAGGATAGGAGGCATAGAGGATCAGCGGGAGCAGCCGCTGCTGCTTCTCGGAGTACCAGTTGTCCACCGGCTGGTCGTCCTCCGTGATCAGGTGGGAGATGTCGGGCGCGAGCCCTTCGAGCTCGGCTTTGACCGGGTCAGCCATGGGTTTCACCTCGAGACAGTCATTCGCCCATCCGCTGGCTTCCTCCCCCGGTCAGGGCCTGTCCTCTGTCCGACGCCACCGAATGACGCTGAAGTTAACTTTTTCTCGCGCTTGACCTGGATCAATCCCTGAACCTCCCGGATGCAATAGCCTGGGGCCAGGAGGTGCCCCATGAAAAGACAGTTGCTCTTGCTCTTCGTGGCTGCGGCGATGCTTTCGACCGTGGCCCTGGCCGAGCAGACATTCAATGAAGATAAGGTGGTCGCTGCCATCAAGGTGCTGATGTATCGCGAGCCATGCTGTGGGTACTGCGCCCGTCTCACCCCCGAGCAGGCGCGCCAGATTCTGACCTACCTCAGCGGCGAGGTTGAGCCCACCGGACGCGAGCTCTGGGCCAATATCGGAGACAAGATCCTCATCGAGCTCGACAAGATCGATCCAGAAGAAGGCCAGCGTGTAAGGCGCCAGGCCAAGAGTATCCAGGGAGGGAAATGAAATGATGAAGAAGACTCTTGCTCTGGGCCTGATGGTTGGTTGCCTGGCGCTGGGGGGCTGCCAGACCCCGGCTGGCCCCCCCCTCACCCCGACCACCCCGGGCCAGACCACCGGCGGCCTGCCGGGGTTGCCCAACAGCCTGCCGGCCCTCACCGAGGAAGCGGTCATGACCACGGCCCCGGCGGTGCCTCCCCCCATCACCCGCAAGGAGAGAGCCCTGGTCAAGCTCACTCTGGAGACCAAAGAAATGGACGGGGTCATGGCGACCGGTGTCAAGAAAGATACCATGTATCGCTTCTGGACCTTCAACGGCACGGTTCCCGGCCCCATGATCCGGGTGCGCCAGGGCGATGTGCTCGAGGTGACGCTGACCAACCCCAAGGACAGCACCATGCCGCACAACGTGGACTTCCACGCCGCCACCGGCACGGGGGGCGGGGCCTTCATCACAACCGCTCCGCCCGGCCAGTCCAAGGTGGCCCGAATGGCGATGCTCAACCCCGGCCTCTACATCTACCACTGCGCCGTGCCACCCGTGCCTGAGCACGTGGCCAACGGGATGTACGGCCTGATCCTGGTCGAGCCGGAGGGCGGCCTCAAGAAGGTCGATCGCGAGTTCTACGTCGTCCAGTCGGACTTCTACACCAAGGAGCCGTTCGGATACGAGGGCATGACCCACTTTGACAACGAGAAGGGCATGAAAGAGGAGCCCACCTACGTGGTCTTCAACGGTCGGGTCGGGGCGCTGCTCGGCGACGGGGCCCTCAAAGCCAACGTGGGCGAGACGGTGCGCATCTTCTTCGGCGTGGGTGGTCCCAATCTGACCTCCAGCTTCCACGTTATCGGCGAGATTTTCGACAACTGCTACGACCAGGGCTCTACCGGCGAGCCCCAGCGCAACGTCCAGACCACCCTGGTGCCGCCCGGCGGCTCGTGCATCGTGGAGTTCAAGCTCGACGTGCCCGGCAGCTATACCCTGGTCGACCACGCCATCTACCGGCTGGCCAAGGGCTGCGTGGGCCAGCTCAAGGTCGAGGGACCCGAGAACAAGCTCATCTACGAGTCTGTCAAGTAATGTGTTGAGCGTTACTTGCTGAAGGTTTTGCCTGTCCGTCTTCATCCAAGTCTGTCGTCGCGAAATTGAGCCACGATAGGAACGATCGACAATGACTGCGAACCTTCAGCACTTCACTCTGATCGAGCGGTTAGCCTCGGCGAGTTAACCTGGATCAATTTCCAGCCTCGCCGGGGCCTTTATACTGACGATTAAACCATGAAGGGAGGCCTCCAAGTGGCCGACACCGACACCGACACCGAGAATGAGCCGGTTTACTGGCTTCAGAAGCTCTATGACAACCCGTTTCTGCTGCTGGGTGCGGGGCTGGTGGTGATGTTCGTCTTCTATACCGGTTGGGGCGCCTACGAGCTCATGACGCTGCCCCAGAGCACACTGCCATGAAGGGGATGCATTCAGGCCTCGTCTCCCCCGAGGGAAACTGGTGGGAGCCTGTTGGCAAGCAGGAGAAAACCTGGGTCACCATCTCGTTTTTCTGGTGCATGCTCCTTTTTGCCATGATGCCTCTGTGGCACTTCAAGGGGGGTCAGAACCCCAGCTCGGGCGTGCGCAGCAAGGTGGACGCCGCGGCCTTTCGTGAGCGCCACCAGCGCTTTGTCAAGGACTACCAGGTGATGGTCGACGGTCAGCCCCTGATGGAGAAGAACATTCCCGTGGTGGCCCCGCCTCCCGGGGCGGAAGTCTACATCCAGGCCTCGATGTGGACCTGGTCACCGGTGCTGCGCCTGCAGAAGGGCGCAACTTACAGCATGCACCTCTCCTCGGTGGACCTCAATCACGGCTTCAGCCTCTATCCGCTGAACCTGAACCTCCAGGTGGTGCCTGGTTATGACTACAACCTGAAGATGACGCCCAATCAGACCGGGGATTTTCGTATCATCTGCAACGAGTTCTGCGGCATCGGTCACCACATGATGGTGGGGAAAGTTGAGGTTGTGGAGCCGTGACGTCAAGAACCTGTCCGATCCTGGGCCTGAAGATCGACCGTCAGGCCGAATGGTTGGTGCGAGTCAACGCCGTCACCGCCATCGTCTTCTTCCTGGTGGGCGTCATCGCCGCTTTGTTGCTTGTGCTGACCCGCTGGCAGGCGGTGCACCTTCTGACCGCCCCCTGGTACTACCGCGTGCTCACTGCCCACGGCCTGAACATGCTGATCTTCTTCATCATCTTCTTTGAGATGGCGGTCCTCTACTTTGCCGGGCCGATCATGCTCAACTGTCGGGTGCCCGCTCCCAAGCTGGGCTGGGGCTCTTTCGCTCTGATGCTGCTCGGTGCCCTGATGGTCAACTTCTACGTCTGGACCGGCAAGGCGGACGTGCTGTTCACCTCGTACGTTCCCATGAAGGCCCATCCGGGCTACTATCTCGGCATCATCTTCTTCGCGGTCGGGGCGCTGGTGGTCACCGCCCTCTTCTTCGCGGCCCTGGTAGTGGCCAAACGCGAGAAGACCTACAAAGGCTCGGTGCCGCTGGTCACCTTCGGAGCCCTGACGGCGGCCGTGATCGCCGTGATCACCCTGCTGCACGGCGCCGCCATCTATATCCCCACGTTTTTGTGGTCGCTCGGCTTGATGCCCATGGACGCTGAGATGTACCGCATGGTCTGGTGGGGCCTCGGGCATTCCTCCCAGCAGATCAACGTGGCTGCCCACGTGGCCTGCTGGTACCTCCTGGCCGGCCTGACCGTGGGGGGCGTGGTGCTCAACGAGAAGGTCAGTCGCACTGCCTACGTGCTGTATGTGCTCTTCATCTCGATGGCTTCGGCCCACCACCTGCTCGTCGACCCGGGGCTGAGCGCCCCCTGGAAGATCTGGAACACCAGCTACGCCATGTACCTGGCCGTGCTGGCCAGCATGATCCACGGCTTCACCGTGCCGGGAGGCATTGAAGCCGGCATGCGCTTGCGCGGCTTCAACCAGGGCCTGTTCCAGTGGCTCACCCGGGCCCCCTGGTTCGACCCGGGCTTTTCTTCCCTGTGGCTCTCACTGGTCATCTTCGGCTTCGGAGGCGGCATCACCGGCGTGGTGATCGGCACCGAGCAGATTAACATCATCGCCCACAACACCCTGCGCATTCCGGGCCATTTCCACATGACTGTGGTGGCCGGCACGGCGCTCTGCTTCATGGGCGTCACCTACTACGTGATCCCGCTCATCTTCCGGCGTCGGGTGGCCCTCTGGCCGCTGGCCCGCATCCAGCCCTTCCTCTTTGGCATCGGCATCTCGCTGATGGCCATCGGCATGACCTACGCCGGCGGCTTCGGGGTGCCCCGTCGTCACTGGGACATCTCCTTCACCAACGCCCCCTTCTCCATCGAGTTCCCGCCCATCGTTGACCTGTTCATGGCCCTGGTGGGGATCGGGGGCATCCTGGCTGCCCTGGGCGGCCTGATCTACGTGGCTGTGGCCGTGCTCAGCCTGCTCGGCCGTCCGCTGAGCGATTCCGAGCTCAAGGAAGGTGGCCCGGGCATTCCCCAGGGAATCTCCCATCTGCCGCCCCAGTCCTACACCCCGGAAGAAGCCGAGGTAGCCCACTCGAAGGGGTGTCCGGGCACGATGGTGCTGGTATTCGTCTTCTTCGCCGCCTTCGTGGTCTACTACTTCGCCAACTGGAAGCTGCTCTCACTCATCTGGAAGGTGGGCTGAGTGCGGCCGGGCCTGGTTGCCTACGGCCTGTGGCTGACCAGCACCGCCAGCTGGTTCACCCTGGCCCTGGCCCCGCTCCCGAGCTCGGCGCCCGACTGGCTGCTTCGCACCCGGCAGGTTTGCTTCGGAACCCTGCCCAACGGCCTGCCCGATGGGGCCGGGTGGCTGACCATGGCGGCGCCGCTGCCCATGCTCATCGCCCTGCTGGTGCTCTACGGGCACGAGTTGCGCGCTCAGCGCCAGCGCGTGCTCATTCTGCTCCTGGCCCTGCCCTTGCTGGGATTGGCCTGGACCGCCCGGCGCGTGGAGCAGGCCTGGCGCGACCAGACGGTCTTCGCGCTGGGTCAGCCCATGCCCGAGGGGAGCCTGCCTGAAGCCTACCCGCGGGGAGACAAGCTTCTGCCCGGGTTCCGGCTGCTCGACCAGCACGCCCGGGTGGTCACCCCTCAGCTGCTGGCCGGCAAGCCGGTGTTGCTGACTTTCGCCTACGCCCACTGCACCACCGTCTGCCCGGCCCTGATCACTACCCTGCGTCAGGTCCAGGGCGACGTGCAGCGCGTGGTGGTGACGCTGGACCCCTGGCGCGACACTTGCGGCTCTCTACCCGACCTTGCGCGCCAGTGGAACCTCCCCGAAGGCACTCTGGTGCTCTCGGGCGAAGTCGAAGAGGTGGAGCAACTCACCCGCGCGCTCGAGATTCCCGTGCAACGTGACCTCAATACGGGGGAGATCACCCATCCGGCCCTGGTCTACGTCGTCGATCCGGAAGGTCGGGTGGCCTACACCATGCTGAGCCCGAGCCCGGCCTGGATCGAGGAGGCGATCACCCGCGCATGTGGCAAGAGGTAGCCCAATCAGGTCCTGACAACCGCCCCCCCCTGGCCGCTCCCCTGACCCGATGGTTGCGCCCCATCGACCGCTTTTACCTGTGGATCTACGGCGCCAGGCTCAATCCCCTTTACCAGAGCGGAACGGTGGCGCTGCTCTGCCTCACCGTGGCGCTGGTCACCGGCCTCTACCTGCTCGTGTTTTACCGGGTGGGAGCGCCCTACGAGTCGGTTCAGGGCCTGCAGGGGCAGATTTTTCTCGGTCGCTGGATTCGCGCTCTTCACCGCTACTCGAGCGACATCGCACTGGTGGCCATTCTGGCCCACGCCGTCAAGATGCTGATGAGCGGGCGAACGTGGGGTACCCGGGCGCTGGCCTGGGTGAGCGGGCTGGTGCTCACGGCCACGGTGATCTTCGTTGGCATCACCGGTCTGGTCATGGTGTGGGACACCCAGGCCCAGCTGCTGGCCGTGCAGGGGGTGCGCACGCTGGACCTCTTGCCGGTTCTGTCCGAGCCGCTGGGTCGGCTCTTCAGCGACAACAGCACGGTGCCGGGCTCGTTCTTCTTCATGGTCATGTTCTTGCACGTGGCCGCGCCCCTCGGGGGAGCCTTCCTTTTCTGGCTGCACGTCTCGCGGGTGGCCCGCCCGACCTACTTCCCGCCCGCTCCCCTGACCCGGCTGCTGCTGGGCGGCATGCTGGCTCTGTCGGTGGCGATGCCCGTCGCTTACCTCCCCCAGGCCGATCTGCGCGCCATCCCGGGCCGGGTCTACGTCGACCTCTTCTACGGCTTCTGGCTGCCCCTGGTCGCCGGGCTCGGCCCGCTGGGGGCGACTCTGACGCTGGGGGCCTTCAGCCTGGGCCTGGCTTCGGTGCCGCTCTGGTGGAAGCCGAGGGTGCGTCCCGCACCCTCGGTGGTGGACGAGCGGCTGTGCACCGGCTGCACCACCTGCTTTCAGGATTGCCCCTACCAGGCCATCAGCATGGTGCCCCGCAGCGAGCCTTCCAAGCTCTCCGAGCTGGTGGCCCGGGTCAATCCTGATGTCTGCGTCAGCTGCGGCATCTGCGCCGGATCCTGCGCCCCGATGGGGGTGGGACCGGCCCTGCGGACCGGCCGCGACCAGCTGCGCGAGATCGAGGCCATCAAGCCGACCTCCGACCAGGTGGTGGTGCTGGCCTGTCGCTACGGACCAGGCGAGGTCGCCCAGCTCGGCCGCCTGGAGGGCGTCATCGTGCACGAGACCGGTTGCGGCGGCTCTCTGCACACCTCGGTCGTGGAGCACCTGTTGCGCCACGGTGCCGGCGGGGTGATGGTGCTGACCTGTCCCGAGCGCGATTGCAGCCACCGCGAGGGCCCCAAATGGCTCGAGCAGCGCTTCTATCACGAGCGAGAGGCCGAGCTGCAGGCCCGCGTCGACCGCCGCCGGGTGCGCCTGGCCGGTTTCTCGGCCGCCCAGCAGCGTCAGATCGTCCAGGCCGTGGAGAAGTTTCGCGAGGAAATTAGCGCGCTCGGGGCCCCTCCCGAGGCGACCGGGAGCCTCGAGCGCGAGTGTCCTGGAGCTGCCAGTGCGATACCTTAAGGCCGCTCTCTTCACGGTGGCCTGGATGGTGCTGGTCAGCCTTGTCTCCCACCTGGGCGTGGGCCAGGCTCCAACCCTGGCCGCGCTTCGCCTGAGCTGGAAGACCACCGGCGAGAAGGTGCGCATTCAGATGGAGGAGGATCCCAACCTGCCGGCCCACATGCGCGCCCCGGGCGGGGCTTTCAAGACGGTGCTGCTGCCTTACCGTCTGGAGGTCGAGCTGGACGGAAGGAGGCTGCTCAGTCAGCGCTACACCGCTCCCGGCGTGCAGCACGACCGTCCTCTCTCGGTGCTGCAGGAGCTGGCTCTGGAGCCGGGGCGCCGGCGTCTGCGGGTCACCTTTCTGCCGGACGACCCGGGCGCGCCTCCCCAATCGCCGCGCTACGAGCTCGACGAAGAAGTCGAGCTTCAGGCCGGGAGGGTGGCCCTGGTCACACTCGACCCGGTTGAGGGTCGACTCCTCTTCAGCCCCTGAGGCTCGGGGAATTTTCCACAGCCTGCGCGAAACAGTGGTTGATGCGCAAGACGTTCTTTCTGTTGCTGCTCTTGAGCGCGATGGCTGAGGCCCGGCTGAGCGAGGTCAAGGTCTGGTATTACCCGCCCGCCGGCTCGCCCGCCCTGGTCAAGCACTGGGTGGGCAACCAGCTCAAGGTGGACCGACGCTTCTCCTACAGCCGCCTGGGCAAGTTTCGTATCCGGGTGAGCTGCGCCCCGGCCGACGCGCTGGCCATCGTGTTTCAGGATGAGCTCGGCACGCGCTTCGACCTGCCCGATAGCGATCGCAAGGCCGCCGGCGGGGTCAAGGACGTCTACTGGATGGTGCCTTACAACTTTAAGACCGGCCTGGCCCGACTTCAGATCAAGGCCGGCTCCGATCAAACCCCGGAGATGACCCTGGGCACGGTGACTGCGCGCTAGGGCGAAGGCGGTCCGGGGGAGCAGGCCAGCAAGCCAGGCTGGCCCGTTTCACTGCCGCACGCGGACCCGCAGGCTGGTGCCGCCCACCTTCACGTGGTTGCCCTGCAGTTGGATGCCACTGACCGATTCGCCGGGTGCTGGCAACAGCTTGCCCAGGCCCGCTCGCAGGGCCTGGTCGGAAGTCTGGCCCTGCTCAAGGGCCTGCAGGGCCTTCTCGGCGGCCGGCCGGAAGTTGTTCGAGCTATCCGCCTTCTGGATGCGCTCCAGCACCTCCAGCCCTGCGTCCAGCCTGTGAGCCGTGTCCAGGCGTTTCAGCGCCGGCAACAGGGCCAGGGCGTCGGTGGCCCTGGGAGTGCACTGGCAGGCCCGCTGGAAGCGCTCCAGGTCGGGCTCGATGGGGCTGTCGCTCGCGCGCAATGCCTGATAGAAGCTTCGGGCCAGCTCGAACTGGTAGGGCTCGAAGTGGCGCAGAATTCCGTCGAAGAGCTCCAGGCCCTGGCCGGGAGTTGCCCCCTGAATGGCCTCGAAGATCTGCTCCAGGGGCTTGCTCGACGCCCACCCCAGGGCCTTGAGCCGAGTCACCCCTTGCAGTGATCTGGCCAGCTCGTTTTCGGGGAGGTGGTCGAGCGCTGCCAGGACCTTGAGGCTGTTCTGGGTGCCGACGATGCTGCCGTGGTTGTCGTGCAGCGAGTCGAGCACGATCGCATAGCGGCGCTCCATCTCCTGCATGGGACGGCCTTGCGCCAGTCGGGCCAGACCTGCCACCAGTTGCTCGTGCCCCCCCACCAGCCCAACAGACATCCGCTCCAGGCTGCCCTGCACCTCGCGCACGGTGGACTCGAAGCGGTCCTGGCGCACTGCTTCCTCGAAGATGGGGAAGAAGGGCACGGCGTGGGTGGTCCAACTGGCCACCTTGGCCAGATCCGGCTTGTCGCCGGCTGGGATCGCCTCGAGCAGGCGGTCGAGCAGGAAGTTGTGGGCTTTGTCGTGCTCCACTCCAGTCCGAGCAGCCAGCTCGTCCACCCGGTCGACGGCCTCGGTGGGGGAGAGCTGCCCGAGGCGTCGCCGCAGCTCGGCCCGGGCGAACTCGCCGGGGGTGTGGTCGTTGTCGAACCGAGGGCCTTTGCCCACTTCGAGCTTGAGTCGGGCCCACTCCATCTCGTCGAGGTCGGCATGGGTCAGGAGGGCCAGCGCCGCCGGATGATCCAGTCGCTGCATCAGGCGGTCTTTCAGGTGTGGATGACCGACCGCCACCTGGCAAACGCCCGGGTAATGGTTGCCAGCGTAGGCCGGCCAGAGCACCTGGGGATGGCTCAGCAGACCCTGCTGGATCTCTTCGCGCACCGACAGCTCGAGGCTGCCTGGATGGCGCTTCTCAATCGCCGCCAGCAGGTCGCAGAGGGGGCGGAAGAGGGACCGGTGGCCTTCGAAGCGTTGTGACTCTTGCACCGCGAGCCGGCCGAGCTTGTCAAGCTGAGCGGGCTGCGGCTTGAAACCGGCGTGGCGGGCCTGCTCGGCCAGAAGGTCGAGCTGATCGGCGTCCGGGACCGGGGCGGCCAGGATCAGATCCAGGGCTGGACCGGGACCGTAATGGGCGAGCACCAGGCTCAGGGCCTCAGAGGATCCTTCCTGGCCGTGGACCAGCGGCTTGAGCTCGCGCTCGAGCAGCTCGGTGTCAGCTCGGTCGGGGAGCGTGCTCAATAGTTTTCGCAGGACCGCCACCTGGCTGTAACCCGTATAGGGAGGATGGCCCCTCTCGGCCCGTCGGGCCAGCTGGTCGGCTGCCGCGCTCAGCTCGGCCCGGGAGGCAAAGTCCAGGGTTCGGGTGACCAGCTCCACGCTTTCCTCCCGGGCCACCCGCTCCAGGTCGACCGGCTCTCCACTCTCGAGGGCGGGCACGGTGATGATCTTCCCCACCACGCCAACTCCGGGGCGGGTCAAGGCTTGCTGCAGAGTTCCGCCCTCCAGGTTCAGCCGGTGGCAGTCGTGCCAGCGCTGCAGCCTGTATTCCAGGGCCTGGCCCACGGATGGCTCGGCCTCGGGCTGCAGTCGCGCGGCTCGGGCCGCCTCCAGGGTGGCCCGCAGGATAGGGGAGGGGACGTGGTTGACCACCTCCAGCGGCAGCGTGCCCAGCGCATCGAGCAGCACCTTCGGGTCCACCTTTCGGGTGGCCGAAAGCTGCACGATCTCGCAGGGCGACAGCTGGCTCAGGTCAGCCGGGTCGGGCTGCCTGGCCTCGGGCCGGGGTTGTGGCGTTGGGCTCAGATTACCCAGCGTGACGAGCATGGCAATTATGCTAGCCGGGGCGCAGGAAAGAAACCTGAACGAGGCTGCGAGTCTCGCGCGTCTCGATAGAGAAGCTCCAGGCCGGGGGGACTCCCCTGCCCTATCAAGAAACCTCGGCCTATGAAGAGAGTACTCTGCACCGTCGCAATAGTCTTGGGATTGACTTTTCCCGCTCTGGGCTGGGGCGAGCAGGGCCACCGGGTAGTGGGCCAGATCGCCCTCGACCAGCTCACCCCTCGGGCCCGGGACCAGGTGCAGGCCTTGCTCTCGGTGGGCCTCCCCACGGTGCGGCGCACGTTCGACAACCTGCCCATCGCCTGCACCTGGCCCGACACGGTGCGCAGCGGTGGGCCACTGCAACCCTACAATCATCCCATCTGGCACTACTCCAGCATCCCCTTTTACGATGGCATGGCAGCGCGCGGGGCCAGGACCCAGGGCCAGTTGGTGCAAGCCTTGAGCGACAACCTGACGATTCTGGTCGACCGTAATCGCCCGCGTAAGGAGCGGGCCCGGGCCCTGGCCTGGGTGGGCCACCTGGTGGGCGACATCCACCAGCCTTTGCACGCCACCACCCGCTACACCACGGCCCAGCCGCGGGGCGATCGGGGAGGCAATCTGTTTAAGATCGATGGCCCGGCCTTCGTGAACTGGGCCGGACGGCCGGACACGATCGACAACCTGCACAGCTACTGGGACCAGGGCTGCGGCCTGTTCCTGGAAGAGCTGACCCCGGCCCAGGTGCGAGAGCTCTCGCGCGAGTGGCGGGCGGCCAACACGCGCAGCTCGTATGGCCCCGGACTGGACGACCTGTCCACCCTCAGCTGGCGCCAGGAGAGTTACAAGCTGGCGGTGGAAGTTGCCTATCCCGGCATTCGGGCGAATCAGGCCCCATCGGAAGCTTACAGCCGGTACACCCAGAACCTGTGTCGCCGGCGCATCGTGTCCGGGGGTTACCGGCTGGCTGCTCTGCTCAACCAGGCACTGCCCTAGCGAGGAGCCCGGCCGCAAACCCCCTCGTGGACGCGGAGGGGACCTCCACGTCCACAAGATATTGTGTAGGCGGCCGGGATCCTCGCACAATCTTTTGATCGGCCCGGCCTTTCCGGCCGCGCCTCAAGGAGTTTCTGTTCGAGCGTTGAAGATCCCTCAATCGCAATCAACGGCCAGGTGAGAACGATTTTGCCGCTCGAGATCCCCCGGATGTTGGTCGAGCGCCATCGGTTCTGCTATACTGGGGATGATCGATGATACGCAAAGTCGCCGAGCTCACCTGGTTCGAGCTGGACGAGCTCGATCGCGAGCAATGTCTCGTCTTTCTGCCTGTCAGTCCCCTCGAGCAGCACGGCCCCCACATGCCGCTGGGCATGGATCTCTTCGGGGCCGAGTTTCTCACCCAGCGCATGGCCGAGCTGTTCGACTCGCTGCACCCCGACTGGAACGTGCTGCTGATCCCCGCCCTGCCGGTGGGCTCCAACGCCTTCGACTTCCCGGGCAGCCTGTTCACCCGCCAGCGGGTGGTGCGTGACCTGCTCGTCGACTACGGCGCTTCGCTTGCGCGCCACGGCTTCAAGAACATCGTGCTGGTCAGCGTGCATGGCGGCACCGGCCATATCGTGGCCATGGAGGAGGCGGCCGACATCGTGAGCCGTCGCTTCAAGTGCTGCGTGGTCAGCCCGGTGGGAGCAGTGGCCACCAAGTTCTTCAGCGGCGGTTATTTCGACGAGCTGGATGAGCTTTTGTCGCAGACCCTGACCCGGGAGGAGAAAGCGCTGCTCAAGGTGGACTGGCATGCCGGCTGGTGGGAGACCTCGCTGATGCTGCTGGCCCGCCCCGATCTGGTCAAACCCGACTACAAGAACCTCGATCCGGTGATCGTAGAGGATTTTCGGCGCATCAATGACGCCCTGTGCCGCAGCGTGGGTGACGGTGCGGGCTACATGGGCGCCCCCGCCAAAGCCACCCGCGAGTTCGGCGATATTCTGAGCAACCTGTTCGTCAAGGATGCCGTGCGCATCATCGAGCGCATGGTAATCGATCACGAGGTGCTCGGGGCCGAGGCCCGCTCGCCCCTCTACGACATCCCGTTCATGCGCACCGACTTCGTGCGCAACTCGGTAGCCGTGGGGGCCGGGGTGCTGTTGACCCTGCTCGGAGGCATCCCCCTGGTGGACGCTGTGCGCAAAGGGCAGATCGCGGCGGGCAAGGAGCGTCGCCAGGACGAGGAAGAGAGCGCCGAGGACCAACTGGTCGAGGAGACCAGCGGGGAAAGTTGATCGGCTCTCCTGGCCTTGAGGCGGCAGGGCTGGCTGGAGTTAGCCGCACTTTGCGGCGCGTCGCGTCCTGGAGGAGGGATGATTGTTTCGCGGTTGCGAGGGCCAGGCCGAGATCACGATAGCCAGAAAAAGTGTCAAGATTGCGATTGTGTCCATGGCCAGAGTGTAACTCCAACGACTTAAGGAACGGCCTTGGGAACCTGAAGCTTTTCTAAAGAACTTCAAATTCGCCGTCGGGTGCTTGCTGTTTACAAAGGGTTCACCCGCCCGGGCGAGCTCCCGGGTAGTCTCACAGTGGAATGCTGGTTCGCGAAGCAAGACCCGTCTTGACTCCTCCTCGCCCGGCGGCCCCGAGAGCGGCCGAAGCCGGCCCGGTGGATCGCGTGGATCTGTCCACGGTGCCGGTCTCGCATCAGCGCGAGTTGCGCGGAGCCTGGGTGGCCAGCATCTGGAACCTGAACTTCCCCAGCCGGCCCACCCTGCCCACCGATCAGCAGAAGCAGGAGCTGGTGGCCATGCTCGACCGGCTGCAGGAGTGCGGTTTCAACGCCGTCTTCTTCCAGGTGCGCCCGGAGGGCGACGCCCTGTACGCCTCCCAGCTCGAGCCCTGGAGCGCCTGGTTGACCGGCACCCAGGGACGCAACCCGGGCTACGATCCGCTCGAGTTTCTCATCGGCGAGGCTCATGCCCGCAATATCGAGGTGCACGCCTGGCTCAATCCCTATCGGGCCCAGGCCGGCAACGCCCCCCGGGTGGCCCCCCATGTGGCCGTGGAGCACCCCGAGCACGTCCATCGCTACGGCCGCCAGCAGCGCTGGATGGACCCGGGAGCCGAGGTGGTGCGCCAGCGCCTGGTGGACGTCTGTCGGGACCTCACCCGGCGCTACGACATCGACGGGCTGCATTTCGACGACTACTTCTACCCCTATCCCATCAGCGGGGTGGACTTTCCCGACCAGACCACCTGGCGTGCCTACCAGGCGGGCGGCGGAAAGCTATCGCGGGCCGACTGGCGCCGCGAGAATGTCAACCAGGCCATCCGCGAGACCGGCCAGGCGATCTGGGAGCAGAAAGAGCACGTTCGCTTCGGCGTTTCGCCGTTCGGCCTGCCGGCCCCGGACCGGCCCGAGGGCACCAGCGGTTTTGACCAGTACCACGGGCTCTATGCCGACCCCCAGAAGTGGATGAACCGGGGTTGGGTCGACTACCTGGCGCCCCAACTCTACTGGCCGACCACCCAGGCTCGTCAGCCCTATGAGACGCTGCTCAACTGGTGGGCCGATCACTCCCAGGGAGGGCGGGCCATCTTCGCCGGCAACGACCTGACCGCCCTGGGCACCAGCTCGCGCTGGACGGTGGACGAGCTCAAGAAGCAGGTGCGCATCTGCCGCGGCAAGGCCGAACAGGGGGCGACGGGCAACATCTGGTACAACGTGGGCCCCCTGATGGAGAATCGCCAGGGAATCGTGGGCGTGTTCCGCGACGAGCTGTACAAACAGCCCGCCCTGACCCCGCCCATCGCGCGCACGGCCGCTCGTGAGGTCAGCCCGCCCACCGTCGAGATGGAGGGGCGCACCGCGCGCCTGGCCCACACCGACGGCGCTCCGCTGCGGGCCTGGACAGTCTACAAGGAAACCATCACCGCTCCCGGCTGGGAGCTTGATCGCATCGTTCCCGCCAGCCAGTCCACGGTCGAGCTGCAGGCCGGCAACTGGGCCATCGCGGCCGCCACCCGCAACGGCAACGAGAGCCGGGGAGTGGTGGTCTCGGTCATTTCCGGAGCCGAGGGCGGCCACGATGATCACGGCTCCGATCAGGCCCAGGGGGCGTAGCTCATCGCTGCTCGTATTGCTCCCGGGCGCGCATGAGGGCCTGTCGGTTCTTCTCGGCCCAGGCGGCCAGGGCCAGCACCGGCTCGAGCAGACTGCCCCCCAGCTCGGAGAGCCGGTACTCCACCCGAGGCGGAATTTCGGGGTAGAGGGTGCGCACGACCAGCCCGTCTCGCTCCAGACGCTTGAGGGTGAGGGTGAGCATGCGCTGGGAGACGCCTTCCACCGCCCGTTTGAGGGCGGTGAAGCGCAGCGGGCCTTGCTGGAGGTGGATCACCACCAGCACGCTCCATTTGTCGCCCACCAGCGAGAGTACCTCGTGGACGGCCAGACAGGGCTCGCTGTCACGTCTGTGGCCTGGTATCACGTTTGTGCCTTCTTGCGGGCTCTCGGGGGTAGGAGGTATCATCTGATTGGTTACGCTTTGTAACTAAGTTCGTTCTAGGAAGTGAATGACCTGTGAAAACAATCTTGGGAACACGCAAAGGATCCACCCTCCACTGGGTGGGGGACGGGTTCCGCGTCCATTCGCTCTTTTCTTACAGTCAGGATGCCTCGCTCTTCGACCCGTTCCTGCTGCTCGACTACGCCTCTCCTCATCGTTTCGAGCCCACCGACCGTCAGCGCGGGGTAGGGGTGCATCCACATCGCGGTTTCGAGACGGTCACCGTGGTCTACGCGGGCGAGCTCGAGCACCGCGACTCGACCGGCGGAGGCGGCATCATCGGTCCCGGAGAGGTGCAGTGGATGACGGCGGGATCCGGCATTCTGCACGAGGAGTATCATTCGCCGGCTTTCGCCCGCCAGGGCGGAGAGCTGGAGATGGTGCAGCTCTGGGTCAACCTGCCCTCGGCCCATAAAGGTGCCACTCCGGGCTACCAGGCCTTGACCAGCATTCCTGAGGTCTCGCTCGAGGGTGGCACCGTCCGGGTGATCGCGGGTGACTTCGCGGGAACTCGGGGCCCGGCCCGCACCTTTACGAGCATCAACCTGTGGGACGTGTCCCTGAGGGCCGGTGGCCAGCTTGAGCTGCCCCTGGTGGCCGGCCACACCGCCGCCCTGCTCGTGCGCTCGAGCCAGGAGCTGCTGGTGCTCTCCCGCCCTGAAGAGTGCTTTATCCTGAGCTCGGAGACCGATTTGAAGGCGCTGGTGATGAGCGGACAGCCGATCGCCGAGCCGGTTTTCGGCCGCGGGCCCTTCGTGATGAGCTCCCCCGGCGAGCTTCGCCGGGCTTTCGAGGAAATGATGCTGTGACTTGCATCAGGGAGGAAGCCCGCGGGCTATTCCTCTGGCGAACCCCGGTTTCTCGTCCGAGATCTGCCCGGCAGGACTTGTCCCGCACTCCATGGAACTGCGCACGATCCAGACCGGAGGGTTATTCGGAGTCGTGCTGATGAAATCGCGCTTTTGTGTGTTCGCATTGATCCTGTTGACGTTGTTGGCGGCGCCTTGGGGTTGCGGCGATTCCGTCCATTATCAGAGCGCGGGAGGGGGCTCAGCGCCTCCACCAGACCCGGGAACCCCTACCGGATCGGTCATTCTCAGGGCCCAGTTGGAGGAGGAGACGGCTGCCAAACGGGCCGAGATTACGGTCGTTCAAAGCCCGGTCATCCCCACCGAGGTTACCCAGCTGCGCTTCACGGGCTTGAATGCTCAGGGCTTTCTGGTGTATGGCCCTGTGCTCGCCGACAAATCCACCACGTTCACGCTGAGCAATGTCCCGATCACGGTCGACCGTATCATCGTCGAGCTCCTGGTGGATGGCGTTCCGATCGGCGGAGCCTCCATGAAGGTCGCGGTGGAGGCCGAGAAGAGCATTTCTGTCGACTTGCTCAACTTCGCGATTGTCCAGGCCGTGGGCCTGGTGGGTCCGACGGGCCCGATGGGTCCCACTGGAGCAGACGGGACGAACGGTCTACCGGGAGCGCCGGGTTTACCGGGAGCAGCGGGTGCTCCGGGCGCCCCGGGAGCCATCGGTGCTACGGGACCTACGGGCGCTGCCGGGGCTGCGGGAGCTGCCGGGGCTACGGGGGCCACGGGCGCTACGGGCCCTGCCGGGGTTGCCGGGGCTACGGGCGCTACGGGCCCTGCCGGGGTTGCCGGGGCTACGGGCGCTACGGGCCCTGCCGGGGTCGCCGGGGCTACGGGCGCTACGGGCCCTGCCGGGGTTGCCGGGGCTACGGGCGCTACGGGCCCTGCCGGGGTCGCCGGGGCTACGGGCGCT